>Ga0207933_1001412_pt1 | contig 18253 bp, 17 predicted proteins | sample NGESurdeep092012_4_FD_184488 | JGI IMG/M metagenome (GOLD analysis project Ga0207933, IMG submission 184488) | Arctic peat soil microbial communities from Barrow, Alaska - NGEE Surface sample F53-3 deep-092012 (SPAdes) | ecosystem: Environmental > Terrestrial > Soil > Wetlands > Peat ...
CCGCGGTCGCCGACTTCGAAACTGCCTTGGATCGAGTGGAAGGTGTCATGGGAACAGTTTCCCATGTCTAGCAGGACTATTAGTGTATTACCGAAAGGTCTTTAAGTCCAGCCAGCAACAAGATCGAGTCCGCTACGGAAAACGTAATCTGCACCACCACCGTGCCCATCACGTTTGGCACAATGTGGCTCGTGATCACGCGCCGAGCTCGACTTCCGACGACGCGAGAAGCCTCTACGTACTCAAGAGTCCTGAGTGACAGAGTTTCGCTTCGCACAAGTCGAGCCGTATTGAGCCACGAGATACCTCCTATAGCCACAATGAGAAGAGGAATCGATGGCGTTGTAACGGTCGCGACGATCAACAAAATGATCAAAGCGGGAATGGCCATGAGGGCGTCCACGAACCTCATCATGATGTCGTCCACGAAACCGCCCAGGTAACCGGCGGTAGTCCCCCACGCCGTCCCCAGAAAGCCGGCCAACAGGGCCGCCGCCAACCCAACTTCTATCGTCGATTGCCCTCCTAGCATCAGCCGACCGAGCTCGTCGTAGCCGGAGGAATCCGTGCCCAAGAGGTGCGAGGCGCTCGGAGCTTGTAGGGCTGCTGGCAAGTTCGTCGCCAACTGATTCGTATGATAAATGAGCGGCCCAACGAAGCAGAAGAGAACGGCGAAGACGACGACCACGACGCCTCCGACAGCCGGTCGGTTCTCCACGAAGGTCGCGAGCACCGCGTGGGTACGACCCGCAGATTTTTCGGCAGCACCGTTCAAAGTATCGCTATCACGAGAGCGATTGAACCAACCCCTGGTCACTGGACTCATCTCAGTAACGCACTCGTGGATCAGCTACTGCATACAGAATGTCCGCAAGAAGATTACCGAGCACCGTCGCGACACCGATGACGATCGTAAAGCCCATTAGTACCGGATAATCATGAACGCTCGCCGCGTTCCAGAACAAGAGACCCATTCCCGGGAAGTTGAAGACGACTTCCACCAATAGGGCACCACCGATAATTCCGGGAATATTGATTCCCGCCAAGGTGATGATGGGTAGAACTGAGTTACGAAATACGTGCTCCCAGAGGATTCTGCGCGGTGACACACCTTCGGCGCGTGCCGTCCTCACGTAGTCCTGCACGAGCGCCTCAACGGCGGACGAACGCATAAATCGGCTGAAGAGCGCCGTTGTTACGATCGTCAACGTCGCCACTGGCAGAACGAGTGCCTTCGGTTGACTGAGAATCGCAGAGACAGTTTGGCCTTGTGGCGCCTCCGGGGGCAGCCAGTGCAGCGATATTGCAAACGCCTCGATAAGGAGAACGCCTAGCCAAAATGTCGGCATTGAATAGCCAGCGAGAGCCACGGTCGTGACGACGTGGTCGCCAATTTGATTGCGGTGCTGTGCTTGCAGCAGCCCGAGCGGCAGAGCGATACACAGAGCGATGGTTGTCGCTATTCCCACGAGAATGGCGCTCTTTGGCAGATTTTGCTTGAGGAGCGCGACCACCGTCTCGTTGTAGTGATATGAGAACCCGAGATTCCCGTGCGTCAGGTTCACGATATAACGCCAATACTGCACAAAGATGGGCCGGTCATAGCCATTCGCCACGATGAATGCGTGCACCTGCGACGCACTGGCTCGCGGCCCTAGGAGAGCCCGTGCGGGTCCCCCGGGGAGCAAGTGGAGAATGAAAAACACGATCAACGTGACGGCAATAACCACGATCACGCATTCTCCAAGGCGTCGCGCAATATACCGCCCCACTATGTATAGCCCTTAGAGCTTCGTGACATCACGCTCAGATCACTTGCCCCCCGCATGGAAGCTGATACGACTTCGGCTTCGAGCATTTTGCATTGGTTTCGTACCCCATATTCAGCCAACAGCGCTCGGCCGCTACCAGGACCACGTCTCCGGCTCGATCAACAACACCGGGCTCTGGGGAAGCACACCGTGGAGACCCTTCTTCACGAGCGTTAACTGATAGTCGTAATTGGGCTGCCACAACACGGGGAGTTGCTTGGCGAGGTACTTCTGGTACGTGTTCAGAGTCCTCTGCGTCTGGTTGACTGGGGCCACGTTTGTTGCCTCAATGTTCGCATTGTTCGTCGCATTGTTGTAGCCGCCGAAGTTCGCGCCTGCTCCAGTCTGAAAAATATCCTCTCCGGTTGGGTAATAGTCCGGGAAGTAGGTCCAACCGACCCCGTAGTTGCCCATCTGCCAACTGCAACTCGCGCCGGAACACGGAGCCATATCGCCAAAGACCGTCAGGATTGGCGCCTGGGTAAGGGTGATGTCAATGCCAGCGGCAGCGGCCTCGGTCTTGTAATCCTCCATTGCCGTGAGCAGAGGAGGGTTCTCACTTGCTACGAGCATCGTAAAACGCAACTTAGCTCCAGCTTTCACGCCTGAACCGCACTCACTCGGCAACGTACCGGGCTTCGCGCAGGTCTCGACGCCTCCCTTAACAGTCCAACCGTGTTCCTTGAGGAGACTGTGCGCATCCTTAACACTGAACGGATAAGGATTCGAGGTCACCGTGTTGTAGGTATTCGCGGGTTCTGGTGGGACTGGTCCGTAAATTGGCCACGCGTATCCCCTGTAGGCGTCTTTAATAATGATGGGCTGATCCATGACGCGCTGAAGAGCTTGTCGCACGTACAGTTGGTCGAAGATCGGCCCTACAGTGGGATTGTCAAAGTTCAATCCGATGAAGTTGTAGTTCCAGTCCACCCACGCCGAGAGGCTGTACCCCGCACTCTTTGCCGAGCCCAGCGCGGGAAGGTCGCTTACCGGCAAATAGCCGACATCCGGACCGTTAGGCGCCAATAGTGCGTTGAATTCGGCCGTGGCACTCGTGAACGGCTCTTCGATGAATTCGGAAATCTTCGACTTTTTGCCGCTGTAACTCGAATTAGGGGTGAAGACCGCATAGCCAGTCGTCAAAAACGACTTGAGCTTCCACGGTCCATCTACTACGCGCCAGAGCGGATTGGTCCCGTATGTTGCGAGATCCTGTGCTTGACCGTTAATAAACTTATAGACAGCCTTCGCACCCGCCGGGGTGTTAGCGGCAGAACCAGCGGAGCCACTTGCTGACGTCTTATCCCAAGTCAAAGGTAAGGGTGTGATCTGCGACAACTCATTAAGAATGAACCACGTGTGATTGTATGCCTTGGTGAGGCTGAAGCGGATCGTGGAAGCGTTCAGCACGGTTGTGGATGCAATGTTGTCCGGATACCCTCCAGGCACGTATCCGCCATAGTCGAGTTTGTTGGCCGTGACCAACTGCTCCCAAAACGCGACGTCCTGGGCAGTGACCGGAGTTCCGTTAGACCAAGTGAACTTCTTCAGCTTGACTGTCACAACCTTCCCATCGCCGGACCAGATCGGTGGATCTGCGATGGAGCGACTTTCGTCTAGCACTATCTTCGAGCCCTTGCCGATCCAGTACAGCGGCATATACATGAATTTTGTGAATTCATTCAAATTCACGTTGGAGTACTGAGCTGAACTCAGCAAAGGAAAGATGTCCGTCGCTGGCGAACTTGGCGGCATCGCAAACGTAACGGTGCTCGAACTCGCGGAGCCTGCAGCTCCCGCAGACCTCGTCAAGCTGGAGCTACCTACCAGTAGCAAAGCTATCGAAATAAAGGCTATTCCGCCTAGCCGAGCCTTGGTGGCGAGTGGTTTCCTTGATGTCATCATGCTTTCCCCCTTTTAGCCATCTTGTGGAGTGGCTCTCTCAGTTTTAAATCACATCATTAATACGTAAGTAGGCCACCGTCTACGTGAATGGACTGTCCAGTGATGAACGAGGCATCAGCTGAGGCTAGAAAGGACACCAAGCGTGCAACGTCGTCAGGAGTACCAAGCCGGCGAAGAGGTGTCTTGGTGATGTACTCAGAGCGAACGGCCTCGGGATCTGATCCTGTGAGATGTGCCTCCCACACGACTTCACGATCCTGCATGGCGGAGCGAATGAATCCTGGGCACACCGCATTGACGCGGACACCGCTCGGCCCGAGCTCCTTGGCCATAGATTGCGTTAGTCCGACGACCGCAAACTTCGACGCCGAATAATGAGCAAGCAACTCTGCGCCTTGGCGTCCGGCAACCGAGGCGATGTTTATGATGCATCCCCCCTCCTCAAGGAGGTACGGGAGGACTGCTTGGCTTACAACGAAGGTGCCAGTCGCGTTCACGGCAAGAACCCGGTCCCACTCACTTCGATCCAGATCACCAAAGTGGCGCATGGTCGAAACGCCTGCCGCATTGACGAGCACCCGGGGTCTTCCGGTCTGACTCAGTAAGCGCTGTATACCCTCACCGATTGATTCTCCGTCAGTCACATCAGCCACCAACGGGAAGATGTTTGGCGCTCCGGGCGTTTCCTCTCTCAGCGTTTCTAGGGCATCGGCAGCGACGTCTACTGCAATGACCGAACGACCGGATGCACGCAACGCTCCCGCTATCGCCCTTCCGATACCACTGGCGGCTCCAGTGACGATTGCACAGCCGCTGTCTTGGGTCGATATCTCACCGTCAGTTTGCTGTGGGGCCATATCAGTCTTAGACCTCGTAGTGCGCCAGAAGGCGTGCGCGAACCGCGTCCTCATCCTCGAGATCGGAGAGTTTTAGAGCCACAGGCTCGCCATATGTCGAGGCGTACACTGCGAGCCGCGCCATGTCCTCGAGTATCTCTGCGACACTCATCGCCTCGTCCATGTCTTTTCCAACACAGACGGCTCCGTGATTCGCGAGGAGCGCCGCCTTGCCGTGACGACCGAGGCACCTAACGGCGCTCATCGCTACTTGGTCGCTCCCGACGGCGCCGAATTCCGAGCACAGAATTGGCGACAGGCCGGTGTAGACGAAAGAGTCAATCATTAGAGGTGGAATTGGTTCTCTGAGCGCCGCAAAAATACGCGACCAATGCCCGTGACTGTGAACTATTGCGTGCACATCCGGGCGGTTCTGATAGATCCGCAGATGGGTGAGGAGCTCGACGGTCGGTTCAATGTCTGTGTGGCTGAGAACTTTTCCGTCGGGGTCAAGTACAGCAACGTGCGGGGGTTCGATCACGTCCCACGTGGGAATTGGCAAATTCGCGGCCGGCTTGGGCAGAATATAAATATTCCCACTATCGGGATCGCGCAGACTTGTATCGCCCGCGTCACGTCCCCATGACAACTGTTTGTGGCTCAAGTCGTGAGCAGATTTCGCAACGACAACTCGAAGTTCATTCTCGGATGGCACGTTTGTCAACTCCTCTCGTCGGATGATTCTGTGGCAGGCAGATGCGCAACGAACTCGCCGCGCCGCTTACTTGTTGTCATTATTCTTCTATGTCGATCTTCAACTTCTTGGCGGCATCCGCTGCGCTGAGGCCCGAGCGGAAGATTGAACTGAGCGCACGGGTCATTGCTTCGGGGTTTTGGTGCTCGAAGACATTTCGACCCACCGAATAGCCGATGGCACCCGCGTCGCGAGCTTGTTCCATCCGGTCGAGTAACTCCATATCCCCAAGAACCGGACCGCCAGCCAGCACGACCGGGCGTCCGCAGGCAGACACGATGGACGCGAAGGACTCCTGGTCACCGCTCCAATTCACCTTCACAATATCCGCGCCCATTTCGGTGCACAGGCGGGCATTTCGCCTTAGATAACCGGGTCCAAAGCTGCTGTCCACCGAATCGCGGCTCGCGTACGCGTTCGGGAATTCGGCCTCGGCGATGAGTGGCATACCGTATGAGTCGCATGCTTCACCCACCGAGGACAGGTACCGGATCATGTCCGGCTCGTCGTCGCCACCCAGCGCAACATAGACGACGACTGCGTCGGCACCAATGTGGAGGGCTTCTTCCACCGAACCAATCGGTGTAATTGATGACCCGCTCGGCCGACCCGCTGCCGATGCCGTGAGCATCAGAGCGAGTGAAGCCTTACCCGCAAGGGCCTCCCAGCACGATGCAGCAATGCCGCGACCAAGCATCAACACATTCGCTCCTCCCGCCACCGACTCTCGAGCACGCGCTGGAGTGTCAGTCAAACCCTCCAGAAAATTCGGCGACGTCATTCCATGGTCCAGGGCGACGATTCGACAGGAACCCGTCTCGTAATCGAGGAGCCTACGCAGTCGGATCCGCTTGCCAGTGAAGGATGCGGGTCCGGAAGGACTCATGACCGCCAGAGTGTTTCGCATGCACTACCTTTCCTGTCTAATGACCAGATGACTTGTCTGACAAGTTAGCACCACACCCGGTGCCAGTCAAGTGATCATGGCACCAGTTGAGAGGGCCTAAAAGTCGGCGTTACAACCGCCGCGGGCCTAAATGGCGCGTATGCGAGAGATGATCATGAAGACTTTGACCAAGCCATCAAGTTGACTCCACTTGACCGTGTTGCGATCGAACGGCGACACGCGAGTACTCGTTTTCAACGGATTGTGATCATAAGATGCAAGAGGTTTAGGCACGTCTCCCGCTTTTCAACGGCTACCTAGGTGAATCTGCAGACTTGCATTCGGCTGACTTACTATGTTTCCGGCGGCAGCGCTTCTTCAACTTACCTGGCTCGCGGCGACGTCCAAGTCGATGACCGTGTTAATCCTTCGTTGTACTCGGAATATGGATCAACTTCTTGTTCACGAACTCTTCGATGCCGTAGGGACCGAGTTCGCGACCCACGCCGGATCGCTTCGTGCCACCGAATGGCAACTCGGCGCCGCCGCCCTCGGGCGCGTTGATCCACACCATGCCGGTATCGAGGCGGTCGGCCACGTCGAGCGCCAATTTCTCGTTGGCGCTGTAGACACTCGCACCGAGGCCGTAGGGCGTGTCGTTCGCTAGGGCCACGGCTTCGTCGGCGTTAGCCACACGGTAAACCACAGCGACTGGTCCAAAAAGTTCCTCACGGAACGCGCGCATCTCGGGTACTACGTCAGTGAGCACACTCGGTTCGAAGAACGCACCCGGTCCGCTCACCCGACGTCCGCCGGTCCGCAAAGTCGCGCCCTTGCTGACCGCGTCTTCAACTTGCTCTTGCAAGTTCCGCGCGGCCTGCTCGGACGATAGTGGGCCGTACGAAGTGTCCGGGTGTGTCGGGTCACCGGTCTTGCAGGACGCCATCGCGGCGGTGAACTGTCCGACGAACTCATCGTAGATGGCGTCGGCGACGATGAAGCGCTTTGATGCGTTACAGGCCTGACCGCCATTCCCCATACGCGCGCCGACCGCCTCACCAACTACTTTTGCTAGATCGTCGGTGTCGAGGACAATGAACGGATCTGACCCGCCGAGCTCGAGGACGACCTTCTTCAAGTTCTTTCCCGCAATGGCCGCGACGGCCGTTCCGGCGCGTTCGCTTCCGGTCACGGACACGCCACAAATACGAGGATCGGCAATAATCTCGGCGACTTGTTCGTTCGTGGCGAAGATATTGATGTACACATCGGCCGGAAGTCCAGCGTCGTGGAAGATCTGTTCCATCGCGAGCGCCGACTCGGGACACTGTGGCGCGTGCTTGAGCAAGACGGTGTTACCAATCATGATGTTGGGCGCAGCGAACCGAGCAACCTGGTAGTACGGATAGTTCCACGGCATGATGCCAAGTAGCGCGCCGACTGGAGCTTTGCGAACCCACGCGGTGCCGCCGGTTTTAGATGCGAGGGGCGCGTCGGCCAACAGGGCCGGCCCCTGGTCGGCGTAGTACCGGTAAATATCAACCACAAAACTAATTTCGCCCAGTGCTTCGGCGGTTGTCTTACCCATTTCGCGCGTGATGACTGCGGCGAGCGCGTCGGCCCGATCACGATAGAGATCGGCCACTCGATGCAATATCTTCGCGCGTTCCGTCTTCGCCGTTGTACGCCATGATTGGTAGCTCTCGTGAACGCGAGCGAGGACGTCGGCAATCGTGGCGTCTGTCGCAGTCGGGAATTCACTCACGATCTCGCCGGTGGCGGGATTGACGACTTGATAAAGGCTCATGACGAAATTCCTTTTTTAATTGGGGTAGGGAGTCAAAGAACCCTCATACCGGGCCAGCAATGTAACAATCTATCCACTTAATTCACAGGACACCATCGACGTCACCTCAACGGTCTCAGGAGTATCGTGGCGCTGCTCCTCAATTCAGTGTAGCGACGTCAATCGAGCCGGGTCTCGTCGTCACGTAAGTCTTCACAGTAGGGTCTGCCCGAATTAGTTGACTCCTTTGTCGACGCTCCTCGAAAAGTGAGCCACCTAACCAAGATGGAAGGTGATCACTTTGGGAAACGCCCATTTGCGCGTCGCGTCGTGTCTGAAAAAGCGCTAACAACGCGGCGAGCGGACCGCGCGTCACTCGAAGCGCGGTTATGCGCGAAAGAAGTCGGCAAGTGATGGCTAGCGCGAACGACGACCGCTATCGCGGCGGCAGAGAGGAATGCACACCGACTGTCGAAGCTCAAGACGCGACTTTTGCGTCGCCGTGAAGGAACCTTTCGAGACGAGGAACACTGACCAACCATCTAGCGCCAACTCGAATGGCTGGCTCGAACTGGCCTGCTCGCGCGAGACGGTAGACCGTCTCGGCTGACAAACCGATTCGAATTGCAGCATTCGGTATCGAAATGAGATCAACGGTGACCGGTTCGCAATCGTTAGACGCGCTCATCGCTCATCACCAACCATAAGCTGCTCGAAAAGACAGCGGTCGGGTCGTGACGGCGACGGTTCACACGTGAAGTCGTCGACAGCGTCTTGGAAGCGACTCACTTTTGCTTCGCGTGAATCACTCACCGCCATCTCAGATTCCTCTCGCTCGCCACTTCTTACGTCACTCATTCGAACATCGGGCCAAGGTCAATTTCAGGATCAAACGTTCCGAGCTCGCCGTCGGCGTTCGGCCTGAAGGAGAGAACGGGTACGTTCGAGTCGTTGACGCTCGCCCACCCTTGGTCAATCGCAATCTGTAGTGCCGAGCGATCAATGAGAATCGGCTCTTCGTCATCTCCGACGAAGAGCGCCAGCGTGGGGGCTCCCTCGTAGTCGCCGAAGATCATCCGTAGGGTCGTTCGCGACAGCGGATCTTCCGTTTCGAGTGACGTACGCTCTAGCCAATCGTCAGTCTCCATCTCACCGATCACGGATTCAGAAGAACTCGACGGGCGCTCGAGTTTAGAAGCGATCCCCATCCGCACCAGCTGAGAAGCGACGCGATGATCGACTCGATCGACACCAAGTGACGTAGCGTCCTCGAGGTGAGCTTCGCCCAGCGCCCAGTCGTGTACGAACTGCGCCACGAGCGCGAAGGCACCCTCTATCTCCCAGCTAGTGATCGGATACTCGCTGAGATACACCCTCGCCGCGTCAGCGAACTCGAGGGTTTCCTCGGGGTCCCAGGCGCAGTCCGGGTCGATGATGTTAAGCGCCAGTTCTATGAACTTCGTTTCCACGGGCACCGGCGCCCGAGAACTGGGCGAGGCTGATCGCTCGTCTGACCGCAACTGAGCAACAAGCCGCCTCGTGGCCTCATCCACTAGTCCCGGATCATCCACCCAACGATCCAGCTCATCGTCCCAACAGAGCCCCTCGGGAAAACGAGCCGTCGACGCATCGACGTCAACGATTGACGTCTCGCTGTCCGCGTCGTAAGTAACGACCAGTGAGATTCGCTTCGTCACGTTCCCCCCTAGATTCCGAGCTCGTGCCACGCCGGCGCGCTCGCCGCTGGTCCGTCGAACTCCCAGGCGTCGAGTGGCCCGAAGTTGCCGGCTGATTCGAGATTCCGCGAAAGGTCGATTGGTATGACGCTGATCCACCCGGCCGACGCGTCGGCCATCTGTTGGAGGCGTGCCGCTTCACCTCGCTCGCCCGCCCAACGCTCACCGGCGTCGAGCACGGCCGTGACGTCACGCCACTGCTCGATCGAGACGCCGGCACTCACTACGTTCACGGCCTCGACGACGGGTTCCTCTGCCTCGAAGGTCTTTAGTACCGCCGCGGCGGCGCGCTGGATCCGTCCCGTGGACGCTTTGATGCCCTGGAGCGCCTGCTCCCCGCCGCCGGCCCAACCAACGACGTAGCCAAAGGAGTAGTCACTGGTGTCCATGGCGAGCGCGCGACAGATGACGTAAGCCGTGGACTCCGCTTCAAGTTCCTTCAGTCCGCGCGACAAGTCCTTGTTTGTCGCAAGGCCTGGATCGTGCAGGAGTGCGTGACCGATCTCGTGGGCCAGCGTCTTCACTTGTTGAGCGTCGGAGTTGTTGGTCGCTACCCGGATGAGGCCCTCCGAATGATTCGTGTCACCGTTCGCCCCGCTCTCGAGCGACGATGGTCGCTCCACGCGAAACCCGATGTCGTCGGCGAACCCGGTGAGCTTTTCGAACACGCCTTCGGGGGCGAGTCCGTTGAGCTTGCTCACGATATCGGGCAAGTCCGGCCCCTCGGTTTGGCTGACGTCGAATACCGGCACCAACTTGAAGCCGCGAATCTCTCGCACAGCTTCACCCTCGAGCGCGTCGTCCTTTCGGTACTTAATTGGCGCGAAGATTCGCAGTGCGGACTCCTTCGCCACTACATGATGGCCGAGGGCTTGCCAGGCCTTGTAGCCCGCGACGCGCGTGGCGTCGGGCTTCTGCGCGAGGATCAACAGCACGTTGTTCGAGCTGTAGCGAGGGAAGCGACTCTGCACGTCAAGGTACTGCGTCGCGGCGCTCGCTGGTGGCAAGCGCCGCGACGCCCTCACCCAGTGCTTCGAGTAGTTCCGCGTAGTCGTGGTCCATAACTGCATCTCCGTTACCCACCCGGTAGTGAGTTACTCCGAGTGACCTAACGCAACGGTCGCGGCGTGGCGGCGTCGACGAGCAATATCTTCGTTAACGAAGTGGTCGAAGGATTCTCTCTCAGCGTGCTCGGGTCCGTGACCGCAACGCAGATCGGCGGTGAACTGGCGCAGCAGTGCCGTGATGTCGCGAAACGCGCGGTGCCAGTCCGTGCCCGAGGATGCCGATGACGACTTCGCGTAGGCGACTCGTTCGTGATCCTTCAGCGCCTGCAGAGCAACGACCAGCGACTGGTGTTCATACCAACACGCCGGCACGACGTAACTGTCGAGGCCCTTGTAGCGTTCGCGCAACTCGTCAACCCATTTGCGCAGCCCGGACCACTCGCGCTCCGCCGGAATGGCCGCGAGACTCGGCCAATGAATCGGCGGCTCGATCTTCTCCTCGTCGCTGGTCGCCTTCGAACGCGCGTCGAAAGCACGAAGTAGAACCTGGCGCGGTGGCGTCTCCGAGCTCACGCCCGGACTTCCCATCGAGGAAGAGCGCCGAGGCGCAGTAACTCTTCGACTTTCTTTCGCGCGAGCCCGAGTTCGCGAGCGTCAGCGCGGAGCGTCCAGGGCTTCAGAGTCAACATGATGGGCTTCGCCGCGCGCAACATCAAAAGGCCGTGACCCACCTTGATGAGCCGGACGCTGCTCGGATCCAGGATGGCTCGTTGGCGCGTGGACTCCGAGATATTGCGTCCACCGCCAGCTTGGTGAGTAGTCGTGACTTCGGGATGTTCTCGATCACCAATGAGCTGCGCCAGATCGCGCAGGTCGCTCGCGTTACTCGAGCCCCCGAGAATCACCTTCGAAGTGGCCGAGTCCCAGATGGCCTGGGCCTGTTCACTCCCCCAACGATCGCGCGCTTGCGCCAGGGACTGCAGGACCGCGACCGTCGTGATGCCAGTACCCCCGCCCTCACTCATTAACGAACCCAGGGAGGGTAGCGGGTAGTTCGCCGCTTCGTCCAGAATCAGCGCCACCGGCGGATCAAGGCGAGCGCCCGGCGACGCTGCGGCGAGTTGACGCGCGGTCTCCACCACGTCCTCAATCAAGGCCGAGACGATGTTCGACGTGGCGAACGCACCGGAGCTCGTCCCGAGGAGGTAGAGCGTGCCGTTTTGTTTTAGAAACTGCGCGGGCTGAAACTCAGCGCCGGGTGACGGGGTGAGCTGCTCTATGACCTCGGGGCTCGCGAAGGGCGCGAAGACCGAACTGACGACCGACCAAATGTTCGCGCGCTGGCGAGGTTCGAGTCCGACGACGGCACCGAGCGCCCTCGACCAGAGTGGTGTGGCGATCGTAGAGGCGCTCAGTATCTCGACGGCCTCCTTCGCCTCGTCGGGTGACAGGCTCCATCGATAGAGATCGCTCACGCTTCGCCGATCGACCGCCGCCGCTTGCAAAAGACAGCGCACGACCACTTCGGTCTGTTGCTGCCAGAAGTTGCCTCCCTCGACGCGGCCCGCGGCGCCCGCGCACAGCGCACCGGCCCGCAGCATCGCCGTTTGCGGGAGCTCGCATCCCCTGATGGGCGACCAGCGCAGCCCCCCAGCGACGCCCTTCGCGAGTCCTTGGGGGTCGAAGACGCCCACGGGGCCGCGCCTCATCCTTGCGCTCATCGTCGCGGCCAAGTTGTCCGGTCGGGTGCTCGTCGTGATGACCGCCCCCGGCGCATCGAGGATGAAAGGGATCACCAGGTTGTACCCCTTGCCGCTACGCGGGGGTCCGAGAATGACCATCGAGTCCTCGACGCTGGCGTAACAGTCGACCCCACGACTCGACCCGAGAAAGAGTCCGAGATCCTTCGATGTCGGCTTCGCAACTGATGGCCGCAAGATCGAGCCCCGTTGGAGAAGATGCTTCGCCCCGGCAGCGACAATGACGTCGTGTCGATCAGCAACGCCGGGAATACGAGTCGGATCATCGGCCTTCCTGCGCATGTCACGTCGCACGATGCGCGTCACGAAGAAGGCGACGAGAACGGTGACGGCGAAGACTACTGACGTCGCCGACCAGTAGAGCCACGCGGGACCGACCGGCGTGCGCCACGTGAACGACGGGTCACTAGTGTGCGCCAAGGCCGATAGCGCACCCGCGACGTGGTGCGTCGGGAGTCCGTGGCCCGAGAGCAACGCGCTCAACAGCCCTCCCGCGGCCAACGTGAAGAAAAGTCCGAACGCTCCGGCGATGACAAATAACCACACGTCGTCGTCGTGGCGTCGTGGTCTCACTACGCCACCATCCGTTGATTCGTGTCAAACAAGGCCAACTCCCCCGGCGTGCAGACGTGACGCACGACGAAGGACCGCTCACCCACGCGCCAGAGCCCTTCGCCTCGCGCAAGACTCGCGAGCTGGTCGATCTCGGTCGAGGACAAACCCAGCGCCGCGCCGGTCTTCGCGTCCTCGCCCGACTCTTGGGCGTAGATGATCTTGGTAGAGCAGTCCGCCAACAGGCCCAAGGCGAGATTGCGCGCCTCGGAGTCTCTTTCACCCACGGCGTCGAGATCGCTCAGACGATGGATCACCATCAGGTTGGCAATCCCAAGGGCACGACTGAGTTTCCACTGGCTCTGCATGCGCGCGAGCAAGGCTGGTTGCTTCAGCACGCGCCACGCTTCGTCGTAGATCACCCAGCGCTGTCCGCCCGAGGGATCTTGCAAGGCCGCCTCCATCCACGAACTCGCGCACGTCATCACCAGACCGATCTTCGCGTCCGAACCTTGTATGCGACTGAGGTCGAGACTCACCATGGGGAGAGTCGCGTCAAAGTGCACGGTGGAGGGCCCGTCAAACAGTCCTCCCAGGTCACCACCGACGAGGCGATTGAGCGCGTGCGCCACGTCGCGACCGTCGTCCAACAACTGTGCGCGATTTGAACCGATCACGTCGCCGGGCGGATCGAACATCGCTGAAACGACCTGCGGCAATGTCGCCACGGTGTTCGTTGCCACCGCCTCGTCGAGCGCCGCGTAGAGCGCCGTGGACTCCACCGGCCCCATCAGTCGGCCGAGCGCCGCTTCGGTGATCGATCGCAACAGTTCGCGGCGACGCTGACGCACCATCTGCGCCCACGCCGCGTCCGACAGCGTGACCTGACTGCCGTCAGAGTTCGTCAGGTACGCCGGACGCGGACCCTCGTCGAGGGGATTGAGTCGCGCCGCGACGCCGTCGCCCAGGGCAATCGCTTGGCCGCCGACACTGCGACTCACTGTCGTCCACTCCCCCTTGGGGTCGCCGGGCACGTAACACTTTCGCCCGAAAGCGATCGAGCGGGTCGCGATCGACTTCGCGAGTGTGCTCTTGCCACGACCGACGACCCCCGCGAGTAGACAGTTCGGATTCGTGAGAACACCCAATCGGTAGAGCACCCAAGGGTCGTAGACGAAGCCCGCGCCGCTCCACGCGTCTTGACCGATCAGGATGCCTTCACTCCCGAGACCGCTCTCGGCGAGGAAGGGGTACGCGCCGGCTAAGACCTCGCTCGTCGCTCGGTGTGGTTCAACCTTCAACCTTCGATACGTTCGCAGCGCCTGTTCCCCGAGTTCGCCATTCCTCCCCAGATACGCAGCTGCTTTAGCCTCGAGTTGAAGTTGACGTTTGGCCTCCCTCAGTTGTTCGCGCGCTGCTACGCGATCCGCCCCGGAAATCTGCGCCGCCGCGCGCGCCATCCCTCGTCGAACCCGTCGCGGCGTGTTCGAATCGCTGTACAACGTGCCACCGAGTGATTTCCCTCCGTCCAGGATCGCCGCTACGGGCTCCATTGGCGCCGTGGGGGGTGTAGGTACCCCGGGTCCACCAGGGTTTTTGCCAGAATCACCCAACGTCGTCACGGAATTTCGCGTTCGTGCGTTGACGAAAGGCGGATACGGCGGTAGTTGAATCCTCGCCGGCACGGCGACGGGTGGCCCTTCTTGGCTCGTCACGCTCCACCCCAACTCGTCGCCGTCGTGAGCGTCGCGCTTAGCACGGTGATCGTCATCGGCATTGACGTGAAGATGCTGCGCACGATCGCCGGATGAAACATCGCCACTATCAACACCAGATCAACGATGCCCACCAAGGCCAGTTGAACCACAGTGGCGCGCTTCGGTCTTGTCGACGAATACGAAGACGCCGGGCGACGGACCCGCGGGGCTTGACGTCGCGGCGCAACCCGTCGAACCGGTAGCTCAGGAATCACTCGTTCACCTCCGTCAGTGGGAATCTCGCAGCGATCACAGCGGCGGCGCGCAGATATGCAACTGCCGTGTCGAGTTCCAGCTCACCGAGCACGATCCGATCGCCAAGTTCGAGGTGAACGTCGTGGTTGACCATGACGACACCGCCGCTGCACACGACGCGAAGCCACTCGGTCATTGACGTGAGATTGCCGTCGGGGCGATCCGTGGCGCCGCTACGTTGACGACCGGGTGCGACAACGACCACGGAACCCGCGACCAACGGGGCGAACCTACCGTCAGATACGGCGGACCAGTCGTCGGGATCGGGCCGATAACTGAGGGGCTGACCGCAGAGCGCGCTCACCATCTCAATGGTCAGCTCCAGCGCGTCGTACGCGAACTCTGTCGCCAGGACCAGCGTGCTCGCGCTCTCGAGCGCCGCGACGGCGACCGGGCCGTTGGTCCTCGTGCCCACGTCGGAGACGACGATGTCACCGGCGTGTCGTAGCAGCGCGACGCCAGCGGCAAACTCGGCTGGTGTAAGACAGTCCTGGTCCGCGGGACTGCTCAGACTTCGAAGCACCCGCAGACCGTTAACCACGTCGACGTAGGGTGCGAGCGCGGACCACTCGGGGAGCACGTCACCTTCAAGAGCTCGGGCGCAGAGTTCTCGAAAGGGTCGCGTCGAAGGTTCCTCTGACGACACCACGCGACGACGCAACGTGCCGAGCTGCGTGGTCGCGTCGAGCACGCTCACGATCTCTCCACGAAGTTCGGCGAAACAGAGGGCGAGCATGGCGGCCGTCGTGGTCTTACCCGTGCCCCCTTTCGGGCCGGCCACGACGACGTGATGGGTCCCCGGCACTCGCGCGAGGCGCGGCTTCGATATCGCCATCTCGAGATCCTTGATTTCGTTGTGCTGCGTGGGGCTGTCTCTACGACGTGACAATTGAATAGACCTCCCTCTAGAAGACGCTGCGCCCGAGCGGGAGCGCCGCGACGACGAAGCCCTGCGACTGGCGTCCGTAGAGCACACGGGTTTCGCAGCCCGACTGTCCTGCGGCGCGTTCAATCAGCGCGACGGCTTGGGTTAATCCCTCTTCACTGCTCGAGGTGACCGTGACGAAGCCACTGAACTCAACGTCGGCGTGGCCACCGATGAGGGCCTGCTCGCGTTGAAGTAAGTCCTGGTACTCCTGGACGTCGGAGAGGTCTTGAATCTGGCCCACCTTGGCCTTGTGACTGGCGTCGGTCATCGCTTCGGTTTTCTCCTTTCGGAGAGCCCGCAGCGCTTCCGCCGTGCCAATCGGCCGCGCTACCAGTGACAGAGACTTGCGAATATCGGGCGCGAAGACGAGCGCGTGCAGGAAATGCGCGGCGACCTCGATTCGCGGCCACTCGCTTATCCAGAGCACACACGAGTACCCCGAATCGTGTCGCAGGTACGACCAGTGCTCCGACACGGCGACCGGTCCGGACGTTCGAAGTCTCGCCCCGGGATGCTCAACTCCCAGTTCGCTCGCGGGATCGTAGGCCTCGCGAATCAGGGTCGCGATCTCGGCTTCGCTGAGCCAGGCGTCCACGCGCAGGCCGGCCGCGCGAAGCCCTTGTTCGAGGACGGCCATGTCAACGCGCAGCACGTGAGCCGCTCCTCTCACGCCGCGCCCGGCCGCGCGAACGGCCGACGCGGCCTTCTTCATGTCGAGGGTGAGCGTGAGCGTCGTGCGATGCGTCGAGGAACCAAATGACGATTGCGCGAGCAGGGCCCGGTACTGCTCGTTGGACCAGTCGGCCGCGTGCGTGGCGTGCTCCTCGAACCACTGGGCGACCTTCGTGCCGGGGTCGGGAATTGTTGACTCGAGGATCTGTAACACCGCGCACGTCCCCGTTTGGGCGAGGGACGCGAGCACGCGCCCCCAGGCCGACACGCGTTGTACTTGATCGCTCGGCGCCAGTAACACGTAGGCCGAGTGCGACACCGCTAGAACCGCCGAGAGCGTTCGACGGTGGGGGTCGTGCACCAGACACGTTCTGGTGTCGGGGTCGTTAAAGAAACGCAGCGGTGCCGCGTCACCCGGCAGGGCCATCGTGCCCATAGGGCGTGGCGACGTGACGCGCACCCGGTACTCCGTCTGCTTCGCCGATACGCGGGTCGCCCAATGCAGCAGAAAGGGCAACCATTCGACGATCGGCTCGCCCTTGCGCGTGACGAAGGCACTGGCTACGAACAACGTCCAGAGCGGACCCGTGACGAGGAGACCGAACCCGCCGCCAGTAAGGAGACCGACCAGCATCGTCACGAACGAAAGGCCAATGACACCACAGCGCAGGGCAGAAAAGCCGAGCATCATTCCGCGCGTCGGACGTCGGGCGAATCGCACCGTCGAGGGACCAGTCATCGTAGTCACGACCTATTCCCTTGGCGGCTCGGGCGGCGCGACGGGGAAAGTCGACGGCGGTTGAAATGGTGGATCTACCTCCGCACGGGGTGGCGCGGGTGGCGGAGGTGCCTGACTAAATGACGCGGGAGAAACGGGAGCGTCGAAATTGCGAGTCTGCGGACTGGGGGTCGCAGGAGTAATTGAGCTGCCAGGTGAACTCGGTGTCGGGTCTTGCCTGGTGCGAGATGGACCAGCAGCGCGCGGGACAACAGGTGATCCACTCGCGCCACTACCAGTTGTCTCACCAACCGACGCACCCGATGCGACCCCATTCTTTGCCGCGCCCGAGGCTTTTCTTCGTACTGCGTCACCGGCTATCGCCGCGCCAGTAACGACGCCACCACCGACAACGCTGGCCGCACCAGCCGCGGACGTCCCCGCTTTCGCGGACGCTGCGACGTCACCGCCAATCGGACCGAGTCCGGAACCGGGTGGCGGTGCTATCGAACCCGAGCGGTGTCCCCCGAGCATCGACGCCGAGTACTTCATCTGCGCGGCTTTCTGGGGAGCGCCCACCACGGTCGACGCACCCGCGCTGGCGTGCGACGCCGACTGGGCCATCGTCGCGACGTGGTCGCCGGTGAAGTGCACGAGGCGTAGCGCCATCCACGGCGAAAAGCCAGCGACGAGAAGAATCAACAGGCCAGTGATCTCCTGGGTAATCGCCGTGAGCGGCGAAGCGCCAACCGGTGAGCCCAAACCGCCGAGCACGCCGAGCCCGATGACGAAGATGATGATCAGGATCAGTTTCGAAAAGACCAGCGCGAGCATGGCTTCGAGCCATTTACGCACCCAGCCTCGTGAGAAGTCAGCCACTCCCCCGGCGA
>Ga0207933_1001413_pt1 | contig 18251 bp, 13 predicted proteins | sample NGESurdeep092012_4_FD_184488 | JGI IMG/M metagenome (GOLD analysis project Ga0207933, IMG submission 184488) | Arctic peat soil microbial communities from Barrow, Alaska - NGEE Surface sample F53-3 deep-092012 (SPAdes) | ecosystem: Environmental > Terrestrial > Soil > Wetlands > Peat ...
CGCGGCGGTCGAACTATTACGTCGCAAGGAGATCGACAAAGTGGTCCTCGCCCGCGCAATCGTCGGGACCGTCGAACACGTGATTGACTGCGGGGCAGTAGCCCAACGCCTGCGAGTACGCGAACCATCGTGCACCATCTACGGTCTACCCACCGTCGACCACCGTCGCTACATCGGTGCGAGCCCCGAATTGCTCGTGCGTCGTCGCGGCGGCCAGGTGACGTGTCACCCGCTGGCCGGCACTATTGCGATCCCGCCCGACGCGGATCCCGAGGACTATCACGCGTGGCTGTTGGGCAGCGTCAAGAACCTCCACGAACACGGACTGCTCGTCGACGACGTGGTGACCACGCTCGGCCGCTACTACGACGACATCTCGGCCGACGCCACGCCCTCGATCGTGACGTTACGCACGGTCGCGCACCTCGGTACGTGGATCCGGGGTCATCAAGATGACGTGTCGCGCGCGCCTGACGCCCTCGAATTACTGAATCTCTTGCACCCCACGGCCGCCGTGGGCGGGTTGCCCCGAGTACCGGCCTACGAATTGTTACAACGTCTAGAACCCTTCGACCGCGGTCACTACGCCGGACCGGTCGGTTGGATCGACCAGAACGGTGACGGCGAATTCTGGATCGGTATTCGCGGAGTGCTCGTCGACGGCGCCGACTTCGAAGCGTGGGCTGGCGCGGGGATCGTTTCGGAGTCCGATCCGATTGCGGAGCGTGAAGAGACGCGCGACAAACTGGCGAGCGTGTTGTCCTCGGTGTTACTTGACCGGATTTAGTCGATGTAGTGGACGCTGTAACGTCCACTTGGTCACGAGCCAGAGCGCTTCGAACACGATGGACGAACTCATCTTCGACTCGCCGAATTGGCGGTCGCTAAAGGAGATGGGTACCTCGATGATGCTCGCCCCACCTCGTCGCGCGCGGTACGTCATCTCAATCTGAAAACCGTAGCCGTCGGCTCGAACGGACCGATAGTCGATCTTTTGTAGCGCCGAACGCGAGTAGACGCGGTACCCCGCCGTCGCGTCAGCGACCCCTAGGCCCAGCATCGTCGAGGCGTACTGGTTACCGCCGCGCGACAAGAGGCGTCGCGAGAACTTCCAGCGCGGAATACGCCCGCCCGGCACGTACCGTGACCCGATGACGACCTCGTAGTTGTGCGCGGCGGCGAGAAGCGTGGGCAGCGCGTGCGGGTCGTGGGAAAAGTCGCAGTCAATCTCCACGAAGAATTCAAAATCATGATCGATTCCCCACGCGAAGCCGTCGCGGTACGCGCCACCCAGTCCACCCTTGTGGCGACGACGCAGTACGTCGACCTGTCCCAGGTGCGCTGCGGTGCTCTCCGCCACGTCGGCAGTACCGTCGGGGCTCGCGTCGTCGACGACGAGGACGTGGGCGTCGGGCACCACGATTCGTAGAGTGCGTAGCATCGAATCCACGTTCATTACTTCGTTGTACGTGGGAAGTACCACGAGCAGACGCATCACTGGATTCTACTGTGGTGCCGTAGACTGACCAGGAACGTGCCGCCCGCAGCGCCCGATCCGACTCGTTGAGAGATTCTTATGACCGAAGCCACAAAACGGCGGTTCTCCATGCCGCGAGAGATTCGCATCATCTTGAGTACGGGATGCCTGGTCTTCGTTTTCGAGTATTTGGTCGTACCTCAATTCGCCTCGGCGCGACACTCCCTGCACCAGCTCGCACTACTCAACCCCTTCCTCGTCGTCTTGGCGGTCGCCTTGGAAATTGCGGCCATCTACGCCTACGTTGAACTCACGCGAGCGGTGCTCTACCCTCACGCCCCGAGTCGCTTCAACATCATGCGCGTCAATCTCGCGGGACTCGCCATCGGTCACATCGTCCCGGGCGGCGCCGCCCCGTCGGGCGCCCTGGCCTATCGCATCTTTTCGGAACTCGAGGTCCCCAAGGAGACCAGTGCGTTCGGGCTCGCCGCTCAGGGCGCGGGCTCGGCCGTGGTGCTCAACATCATCTTTTGGATCGCGCTAGTTATCTCGATTCCGTTGAACGGCATCAACCCGGGTTACGGATTCGCGGCCTTGGCCGGAGTCTTTCTGTTGATGGCCTTCTTCGGCACCATTTACTTAATCACGCGGGGTCAAAAGCGTGCCGACGCGTGGCTGCGCGCGGCGGCGCGCCATATTCCCAAGCTCAATCCGGACAAGATCTCCAAGCTGCTCGTCAAGGTGGCCGATCGCATCATGTTGCTCGTCAGTTCGCGACGCACGCTGTGGACGGCCTTCAGTTGGGCGAGCCTCAACTGGCTCCTCGACGCCGCGTGTCTGTGGGTGTTTATCTGGTCCTTTGGCACCATCATCTCGCCCGTCGACCTACTCGTCGCATACGGACTCGCGAACGTCCTGGCCGCCATCCCCATCACGCCCGCGGGCCTCGGCGTGGTGGAGGGAGTGCTCATTCCCACGTTGGTGGGATTTGGTGTCCCCCATAGCCAAGCGATTCTCGCCGTGCTCGCGTATCGACTGGTGAACTTCTGGATTCCCATTCCCATTGGCGGCGCCGCGTACGCGAGCCTGCAGTTTCGTCGAGGTCCCCTTAAGAACGCAGAGCCAACGAACGGGAACGCTGCGTTGCCAGACGCTTGAACTCCGACTGCGCCGAGAAATCGTTCACCGACTGCAGGCGACGCCAGCGCCGGTCCGTGCCCAATACCCATGTAAAGCGGTCGTCGCGCCACGTCACGTCAAAGGCCTCGAGAATCTCACCCTGCAACGCCGTCGTCTCAATGGGGACCAAGACCTCCACGCGGCGGTCCAGGTTGCGCTCCATAACGTCGGCCGAACCCATGTAGATCGAGAAACTCTCATCGTCGGGCCGACCGAAGATGAAGAGTCGCGAGTGCTCCAAGAACTCGCCCACCAAACTGTGGACGGTGATGTTCTCGGACAGCCCCACGACTCCGGGTCGAAGAGAACACAGTGTGCGCACCTCCAGACGAATCTCCACGCCAGCGCACGATGCCTCGTACAGGGCGTCGATCACCGTGGGGTCAGTCAAGCCGTTGGTCTTCATCAAGATGCGCCCGGCGCTGCCGCGATCACGCTGGCGACCAATTAGTTCGACCAGACGCTCGCGCACGTAAAAAGGACTGACCACGATCTTTTCGTAGTGTCCGTTCTTGGAAAAACCGGTGAGAAAATTGAACAGTTCCCCGACGTCACGGGTAATGGCTGGATGACAAGTCAACAATCCGAAGTCCTCGTAGTTGCGCGCCGTCTTGGAGTTGTAGTTACCACTGGCGACGTGAACGTAGCGCGACGTCGTGTCGCCCTCGTTACGCACGACCAGCGCTGTCTTGCAGTGCGTCTTGAGTCCCACGATGCCGTAGACAACGTGGACACCCGAGTCTTCGAGCGCCTTGGCCCACTCGATGTTGGCCGCTTCGTCGAAGCGTGCCTTCAACTCCACGAGGGCCACCACTTGCTTGCCCAACTCGGCGGCGCGAATCAACGAGGCGACGATCGGTGAGTCGCCCGACGTACGATAGAGCGTCTGCTTGATGGCCACGACGTCCGGGTCACGCGCCGCCTGGTCGATGAAGATCTCGACCGAGTCGCTAAAGGAGTCGTAGGGGTGGTGTAACAAAATGTCGCCGTCGCGAACCGCGGCGAAGACGTCACCCACGTGATCCCCATCGAGCAAACGCCGCGGCGTCAACGGCGACCATCCCTCGCCTTTCAGTTCGGGGCGGTCGATGCCGTAAAGACTCCAGAAGTCGTGCAGCCCGAGTGGCGCGTCGGTGATGTAGACGTTGGAACGCTCGATGTCGAGTTGCGAGACGAGCAATTCCAAGAAATCCGGTGCCATGCCGCTCTGGATCTCTACGCGTAACGCCTCGCCGAAGCGACGTCGACGCAGTTCAATTTCAAGGGCCACTAAGAGGTCGTCGGCCTCGTCCTCTTCGAGCGAGAGGTCCGCGTTACGCGTCACGCGAAATAAGTCAGCGCGACCCACGTCCATCCCGGGAAATAGGTGTTGCATGTTCGACATGATGAGGTCCTCGAGGAGCACCCAGCGACTGCGCCCCACGCGTAAGAAGCGCGGGAGGGAGTTGGGGACTTTGATACGTGCGTTGCGCTCTTCGCCGGTAAGTTCGTCCGACACCGCGACGGCGATATTGAGCGATAAGTTCGAAATCATCGGAAAGGGGTGTCCGGGGTCCACCGCGAGGGGCGTCAGGACCGGGTACACGTGATTCTCGAAGTAGGCAATAAGTTCTTCGCGCTCGTCGGCGGCGACGTCGGCGTACTTGACAATGGTGATGTCGGCGGATGCGAGGTCGGGCAGCAACACGTCGAGTACTAAGCGGTCTTGGCGCTCCACCAGGGACAGTACGCGCTCACGAATATCGGCCAATTGCTGGCGAGGACGAACTCCGTCCACCGAAGGCGTCTGGACGCCTGCGGCCACCTTGTCTTCGAGGCTAACGACGCGCACTTGGAAGAATTCGTCGATCATGTCGGCGAAGATCGCGATGAACTTGCAGCGCTCGAGGATCGCCAGACTCTTGTCCTCGGCCAAGTCGAGCAACCGCGCTCCGAACTCCAGGCGCGAGAGCTCGCGGCTCGAGAATCGCTCTGGACCGAACGACTGGAGATCGATTGACATGAAGGACACTTTCTAACGAAGAACTACAACAACTTCAATGCTACGACTACTCTGGCAGCGTGACGAGACATGCGCGTAGCGAGACGATGAACGTCCCGACACCAATCGAGCCCAAACCGTCACGTTCCCGTTCCACGGAGCTCGGTCTGATGATCATCGCGTGGATCATCGTGACTGCTTTTTACATCCTCATGTCACTCGCCACCAAGGGTGCACTCCCCGCGCGTCTCGACTTCTTCCTCGCGGTGCTTATTGCAGTATCGCTCGCCATGCACTTCGCCATTCGTCGATACGCGCCATTCGCCTCGCAAGTCCTGTTGCCGATCGCGACGCTGCTCAACGGTGTTGGTTACGTGGAGATCGCCAGATGGAATGCCACGCGCGCCGGTTACCAGGCCTTGTGGTTTGTGATCAGCGGCGCCATCGTGGTCCTGACGCTCAAATTCATCAAGTCCGTACGCGACCTTGATCGCTACCGATTCGTCACGCTTACCGTGGCGATGATCTTGATGGTCCTGCCGCTGACGCCGCACTTCGGGGAGAACATCAACGGAGCCCGCCTCTGGGTGGCGATTGGACCACTATCGTTTCAGCCCATCGAGATCGCCAAGATCTTGTTGGTGTTCTTCTTCGCGTCGTACTTCGCGGCCAACCGTGAACTGCTATCGACTCCCACACAACGACTGGGACGGATCTTGATCGTGCCCCCCAAGATTCTCGTTCCAATTCTGGTGGCGTGGGGCGTCGCGCTGTTGATATTGGCCGGCGAAAATGACATCGGATTCGCGATGTTACTCTTCGTACTCTTCTTCGCGCTCTTGTGGGTAACGACGGGACTGAAGAGTTACCTCTTCCTGGGTTTGGCGATGTTGGGCGGCGGCGGTTACGTCGCCGACAAGTTATTCCACCAAGTGCATCAACGTGTCTCACTGATGTTGGACCCGTGGAACTACAACTTCATCCACGGCTCGTCCCAAATTGCTCTGGGCCAGTTCTCGCTGGCCGCTGGCGGAGTCTTTGGCACCGGGCTCGGACTTGGACAGTCGGGTAACATCCCCGAAATCTCTTCGGACATGATTTTCGCCGCACTGGGCGAGGAGTTGGGTTTCATCGGCGTCATCTTGATTGTGAGTCTCTTCGCGGCATTCGTCGGCGAGGGATTTCGAATTGCGCAACGTTCCCACTCCGACTACGTTCGACTCACTGCCACGGGACTCACCGCCACGCTCGGACTGCAGGCGTTCTTCATCATGGCCGGCGTACTACGCATCGTGCCCTTTACCGGCATCACCTTGCCCTTCATGGCCTACGGAGGTAGTTCGCTGTTCGCCAACTACCTCATCGTCGCACTGCTCCTGCGGATATCGCACGAGAACTCCGAAGAACGTCGCGGCGGCGACATCGTCGCCATCACCTTCGACTAGCCCTGCGCCAGCACGTCCTCGGCGATGAGCAGTGGCGCCTGCACGGTTTGACGTAGCGCAATCGCGATCGCGTCACTGGGGCGCGCGTCGAACACCCTGCGCCCGCGCGGCGTCATCAAGTCGAGTTCCGCGTAGTAGACACCGGACACCACCTTGACGATACGCGTCGCGATGACGTCGGCGTGGACCTCTTCGAGAATGTGCCCCGTGAGCTCGTTGTTGGTCGGGCGACGACCGAGCTCGTGCTTCCACGCTTGAAAGATCGTGGTGGCGTCGGTCAGCGCCACGGGAATCGTCACTTCGCGACGAGTTCCTTCGGCTTCGCGCAGCACGAGTTTCGCTGTCGTGGCGGCGAAGTCGAAGACGACGTCGGCCACTTGGACGACGCGAAATCTAGTGGCGTTCGCCTCAATCGCCGCTTCTTCGGGAACTTCGCTCACTCAGTTTCCCAACCGACGCGAGACCGACAAGACGAGACCACCGGCACTGTAAAACACCAGTGCGGCCGAACCCCCGTAGCTGAGCAACGGGAGGGGAATTCCGGTCACGGGCATGATACCCATCGTCATTCCGATGTTCTCAAAGCAACTGAACGAGAAGAAAATGAAGACACCGATGCACACTAGGCGCCCCATCATGTCCTTGGCGCGGCGACCGATCACCCACATACGCCACGCGATGAAGGCCAGCAATGCGATGACCGAGGCCGAGCCGACGAACCCCAATTGTTCACCAATGGCGGTGAAGATGAAGTCGGTGCGCTGTTCGGGCACGAATCCGAGGACCGTCTGCAGACCCTTGAACAGACCCGATCCCCACAGTCCTCCCGCACCGATCGCGCTCTTGGCGTTGTGCACCTCGTAGAGCAAGGGTGCGATTGCCGAGTTGGTGGAGTTCTGATTGAAGAAGGAAAGGAATCGGTCGACCTGATACTTCTTCAACAAGTCGAGGTAGACCGCCGCGGCGAGCCCGGCCGATCCAACAATGGTGAGAAACGTCATGAAGCGCGGGGGAACGCCGGCCACCACCATCATCCCGGCCACCACGAGCACGATCACGATGGAGGTCCCCAGGTCCGGTTGCAGCACTATGAGTCCCAGCGGTGCCCCGGCCATCACCAGGAGTCGCACCACGTCGTACATGCGCAGTCCCTCACTGCGGCGTCCACAGAACGTAGCGACGGCCAAGATGATGAACAACACCGTGAACTCGCTGGGTTGGATCTGCACGAAACCGAAGCTGTACCACCGCTGTGCACCGAGAGCGCTTTTACCGATCACGAAGACTCCCGCCAGCGCGAAGAATGAACCGACGTACAAGGGAGTGGCCAAGACCTCCAGGCGTCGATAGTCGATTTTGGCGATGATCGCCATGGCCACGATGCCGAGCACGACGAAGAAACCCTGTCGTTCGAGGTAGTAGTGAGGATTCTCTCCCGCGTCGACCAGGGCCTGGCGCGACGCGCTGTACGTCATGAAGGTGCCAAAGAAACCGAGCACGATGAGAGCGAGCGCCAAGTTGTAGTCGACGTGGGTACTCGGGCGGTGCAGTGAGATAGCGCGTGCGTTCAGGGTGTCGGTCATCGAAGGACCTCGAGCAACTGCGATCCGCGCAAGGAACTTCCCCACCACCAATTCATCTGACGAGCGGCTTGGTAGGCCAACATCGCCAGACCGTTCGTGTGAGGACACCCCAGGTCCGCGTGCAGAGCCAGCCACGGCGACGTACGAGGTTCGTAGGTGATATCGACGGCGATGGTGTCGCGCGAGACGCCCTGCATGACTGCCACGTCGTCGCGGCGTCCCGGCGCGGGGGTCGTGTTCACGACGAGGTCAACCGGTCGATACAGCACCATGTGGTCCACCACGTTAGCGTGGCGCTGGACGATGCGGCGAACCCGTTCCTCGTTGCGTGCGTGGACGACGACGCTCTGAACTCCTTCGTCGACGAGGGAGTCCACGATGGCCGTCGCGGCCCCCCCTGCGCCAATGACCACGACGTGCATGTTCTCGACCTCGACCGAGAACTCTCCGCGGAGCGAATCGGTGAACCCGGGCCCGTCAGTTGCCGCGCCATGAAGTCGTCCTTCGCGCCACAACAGCGAGTTGACGACACCAAGGGCGGCCGCGCGGTCGTCGACGTCGTCGCACAGCGTCGCCGCAACGGCCTTGAGAGGCATCGTCACCGATAGAGCGTCGAAGGTCGTCCCCATCAATTCACGCAGTTCACCGGCGTGTTCCTCGTCCAGTTCGTACCGTCTGGTGGACCCGCCGAGTCCCGCCAATTCGAGTCCGCGCGCGTGCAGTTGGGGCGAGAGCGAGTGAGCGATTGGTGAACCCACCACGCCCAAGCGCCAGTCCATCACACCCCGGCTCGTGCGGCCTTGGCCTCGTTGGCCAACTGCTGGGCGAAAGTCGTGGAGAACGCCATGTCGCCATTCTTATCTACCAGCACGAAATACAACCAAGAGCCCACGGGCGGGTGCAGCATTGCCGCGAGCGCTTGGGGCGACACCACGCAAATTGGTGTCGGCGTCAGACCGTGGTTCAAGTAGGAGTTGTAGGGCGACGGGGTCTGGAGCATATGTGGCGTCACGGTCCCGCCGTCGAGGCCGAGGGCGTAGAGCACCGTTGAGTCCATCTGTAGGGGCATGTTGTCGGCGAGTCGGTTCAAGATCACACGCGCCACCTGCGGCATGTTCTTGGGGTAGTACCCCTCCTTCTCGACGATCGACGCGCCGGTCACGAGCTGGTAGGCGCTGAGGCCCTCGTAGCTGTCCGTCGGGGCCAGTCCGGCGGCGGTTGCCTCCTTCGTGAAGGCGCTCTGCATCGCGGCCAGGAGTTGCGCCGGTGTCTCACCGGGCGTGATCAAGTACGTGCCGGGACCAATCAAGCCCTCGAGGGAACCGCTCGGATTGTAGGAACTCGTGGTCGCCGCTTGCTTCGTGTCGCTTAGGAAGGTGGTTGCGAAGGTCGTCCCGACCTGTGCGGCCACCGTGTCGGTGATCTCGCGAATCGTGAGGCCCGGCGTGACGTCGACCTGAGGGACGTTGGGACCTCCCGACAATATCGACACGATCGAGGGAAAGTCATCGCCTTGGCGGATCTCGTACACCCCGGGCTGCACGAGGGGTGAACCCTGCAACAGAGCGTCGACGCGAAAGGCGAACGATGAGCTCAAGACGCCCGATTGATGCAACTCCCCGGCGATCTTGGACATCGAATCACCCGAATGCACGGTGACCAGAACTTCACGACCCGATCCACCAATGGGAAACACCTGCACGGCAAACCACACGATAAAGATGATGACCAGCGCTACGACGCTCGCAATGGCCTTGCGCAGCGGGCTAGCGAGCACGGCGAGCGTCCGCAAAGTGCTGGAGCATCACGGCGGCAGCGGCGGAGTCGATACGCGCGCGATGATTCTTCGTCTTGATGCCCGCGTCCGACAGCGAACGTTGCGCGGCGGTGGTCGTGAGTCGCTCGTCGTGTTGAACAACGGGTACGTCCGCTGAGGCGCTGAGGCGCGCGTACAAGGCGTCGGCGAAGCTCGTGCTCGCGGTCTCTCGCCCCGCGAGCGACACGGGTCGACCGACCACGATCAATTCCACCCCCTCGTCACTCGCTAGCGACATCACGCGCGCGACAAAATCATCGCCGTTTTCGAGAGCCTCGCGCGGAAAGGCCATGGTCTCACCCGAGTCGGTAATGGCAACGCCGCACCGTTTGGTACCGGGATCGATCCCAAGAATGCGCACCATTGTGACCTAGAGCGCCTGCGCTGCAATTAAGACCTTGCCGATGCCCTCGAGGTCACGTCCACCGGCCAGGGCCAAGCGTGGCGATCCACCACCGCCACCGCCCACCAAAGCGGCGAGCTCCTTGACGGTACTTTGGGCGTCCAGGCTTTCGTCACTAGCGACCGCGATGGCGACCTTGCCGTCATGGGCCCCGACTAGAACGACCGCGCGCCGTCCGCGTCGTTGTAAGTCCTGGGCCAGCGTGCGTAGTTGCTCACCCTGATAGCCGTCGACGCGCGCGACGAGGATTGGCGCGACACTCTCGGCGTGCAACTGTTCGGCGAAGAGCGACAACTGAGATTGGCGAAGGGCTGCGACTTCCTTCTCCAGGTCACGTTGTCGATCGATCACGCGCTCCAGCGAGGGCACGACGTCCTCGAGGGATGTCTTGAGAATCGTTGCCACGGCCCCCAAGGAACTTTCCATCTCCGCGCTGCGACGCTGCGCACCCATGGCGCTCACCGCTTCGATGCGTCGAGTATTGGAACCAATGGAAGCTTCCGAGACGACCTGGATCTGGCCAATGTCACCCAGTCGGTCCGCGTGAGTGCCACCGCAGAACTCGAGACTGTGGTGCCCGGCGCGCACCACCCGTACGAGGTCGCCGTACTTGTCGCCGAAGAACGCCACGGCGCCCATCTGCTCGGCGGCGGTCTTCGAGGTCTCAATCGTCTCGACGGGCTCGTTCGCCACGACGTCCGCGTTGACGAGGGTGAGAATCTCGCTGAGCTCTTCGGGTCGCACTCCGGCGCCGTGGGCGAAGTCGAAACGGAGTCGATCCGGTCCCACGTAGGAACCTTGCTGGCGCACGTGGTCGCCGAGAATCGTGCGCAGTCCCGAGTGCAATAAGTGAGTGGCCGTGTGGTTGCGTCGCGTCGCCTCGCGGCGCGTGGGTTCGATCGCCGCGACCGCCAACTGTCCGGGCAGGACCTCACCGACGACGCGGCCCCGATGAGCGAAGAGTCCGCCGGCAACGTTTTGGGTGTCGATCACTTCGAAGCGACCCGACTCGGTAACGACCGTTCCGACGTCGCCGACTTGGCCACCCGATTCGGCGTAGAAGGGTGTGGCCTCCAAGAACAACTCGCTGGTGCCGTCTTCTCCTACCAGAATCGCCAACACCGTCGTCTCGAGGCTGTAACGACCAACGTCGCGTCCGAGAAATTCAGTGGTGCCGTGTCGCTCGATGAGCTCGCGGTACTGCGCATCGTCGGCCAGATTGAGGGCTTTGGCGGAACTACGAGCCCGCGCACGCTGTTCGGTCATGGACTCGTCAAAGGCGACGCGATCGACGTCGAGTCCGGACTCCCCCACGATTTCACTGGTCAACTCGATGGGAAAGCCGTGAGTGTCGTGGAGACGAAACGCGACGTCGCCGGGAAAAATATGAGCCCCCGACGCCACGACGTCAGCTTGGGCCTCTTCGAGCAACGTCAAACCAGTGCGCAACGTGCGCGCGAAACCGGCCTCTTCACGCTCGAGGATCGAGACGATGAGGTCGCGGTCCTTCACCAACACCGGGTAGGCGTCACCCATCTTCGCAATCGTCGCGTCCACCAGGTTTCCGACCAGCGACGTCTCTGAGCCCGCGCGTCGCGCGGCCAAGATGGCGCGGCGAATAATACGCCGCAATACATAGCCGCGACCTTCGTTGGAGGGCAAAACGCCGTCGGATACCAACATGGTCATAGCGCGACCGTGTTCGGCGATGCGTCGGATCGCAATGTCGGTGGCCTCGTCACGGCCGTAGGGGGCGTCGACGGCCCTCGAAGCGGTCTCGAGGAGCGGAGTGAAGAGGTCGGTCGCGAACACGGAATCGACGCCGTTGAGGATCGACAGCACGCGCTCGAAGCCGGCGCCGGTATCGATGTTTTGCTTGGGTAGCTCGACCATCGAGCCACCGGGGCCCTTTTCGAACTGCATGAACACGAGGTTCCAGAATTCGATGAAGCGGTCTTCTCCACCCTCCGCCGGACCGCCGTCGGCGCCAAAGGCGACACCCTTGTCGAAGAAGATCTCGGAGCACGGGCCACAGGGACCCGTCTCGCCCATGTCCCAGAAATTGTCCTCACCCAAGCGCTGGATCCGCTCGGGCGCCACGCCGATCAGGTCGCGCCACAGTTCTTCCGCCTGGTCGTCGGAGTGGTGCACCGTCACCCACAGACGATCGGGGTCGAGACCGAAGCCTTCGGTGATGAGACCCCACGCGTAGCGGATGGCCCCCTCCTTGAAGTAGTCGCCGAAGGAGAAGTTGCCCATCATCTCAAAGAAGGTGAGGTGGCGCTGAGTGGTGCCGATGATGTCGATATCGGGGGCCCGGAAGCACTTTTGGATACTCACCGCACGCGGTGACGGGGGCGTCTCTTCGAGCAAGAAGTAGGGCTTGAATGGGACCATTCCCGCGACTGTGAAGAGCAAGCTGGGATCGTGCGGGATGAGACTCGCGGAGGGCACGATTAGATGCCCATTTTCAGCGAAATAATTGAGAAATGTTGAACGCAGTTCGGCGGCTTCCACGGGTTTCACTCTACCGGCGACGGCGCCGCGGGCCCGGAGCCTCCACGACGACGGCGCCACTGTTGCACGAGTGGCTCCTCCTCACCGTAACTCGAGGGCTCGAAGAACACCGCGTCCTCGAGGGCTTCGGGTAGGTACCGCTGATCGGCCCACCCACCCTCGATGTCGTGGGGATAGACGTAGTCCGCACCAAAACCCATATCGCGAGCCCCCGCGTAATGTGCGTCACGCAGGTGCGCGGGCACCTCGGCTCCCCCGGCCTGCACCGCTGCGGTCACCGCGCCGAGGGCACGCGTGACCGAATTACTCTTGGGCGCTAACGAGAGATATATCGCGACGTGAGCCAACGTGAGGCGCGCCTCGGGGAGGCCCACGAATTCCACCGCGCGCGCGGCCGCCTCGGCAACGACGAGTGCGTGCGAGTCAGCTAGCCCCACATCCTCCGACGCCAAGATCACTAGGCGCCGCGCGAGGAAGCGAGCACTCTCACCCGCTTCGAGGAGGGCCACCAACCAGTACAGCGCGGCGTCGGGGTCCGAACCTCGCACCGACTTGATCAGTGCCGATACCTGGTCGTAGTGCGTGTCGCGCGACTGGTGCACCAGACGCCCGTCGCGCGCCATGGCGACGTGTTCGCGCGTCACCTTGACGGGCGCGTCGGAGTCGGCCGACGCCAAGATGAGCGCCGTATCGAGGGTGGTCAGCATCGAGCGGGCGTCACCGTCGGCGCTGGCCACGAGAGCCTCGATGGACGGCTCGCTCAATTGCACGTCACGCAGCGTCGCGGCGCGCGCCACCAGCACCCGCAGGTCCTGCTCCCCGAGTGGATGTAGTCGCCACAGCGTGGTGCGACTCATCAAGGCTGCATTGACCTCAAAATACGGATTCTCCGTCGTCGCACCGATGAGAACGATCTCGCCCGACTCGGTCGCGGGCAACAAGAGATCCTGTTGGGACTTGTTGAAGCGATGCACCTCGTCAATGAACAGGACCGTCGACTGGCCCCGCTCACCCAGTCGCTGGCGGGCGCGTTCGAGACTTTCACGCACGTCCTTCACCCCACTCGAAACGGCCGACACACTTTCGGCGGCGTAGCCCGCGGACGCCGCCACGATGCGTGCCAACGTCGTCTTGCCCGTCCCCGCGGGCCCCCAAAAAATCATCGACGCCAGGCGTTGTGCTTCGACCATTCTGCGCAACGGCGCGTGGGGACCGACGAGATGATCTTGGCCGACGATGTCGTCGAGGGTCCGGGGGCGTAGCAACTCCGCCAGTGGCGCCGTCGCGCGCAGGCGCTCGGCCCTGGCGTCGTCAAAGAGTGACGTCGCTACACCTTGGGGGAAAACTTGAGCCGCAGCTCGCGGATCTGACGTTCGGTGATGTTCTTGGGTGCCGACGTCATCAGGTCCGTCCCGGACTGGGTCTTGGGAAAGGCGATGACCTCACGGATGTTGTCCTCGCCCGCAAATATCGCCACCAATCGGTCGATACCCACGGCGAAACCAGCGTGCGGGGGCGCACCGTACTTAAAAGCGCCGAGGAGGAACCCGAAACGACTCGCGGCCTCGTCCTCGCTGATCCCCAGCGCGGCGAAGACGCGCGACTGGATGTCGGCGCGATGAATTCGCACCGAACCACTGCCGAGTTCCCAACCATTAAGTACCAGGTCGTAGGACTGCGAACGCACCTTCAAGGGATCGGTGTCGATGAGGTCGAGGTCGTAGAGGTGCGGCATCGTGAAGGGGTGGTGCGCCGCCTGCAAGTGGCCGTCCTCGTCCACTCCCTCGAAGAGCGGAAACTCGGTGATCCACACGTAGTGGTGCGGACCTTCACTCACCGGTGGGGCGCCAATCACGAGGCGTAGAGCGCCCAGAACCTTGCTCGCCAGTGCGTAGTCGTCGGCCACGATGAGAACGAGGTCACCGACTTCGGCGCCGTCGGTCGCCGCGATAGCGGCGGCTTCGGACTCGTCAAGGAAGCGGGCCAGAGGAGAATCGAGTCCCTCGGACGTCACGCGAAACCACGCGAGACCCTTCGCTCCGAGGGCCTTGGCCTGATCGGTGAGCGCGTCGAGACGCGAGCGAGTGAACTCCGCTCCTCCGGGCACGCGCATTGCCTTGATGGTCGGGGCGGAGAACGCCTTGACCTGAGTCTTCGCAAAGGCCGCCGACAGGTCGTGCAACGTCATGCCAAAGCGCAGGTCGGGTTTGTCAGTCCCGTAGTTCGCTAAGGCGTCGGACCATCTCATGGTGCTAATTGGTGCGGGTCGTTCCCCGGTGGCCGCCTCGGCGGCGTCGAGCACCGCCTCGGAGACGAAGGCGAAAATGTCTTCCTGCGTAACGAAACTCGCTTCGACGTCCAGCTGGGTGAACTCGAATTGGCGATCGGCGCGCAGGTCCTCATCGCGCAGACATCGAGCGATCTGGAAGTACCGGTCGAAACCGCCCACCATCAACAGCTGCTTGGCGATCTGGGGACTCTGGGGCAAGACGTAGAACTCTCCGGGGTGCAGGCGCGAGGGCACCACGAACTCGCGCGCACCCTCGGGCGTCGGTGCCCAGAGCAAGGGGGTCTCCACCTCGCAAAAGCCCTGGCGCTCCATGGCCCGACGCAAGGTGGCGTTCACCACCGCGCGCAGACGCAGATTGCGTTGCATCTTCTCGCGACGAAGGTCGATGTAGCGGTACTTGAGACGCACCTGCTCGTCGACGTCGGATCGCTCATCGATCTGAAAGGGTGGCGACTCCGCGCTCGACAGCACTTCCACCTCGCACTCGGTGAGCTCCACTTCTCCGGTGGAGAGACGATCGTTGACGGTCCCCTCGGGTCGTCTCGACACCATCCCGGTGACGCGTACGACGTACTCACCTCGAACGTCCACCGATCCTTCGACCACGGCCTGCACCAGTCCGGAGTAGTCGCGCAGGTCCAAAAATGCCAGGTGTTCGCCGTGCTCACGCCGTTTGGCCACCCACCCACAGACGCTCACCGTGGTGCCGATCATCGAGGCGTTGACCGACCCGCAGAGGAGGTCGCGCAGACTGGTCGCTTCAAAGTTCTTGGTCATGGTCTCTTTACTTGTTCAAGAGGGCGAGCAACGCCGCGCTCAGATCCTCGCGGGCCACGCTCACCTGGGCCTGCTCGAAATCATCGCTTCTCAGGTCTCTCATCGTAATCTGACCGGTCGCGAGCTCCTGGGGACCAATTACGAGCGCGACGCGAGCGCCGGATCGGTCGGCCAATTTCATCTGTGACCTCATGGAACGCCCGTCGAAGGCTCGTTCGACGGCCAGACCCTGACCGCGCAGGAGATCCGCCAGAACGGTCGCGGCGTCTGAGCCAGTCGTATCGACGATGAAGACGTCCGTCACCCTATTGATCAGGGGTGACGTCACGCCCTCGGCCTCGCGCGCCAACAACAGTCGCTCGATACCCGAACCGAATCCGATTCCGCTCACCGGCTTGCCTCCGAGTTGCTCGGCCAGTCCGTCGTAGCGTCCGCCACCACCGATGGCGTTCTGCGCCGAGCCCAGGGCCTCGGCGACAAACTCAAACGTCGTGCGCGTGTAGTAGTCAAAACCGCGCACGAGTCGTGGATCAAGGGTCGTATCAATATTGAGGTCACGCAGACCACCGCGCACCGAATCGAAATGGCTCGCGCAGTCCGCGCACAAAAAGTCCGGCAGCATCGGTCCGACGTCGGTGACCGCGACGCACTCGGGCTTCTTGCAGTCGAGCACCCGCAAGGGATTCTGCGACCACGAATCTCGATGCTCGTCGCAGAGTTGTTCGCGGTACTCCTCGAGGTGTCCGCGCAATACGTCGATGTAGCGACCACGGCATTCGTCGTGTCCCATGGAATTCACGAGCAGGCGAACTTGAGTGAGACCCAGAGATTGGTAAAAGCGCCACGCCAGCGTGATCACTTCGACGTCGACGGCGGGATCGTCGCTTCCCAGGACCTCCACGCCGAGTTGGTGGTGTTGACGATAGCGACCCGCCTGAGGGCGCTCGTAACGAAAGGCCGGGGTCACGTACCAGGCCTTGTAGGGAATCGTCGGCTGGTGTTGGACGAAGGCGCGTACCACCGACGCCGTGCCCTCGGGACGCAGGGCGTAGGTGCGCTCACCACGGTCTTGAAAGACGTACATCTCTTTCGTGGCGACGTCACTGTTCTCACCGATACCGCGATTGAACACTCCGATCTCCTCGAACATCGGAGTGAGGATCAACGTGAATCCGTAGCGGTACGCGAACTCGGCGAACGTTGCGACCACGCCCTCCCAGAGAGCGGATTGGGGTGCCAACACGTCGTGGGTACCGATGGGGGCTTGGAACAAAGGGGGGCTCACGAGGTCTTGTGGTGTCCGGGTATCTGGCGGAAGGCGTCGAAGACTCCGTCCACGGACTTGAGTGACGAGATCAAACTGGTGAGGTGACTGGGGTCGGCGAGCTCGACGTCAAAGAGCATGCGCACGATGCGCGATCCTGAGGTCGCCGTGGAACTCGAGAGGATGTTGAGGTGATATTCGGCCACGACCTTGGAGACGTCGAGGAGTAGTCGCGCGCGGTCAAAGGCCATGACTTCGAGCGCGACGCGGTACTGGCCGTGAGTGGCGCCGTCCCACTCCACGTCGATAATCCGCTCGCCCAGGCGGTGCGCCAAGGCCACGGCGTTAGAACAGTCGTCACGGTGCACTGACACCCCGCGTCCTTGGGTAATGAATCCCATGATGGAGTCACCGGGTACCGGGGAGCAGCAACGCGCCAGATGGATCATGACGTCGTCGAGCCCCTCGACGTACACCCCGGCACTACGACGCGTCGTTCGGTTGTTACGCGGCGCCCGCGTGACGGTGGTGGGGAGTTGTTCGGCCTCTCCCCCGTGCAGCTCCCGGTCGAGGCGCTGCACCACGGCCAGCGCCGAAATCTGGTGTGAATCAATCGCCATGAACAGCGACTCGAGGTTCTCGAGGTTGAGCGATTCGATGACCGCTTCGAGGGCGCTCGACGAGAAGGACGTCGCGATCGGCAGGCCTTCGCGACGCAACGCCTTCGTGAGTTCTTCGCGACCGCCTTCGATCGCGTCGTCGCGCCGCTCGCGCTGGAACCACTGACGAATCTTGGACTTAGCGCGCGAGGATTGCGCAATCGTGAGCCAGTCGCGCGACGGACCCGCGGACTCGTTCTTGCTGGTGACCACCTCAACGACGTCGGCGGAGTGCAAGACGGTTTCGAGAGGCACCAGACGGCCATTCACTTTGGCACCCACGCAGTGGTGTCCCACTTCGGTGTGCACCGCGTAGGCGAAGTCGATCGTCGTCGCGCCCTCGACTAGGGCGATCACGCGTCCCTTGGGCGTGAAGACGTAGACCTCGTCTTGACCGAGGTCGAGCTTGAGCGCCTCGAGGAAGGCAATGGGGTCGGGCTCGTCCTCATGGACGTCCGCCAAACGCTGCATCCACTGGATCTCTTGGGGCGTCGCGCCCTCCTTGTAACTCCAATGCGCCGCGACGCCGAATTCCGCGCGACGGTGCATCTCGTTCGTGCGCACCTGCACCTCAACCGACTTGCCCTTGGGTCCGATGACCGTGGTGTGCAACGACTGGTACAAGTTGAACTTGGGCGAATTGATGTAGTCCTTGAAGCGACCCGGTACCGGCGACCAGAGGGCGTGGATCGCTCCAAGGACGGCCCAGCAATCGCGATCCTCCTCGACGATGACCCGCAGGCCCACCAAATCGTAGATGTCGTCGAACTCCTTGCCGCCCACCACCATCTTCTCGTAGATACTCCAGAGGTGCTTTGGACGACCGCGAACTTCGGCGACGATGCCAAAGCCCCGGAGCT
>Ga0207933_1001414_pt1 | contig 18189 bp, 15 predicted proteins | sample NGESurdeep092012_4_FD_184488 | JGI IMG/M metagenome (GOLD analysis project Ga0207933, IMG submission 184488) | Arctic peat soil microbial communities from Barrow, Alaska - NGEE Surface sample F53-3 deep-092012 (SPAdes) | ecosystem: Environmental > Terrestrial > Soil > Wetlands > Peat ...
ACGTTTTTTCAGCAATTGGGGCCTATCACTTCCTGCCTAAAAAACCTTCCTTAGCCAGTCATTTTGAAACCGATAATTCTAAATCTTTACAACTTTCCCTTGTAATTTTGTCTCGCTTATATCGAACTCACGTTAAAATAGGTAGTAAGTTTCTCCCAGTTTCGTTTCCAGCTTTCAATTACAACAGGATATTTTTTACTCCATTTTTCGCTCAGTGCTTCCAGCTTTTCTTCTGCCTCACTTTTATTTACAGCCTGATATACCGGCTTGAGATCAGCCATAAATACTTTCTGATCTTTACTGGCTACATACTTTAAAGAATTGCGTATCTGATGAACAATACAACTTTGAACTTCTGTCTGCACAAACACGGTAGAAATTGCTTCAGCAAACCCTTTTAGGTTATCAATGCAGGCTATCAGAATATCTTTAACGCCCCTCGTTTGTAAATCAGTCAGAACGCTTAGCCAGAAATTAGCACCTTCACTTTCGCTAACATACATCCCTAAAATTTCTTTTCTTCCTTCGGTAGTTATACCCAGGATATTATAGACACAACGGCTTTGCACACGTCCTTCCTGTTTTACTTTGTAATGCATCCCATCAAGCCAAACGATGCAGTAAGTGTCTTCTAAAGGACGGACCTGCCACTCTTTTACCAATGGAATTACTTTGTCCGTAATAGCCGATAATGTACTGGCTGAAATATCGGTATCATACATGTCTTTTATGTGTGCCGAAATATCTCTGAAACTCATGCCTAATCCATACATCCCGATGATTTTGGATTCTAATGTATTGGCCAGGATGGTTTCTCTTTTCTTAACGATCTCTGGCGAAAACTCACTGTTTCGATCTCGAGGAGTATCGAGCTCAATGGTGCCTGCTCCGGTCTTTAATAACTTCGTGTTATAGCCATTTTTACGGTTGTTTTGCTCGTCATCTTCCTGTTCCAAATGTTCATCTAATTCTGCCTGTAAAGCAGCTTCTAAAAATTCTTTAAGCAGCGGCGCAAAAGCACCTCCTTTGCTGAATAAATCCTTGCCCGAACGAAATTGCTCCAGGGCCTTCTTTTTTAATGCTTCGTAATCGAAGGCTTCTTTTTTCTTTTGCATAGTTAAACTGTGTTTTAAAGTTCTTAAATCATTTGAACTTTGACACAGTTTAATTTACAGTCTCTTTCCTTCTTCTCATTTCTTTCGAAACACCTGATATATTGGGATTGTGGAGAATAAAGAATTGATTTTTGGAGTTCGAATTGCATCTTTTGGCTTATTTTATAAAATCCCTTCGGGAAAGATTAGGTTTTGCAATCTTCGTTTATCATCAAATTGACTGGAAGCCAATACTTCACTGATATTTTTAGCTATTTCCAAACACTTTTCCGCTCCATTTACAAGGTTCGAACTGCTTATTTCAGTTGAGATCATTTTTACCATATCATCCTTTTCAACCTGATATTTGTTTCTGAACTTTTCAAATAAAGAAGATTCCATTTGCCCCTGCACAAATCTTTCTTCAAGGGCCTCAATCTTGGTATTGAGTTCAGCCAATTGTTTTTTGCCTGCTGTTGCTCTTTTAACCTGCTTTGCAGCTTTATTTCGAGTAATTCAAGCATTACAATCCCTAAGTGCGCCAAAATCGCTTTTATTGAACTCAAATTGATTTAGTTCATTTTTGAAACGACCATTTAAATGTTCAGCATTCACATTTACACAAGTTCCACTATTGCGGGTTTTATAATAATAAATTCCTTTTTGCTGGTATCCTGTGAAAGGGGATAAGGAAATTTCATCTTTTGCAAATCCTTTTAAAGGAAGTGCATCTGTCTTAAATTTTTTCGCAATACAATTTCTTGGATTTTGTAAAAGAATATCATTTGCTTTTAAAAATAATTCTTCACTAACCAATGCAGGATGATGCCCCTTAATTAGCTCATTAGGGATTAAAGAGTTCGTTATATAACCACAATAAAAAGGGTTGGATAAAATCCTTACAAAACTTTTATAATGGATTTTACAACCTAATTTATGTAAATAAGAAACAATTTCCTGATTGGTCATTTCTCCTTTTGCTTTCAATTCAAATCCAATCTTTAGTAATTCTCCATCCTGATTGATGCAGTACTTATGATTTCTTGCTTTTTCTTTTCTGTTCAAATTAACGTAGCCGAAAGGAAGCGAAACCACCCCATAACCCTGCCTCAAATTTTCAATCATTCCCTTTACTACTTTATCTTTTCTTAATTCATTATCGAACTGGCTAAACAGGTAAAGCATATCACAATGCAATTTTCCTGATGGATTGTTTGTGTCTATTTCCTGACTGATTGCAATTACTTTGATGCCAATTTTTTGAAGTTCCTGACTATGAAAAGCTGCATTAGATCCGCTTCTTGAAAAGCGGTCATAAGAATAAGAAAGAATAGTATCAATGCTATTATTCTTTCTTACAAACTCTATCATCTTTTTGAATTCTTTTCTTTCATCCTGTTTTGCAGATTCAAAAGTTCCGCCAAAATATTCAGCAATTTTTAATTTTTTTCTTACTGCAAATTCTTTGCAATAACGTTTTTGGCTTTCAAGAATAAACGAAAAAAAACTGCTTTATTCTTAAACTGTAGATCACGGCGGTATTTAAATTCCTTCAGTTCGAGCTTCTGCTGAATAAAGAGGCTATATTTATTTGAAAGTGTTGATGCCAAATTATTACTGTCACTCAGAATTACGTTCATTCATTTTTTTTTTCGTAGCAATGTTCTCAAGATAATGGCGCATCGTCGTGAGATGTTGAGAAAAGAAAATCGTGGAATCTTAATAATCCGGGTTCAGACCAATGAAAGTTCCCAGCTATAATAAAATAACTCCAAAAATGTCATTAGGTATTTATAATTTGGGGTATTTCAAAAGTTTTATTGCAATTCCATAATCCGGTAAACCATTCCCGTCGTTTCATGGCAAGTGATAGTTTGAGCATCCTTTGATTGCCGTTTTTTACAATATAACCACCGATGGCAAATACTTTATAGCGTAGTGTCTTCATCCGTTGTTCTACCCTGGTATTTAAAACAACCTGCCTAAACAGGCTAATAAAATTATAAGCCATCATTACCCAATTGAGTGCCGCCTCTGTGGCATCAAAGTTTTTGAGATTAAAGTTGTCTGCTCCAAAGTCATATTTCAATTCTTTAATCCTGTTTTCACAGTTAGCTCTTTGCTTGTATAAATTCCAAACCTGTAGTGGCGGCAGCGCTAAATCGGTAACAAAACAACTGTACCTGTAATTGTTATAGATACCTTCTTCTTCGAACAATTTTAATGATTTACCAGTGGCATTGGGTCGTTCTGTAATCAATTGACGCACCATTACCAGCCGTCTTTGCTTATCCCATAACGGGCTTTGATAAGTGGTTTCACCAACTTCTATTCCTTTACTTACTTTTATCCAAAAGGTATGCCCGGCTATTTTCTGTTGAATAGGTATATATTGCCTTGCAGCAATAATATAGCTGCCTACCCCTTCATTTTCTTCCAGATAATCAAAAACTTCCTTTCCATAAAAACCGCTGTCACCTCTGAACAACCCAATCTTTTTGCCATTGAGTTTTTCTATAGTATCGGCTAAAAAGCCCTGAAAATTATTACTTGTATAAGCATTACCGCTTTGCAACCAAAAATTGGCTACCATCCTGGTTTCTTCAATAAATGCTATTAATGGATGATGGCTGTTTCTGCGTGGCTTTTGTGGGTTATATCCTTTTTTGCTTCCCTGCTGCCTGTCATATCTTGTAAAGATGGAGGAATCTACATCCAGGGTGTAGTTGTCGTATTGTAAATTACCAAAAAACCATTGGTAAAACGGGGTGAAAATATCATGATTGAATGCAGAGGTGTGCTTATTAAAAAACCGTTGAAATGATTTACAACCGGCCATTTGTTTAAAACCCTAGCATTGTCTCATTACTTCATCGTGACGGGTAACTTCACAATGCTCAAATTTATTAGCGCCACACCAAACGCTGGTCATAAACTGCTTGATGAGTTGACTCGGAGCATAACCCCGGTTGGAGCCAGGAATGGGCAACGGCAATTTATCCAACTGCTCATCCATATTCATCCTGTCCAGCATTTTTTTCAGCAGGATGGTTCCCGACCAGGGAGTAATTTCTTTATCGGTAAAGGCAATTTTTAAGTCCAATTTTATGATAAGTTTTTCTTACTCAATTTTACGCCTTTTTATAAAATAAAAACTCAATAACAGCCGGGTTTTTATCAACATTTTCTCTAATGGCCGCCATTAGAAATTTTACCTAATAACTTTTTTGGGATAAATGAAAAATTTCCGAAGGCAACACAAAGAAAAAGTGAAGCAGGAAAATCTTTTCCGGCAGTGCATCAACAAATTATGAATATGAAAAGCTGGTTAAGAGGCATTCATCATCAAGGTAGCGAAAAGCATTATCAAAAATATCTTGACGAGTACTGTTTTAGGACGAACCGAAGAAATACAGAACAAGGAATTTTTAAAGCTATAATGATAAGAGCGGCTAAAAGGAAAACATATACATTCAAAGAACTTATTGCCTATGCGGCGTAAAAAGAAATTAAATTAGTTTCTTTTAAAGAAAGTTTTTACATTGTGCTAACAAATACTGGCGATGAGACAAATTGAACCAATCATAACTGAGGATTTTTTTTTACTCGAAAAAGTTAAAGACGGAAGTAAACATGCGTTCAACCTGTTATTTGAAAAATACTGGGAAAAGGCTTATTCGGATGCATATAAGCGCTTAAAAAACCAGGAAGACGCGAAAGATGTCGTGCAGGAAATATTTACCAAAATATGGTTGAAAAGGCAAACACAAACAATTGAAAATTTTCCTGCTTATTTACATGTTGCCATCCGAAATAATGTGATTAAATTACTTTCCAAACAAAAGCCCTTCCATCCTTTTTTTGATATTTTAGAAAATATCCCCCAAAAAAATTCATCAGCCGATTCAAATTTGTTATGGAATGAATTTTTAGAATCGTATGAGGCCCTTCTGCAAAAAATGCCCCCAAAAAGGCAGGAGATTTTCCGGCTTCGTTATCATGAGAATCAAACAACAAGTGATATCTCACTCCAATTGGGTATTACCAGGAAAACAGTTCAAAACCAATTAGGTAAAGCCATACAGTCTCTCAAAGTTACTTTACATATTATTAGTCTAACCGGGTTGATCTTAATTATTGCAACATTTAATTGATCTCACTTTCCTAGGCTGGTTCTTTGGATTTAAACTGCATTTAATCATTAACGACAAAGGTGAAATCCTCTCTTTCTATCTCTCACAGGGCAACACAAGCGACAACAATGCTAAAATAATTACCCGGATGACTAAAGAAATATTCGGAAAAGTATTTGGCGACAAGGGATATATCAACAAAGCATTAGCTGATTTATTGTTTGATGATGGCATACAACTCATTACTGTTGTTAGAAGAAATATGAAACAAAAAGCATTGAGTAATGAAGAAAAATTATTGCTACGCAAACGATCTGTGATTGAAACCGTTAATGATGAATTAAAAAATATTTGCAGATAGAACATACCAGGCATCGCAGTATAGCCGGATTTATTTTAAACATCATGAGTGGTATTGCTGCTTACTCTTTCTTTCCTAAAAAACCTTCTATTAAAAAAGATATTGAAGAAACTAATCCTATGCTTATTGCTCAATTAAATCAACCAAAATTAATCGCAGCTTAAACCGAACTCAGGTTTTTAGTAAAATTTATGGCAGGATGGGACATTTTTAAATTTTGCGGTCATAGGTATGTAGGTTCAGATAATTCGGATAATAGTTTTCTTTTCTTTTTCCGGGGATACTACTATGGTTTCAACGTTCAAAACGTGAATCACAGAGATTATACTAATTCTTAAGTTTTAAGTAGTGCAAAAGTTTTTTTCATAAGCAAGCCATGAAGGTTGTTTAACGGGCCCTTTTTTAAAGGGGCCCTTATTGTATGTTAGGCATGTATATCAACTATAGGGTGCAAGTCCCGAATGCGCCGTTACAGTCGGAAGCATTAGCCAAGAGCAAGGGTATCCATCGTGAGGTGGAATCTGAAAGAAGCTGGCGGCAAAAGTTCGAACCTACGAACAGGAACTGCATAAAAGGCGTAAATCACTATGGGCGATGTTGCAATATAAACAGAAGCCCGATACTGTACGGATGGTGTATGCGTAGATGCAGAGGTTACATGAGCGGAAAGCGGATATACTTATCCTAAGAGGTCTGATATACATTCTTGTATTGAATCAGAAGTCAGCAGAGGTGATAGTAGGAAGGAAACGAGCCGTCTCCCATAATAAGGGTAAAGAAGGAAGTCTCACAGCCAAACCGAAGGGCCGAATGTCAGAATAGGCGAAGGAATTACAAGGGTGTATCACGGAAGCGAAGACAGCCGAAACACGTAAGAGAACTTCTGTTAGCTGCGCTTGCCGACGGAATCGGAGAGCCAAGCAGAAGGAGCCGAGCCAGGTGATGCAATCAGTAAGGACAACGCCCTGCAAATTAAAGTTAAAATAGTATGCTGGAAGAAATTTTAAACAGGCGGAATATTGAAAAAGCCCTTGTCCGGGTTGAATCGAACAAGGGAGCGGCAGGTATTGATAATATGCAATGCAATGAACTGCGTTCATACATAAGTACCCAATGGCAAAGGCTTCGTCAAAAGATTTTGGATGGCAACTACGAGCCAAACCTGTGAGGAAAGTAGAGATACCGAAGCCACAGGGAGGTAAAAGGACGTTGGGAATACCCACGGTAATAGACAGGGTGGTGCAACAGGCGATAGCCCAATGGTTGACTCCATTGTATGAACGGGAGTTTTCTAAACGGAGCTACTGCTTCCGTCCCAATCGAAATACTCATCAGGCTGTGCTACAAGCAGAGCAATACCTTCACGAAGGGAAAACATGGGTTATCGAACTGGATTTAGAGAACTTCTTTGATAAGGTGAACCATGACAGGTTGATGAGTAAGTTAAGCAACAGGGTTACAGACATGCGCACATTAAAATAAATCCGCAGCTACCTTACGAGCGGCATCATGGAAGGTGGTGTTATCAGCACCCGGAGTGAAGAGAACGCCGCAGGGTTCTCCGTTAAGTCCGTTACTATCCAACATTGTGTTAAATGAACTGGATAAAGAGCTGGAAAAGCGGGGACATTCATTTGTAAGATATGCGGATGATATAAGTGTGTATGTCAAAAGTGAGACTGCGTCCAAACGGGTGATGACAGGTATAATGGGGTTCATCGAAAGTAAACTGCTACTGAAAGTAAACAAGCCAAAGACGAAGGTTAGCAGACCGGAAGAAAGTATGCTATTAGGATTTTCCTTTCGCACTTATAAGGGGCGATGGATTATTAAAGTAGCAAGAAGAAGTGCACAACGCATCAAGCAAAAGTTTAAAGAGATTACCAAACGAAACGCCCCGTTATCGGAAGAAGAAAGGATAACAAAGCTGAATAGTATCATTAAAGGCTGGGTGAACTACTTTGTAATCACTAAAGCAAAGACGTTTATGCAACAATTAGATGGCAACGTAAGAATGCGGCTAAGAATGTGCAAATGGAAACAATGGAAGAACACAAGGACCAGGAGACGAAACCTGCTGAAATTGGGAGCAAAACCTAAAGATGCCTACCAGTGGGGGGGAAGCAGTAAAGGGTACTGCCGTGTGGCACAATCGTTTATTCTGTCTCAAACCTTAACGGTAGCGTATTACAGAAAGAATGGTTATGTAGGTTTTTACGACCTGTACTATCGGCAAACTGAAAAGCAGATGAAATTATTTTGACAAACCGCCGTATGCCCGAAGGCACGTACGGTGGTGTGAGAGGATAGACCATCAATTAATGGTGGTCTTCCTACTCGATTTTCGGAAAGAATAAACAAATTTCAAAAGTTATACAATCTTAAAAGGGTATAGTAATAGGAACTGCTCTGGTGATCGTCCCATCTAATAATTTTTCTAAAAAAATATTTTATACACAGTGGGACTTTTTGGTTTTTCCGGATCATATCTATAACCAGTTGGCGAAAATCTAATAAATGGACAAAAATTATTTTATAAAATTGTTGCAAAAGTACCGGCAAGGAAATGTAACGAACGAAGAGGGACAGTTTTTAGAAAGCTATTATAACCTTTTTCAAAACGAGCCGGATATCCTGACCAGGTTAAGTGAGGAAGAAAAAAAGGAGATGAAAGAACATTTGGCTGATCGTGTCTGGGATAATATTTCAAAAATAGATGGAGGAAGGACTAAAATAAGGAGTATTAACACAAGATTTTTGCGAGTGGCTGCCGCAGCTGTTCTGTTTATAGTGGGAGCTTACGTTTACCGCATATTAAATAAGAAAATTGATATACAGTCAAAGACAGTAGCCATAAATGAAAAGCATCCAATTATGCCGGGAGGAAACAAAGCGTTTCTCATAAGATCTGACGGCAGTAAAATCGTATTGGACAGCATACAAAATGGAACGGTTCTACAAAAAGGTTCAACGAAGATCATCAAGCAAAGCGGCATATTGATTTATAACGTTTCAGCTTTTCCAAATCAAGATGAAGTAGTTGTTTACAATACCCTTTCAACTCCTCGTGGAGGACAGTATCAGGTGGTATTATCTGACGGAACTAAGGTTTGGCTTAATGCTTCATCTTCTTTACATTTTCCAACAGCTTTTATCGGAAATGAGCGCAATGTTGAATTAACAGGGGAAGCTTATTTTGAGGTCGCTAAAAATAAAGAAAAGCCATTCCATGTAAATGTAATAAATGGAATGCAGATTGAAGTATTAGGAACTCACTTCAATGTAAATGCGTATGGTGATGAAGGTGCTATTAAAACAAGTTTATTGGAAGGTAGTATAAAAATTAAAAAGGGAAACGTCTCGGGTCTGCTAAAACCAGGGCAGCAAGGAGTATTGAATAAGAATGGTGGTAATATTGAAATAAAAAACGTTGATATGAACGAAGTAATCGCTTGGAAGAATGGCTTGTTTCAGTTTGATGGAGCTGATATCAAAAGCATTATGGGTCAAATTGGACGGTGGTATGATGTAGAAATAGAGTATGACGGGAAGATGCCGGAGAGGAAGTTTGAAGGGAAAATAAGCAGGGATGCAAAATTAACAGATGTATTGAAAATTTTAGAGCTAAGCAATGTGAAATTTTCTGTGCAAGGAAAAATAATAATAGTGCAATAATTTTTTTATAGAATAATAAAAATAATCAATTTAAGCGAATGATTCTTAAGTAAAAAAACCAGCAATGTTTGCGGCATCGCTGGCTCTAAGGCTAAAAACTGTGTGTTCAATCAAATTATTAACCATAAATCAAATCAAAACTATGATTTTATCTGTATGGTACCAAAATAAAAATGGTACCAAATCATTAAGGGGCAAAACATGGATGATTATGAAGCTAACAATTATCTTAATGTTATTTTTTACTTTTCACGCTACTGCCAAAACCCATGCCCAAAGGGTGACTATTGTCAGGAATAACATTCATCTCTCTGAAGTATTTAAAGATATTGAGCAACAAACAGGTTTTTACTTTTTTTATGATAAAGCTTTGATACAAAATACTTACCCCATTGATGTTACATTAAAGGACGCAACACTTGAGCAGGCTTTGTCAACATGCCTGAAGGGGCAGCAGCTTACTTATAATATTGTAAAGAATACTGTTGTCATAAGAAAGGAGCAGAAAATTGCTCCTCAAACTGACAATATTTCGATGACTATAGTAGATCATATTCCTCCTCCTATTCAGGTGCATGGACAGGTGAAGGATGAGAGAGGAAATCCATTAATGAATGCCAGTGTTATTATTAAGGGTACTAATAAAGGTACCATTACTAATGCTAATGGGGAATTTACAATCGTCGTTCCAAATGCAAAAACGGTTTTAATTATTTCTTTTACAGGTTATAGTAATCAGGAAATTACTGTTGGAAATCGTAGTTCAATCGATATAAGCCTTACTAGGGCAAATAATGAATTAAATACCGTAGTGGTAACTGCCTTGGGGATAAAACGAGATGTAAGATCATTGACATCTTCATCACAAACAGTAAACGTTGAGCAATTGAAAAAAATTAATGATCCAAATATTATGAATTCGCTACAAGGGAAGGTGGCTGGAGTAGAGATACTCTCTGGAGCAATGGATATAGGGGGTCCTGCCCGAGTAGTTATACGAGGGAATAGAAGTATTAGTGGTGATAGCCAACCACTTTATATAATCGATGGAGTTCCCATTTTGGGTGACCCGACTAATTTAGATGCGAATAATATCGCTTCAATTAATGTGTTGAAGGGGCCAAGTGCAGCGGCTCTTTATGGTAGTGAAGCTCAGAATGGAGTAGTTGTTATTACAACCAAGAATGGTACTTCAGGACACAATACGATGAGTCTTAACTCCAATTTTAGTTTGGAAAATCCGGTAGTATCTTACCCTTTCCAGAATCAATATGGGCAGGGTAATAGTGGAGTATATGATGCCCGTTCAGATTTATCGTGGGGACCAAAGATGGAAGGACAGATGGTTGAGAATTGGTCGCTGGATCCTAAGGATAAAGGGACTCAATATGCATTGACTCCGCAACCAGATAATATTAAAGATTTTTATAGAACAGGCAAGGTTTGGGCTAATAGTTTGGATATTACTCGGGGAGGAGAAAACGTACAAACAGCATTTTCATATACGAACACATATGGCGAAGGGATAACTCCTAATAATTCCCTGAATAGAAATAATCTTTCTTTAAGAATAGGTAGTGATTTATTTGGTAAGAATGGCAACGGCCCACTGAAATTGGATAGCAAAATAAGTTATACCCAAGAGAGAAGAAAAGGCGCGGTGATGCAAGGCTTTCAAGGCTCGGCCGAAGGACTTTGGACTACGCCACGTAGTATTGAGGAAAGTCAGATGAGAGATTTTGAGTTTACAGATTCTACAGGTGCTAATCGTCAAAATTATTGGACTCCACAATCAATATGGGATCAAAATCCATATTGGAGAGCCTATCGTGATGTAGTTTCAAGCACTCTTAACCGGGTTACTGGCTTTTTATCTTTAAAATATGATTTCACAGCAGACTTTGACCTACAAGTTCGGGGATCTTATGATGGAGAATATACTACTGGAGACTTAAAGAATTTTAATGATACTTATAATACAGCGCAATTCGGTCGTTATACAGTAAATCAAAGTGATTCATACTTATTAAATGGTGATTTCTTATTATCATATAAAAAAACTTATAATAAATGGAATATTAATGGTAATATAGGCGGAAGTATTAGAAAAGCCGAAAGCAATGCTAATAGTGTAAATACCGGTCAAGCATTGGTTATACCTGATTTTTTCGCTCTTTCTAATACACTTTTACCTGTGATAGGAAACCAGACCAAATTAAGTGAAGTTACCCAATCATTATATGCCTTTGGTCAGTTTAGTTTTAAAAATGATATTTTTTTAGACGTTACTGGTCGAAATGATTGGAGTAGTACATTACCTTCCAATAATTTATCCTATTTCTACCCTTCTTTGGGATTGAGTGCCATTATTTCGGACTTAATTCCTGCGTTTCCCAAGTGGATTTCATTTGCGAAAATAGAGGCTTCTGGGTCTCAGGTAGGTAGCGGTGCGCAGGCATATATGTTGGCTCGTACAGCTTCCTTTACTCCCGGAGGAAACAATGGCTTTATAACGTTGAATAGTATACTACCAGCTGAAAATCTTAAACCTGAAATCTCCAAGTCCTACGAAGTAGGATTAATAATGCGTTTTTTTAATGATAGATTTGGGTTGAATCTCACTGCATATAAGACAAATACCTTCAATCAACTGTTTACTCTTGGTCTACCAATAGGATCAGGAGCAACTAGTTTTTATACTAATGGAGGAAACGTCCAAAATAAGGGTATAGAGGCGATTTTAAATGCGACTGTCATGCATACGAAAAATTTCAGATGGAGTTTTGACGTAAACTTTTCTGCTAATCGTAGTATGGTTTTAAAGATTAATGATCAGCGTCCCAAAGTTCAGGTTGGAGCTATTACAATTGAACAGGGTCAGCCTTTTGGAAATATTTATGGGAGGGGTTTTTTGAGAGATTCTCTAGGATCGGTTATTATTGGAACTAATGGAATACCAGAGGTAACAACTGGTAATACTGTGAAGGTTGCTAATTTTAACCCCGATTGGTTAGGAAGTATTTCAAGTACATTCTCTTATAAAAATGTTTCTTTAAGCTTTTCGATAGACCATAGACAAGGTGGTACTATGTTTTCCGATATAAATGCTAGATTATATGGAGATGGTCAAGCTAAGGCTACATTACAAGGCAGGGAAGGTGGACTCATTTTTGGAACTAATTTCTTTTCAAATGAAAAAGCAGTATTAGAAAATGGACAGAAAAATGATATCCCTATAACTGCACAGCAGTTTTGGCAGAGTATGGGGGGTAGGAATGATGTTGTTGGAGAATTGTTTAGTGTAAGTGCAACTAATACGCGGCTTAGATCATTGTCTATTACCTATTCCTTATCTCTTATGAAATATGATATGCTTGTCTCAGGCATAGACTTTTCTTTAGTCGGTACTAATCTGTTCTTTATACAAAGGGCATCTAAAACAGTTGACCCTGACTTGATGGTTGACACCGGGCCTGGTAGCCTAGGTATCAGTGGTTTTACTTTGCCAACTATAAGGACTTTTGGAGTTGATGTTAAAGTAAATTTTAAATAGATTATGAACTTTCTAAAATCGTCATTATGAATATATTTAATTATAACCGTCTTAAAAATGAGGCAAGGTTTATCCTTTTGATAATTTCCTTAAGTAGTGCAATTGGCTGTAAGAAAAATTTCACTACTATAAATACGGACCCGTATTCGATAACTACTGATAAAGTAAATGGGCAATTATTAGGTCAGGCTTTTGCAGAATGCCAGTATCAAGGTCTTTTTGGATATTATACAGTTTGGCAACAAGCTCAAAATCTGTATGGAGATCTTTATTCTCAATATTTTGCAACAATAGCATCTTATTTTAGTTCAGATCAGTTTACGGAAATAAATAGATGGTCTGATTATACATGGACATATTTTTATGGAACCGCAGCCCCGCAACTTTATTTCGTTGAGCAATATACTGCAAATAATGAAATGCCTGTAGAACATGCAATTGCTGAAGTTTGGAAAGTAGAACTTTATCACCGTATTACAGATTATTGGGGACCAATTATCTATTCACAATTTGGTAACGGGAAAACCAATGTTAGCTATGATTCACAGAAGGATATTTATTCGAGTTTTTTCGAAACTTTAGATACCGCAGTATCCACATTAAAGCAGCATGTTACTGAGACTAGTGTTTTTTCAACTAATGACTTAGTTTTTAGTGGAAATGTGAAGAAATGGTTAACCTTCGCCAATTCTCTAAGGTTAAGACTGGCTATGAGGATTGTTTATGTTGATCCAGGACTTGCGCAACAGGAAGCTGAGAAAGCAGTAAGTGATGGTGTTATGATAAGTAATTCAGATAATGCATATGTAGCAACAACCCAGATTACTCAGAATCCACATGGGCAGGTAATTGTTTGGGATGAGTTTAGGATGAGTGCTAGTATGCAAAGTACTCTTGTCGGATATGATGATCCCAGGCTCAGCGAATATTTTAGTGAGGCGGTTGATGGAAGTTATAAGGGAGTGAGAAATGGTTTACCAATACCTGACAAGACGTCTGCATTAAATGATGAGTTTTCAAAAATGGGTATTCAATATTTTCTCCCTCAGCTAGGAGGAAGTAATCCACCTATGCGAGTAATGAGTGCAGACGAGGTATATTTTCTTAGAGCGGAGGGTGCATTAAGAGGTTGGAAAATGGGGGGTACAGATGAAGATTTTTATAATGAAGGTATCACAACGTCGTTAATGGAAAGGACAAATGCTTCTTCTACAACTATTCTAAATTATATTAACAGTAATAGAACACCAATCGCACTTGATGATAAATGGAATACTCCGGCAATGTCCAATATCCCAGTTAGCTATGAATCAAATGGGAGTTTCGAGACCAGGCTTGAACAAATTATTACACAGAAATGGATTGGATTGTACCCTGATGGATGGGAAGCATGGGCTGAACGACGTCGAACAGGATACCCTAAGGGATATCCACTTATCGAGTCTTTAAATCCTAATATTCCTGCGAATGGAGTAATGAGAAGGTTGGTGTTTACCTTAAGCGAAATTCAAAATAACCTTGCAGCAGTAACCGCTGCCAGAGCAATGCTGAGTGGACCGGATGTAAATCAAACAAGACTTTGGTGGGATGCTAAGCCTTAGTAATAATTATTTATAGTGGATTGATGGATTGCTTACTTGATAGTTTTACTAACCAATAAAAAAAGTTTTTAAAATGGAATTAGAAAAAATATTTAAAATGGAAATAGAAAATCGTAGAGATTTTTTGAAAATTGCGGGTAAATCTGCTTTGGGTCTGGCCGCCGGTAATATTTTCTTGTCATGCCATTCAGCTCTTCATGATGAGAGTGCATCAGAAAAAGTAGCCTTGAATAATACAGAAAAAGTAGCATTGAATAATACAAATATTGACAAAATGGATACTAGCATAATAGGTATTTATGGGAAATGGGCTAATTCACTATTGAAAGGCGAATTGCCTTCACATTCTTTCAGAAGGAAAGAATGGACGGATGTGAAGACATGGCAGAAACCTGCCAAAGAGTTTCTTCTGGAGCGAATGGCAATCCCTGACATAGGAGAAATGCCTGAGGTAATTGTGAAAAAACAATATAATTATGATGGGTTACATATAGAAGAATTAAGTTGGCAGTTATCTTATGGACGGCCAACAAAGGCACTTTTACTCAAACCCATGCATGCAAAGGGACGCTTACCTGGGATACTTGCTTTTTATGATCATGGTTTGCAAAAGTATTACGGTGTGGAAAAGATTACGCGAACATCTGAAAATATGGATCCCATTATGGTAGCGCATCAAAAAACGTTTTATTCGGGACAGGCATGGGCTAATGAAATTGCCAAAAGAGGATACGTTGTTTTGATTCCCGATGTTTTTCCATTTGGTAGTCGGAGGATGATGATAGATAATATTCCAGAAGCTGAGATCCAAAATATTGAACCGGGGGTAGAATTTAAGGACCCTTTGGGGAGTGCGAACTACATTAAAAATTATAACTTATGGGCAGCGGAGGAGGAGCATGTGATAGCTAAATCATTATTTTGTGCCGGAACAACCTGGCCTGCAGTGTTTTTTGGAGAAGATCGAATATCCCTTGATATATTGTGTGCTCGCGAAGATGTTGATGCAACTCGGATCGGTTGTGGTGGCTTATCAGGAGGAGGATGCAGAACAAACTTTATGGCAGGTTTGGATTCAAGAATTAAATGTGCTGCTTCTGTAGCCTTTCAAACCACTTGGGAGGATTTTATTTTGAATAAATCATATACACATACATGGATGGCCTTTGTTCCTCTACTATCTAAGGGTTTAGGCTATCCTGAAATTTTAGGGTTACGTACCCCTCTACCGACTTTTGTACTAAATAATTCCAATGATCCTCTATTTACTTTATCAGAACAGAATCGGGCAAATGAAATATTAAAGGAAGTATATAAGAAGGCAGGTTCAGATGATAAGTACAAATGTTCTTTTTATCCTGGGCCACATAAATTTGATGCAAAAATGCAAGTTGATGCATTCGACTGGTTTGATAAATGGTTGAAAGCATAGGGCTTAAAAGGTTAAACGAAGATCACAAAATGAAGCTTAAAGGATTGACATTTCTTAATGCATTTACTTTTACAGAAATAATGCGTATTTATAAATTATTTACTAATGGTTATGATATATTCGAAACATAGCTGGATTATTTTTTTCCTTTATTTTTTTTCTGTTGCCTCTTTTGCACAGGAGAAATCATTGAATATTGAAGTAAAGAAGGCAATGAAGAATGCTACAAGATTTATGGTTGAAAAAATAAGCGTAAATGGCGGATATGCAAGTCTTTATCTGCCTGACTTGTCCCGGAGATGGACAGAACTGGAAGCCTATAAGACGCAGATCGGAGTGTTCAGTCATAGCACTGGTACTGTGGCAATGGGTAATTTGTTCTTGGACTGTTATGAATCTACAGGAGATGAATATTATTATCAAGCTGCAGTAAAGGCAGCCCGAGCCTTAATTTTTGGACAATTGCCTTGCGGTGGATGGAACTATATAATTGATTTTGGTGGTGATCGTTCCTTAAAAAATTGGTATAATACAATTGGGAAAAATGCTTGGGGATGGGACGAGTATAATCATTATTACGGGACGGCAACTTTTAAAGATGGCAGTACGGAAGAGCCCGCAATGTTCCTTCTGAGGATATATCTAAAAAAGCTTGACCCTCAATTTAAGCCGGCCTTGTATAAAGCAATCGATTTTATAATCGAAAGTCAAGATATACTTGGCGGGTGGCCTCAGCGGTATCCGCAAAAAAGTGATAAGCAATTTATTTTTGGAGGAAAACCAGATTACACATCGCATTATGTCTTCAACAGGAAAGATGTAACTTGGAGAAATATTAAATTTCTTATACAGTGCTATAAATCTTTAGGAGATGAACGTTTTTTAGATCCTATTCAAAGAGGAATGAACTTTTACATAATTACTCAACAAGGAAATCCGCAGGGAGGATGGGGATTGCAGTATGATATGGAACTTAAGCCGACGTATGCACGACAATACGAGCCAACCTCCCTCTCACCTGGACAAACATCTGATAATATCATGTTGTTGATTCAGTTTTATAAATATACGGGGGATAAAAAGTTTCTTTCAAGAATACCGGATGCCATTCAATGGTTGAAGAGTTGCCGTTTGCCTGAGTTGGAAACAGATGGAGGAAAATATACCCATCCTGTCTTTATCGATGTAGGAACTAATAAAGCCTTGTATGCCCACCGTAAAGGGCATGGTATCATTGATGGACATTACTGGGTTGATTACAATGCTGAACCTCCTTTATTACACTATGGTCATAAAACAAAAATTGATATAGAGAAGCTAAAAGAGGAATATAACACGGTAAGTACCTTAACAATTGAAAAAGCAACAGAAAATTCGCCTTTATTGGAAATTGCTGACTCTAGCCATTATTATTTTAAAGATTTTTTTGAGCCGGATTATTTTTTGCGGCAAAAAGTAAATGAAAGCCAGGTAGACACAATTATCAAGTCATTGGATAGCCAATACCGCTGGCTTTCAAGACATGAATGGATCAGCCATCCTTATACCATTTCTAAAACAGGAATGGAATCAAACACAGCACCTCTAAGCACTGAAGATGGTGCCCAGATAAGAGATTCTTCTGACCAGCAATATATTTCTACAGAAGTATACATTAAAAATATGGATCTACTGATTGATTATATTATGGAGCAAAAAGAGATTGAGAAAGACTAATAAAATTCTTTAGGTGGTCCTTGTAATGTTTATAAATCCGTATGTCTGCGAAGTGTAATTTATTGATGATGTTAAATAATTACTAATAGATTAATATTATATATATGAAAATTATTAAGTATTTTATCCTTTTTTTCCCTTTCTATTCTCTCTCAAGTACTTTTGTAAATGCTCAAAAAGAGAGTCTCACTGTAGAAGCAAACCAAACTATGCTCAAGGCTACCAAATATATGGTTGAAACGGTTAGTACTCATGGTGGCTATGATAGAGTTTATCTCCCAGACTTTTCCCGCAGATGGGGAGAATTAGAGGCCTATAAAACGCAAATTTGGGACGGAGGGAATATTCCATTTACCCAAAACATGGGTGAGTTGTTTTTAAACGCATACGAGGCTACAGGTAACGAATATTACTATCAGGCAGCTGAAGGGGTAGCTAACGCATTTATATGGGGCCAACTTCCTTCGGGGGGTTGGGACCATATTATTGATTTCGCGGGTGACCGTTCTTTGAAAGAGTGGTACAGAACTATTGGCAAGAATGCCTGGGGATGGGATGAGTACAATCACTATTATGGTACCGCAACATATAAACAGAATAGCACAGTTTCAATAGCCCAATTCT
>Ga0207933_1001417_pt1 | contig 18134 bp, 12 predicted proteins | sample NGESurdeep092012_4_FD_184488 | JGI IMG/M metagenome (GOLD analysis project Ga0207933, IMG submission 184488) | Arctic peat soil microbial communities from Barrow, Alaska - NGEE Surface sample F53-3 deep-092012 (SPAdes) | ecosystem: Environmental > Terrestrial > Soil > Wetlands > Peat ...
AGTGACCCCTCGTCGCGCGTTATGTGGAATGGCCCACAGCATGGGTAGCAACGGCTCTCCGAGCACGATGAGCGGAGCAGCTACGAGTATGAGTAGCAGATGCTGAGTCATGTGCGCCGAGAAGAGGTCGTCGCCCATTGCGTCAATCGGCGAGATGAGCGCGATCAGGATGGTGATCAGGCCACCAGAAAACGCCCAGATTTGAGGCGCGCGAATTCCACGACCGCGACCTGCAGATTGCCAAAGAGCGCGAACTCCGCAACCGTACCACAGCGCGGAGATTGCAACTGGTATAAGGACACCGGGCTCGAAGCTCCAGGCCGACCACACGTTTGCGGGATCAAGCGCCATAGCTGCACGCCGGCACAATAAACAGTGGCATCGCGCTCATGATTAATGCGAACAGAAAGAGGCCGCTGACGAGCATGCCAGCGTAAGCCATGAAGTGTGTTCTTGCGGGTCTGTTTTCAAGCAAGCCTCTGGGTTCCGCCGCCAACTCGCCGCGACTGCGGCGCCACGTCGATATTGCAGTTGCGCCGGCCGCAAGTGTTATCAGTATCATCAGTGCGTTGATGGCGACGGCGACTGCCCACGCGCGCCCACTAGTTGGCGTTCCGAGTGGCAGCTTGCCCGGATAGCAGGCGTGCGCCATCAACGGATAGTTGATAAGCAACTGCAGACTCCACGCAGCCGGTCCGCCGAAGAGGCCGAACCAGAGGAACGCATGATGTACATCGGGGGTCGGCGGTGCAGGTTGCATCGTCGGCTGTTGCAGTGCGTCATTGGCTGAGCGACTCATCACGTTCTCATCCCAGCCGCGGTGAGAGATATAACGATGCGAACACCACAATCCAGACGCCGTCCACGAAATGCCAGTATAAGGCGATGTTTGACACCGCGAGGTGATGCTTCTCGGAGAAGTGACCGCACCAGGCGCGCACCTGAATTACGATGTTCATCAGCAAGCCAACGAATACGTGCGCGCCATGAAAGCCGGTTATTGTAAAGAACAGTGACCCGTACGCACCTGAATCGGGGGAGAACGTCTGATGAGAATACTCAATGGCCTGGAGTGCAAGGAAGGCAATCCCAAGGATGAGTGTCATCAGCAAACCGAGTCTCAACTGTGTCTGGTTTCCTTTGCGGATGCCGATCTCACTCCACCATATTGTCGCGCTGCTTGCTATGAGAATGAATGTGTTCGGCAGCGCGAGGTGCAGCGACGGAGCGCCAGCTGGCGGCCATGCACCTGGAGCCATGGACGCGAGGTAGAAATAGGCGAACAGGAGATATGCGAAAAACGATGCTTCGGTCGCGATGACCAGTATCATTCCCAATCGACCGGGCGAACGAGCGTCCGCGTCCGCGATTGGGAGATCGTCAAGCAGTGTGCTCGCTGCCATGGCTATGACTCCACCGGAAGCAGCCTTGAGTGATCATCCGGAGGAGCGCTTGGCCAAAACCATCCTGTCATGGTAGTAGCAAGACCCACTGCACCGATGATTGCCAGCCACCAGAGACTCGTAAGAATCCCATAGAAAAAGACGAGAAGCGCAGATGAAAGAAGGAATGGCCATATGGAGTCTTCAGGCATCAGGAGGACCTCCTGTGGCCTGGAGTCCAGCATGGATGTGCCGATCGTTTCGCGGCCGTCTTCCAGTACGGGTAATTCGGGGCCTGCAGTCGATGAGGCTTCTCCCAGCCGTTCCGCCCAGAGCGGGTGGCGGCTGCGGACGACGGGGATCACGGCAAAATTGTATGGCGGGGGTGGTGAGGAAACAGACCATTCAAGTGTCGGGGCATCCCAGGGATTGTTCCCTGCGATAGCGCCATGTTTCAGGCTGCGGAAGAAGTCGAAGATGAAGAGACCAACACCGAGTGCGAAGATGTAAGCTCCGACTGTGGTAATGACGTTCAGGTCCGTCCAGCCGAGCCCGGCTTGATACGTGTAGATACGACGCGGCATTCCAAGCATGCCAGTAATGTGCATCGGAAAGAACGCAACGTTCGCTCCAATGAACATGAGCCAGAATACCCAGCGTCCGATACGTTCGCTGAGCATGCGACCAGTCATTTTTGGCAGCCAGTAATACAGCGCACCAAACACTGGGAACACATTGATCCCAACGAGGACATAGTGAATATGTGCCACGATGAAGTAACTGTCGGTGAGCTGCCAGTCGAACGGTACAGGCGCGGTCATGACGCCGTTGATGCCGCCGATGACGAAGAGTATTATGAACCCACCCAGAAACAAAAGCGGGGTCCGGAACCTTGGGCGGCCGTGCCAGAGAGTCGCGATCCACGCGAAGATTGACACACCGCTCGGGATCGCGATCATCATGCTGGCGGCGCTGAAGAACGTCATTGCCATCTGCGGCAATCCGGTCGCGAACATGTGGTGTACCCACACACCGAAGCCGAGTATGGCAGTGGTGATCGTGGACAGAACGACAAACGTGTAGCCGACAAGCGGGCGCCGCGCGAACGTCGGGATCATGTCCGAAGCAAGTCCGATCGCCGGCAACACCACGATGTAAACCCAGGGATGGCCGAACATCCAGAACAGATGCTGCCAGAGTAGCGGTTGGCCCCCGCTGGCTGCATCGAAGAAATGCATCCCGAAGTGTCTGTCGAAAAAGAGCAATATGCATGCGGCCGTGAGGGCGGGTGCCGCGAATACGATCATTACCGACGCACTGAGCGTTCCCCATAGAATTACCGGAACACGATTCAACGACATCCCCGGCGCGCGGAGCTTGAAAAAAGTCACGACGAAGTTGATCGCGCCGATCGTGGTCGAGATCGAGAGGAAAATCATGCCGAGCGCATAGAAATCCATGTTCAGTCCCGGCGAGTACGCAAGCTCGGTCATCGGGACGTATGCAAACCAGCCACCATCGGGGGCCTGCCCGATGAGCACGCTCGAGTATATAAAGATTCCGGACATAACGAATGTCCAATAGCTCAATGCGTTGACGCGCGGAAAGGCCATATCACGCGCTCCGATCATCAGAGGCCAGAGGTAGTTGCTGAAACCGGACAGGATCGGGGACGCGAAGAGGAAAATCATCGTCACGCCGTGCATTGTGAAAAGCTGGTTGTACGCTTCTGGTGACAGAAGGTGCATTTCAGGGCGGCTCAACTGCCAGCGCATGACCGAGGCGGCGAGTCCCCCAAGCAGAAAAAACACGAATGCCGTAATGAGATACCGCTTGCCGATTGTCTTATGATCGACAGTTCCTAAAACACCAAACAGACCCGGGCGCGTCTCCCAGATCCTGTTCAGTTGTTCAGTCGATTCCATCGGCGCGGTTGTGACAGCCACACATCCTCCTGCGACGTTCAGTCGCTACTTCAGCGTTTCCAGATATGCGAGCAGTGTTTTGAGGTCCTGCGACGAGAGTTTCATTGCAGGCATTCCACTTCCAGGTTTGAGCGCTTGCGCGTTTGATATCCACCCGGCAAGATTGCCGCGCGTATTCGTAAGGGTGCCAGCGGCAATCAGATTTCTGCTCGCCAGATGTGTAAGGTCAGGTCCGATGCGGCCTTGCGCATCCGTTCCTCGAATGGAATGGCACGCAGCGCATCCCGATCGTCTGAAGGTGTCGAGGCCACGTGCAATCAGTGTATCTGTCGCAGTATCTGTCGCAACAGCAGCAGGTTGTCGCTGGATGGCCAGCCAGCTTCGAAAGGCCTCCGGAGATTCCGCCACGACAGTGAAATTCATGTGTGAGTGCTGCAGTCCACAATACTCGGCGCATTCGCCCCAATAGACTCCAGGTTTGTCCGCCTGTATCCACATCGTGTTGCGCGAGCCGGGAATCACGTCCGTCTTTCCCGCGAGTCTAGGCACCCAGAAGCTGTGTATGACGTCGGCGGAGAGAAGAACAAGTCGTACCGGCTCACCTACCGGCACGTGTATCTCGTTCGCCGTGATGGCCGTCTCGCTGGAGTCGGCCTCAACGTACTTGGCTTCCCACCACCATCGATGTCCGGTTACTTCTATCGTCGCCACCGCCTTTCGAGGTGGGCTCGATACTTCCGCTTGTATCACGAGGGTGACGAGAAACGTAAAAAATAGAATGACAGCTGGTATCGCAATGCCACCGATCAGAATCCAGCGCACTGCGTGATCCGATCCGGAATACTCGAGTGTACTTTCGTCGGATTCAGCAATCCGTTTGCGGCGACGAGTAAGCGCCATGACCAGCAGAACAGACACCACGGCTAGAACTGCGCACCCCACAATGGTGAACACCCACCCTAGCACAGCAATGCGATCGGCGGCGAGACCGTATGTGCCGAAAATCGCTGGCGCGCGTGCACATGACGCAGTCGTGAGTATGAATCCGGCGGTCACCGCGACGCGCGGGAACGACCTGTTCGAGCCGTGCAGGGAGGAGAATGGTGTAGGCCTGAGCATAGCATCGGCTTGCGCAGGCGGAGTTCTCCGCGCACGCTTCAGGGAATCTCTAGCGCAAGTCCGCTTACACGTCATGTGTAATCAAGCCATGCGCGCTTGGCCGGGAGGGTCGTCTGGCGCACTGGATAGTTGTTTGCGAATGGCGGCAGGATTCTAACGGTGTCGAAGCCACCTGGCCTGTCACCCTCGCCCGTCTGCGCAAAAGTCGGGCCCGTACTCGTCCGGAAGGGTACGACGTCGAGATTGCCTGTATATGCAGAGCGTACAGCGACGCATGCCACTCATTCGCCGCGAAGAAATCACTTCGGTATGACCTATGCGAACTCGGTCTGCACTACGAACTCGAACATGCGCAGGATTGTCGCAATGGATGGACTTAAATGAGTGAAACAGCCGGCGATTTTCTCATGCAGCGACTTACAGAATGGGGAATTCAGCGGATCTTCGGCTACCCGGGAGATGGCATCAATGGTCTGATATCGGCGATTGACCGCACGGAAGGCAAGATCGACTTCATACAGGTGAGACACGAAGAACAGGCCGCTTTCATGGCGTCTGCGCATGCCAAGTTTACGCGCGAGCTGGGGGTTTGCCTGGCGACATCCGGCCCCGGCGCCATCCATCTGCTCAATGGTTTGTACGATGCAAAGATGGATCACCAGCCTGTACTCGCGATTGTCGGTCAGGCCTCCACGATGGCGCTCGGCGGCAGCTACCAGCAGGAAGTCGATCTGAACTCGCTGTTCAAGGATGTCGCGAGCGAATATTGCTTTACCGTGTCGAACCCTGCCGCGATGAGACACGTAGTGGATCGCGCCATACGAATTGCAATGGCGACGCGCTCCGTGACGTGCGTTATCGTACCGAAAGACGTTGCTGAGATGGAGGCAATCCCGAATCCGGGACACATACACAACACGGTGCACACCGGAGTCGGGTTCTCGTATCCGCGCATTCTCCCCAGGGACGAGGACCTTCAGCGCGCAGCCGCAGTGCTCAATGAGGGCAGCAAAGTAGCGTTGCTCGTTGGCGCTGGGGCGATGTATGCGACCGACGAAGTCATCGCTCTAGCCGATCGGCTCGGTGCGGGCGCGGCTAAGGCTCTCCTGGGTAAGGCGGTGCTTCCCGACGACCTGCCATGGGTGACCGGGACCATTGGTCTTCTCGGCACCCGTCCCAGTAACGATATGATGAATGAATGCGACACGTTGCTGATGATTGGATCGACATTCCCGTACGGGGAATTCCTTCCAAAGGAAGGACAGGCGCGCGGCGTACAGATCGACGTGAACGGCAAGAACCTGAGCCTGCGATACCCGATGGAAGTGAATCTTCCAGGTGACGCCGGCGATACGCTTCGTGCGCTACTGCCACTTCTCATACAGAAAACCGACACATCGTGGCGCGATCGTATTGCCTCCAACCGTGAAGAGTGGAAAGAGATCGACGCGAAGACCGCGGCAGTACGCGCGCACCCGATCAATCCGGCCCTCCTCTTCCTTGAGTTGTCGCGGCGACTCCCCGACAACTGCATCCTCAGTGGCGACGCCGGCACAGCAACGAACTGGCTCGCCAGGTACCTCCAGATGCGACGCGGGATGAAGTTTGCACTTTCGGGCAGCCTTGCGACCATGGGACCCGCGGTACCATACGCGATCGCGGCCAAGTTTGCCTATCCGGATCGCGTTGCGATCGCGATGACAGGTGACGGCGCGATGCAGATGAATGGAATCAACGAATTGATCACCGTTGCCAAATACTGGAAACGCTGGAGCGACCCGCGGATCATCTTCCTGATACTCAACAACAGGGATCTCAACCAGGTGTCGTGGGAGATGCGCGTGGAGAACGGTGATCCCAAGTTTGACGCGTCACAGGACCTGCCCGATTTCCCCTATGCACGATACGCCGAGTTGCTTGGTTTCAAGGGGATTCGCGTTGACGAGCCAAAGCGGATTGGTGCCGCGTGGGACGAAGCGCTCTCGGCTGACCGCCCCGTAGTGATTGAGGCGATTACCGATCCGGACGTATCGATTCTGCCGCCGCACATCAGTTTCAAGCAGGCCAAGAATCTGATGACAGCACTTGTGAAAGACGATCCAGACAGAAAAGGGATCATAATCGAGGGGACAAAGGAAGTTCTCGCCGAGATATTCCACGGAATAACGCACAGGCATTAGCATGGGACGTGCGCGCGCAATGGGAAGCGCGATTCCGATCGAGCAGGTCACCGTCTCGGCGTACCGCGTCCCGACGGATGTCCCGGTGGAGTCGGATGGCTCGCTCGAATGGGACTCCACGACGATGGTGCTTGTCGAGGTGTGTGCGGGAGATGTGACCGGCATAGGCTACACGTACGCTGACGCGGCTACCGCCGTAGTAATCCGCGACACACTCGCGCGAGAAGTATGCGGCATGGACGCAATGGCGACCGGCAAGTGTTGGGCAGCCATGGTGGCGTCAATACGTAACCTCGGCCGGCCTGGCATCGCTGCAATGGCGATCTCGGCGCTGGATGTAGCGTTGTGGGACCTGAAGGCCAAATTGCTTGACGTTGCACTCGTCACATTGATCGGCCCGGTTCGCGAAGAAGTCCCCGTGTACGGCAGCGGCGGTTTCACATCGTATTCCGTATCGCAGCTTCAAAGCCAGCTGGACGGTTGGGTGCGTGACGGTATTACTCGCGTAAAGATGAAAATCGGGCGCGACGCAGAAGCCGATGTTCTGCGGATCGCATCTGCTCGCCAGGCGATTGGCAATAGTGCCGAGCTGTTTGTCGATGCAAATGGCGCGTATCCACGGAAACTGGCGCTGGCGCAGGCCGAGCGTTTTGTGGACTCGCAGGTAAGCTGGTTCGAAGAACCCGTGTATCATCTCGATCTGGAAGGTTTAAGACTGTGTCGGGATCGCGCACCTGCGACGATGGAAATATCGGTTGGTGAATACGGGTATGACCCGATGGATTTCGTACATCTGATAGAAGCCGGCGCGATGGACGTGCTTCAGGCTGATGCCTCACGCTGCGAAGGAATCACGGGGCTCATGCTCGTGGATTCGCTGTGTGATGCACACAGCATCCCGCTGTCCACACACTGCGCTCCGTCCCTGCACGCGCATCCCGCGTGTGCGGCAAAGAGAGTGCGGCATGTGGAATATTTTCACGACCACGTGCGAATAGAGAAGATGTTCTTTGATGGTGTCCTAACGCCGGTAGGGGGTGCACTGTGCCCCGACGTGTCGCGACCGGGACTTGGCCTTGCGTTCAAGCATGCCGACGCTGCCCCGTACGCACTCTGACCCGATTATGAGGAACCGTGAAGCAGTGATGATACAACCATGACGAAGCTCAGCAACGCGGCGCCGAAGGTTCGACAACGGGCGCCGCTACCAACCGCAGGCCCGAATCTTCCCTCACCGCCGCCGCGGCCCGATGCAATTCACGCGCACGAATCGAGCGCCGACCTTGCGGCCCTCGCCGGCGCACTTCAAAACGCAGTACGAGGAGAAGTCAGATTCGATGATGGGGATCGGGCGCTTTATTCCACCGATGCGTCAAACTACCGGCAGATACCGATCGGCATAGTGATTCCTCACGATGCAGACGATGTCGTCGCTGCGGTGGCAGTGTGCCGGAAATATTCTGTCCCTATCGTCGCTCGTGGTGGGGCGACCGATCTCGCGGGCTCGACGTGCAATGCGGCCGTGGTGCTCGACATGAGCAAATACATGAATCACATCCTGGAAATCAACTGGGATGAGAAATGGGCCCGGGTCGAGCCAGGAACTGTACTCGATGATCTGCGTGATCGCGCCGAGGAACGACATCTGACATTCGGCCCCGATCCGGCAACGCACAATCGCAATACTCTTGGCGGCATGGTCGGCAACAACTCGTGTGGCATGCACGCGCAGATGGCCGGCAAGGTGGAGGAGAACACCGAAGAGCTCGAGATCCTCACCTATGACGGCCAGCGAATGTGGGTGGGTCCAGTGAGCGATACCGAACTCGAAAAGATCATCGCGGAGGGCGGCCGTCGCGGGGAGATCTATTCGCGACTCAAGGGGATACGAGACCAGTACGCCGACGAGATCAGAAAGCGGTTCCCGGACATACCGCGACTTGTATCCGGCTATCCGTTGCAGCAGTTGTTGCCGGAAAATGGATTCAACGTGGCCCGTGCACTCGTGGGCACCGAGAACACTTGCGTCACCGTGCTTCAGGCCAAGCTACGACTGGTTCACAGTCCGCCATCGCGCACGCTCGTCGTGTTCGGCTTCGATACGATCTTCGACGCGGGAGATCAGGTGACGTTCTGCAACGGGCACCACCCGATCGCGCTGGAAGGGATCGATGCCAGCATGTTCACGTACATGCAGGACAAGCACATGTCCACCACGGGGCGCGCCATGCTCCCGGATGGCAATGCGTGGCTTGTCGTCGAGTTCGGCGCGGAAACGGACGAAGCAGCGGACAGGCAGGCGCGTGATCTGATGGACGCTTTTCGCTCAACGAAGACACCACCCACGATGAAGCTCTTTGATGACGAGGAAGAAGAGAAGCGACTTTGGGAGATTCGTGAGTCGGGACTTGGCGCCACATCCAAGATTCCACATGAACCGGATTTCTATCCCGGATGGGAAGACTCAGCCGTTGCTCCCAAAGACGTAGGCAATTATCTACGTCAACTCCAGGACCTGTTCAACAAGTACGGATATACGGCATCGCTGTACGGTCACTTTGGTCAGGGTTGCATCCACTGCAGTATCGATTTTGACCTCTACACGGCAGAGGGCATCGCGCACTGGAAAAAGTTCCTTACCGAAGCGGCGCACCTGTGCACCTCATATGGCGGCTCGCTATCCGGCGAGCATGGTGACGGGCAGGCGCGCGGCTCGCTGCTCCCGATCATGTTCGGCGACGAGATCATGAAGGCGTTCCGTGAGTTCAAATCGATCTGGGACCCTGAAGGGAAGATGAACCCTGGCAAGGTGATCGATGCATACGCCGTGGATGAGAACCTGCGCTGGGGAACGCATTACCACCCGTGGGAACCAGAGACCCACTTTGCATTTCCTTCAGACGAGGGGAATTTCTCCTACGCCGCCAACCGCTGCGTAGGATCAGGCAAGTGCCGCAAGCACGATGGCGGCACAATGTGTCCGAGCTACATGGTAACGCGCGAGGAGCGCTACTCCACGCGCGGTCGCTCGCGCTTGTTGTTCGAGATGCTGGAAGGAAATCCGCTGAAAAATGGTTGGCGCGACGAGGCCGTACACGAAGCTCTCGATCTGTGTCTTTCATGCAAGGCGTGCCGAAGTGAGTGTCCCGTGAACGTGGACATGGCCACTTACAAGTCGGAATTCCTGTCGCACTATTTCAAGGGACACTTGCGGCCCGTCGCGCACTACGCGTTCGGGCTCATGTACTGGTGGGCGCGTGTCGCGTCACACATGCCGCGTGTCGCGAACTTCTTCACCCAGACACCTGGGCTCCGAAGCGTTGCAAAATTTGTCGCGACGATGGCACCGGAGCGCAGCATTCCTCGTTTCGCGAACCAGACGTTCAAGGCCTGGTTCAAGTCTCGCCCAATAAAAAACGCTGGCGCAAAGCAGGTATTACTTTGGGCCGATACGTGGAATAATCACTTTCACCCCGACACTGCAATTGCTGGGGTGGAGGTCCTCGAAGCTGCAGGCTTCCAGGTGATCGTTCCCGAAGCCTCATTATGTTGCGGTCGCCCGCTGTACGACTATGGGATGCTCAAGACCGCGAAACGCCTGCTGCGCGAGATCCTGCAAGAACTGCGGCCGCAAATCCAGGCCGGCATGTGCGTCGTTGGGCTGGAACCAAGCTGTGTGTCCGTTTTCCGCGACGAACTCGTCAATCTCATTACCGATGATGAGGACGCCAAACGACTGAGCGCACAGACTTTCCTGCTGACAGAATTCCTGACTGAGAAAGTCCCTGACTTCTCCATACCGAAGCTGCACAGGAAGGTACTGGTCCACGGGCACTGTCATCAGAGATCGGTGCTCAGGTTCGACGACGAAATCACAACGCTCAAGAAACTCGGCGTGGACTACACAGTACTGGACTCAGGCTGCTGCGGAATGGCCGGAGCGTTTGGTTTCGAGCGTGGTGATCATTACGATGTGGCGATTAAATGCGGCGAGCGCGTTCTGCTTCCGGAAGTGCGCAAGGCTGACCCGGATACTCTGATAGTGACGAACGGATTCAGCTGTCGTGAGCAGATTTCCCAGACTACGGACAGACGCGCAGTTCACATTGCTCAGGTGATAAAGATGGCGCTTGACCAGGGCGCCTGACTAATACTCGTAAGTTACCGTGCGGTCGAACTGGCGGGACCGTCTGTTTGCGTGAGTCTTTTGCGCAGGACATGCCGTTGCACCTTGCCGGATGCGGTCCGCGGTAGAGGTGCAGTAACGATGCGAATGTCCCGGGGCGTCTTGTACCCAGCGAGCAATGTGCGGCAGTGCACGCGCAGCTCGTCCGTAGTCGAGGGATCCTCGCCGTCCGGTGCGTCTGAAAGTCGCACGAATGCGATCACGCACTGGCCCCAGGTTGTATCCGGTATGCCGATGACCGCTGCTTCGACAACGCTCGGATGGGAAAGCAGTGCGGCCTCGACTTCTGCAGGGTAGACATTCTCCCCGCCGGTGACGATCAGATCGCTGCGCCGATCGAGAACGCGTAAATAGCCGTCGGCATCGAGCGTGCCGACATCGCCGGTGTGCAACCAGCCATCAACAATGGTACGCTCTGTCACCTCGGGTCGACCCGCATATCCGGCCATCACAACGGGACCGCGCACGAGAATTTCACCGGGCTCGCCAGCTGGTGTGTCCTTATCGTCCATGACTACGCGAATTTCATTCGGGTAGATCGCACGACCCGCCGTACCGAGCTTTCGGAGTGCATCGCCGGGTGTGAGAGTGGCAACTTGTGATGTTGTTTCCGTCAGGCCGTATGTCTGTGAAACGGGAATGCCGAGCCGTGCACACCGCTCGAGGACAGGTTGCGGTGCCGGTCCGCCGCCGAGTAGCACACAGCGTAGCGACGATGGATACGGTCTGTCCTCGTGCGCGTCCAGCATTCGCTGCAGCATGATGAGCACGACAGATATGATGGTTACACCATCCTCGTCGAGCGCTCTGTTTGCCGCTACCGCATCGAAGCCGCCGTGAACGACAGCGGTTATTCCGTAGATCGCAGATCGCAGGAGGATTGAAAGCCCACCCACATGGAATAGCGGCATGCACGCGAGCCATCTATCATCGATGTGAGTGCCGAGGTTGAGCGCGGAGCCAATAGCGCTCCACCAGAAATTGCCAACAGTCAGCATCGCACCCTTCGGCTGGCCGGTCGTGCCCGATGTATAGATTATCGCGAGTACTGCGTTGGGATCGTGTGCGAGGTGCAATGTTGTATCTCTACTCGTGCGCGAATCGAGCCTCTCACATCGCGCTTCCGACGCGGCCGGATCATCGATGCTCACAACGATCAGATCCGGCTGCTCTGCGCGCGTCCGCTCTGCAAGTCTGACGGTGCGTCCGTCGACCACGAGTAATTGTGCGTGGGAGTCGGCGATCTGCCACGCGAGTTCGGCGGCACCGAGCCTGACGTTGAGCGGGACAAGCGTGGCGCCGATTCGAAGCGTCGCGTGAATCAACAACGCGGCACCGGCGCCGTTGTTGAGCAGCATCGCGACTCGATCGTTCTCCTTGATGCCCCAACCGCCGAGCATCTGTGCGGTACTCGTTACGTCTGCGTCAAGCTCCGCATACGTCCATGTGCGTCCATCAGCGACGAGCGCCGGTCGCGACGGCGTGTTGGCAGCGCGGTAGGAGATCCAGTCGGTGAGTGGCACCGGTTCGGGCAACGGTGTCATCGCGATCTGTTGGTGGACTCCTTGGTAGAGCGTGGGCACGTTCAGGCGAATGACGTTCGCGCGAATATCAGGCCGGCTGTGAAGAGCAGCCCAAACGACAGAAGCAGAAGACCGCTGCGCTTGAGCATCGGGTTGAGATCGCGCCCTGTGAGACCGCGAAGCACCTGTCGCACCAGAACGAAGGCAAGCGGTGCGGAGATCCACGGAAGCAGCAACCAGCGTTGCCTGGAAATCCCGGTGAAGGTCATCACGCCAGGAACGCCATACGCGAGCAACGCGAACAGCGCGTACTGGTATCGCGTTGCGCGATCGCCAAGCCGGACAGCCAGTGTGATCTTTCCGGCTGTGAGATCAGTCGGCAGGTCACGGAGGTTGTTGATCACAAGGATGTTCGTCACGAGGAATCCAACGGGGAGCGACGCGAGCAGTGCGACGGTGCTCCACGTACCAGTTTGCAGGTACGCCGTGCCAGTGACCGCAACAACGCCGAAGAATAAAAATACGAATACGTCACCAAGGCCATGATAGCCGAATGGCCATGGGCCGCCGGTGTATGCGAGGCCGCATCCTATGGATAGTGCACCAATCAGAATAATTGGCCAGCCTCCTATCCAGGCGAGATAACATCCCAGTAAGGCGGCCAATCCAAATGCGACCACGATTCCACGACGAACAGACTCATGGCTGATAAGTCCGCTCTGCGTCACACGTACGGGCCCGAGTCGACCATCGTGATCGGCGCCGCGGTGAAAATCCGAGTAATCGTTCGCGAAGTTGGTTCCGATCTGAATCAGCAGCGCAGCGACGAGAGTGGCCGCAAAAACGAGCGGAAGGATATGTCCCCGCTCGTACAATGCGACTCCGCCGCCCACAATTACCGGTACTGCTGCCGCTGGCAGCGTCGCTGGTCGTGACGCGAGCAACCACGCATGAGCCGGCTGCTGTCCAGCGTTATCGGGTACGGAGACAGCGCTCACGGAAACCGTGGAAACTTTGACCAGTCTGGCGGGCGCTTCTCGAGGAATGCGTTCTTGCCTTCCTTTGCCTCTTCGGTGAGGTAGTAGAGCAGCGTCGCATCGCCAGCCAGTTGCTGAAGACCAGCCTGACCATCGGTGTCCACGTTGAATGAAGCCTTGAGAAAACGAATTGCAGTCGGGCTCTTCTGCATGATCTCTCTTGCCCACTGCATCGCCTCGTCGTGCAGTTGCGCGAGCGGAACCACGGTATTCACGAGTCCCATGTCGAGCGCTTCCTGCGCACTGTACTGACGGCAGAGATACCAGATCTCTCGCGCCTTCTTGTGCCCGACAACGCGAGCGAGATACGCGGTGCCATAACCACCGTCGAAACTGCCGACGCGCGGGCCAGCCTGGCCGAACCTTGCATTGTCGGCTGCAATGGTGAGATCGCAAACCAGGTGCAGCACATGACCGCCTCCAACCGCGAATCCTGCGACTACAGCGATCACCGGTTTCGGCAGATACTTGATCTGCTTCTGCACATCGAGGATGTTGAGGCGCGGCACCAGGTCGGTTTCTCCGACATAGCCGCCGTGTCCGCGCACGCGCTGGTCGCCGCCGGAGCAGAAGGCCTGATCGCCCTCGCCGGTCAACAGGACGACTCCGGTCGTCATGTCGTCGCGCGCGTGGTTGAACGCGTCAATCATTTCGCCGACGGTCTCGGGGCGGAATGCATTGTGGACTTCGGGGCGGTTGATGGTGATCTTGGCGATCCCCTCGTCACCAGCCTTTTCATAGCGAATGTCCTTGTATTCCTTGATGGTTTTCCAATCGACGTTCATGCTTTCTCCTAAAGGTCCTCGCGGCTCACGGAAGCGTCGTGCGTGACGCCGGCCGCGACTGTCAACTTATCGTCCTGGTGCACCGCGCGAAGGCGGTCAGCCAGAGTTCAGCTTACAAGGTATCAGGCCCAGCCGGCACCTTGTCGAGCCCGCCCGCCAAGAGCGCCCTCGACAAGCTCTTCGAATCGTTTCGGCCGCTCCAGGTGGGTCATGTGACCAGCCCCCTGCACTATATCAAATTCTGCCCGCGGGACCGAAGCCCGCATAAGGCCGCCCAGCTTGACGTATTTTGTGTCCAGTTCGCCGGCAATGATTCGAACATCTGTTCGAAGACCCGCTAGCTCATTAATGACGGGTGGGTCGGCCGCCGAGCCTGCGCCACGGAGGCTGTTAGCCAGGCCCTGAACCCGGTTCCCCAAACGCTCGGCGCGCAGCCGTTCGAGTGCGGGCACCGGTACACCGGCCAGGCTCGCCCAGAGCGGAAGTTGCTCCCATCTCTCGACGAAGGCGGTGATCCCTTCGCGCTCAATGAAATCGGCGAGTTCCATATCAGATGCGATTCGACTTTCGCGCTCGTGCGGATCTGGGATTCCGGGTGACGTACTCTCGAGAATCAATCCGGCAACTCGATCAGGATGACGGAGCGTAAAGCGCAAAGCCGCGCGGCCACCCATGGAATAGCCGAGTATGGCCGCTCGTGATACGGCAAGCGAATCGAGAATGTCGCGAAGATCGTCGGCAAACCGGTTCAGTGAATAACGTCGAGGGTCGGTTGGCGCATCAGACTTTCCGTGGCCAGCAAGGTCAACCGCGATTGTTGTGTATCGATCGCAGAGCGTCGATTGCAGCTCAGCCCAGGTTTCTGTCGAACCCGTGAAGCCGTGCAGAAGAACTACAGCTGGCCCGGAGCCCGATCGCACAATGTGGAATCGGATGCCGTCCGGAACGGTCAACTCCAGATGCTCCTTCGCGCAGGTCACTCTACCGCAGTGACAGCGGCTGCTACGCGCTCCCATACCTCGCGGTGGAGTTGCACGTTGCGCGCGCGATCAGTGCGGATTTCAACGATGTGCAGCCCGTCAGCTTTGATACACGCTGCAACGGCGTCGCGTAGCGAGCTGACCGAATCGACCTTGCGGTAACTGGCGCCGTAAAGCGCAGCCGCAGAATCGAACTGAAGTCCGTGTGGCGTCCCGAAGAGTTGCTCGAAATGTTCCGGCGCTGCAGCTTGCGGAAGGAAAGAGAATATCCCACCGCCATCGTTGTTCAGTACAACAATAGTTGCGTCGAGTTTGTGCAGCTTCGCGGCGAGCAAACCATTCATGTCGTGATACATGGCGATGTCACCAATCACGAGCACTAGCGGCCCGGAATTGGAGTCGAGCGTAGCGGCGACTCCAAGTGCCGTCGAGACAACGCCGTCGATTCCGCTTGCGCCGCGGTTCGCGAGGACTCGCAGCGAGCGACCATCACCTGCGGCGAAGCCGTCGAGATCGCGAACTGGCATGCTGCTGCTCACGAAGATCGTACCGTGATCGGGGATTACGGAAACGATCTGCGCAAGCACGTCACCCTCGAACGTTTCCTTCAAGTTGTCGGTGTATTCTCTGATCGCCGCACCGGCGCGGTCGTCAAGTCTTCGCCACGCGGCGAGCCACGGTGTGTGCATACGTGCAGGCTCGCCCAGGCGACCAAGCTGCTCCAGGATTTCTTCGCATACTAGCCGCGGTTCTGCATGAACGACTTGAGCAGCGAGCAACGTCGGGTCGGGCCAGTGCGCAGCATCGACGATGACGTGGTGCGCCGCTGCATTGCGTTGCATGAAGTTGAGCAACGGCTTCGACGTCGGCAGCGCACCGATGCGGAACACTACGTCCGGGCCAAGATCGGAAAAGACAGATCGGTCGTGGAGCACAGCGTCGTAACGATCGATCAGTGCGCAGTGGTTGTGCGGCCCCCAGCGTAGCTGCGAAAGTGGATCTACGAGCAACGGTGCATCCAGCGCGGCTGCAAGGGCCGCGAATGGACCGGCGAGTGCGCCGTCGTATTGCGGTCCGCAGATCAACAACGGACGCTTCGCGTGCTGGAGTCGCGAAGCGATATCGTGAATCGTCTTGCGTGACGGCACTGACGGTTCGTCGGCAACGGTCACCCACGGTGCGCCCGCCGCTCGGCCGTGCCACGCGAGTGCATCGCCTTCGGATAGATTCGCCGGGATGCTGATCGCAAGCGGAGTGAGCGGTTCGCGGAACGGAAAGTTGAGATGTACGGGGCCTGCCGGTGATGCTGCAGCAGTCGCCACGGATCGGCAGGCAAGAGTCCGAATGTATCTCAGCATGTCCGGCGACGATTCCGCGAGCGCAACTTCGGTGAACGATTTGGGATAGTTGCCGTACAGCCTGTTCTGATCGATGGTTTGTGACGCGCCAATGTTGCGCAGTTCAGGCGGACGGTCGGCGGTCAGTACGAGCAGTGGGACCGACGCGACGCGTGCCTCGACGACGGCCGGCAGAAAATTCGCGGCAGCGGTGCCCGATGTGCAGAGTAGCGCAACGGGCGCATTCAGTGCGCGCGCCATTCCGAGTGCGAAGAACGACGCCGAACGTTCGTCGAGATGCATCCATATCTTGAGTGATGGATGCTTCGCGATGGTAATAGCAAGTGGCGTCGAGCGGGATCCAGGAGCGATGCAGACATTACGGAGGCCTGAGCGCGCGAGTTCGTCGACGAATGCGTTTATGTACGCAGACGACGCCTGCTCGTTTGCTTTCATTGCGTGTCGCCGCTGTAGGCGGTAGCCTCCGCAATTGCAGAATCGATGTCCGCGACGGCGACCGCTGCAGCGAGGGCGGTCTGCACGGGTTGCAGCTTGAGCATCGATTCTGCGTATTCCTGATTCGGATCGGAGTCTTGCACGACGCCGCAGCCAGCAAAAAGCCATGCGTCCGCACCCGTGATCACCGCCGAGCGAAGCGCGACCGCGAATTCCGCGCGATCACTCTGAAGCCAGCCGATAGGTGCCGCGTACCAACCGCGATCCAGCTCTTCGTTCTTGCGTATGAACTCAAGTGCGGCGTCTCTCGGTGCTCCGCCAACCGCGGGCGTCGGGTGAAGTTCTTTGACGAGCTGAAGGATCGTGTGTCCCGGTCTCAGTCGAGCGCGCACCGCCGTGTGGAGATGATGCACCTGCGGAAGCGACAGGAGTGTCGGCATGTCAGCGGAGGTGACATCGTCGCAGAAGCGTGCCAGGGCCGTACACAACGCGCGCCGCACGATTTCATGTTCGGATCGTTCCTTCTCGCTCGCGAAGAGCTCCTGTGCCTGGGCCGCGTCGTCTGCCGGAGTCGCGCCTCGGCGCGTCGATCCAGCCAGACTGCTGGCCTGTACTTCCTGTCCGTCCACTCGAATGAGTCGTTCCGGCGTGGCGCCGACAAATGCACTGTCACCAGCCCAGAATCCGAACACATAGCACGTCGGATGTGCATATCGCAGTTGTCTGATCGTTTCAGCAACATCGAAATCGCGCGTCGTTTCCGCATGCACTTCGCGCGCGAGCACTACTTTTTCGAGATCACCGGATCGAATCCGTGTGACTGCGGCGCGCACCGTTGCGCGCCAGTCGCTCGCCTTGCGTGACTCGTTGTACGCGACCGCATCGACGTTCGTCATTGCCGGCTGCGATTCCGAAGAGCAGGGTTGCGCATCCAGAACTGCAGCGCGAAGTCGCGCGAGGAGCGACAGATCGATTTCGGTTTCGCCAGCAGAGTTGACGACGAGCGACGTCGTCAGCCAGCAGGCGCCGCCGCGTTCCACAAGTTGGATGAGCGGGACAGTGAGTCGCGCTTGAGGGAAGTCGCGCCATGTCCTGGTAGCGGCGCGCTCAGGGTCGAACGCGAATCCGCCGATCAGGGTGGGACCAGCGCCGGGAACACCTGATGATTGATCCATGATTACGGCGTCGACCAGCAGATCCCTCCAGCCTCGGTCGATCACGGCG
>Ga0207933_1001418_pt1 | contig 18124 bp, 17 predicted proteins | sample NGESurdeep092012_4_FD_184488 | JGI IMG/M metagenome (GOLD analysis project Ga0207933, IMG submission 184488) | Arctic peat soil microbial communities from Barrow, Alaska - NGEE Surface sample F53-3 deep-092012 (SPAdes) | ecosystem: Environmental > Terrestrial > Soil > Wetlands > Peat ...
GTTATGGATGTACTAAGCACTTCCTCACACGAATTTTTTCATTGCTGGAATGTAAAACGTATTCGTCCGCGCGATCTCGAACCATTTGATTTTAAAGAAGCGGACATGAGCGGCAGTCTTTGGTTTGCAGAAGGCTTTACCCAATATTACGGCGAGCTGGCGCTGCAGCGTGCAGGGTTTAAAGATATTAACGAGTACAGCAGCATTCTTGGTAGCATGCTTAATTACGTATTGAACAGGCCCGGCTCTAAAGAGTTTTCTCCTGTTACCATGAGTGATATGTCGGTTTATACCGATGCAGGTGTTTCTATTGACAGGACCAATTATCCAAATATATTTACTACTTATTATTATTATGGGGCTGTTACCGCCCTGGCGCTGGATTTCAAATTGCGTACGAATTACCATCTTACGCTGGATGATTACATGCGCGCCGTGTGGCTAAAATTTGGTAAGCCCTATATACCTTATACAAATGACGGATTGAAAAAAGTGCTTGGTGAAGTAACGAAGGACACAGCGTTTGCCAATAGTTTTTTCCGCGATTATATTTATGGAACTGAAAAAAGTGATTACAAAAATCAGTTAGAAAAAGCAGGCCTTAATTTGGAAAAAGCAAATCCAGGCAAAGCATGGATGGGTAATTTCAGAATGGAAGCTGCTGAAAATGGATTGAGAATTACGAGCAATACATTAAAGGGACAGCCGGTTTATAATGCAGGGCTTGATTATGATGATGTAATTACCGAACTGGACGGCAAGCCGGTTGCTAATGCAGATGATATACAATCTGTGATGGCGGCTCACCAACCGGGAGATAAAATAGCCGTAAAATACATTCATCGCGAAAAAATGAATGAAGCAGAAATTACTTTACAGGAAGATGCTTCACTAAAAGTGGTTACTTATGAAGAGGAAGGAAAGCCTGTAACGGAAACGATACAACAGTTCAGAAAAGCATGGCTTGGAAGTAAAGTTTCAAACTGATTTAAACAAATAGATTTCCCCATATAACTTCTTACCTGCCTTTTCATATTTATCTCCGTCCAGCGCAACCTTGTAGCAAAGATTTGTGCGTTAGGCATGCTTACACCAGTTGTATAAAAACTTCATTCACAAAAAGTCAACACCAAACAAATCTTAGCTTATTGGGCTTAAAGGCTGACACGATCTCCATTGAAAAGGCACAAATGATTATTTTCTTTTTTACTCTTTTACAAATTTTAAAGTTTCACTTTTATCCCCGTCAGAAAATCTTATAAAATAAGAACCTGCAGGAATCCGATCAATTTGTATGTTATTCAAACCGTTTGAGATTGATTTTTTCAAAACAACTTTTCCTGCCAGGTCCGTTATCACCAGGTTGCGATAATTCAAATCGTTCCTGATAAACAAATTATTTTTTGCGGGGTTTGGATAAATGATAATCGAACGGTTTGAGGAAGATTTTAATGCTACTATTTTACTGAGACTACTTTTGCCATCAATGTCTGTTTGCTGCACACGATAATAATTTATTGCGTTCAGGACAGGCGAAACTGTACAACTGTAATTGTTCGCATTGTTCGCAGCTACATTACAGGTATTGACAAAATTAGTTCCATCCAAACTTTGTTGCACGGTATACTCTTTTACATTTACCTCCTGCGCCACCTGCCAGTTTACTTTAGCTTCATTTTGATTGACCCATTGCGCTTGTATTCCCAGCCATGTGACAGGTAATGCACTCTTAGCCCCTGCAATAAAGAAATTGCTGAAACTGTTGATCACTATTTCAATATAATATCCGCCCGGAACGGCAGCCCACGATTGTGGAACTACCGTTTTCTCACCTGCCACAAAAATATAAGACGCCGGCGCAGAACCGGTAGCAGGCTGTTTAATAACCGCTAAATCGCCGGGCGAGGTAATAGAAGGGTCTGCCGTTTTTAATGCATCAAACTCGGTTTGCGAAAAGTATAACCTTACATTAATCGTGGCGGCTCCTGCAGGATTGTTTTCGGGTGTGATCATATAATTCCTGTCGAGATAAGGACTGCCATTGTATTTGCGAATGGCACCTGTATTTTGATAGACAGAAACTTCAACGGTCCCCAGGTTATAATTATCCAGAATTTCAACAACAGGCGTAGTTACATCATATCCGGAATATACACTGTGAGCATTAATAGTCGTAAATTTTTTACTGGTTCCAAGAAATACCGCAGGATTTGCCGAGGTAGCACCGTAGGGGTTAATTAGTGGTTTTACGAAATTGTACGGAGGAAAATAATCAACAACATTCAGGTTATCCAAATGCTGCATATAAATATTATTTCCGGTGGAGGGCGGCGTTCTGATGTCATTCCAGGTTAGTAATCCTGTGCCATTTATAGGATCAATTATAATATCGGAATTCGAATTATTATCAAGATACCAGGAATTATTAAAACGACCGGCACCCGTGGGTTTTCCCATAGCACCCCACGCAAGTTCTGCCCCATTAAAAACAGGGCTAACACGGGTAGAACGCCCCATTTCCATGATATAAAATAATCCGTTACCATGATTATCTACCAACACTTGCGGATTGTTGTAAGTGATATTCGAACCGCTAAAATTTGTCTTTATTTCTCTCCCGATAAGAATTCCATTTTTACTCGCTGTGTTTAATTGCACTGCGAAAGAATCAGGTGTAATTTTTTGCACCTGCAATTGTTGAAGTAACACATTCCTTGCACCGTTATTCATAATGCCCGTAGCAAATATTTTATTCCCTCCGGAAGCCAGGCTAAAGTCATAAAAATAAGTAGCGCCGGCATCGTACAATAGAGTATCTGATAGTGTAGCATTTACATAGCCTAGTTTATCTTGTCCGGGGATATTAGTCCCGATAAAACTGCCTGGCATATAAGGAGGCACTGTATATTCGTAAGGAATACTATCAAATTTTTGTTGTTTCCTATAATAACCACGGGTAAACCAATCTGTTACTGCATTTCCGTTTACGTCTCTTTGATTCACTGCCAGCGCGTTTACATTAATATTGCCATCCGTTTGTATTAGCGTGCCCTTTGTGCGTTCTGCACCATATACCCAATCACTGATAGACTCATATCCTTCACTTATTAAGGTACTTGTAGGATAGGTGTAAATAGTTTGGTTTATTAAATCTTTACAGGTTATTGAACCACCTTGTGCATTAAATCTATAAAACAATACGACATCGTCTTTTGAAAAATTAGCTGCTGGGGTTTTTGCATCTTTTTTTACCCGCCATAGCCAGTTAAAACCTAATTTTATCCGGTTATTGGTATTGGGTAAATTTCCATTTTGGGAAAATTCCATTACCACATTGCACCCTTTTTGCATGTCGGGATAGATGCTATAATCAATTACATAAGTTTGAGGATAAACTACGGTTGGATAATTTCCACAATAACCCGTGTTACTGATTTCCACACCATTTTCATTAACCAAACCTCCTCCATAAGATTTTAAAGTTCCATTGATGTCTTTATAACAATACACATACAAATCCATAGTGCCATAGCCTGCATGCAGATGGCTGATAAAAAAACCAGCATTGCCGTCGGGTATTAATTGTGGTGCCAGGTGCTGATTAGCCTGGTCAGACGTGAATAAAACAGACCCTATTCCGGGAAAAACAGTTGTTCCATCATTGCGTATATGCTGCACTGTTAATCTTTCCCACACATAAGTTGAAACACTGTCATCAGCATAACCTATATAAAAACCGCCTGCGCTGTCAGTGGCCGCTACGGAATAATTGCGATAATCATTATTTGATGGAAAAGCAAAATGTTGGCTGTTGGTGCCAGCAGAAATAGGCACGCCGTCATTTGCCCAAAGCTGTTTTCCCGTCTTATCATACTTCTGCGCAAAGATCTGGAATTTCTCATAATAGCCCCGGCGGTGATCTTCCCATACCACAAAATAGCCGCTGTCGGGATAACTCTTTACAACAATAGGTTTTAACTGCTCACCTGTGGCTGTACATACCGGTGTGTGCAAACTATCATAAAATTGGTTGCTGGTATTGCTCCATTGGGCGGAAAGATGAAGGCAGTTAGCAACCAGGAAGAAAGTAAAAATAGATTTCATAATTTTTTTTTTGAAAATGCGAATGCTCTTAAGTAAAATTTGAAACTTTTGCGCCTGGAAAGCTCGTTGGCGATTTTTATATGCGCAACAGTTTGTTTGAAATTTCCATTCCCAAACAAGGAATGAGAATGACTTTTTATTTTGGTGTGCAATGAAATCCGAAAGTGATCACTTTATCAGTATAAGTTGTTTCGACAAAATCAAATTCTGTATCGGTTAATTTAACAATATGCCAGTTAAAAAACTCACTTCCATTTATATAATTAATATTTACTTTCATATTTTGATCATCTAAAAGGCTCCATTGCAAGGCCCAATCTCCACGAAACATCTCATTCCCCACGCCACCGGTGGACAATGTTATTTCCCCAATTGTATTGGCATCCAACGCATGATATTCGTTGGCTTCAAGTTTTCCATTTTTGTTCTCATCTTCAGCCTTTTCTGTAATCTTCCAGATTTTTCCAATTAGCAAAGTTTGGGAATCTGGTTTGGGTGTACTGTCTTTTTTACTACAGGAAGAAAAGTTTAAGGTGAAAATCACCACTACAGTTAATTGCATTTTGAACAACTGTTTCATGATTGTTTGTTTAAGAGTTAAATAATTATTGAATTGATTGATGAACATTTTTATTTAAGTAGAAATTACGATTCTCGTATTTATGGCGTGCAGCAGATTACACAGTGAGTTTGTAACCGGCGTAGAGGTACACATTCCTACATTTTGAGAAAAGGACTGTATAAAAAACAAGATAAATAAATCCGCGATTGTGAATGATAGTATTTTTTGTTTCATAAAATTTTTTTATCGAAGTAATTATTTTAAAAAAAATATTGACGTGGCAGATATTAATTTCCTTTGATCGGAATACGAAAGACCCCGTCCGTTATTGCAAGTTGTTTATCTGTATCATTGGCAGTTGCGGTAACATAAAATTTCCCTTCCGCATAATCATCTCCTACCTTGGTAAACATCATTTTCCCCTGGTGGCCGCCCCAAAGTTTTACATCATCGTGCATGTAAATATCAACAGCATGATTTTGAAAATCTGTTACCCTCCCTTCATTTGCATATCTTAATTCATAGGGAAGGGTGATGTGTTCCCCCTCTTTTGTTTGGCCTACTATTCCTCCTCCGTCGTTTACTAAAAACTCATCGGCGACCCAATCTTTTCCGTTCACTTTTGCCCTGAAGTAATATTCGGCGGAGGTAGGTGTGTAACCTGGGGAATTTGCTTTGACCATGTTTGTAATTTCAGCCGCCTGTTTTTCAGCCTCAGTTTTAGTTTGGCTATTGCAGGAAACTGCGGAAACTACTAGGATTGAAATGATGGCTGCAAAAGATACTCTTATCATACAATTTATTTTTAAATGAAGACTCAATCCTAAAATAACTTTTACAAGCTTTTTCATATTAAAACAGGCAATCTATATGTCACTTCGATTTCTCTTAAAGTTATGCAACTGACGTCTTTAGAATTTAAAGTGTCATGACGATGTCAAAAGTAAAATGATGGAATACGAAAAAATAGTAAAAATCCGACAAGTTTTATCGGTTGCTGATGCGGCTGATATAATTTTCTTCTAATAAAGGCACGTGTTTAAGTAAAGCGGAGGGCGCTTCTCCGCAAAATCTTTTAAAGTCTTTTACCAGGTGCATTTGATCAAAATACCCTGACAGGTGTGCAATGGAAGTCCACTCCATAGAGGGATCTTTCAGCTTCAACTCGAGGGCATTATTAAAACGAGAGATACAACAAAGCTGTTTGGGAGACATTCCGGTTTCACTAATAAAAATGCGTTCAAAGTTTCGCATACTCATGCAGGCATATTCCGCAAGTGTATCAAGATTGATAAGACCTGCATTTTTTGTTATCAGGTTTGCTGTAATAGTAATGCGGTCTTTATAATTAATCCTTTTCTTTTTGGTTAAATAGCGCAGCAGCCAGTTATTTGCCAGCTCAGCCATATCTACAAAGCTTATTGCCTCTGACAATTGCTCATGCAATAATTTTATATCTGAATTAAAAATATCCCCGCTCCACACAATTTTGTCTGCAATCTCTACGGGCGAAGCATTAAATAATGTATAAAAACCATGAGGCTGAAAAATAATTTGCAGGAACGAATACTTACCATTGAAGGTCATACAACCATTGTATTTTGTGGACATGCCTACTATATCGCAATTCTTCCCTCTTTTTAAAACCTCACCGGTGTTTTGATCAGTCAATGATGCCGGGACGTCTTTAAAGAAAAAAATGATGTTCGTATCCTGTGATGCTCTCCATGGCATTGTTATATCTGCACCATTGGTGTCAAATTGACGATAAGCATAGTGCCTGATAAAAGGTACCAGTGCCGGTGATGGAGCAATTTCTGAAGTGGTGATCATACATGATAGATTCAATCGTAACCTTAAAGCAATTTACAAATAACTTTTTAAAATGACGTAACAGTGACATTATAAATTGTGTTGCTTTTGGAAAAGTTCTTTTAGATCGGACAGCCGTAGTTTTCCTAAGAAATAAAAATGCAAATTGAAATTATGCCGGAATGGATTGTAGTAAACAGACTTTTTCGGGAGATTTTTGTTTTCGGTCTAGCTTTAAAGATTAGTAACAAGTTGGAAGGCAGCACCAGGTGTGTGCTTTAAGCCTTGAGCGTACAGCATTGCACTTTTACGCTTCCTCTCTGAAAAATACTTTGTAGTAACTCATTTTCATTTGTTCATCATATCCTTTCTCAATCAGTTCCTTATTTCCATGTATATAAATGTGAAAATTTTTATCAAGCTTCAATACACTTTTAAATGCCCTGGCTTGCTTTTTCACAGCAGAATCCGAGATCAAAAATGAATCACCAATGGCTGTATCATATTCATCTTCATAATTCCTTTTAAATTTTTTAAATGATTCTATGCCCTGCTGATTGTCTAACACTTCGTTCGAAAATTCATCAAGATCAAAATGTTCTTTTTCCTTAAAGTATTTAATCGATTTATTTAATAAATCGATTTTATCTGTTTTTGAAATTTCAAATTCTTCATCAATTTTATGAGTTACAAAATCCTTATAAACTTTCAGTACGGTATTTGTTTGGGTATAATTATCATTTCTAATTTTTAGTTTTAAGAAATCATCAATCCAGTAAGCTGCTTCCGTACTGTTTGTTTGATCAACGATGGCCACCCTGTATCCTTCTTCTTTTTCAACATTAAAAATCAAACAACCCTTGTCTAACTTTTTAATATTGATGGCTTCCTGTTCATAACTGATTTCAAACTCCTTTACTTGTTGAACTACTTTCAAATAAGGCTCTTTAGATTCTGATTTAAAAATTCCGATAGCATCTAATAATTCGCCATCTACCTGTAAGTTGGTAAAATAGCACAAATACAACTCACCGGATTTTATCTTAGGATGATTTGATACATCATACAAATGCTTAGCAATCTCCTGCGAGCTTTTATGAAACGCACTCTTGTCGTTAAACATCATTTCAGCAAAATGAAAAACTTCATTAAGGTTTAAGTCTTCCGTCGGATGATAAAAGCGATATGTTTCTATTGATTTCTCGAATGGTTTCAAAAAGTATTTCATTAATAAGCCATCTAAAACTTCATCCTCTATTTTTAATGGATGCTCTGATAAGCTTAAGGACTCATCTAATAATTTATTGCCAACTTTATGAACTAAAAATTCAAAAAGCGCAGCTTCAAAAAATGAAATCATACTATTCTTTCAATTGAGGTTTCCGTAAAATTTTTGCAATAATAGTTGATATGAACCATACTATTTGAAGATTTTGTTTCCCTAAAAATGTTGCTGTTTTTAGGTCACAGTCGAGCATTTGACGGATTAAAAACTGTGGCAAATGTTCAATTTTAAATTCTATTTTTATAGTACTAAAAAGCTCAAAGAATGAAAAGTCAAAAACGGGTTGATTTGTCACAGCAATATTTAAAGGATGCTATTAATAAAAATGTAGCGGAACCATCTTACAGCAATATGATTAAAATTCCTTTGGCTGCTCAGCCTTCAATTATTTCCGAAGGGATTACCAAAAAATTATTGGCATTAAAGGATAATGCGGGCTCATCCATCGTGATAAAATAGAACGCCTTTGAGATTGCTGTTGAACAACACTGACATGGACATTAGGCAAAACGTTCAATCGATTCTTTCTTCATTATATAAAAAGGACATTTACCGAATTGATCTTTCAAAATTAGTTAGTCAATATATCGGGAAGACAGAAAAAAATTTAGATGAAATTTTCAACGGGGCTCAGCAAAATGGTTGGATATTATTTTTTGATGAAGCGGATGCCTTATTCGGCAAGCGAACAGACGTGCGCGATTCCCACGACAAATATGCGAACCAGGAAGTGGGCTATTTGTTGCAGCGAATAGAAAGTTATTCAGGTATTTTATTGATAAAATGTTTATCTCCGGAATGCGTGCAATTAAGTAGCCGTTATCACTTCAAAACCATTGGCTAAAACATCATCGTTGTTTATCTCACTCCATCTGGCAAAGGAATATCTCTTTTCAACATACTATCCCTGTTGGCCATTTCCCATGCAATCAGGAAAATAAAGCGCGCTCTCTTCTCCATCAAATCAAAATTAATTTTATCAACTGTATCGCTTGGCTTGTGATAGTCTTTATGAATACCGTCAAAAAAGAAAATAATAGGAACCCCTTTTCTTGCAAAATTATAATGATCACTCCGATAATAAATCCTTTCGGGATCATCAGGCGCATTGTATTTATAATCTAATTCCAAATGAGAATACCTTTTATTTATTGCTTTACTGACCGGATCCAGATCGGTACTTAATTTATCATTACCGATCACATAAACATAATTGGTACTGTCGCCATGGTTTCTGTTGGGATCTATTCTTCCAATCATGTCGGTATTAAGATCCACTGTAGTACTGTCCAACGGAAATACCGGATGGTCCGAATAATATTCAGATCCCCATAACCCTTTCTCCTCGCCACTTACGGTCATAAATACCACCGTTCTTCTGGGGCCGTGTCCTTCTTTTTTAGCTTTCGCAAATGCCCGCGCCATTTCTATTACACTCACTGTGTCGCTGCCATCATCATCAGCGCCATAATAAATCACATCTCCTTTTTTTCCTAAATGATCGTAATGCGCTGTGAGGAAAACGTATTCATCTCTCTTATCAGTTCCCTTTACATAACCGATCACATTGCTTGCATCTACCTGGATACTTGTTTTTTTGAAAGCTAATTTTGTTTTGATTTTTTTATCAACATGGATCGTATTCAATAAGCCTTTCGCTTTCACTGTTTCAAGAACTTTTGTTGCATCATTTTCTCCAATGATACTTTTTAAAAAGGAAGGAACTATTGTTATCACAGCCACTCTTCCTTTATCATTCACATGCGGAAAATAAAGATTGGTCTGTTTGCTATTTTCAGCCATAGCGTTTGGAATAGAATCCCACATAAGATTTACGAACAGCACCGTTGTGGCTCCCTTTTCCTTTGCCAATGCAGCTTTGCGCGCAGTGCTGTAACCCCACGAGCTACGTTGGTCTGTACCACTCACTAAATATTTCCCATCCAACTGCGGCTCGCCTGCCATAATCAACACGACTTTTCCCTTTACATTTTTTCCTTCATAGTCGTTATAGTTTTTATCTGCAATGCCATATCCGGCAAAAACAATTTCATTGGCGTTTATTTTATTTTCTTCTTCAGAACCGGGTTGCAGAATATAGTCTTTACCATACTCTAGCTTTAGCTTTCCGATCTTCAGACTTTTAGGAATTAAGGTATCTTTTAAAAGAGGATAAAATTGTTGGTAACCATTTAAAGAGGCAGGCGCTTGTAATCCAATTTCTTTAAACTGGGTTTCGATATAAGCAGCCGCTTTCCGCTGTCCTTCGGTACCGGTTTCACCTCCCTCCATGTCGGCAGAAGCTACAATGGTGAGTTGCTTCTTCAATCCTTGCTCAGTGATAGTTTGCGCATATTCCAAAGGAATATCCGTTTGAGAAAATACGAAATTTGAAAGAAAGCATAAAGCGATGGATGTAAAAAATAATTTCTGCATAAATCAAAAGTTAAATAAAAAATAGCTGTATATATAAAAGAAAAAGAATTATAAAAAATACCAGTTCTATTTTGTTCAATCGTACAGTTCTCCTACCCTATTCCTCGTCAGGACAAAATTCAATTTACAAATAAACTACTTTTAAATAGTCAATTTCCAGTGTTGATTTTCTCCCGGCACCAAAGCCTATAAGATTACCAAAGAACGGCGTAAATGGCATTTCGTAAAATTCCGTGCCGTTAATAAAAAAAGAATACCTGTTGGCTATCTTCCTGAGCGTGTAAATATTAAAGTCATCAGGGGCAGATATTCCTTTTTTTAAAGACCCACTTTTTGTTATACAATCACTTTGATTTTTACCGTCACAAATTTCCACCGAGGCAAACCCGTCTCTTGCGAAAGTGAAATAATTGCCCTGCATGGCTTCACGGCCCCAAAAGATCATGCTGTAATAATTTTTATGATCAGCTTCGCCGCTCAAAATTTTTATTCTTGTTTCTATTTCAAAATCCTTCCGTGTGTCAATCGTTATTTCGTGTGTTTCGCCGCAGGCATGGGCCTTAGCTGTCAGGTAATAAAAGCCGCTGTCCATCTTTGATCTTGCTTGTTTAGTATCTGCAATTGTCCAGTTGTTTTTATTATCTTTAAAATCATCGAAAAAAATAGTATTAGACGCTGATTTGCTTGTTTGTGCTTTAGCAATGTATGCGGAGAGTGTCAATAAAATTAATATGCCTGTTCTCATAATCTACGATTGATAAAAATCCAAGATAAAACAATTCATTCTATCATCCTTGAAATCAGTTTCCGGTTTTTTATAAAAAAATAATCCGCAATTAAAAATTGCGGATTATTTCCCAGTAGAAGAATTTTTTCCTGATTATTTACTTTTATTTCGAACGATCTTTTAGATCATTTTTTTGCTCTCAATGGCTTCCATCTTAGCCGCCGCCTTATTATCATTGATCATCACAAATGATGCATTAACGATAGCTGCTTTTTCATTACTTACCTTGGTAAGATTTATCATAACAGTGGTGTCTTTCTTAGGTTTAGTAGTGTCAAGCATCGCTGTGTTTTCATTACTTACCTTGGTAAGATTTATCATAACAGTGGTGTCTTTCTTAGGTTTAGTAGTGTCAAGCATCACTGTGTTTTCATTACCTACCTTGTTAAGATTTATCATAACAGTGGTGTCTTTCTTAGGTTTAGTAGTGTCAGGCTGCGGAGTCTTAGAGGTATCCTGAGCGTGAATTGCAGTAAATGCAAACATACTGAGTCCGGCAAATAATACCTTTGATTTGATAGCGTTCATGGTGTTTTTGTTTTTAGGTTAAATAATTCACAGCCATATATTCTAAAATGATGCCAGAATATAAAAGTGTGGAAAACTGATCAATAATTTTATAAAAAGTAGTCGGCCAGGAAGAGATCAGATCAATGAGAAAGTGAAAATAATTTAACAGGAATCCGCGTAGTTCCGCTGGGTGTTTATCGCAAAAAAAAACGAAATATTATTTTGTCCAGGTTTTTAATTTAAATGCCCCATCCAATTTTCCTGTTGCCATCAAATCGGGGCCAACCATAATTTGGTAAACACCAGCCACGTTTATTTTATAATGAAGACTATCGCCAAAAGGCCCGTCAAACGTACTGTCCGGCATTTCTACCTGGTTGATGCGAATGTTAGATTTTTTATTCTCTTTATAAATTACGGCAAATAATTGTTTGCCCGAAACAATGGTTAAAGGGATTATCTTCCTGTCCTGGATTCCATTCATTTGCAATCGGACACTGAAAGTATCAATACCTGCACGAAGCATGGCATCATTTTTCTTATCGCTATTCTCATTTTTTAACGAAAGGATTTCTCTTTCAGTGATTGTATTCTTCTTAACAATTTTAGCAGAATTACTTTTGTTGCCAGATTGATCACAACCCAACATTACAATCATCGCGAAGAATGCTAAAAATATTTTATTCATTTTTTGAAAACTTTATCTATCAAACTCTCCGTTATGTCATTTACAATAATCTAAAACAGCATCGAATATTTCTTTTCGTATTGGATTTGGATTGTAATAATATCCTGTATTTAATAATCCCTTATTCTGACGATTGATTAATAAGATAACCGAAACGTTTAATGAAGGAACGACGGCAATACTGGTTCCTGTAAAACCCGAATGTCCGAAAGAGCCGGCTGGCGCGTTTTTCATAAAAGAATTGTCCGGATCCATCATCCAGCCAAGACCATTTTTAAAATCATCTTTCGTTAAAAATAATTCAATAGTCTTTTTAGAAATGAATTGTTTGGATCCTGCTTTGCCATCGTGCATCAGCATGTCAACCAACTTCTGCAAGTCGTCCACGGTAGAAAACAAACCCGCATGCCCGCTAACACCATGAAGCGCATACCAGGCGTTGCCATCGTTTACTTCTCCGCGCAAAGTGTACTTGCGCCAGCCATTCCATTGATTCGGATCTATTTCCTTAAACACAAAACCGAGCGAGGTATCATGCACCATTCTTGTTTCGTAAGGATTGCCATGAGAGGTAGCTGCAAATCTTTTAAAACGGCCGGTAGCACGCGGGTTGTACGTAGTATGGTTCATACCCAATGGAATGAAAATATTTTTTTGATCAAATTGATCTAAAGGCATCCCTGTAATCTTTTCTATTATTTCGCCCAAAAGAATAAAACCTAAATCGCTGTACTTTCTTACTTTACCCACAGGAAATGCTAATGGTAACTCGCCGATTATTTTGTACGCTTCCTGTTTATTGAAGGCGCGATAAAAAAGAGGATACCATGTAATAAGGCCTGCAGTATGCGTTAAGAGATTGCGAATGGTAATTTGTTTTTTATCACCCACATCAAATGCAGGAATATATTTCCCTACCGGATCATCTACTTTTATAAGCCCTCTATCCACCAACAACATAATAGAAGTAGTGGTGCCAACAACTTTAGTCAGCGAAGCGAGATCAAACATATCGCCCGTTGTCATCACGACAGGAAGAGCGAGCGGTTTGTTATCATAATCATTTCTCTGAGCATATCCAAAAGCCTTCCTACAAAGGATCTTATTGCCTTTTTTTATTTCAATCACAGCGCCGGGAATTACGTTATTGTTTACCTCCGTTTGCAAAATGCTGTCAACGGTTTTTGTAAGTTTTTCACGTTTCATGTTTTCACCTGCTTGCTGTGCCGTTGAAGCAAAAAAGCAGAGAGAGAAAAGGATTAAGAGAGGAATATTTTTTTGGTGCGTCATTTTATTCAGATATTAAAAATATAGTAAAGCAACAAATTTCGATACTTTTTATTTTGATGAATTCAAAGTCACAAACTCCTCACCTTAATTTCAGAAATTCTGAAAAACCCATTAAGTTCGTTTTGAATCACATTATTCACGATTGCCAGGCAATGTAATCTGATGCTTTTAACGACATTAAATTATTTGACATGAAAAAATTGACTGCTATTTGTTTCTATTTTTAATGGTTATTTGTAATGCACACAATGTAAATGCTCAAATAGAAATCAGGGCCGGAGTCAATTTTTAAAATATTATTGCTCATAATGTAGGCGCCAAAAATTTAACTTAAAAATCAATACATGTTTTCATTAGGGGGTTTATATGATCTCCGGCTATCCGAATACTTTTTTGCTCAACCCGGAATACTCATTTCTACAAAGGGATCAAAAGAAGAAGGTGTGCCGGACCGGACAATTACACTTATACAAGAACCGGATATTATTTAGAGGTACCAATCAACATTATCTATCGTCCCTCTGTTGGGAACGGGCATTTACTTTTTGGCGCAGGCCCCTACTTTGGCTACGGCCCAGGAGGAAGATGGACAAACGAGAGCACTACCAATACAAAAGGAAACCTTGTATTTGTAAATGACTTTAATCAATATGACAATGCGGGCGGCCAAACTTTTGTTTATGGAAGAAATCCCGATTACGGAATTAATTTACTAATAGGATACGAGTTCGCCAATAAAGTTTCCGTTCAACTAAATGGGCAACTTGGTTTGATGGATATAACCCCTTTAAAAGACGGTCAAAAGCCGGACGTAAAACAAAACAATGTTCAGTTTGGTGTTTCAGTAGGATACAAATTCCCGCGATAAGTCTGCAATCCTGAAGGGTCCAACGCACAGGCAGCCCGTTATAAGAACTATCCTGTGCCGTTGTTGGACGAAAAATGAGATACGAACAGAAGTATAATAAAAGGATGAAAATCTGTTGCCGGCTAATGCGAGGGTTTGTTGGTTGTCTATTTTGTGTAGATGAATAGAATTTTAAAAAATAGAACCAAATTTTACTTAACGACACTTTTTTTAATTTAATTATTATTATTATTATTATGACGTCTATTACTAAAAAAAGCCATTGCTAAAGATATATTAATATATTCTGCTTCGTGATAATTATTTCAGGAAAGCATTGCATCAATTTATCTGCCAGAATAAAAATTAGATGATGAAAATAGTTTGAATGGTATTAAAATTATCCAACAGCGAAAACTGGTGTATGAAACCCAGATCATGAAAATGAAAATATGGAGAATTTGTTTGCCTGCTGAAGTGTAAAATATTTTAATTTTTTGTAGGCCAGCCTTTTGAATAGTAGCCATCAGTAATGTGAATTATTTTACCTGGCAAAATAGATCAGGGGGTACAAAATAAAGATGCGTAGCCGCACTCTAAAAAATAATTGCCCCCGATCATATAATCGTAAATTCATTATTTTTATAACATCGGCTCCTGGAACATTATTTTTAACGGAAGTAAAAAGCATCGTTTATGAAATACGTATTTTTTTTGTTTAGTGTGCTTTTAATTATTTCATGCAACACTTCTACGACTAATGAAAAAACATCGCAAACCACGGTAGCACCCCCAACGGGTGATGAACTATCTGCCTGGGCTGACACGCCCAAATTGAGAATTGAAAATTGGGTAAAAGAGGTAACAGACAGTAAATAGCAAAGGCTTTATCCAACTCATCCGGAGTTTTTAAAAGATCCCGGACTGAAAGGCGCGATAAATGGCGATTTTGGACCGTTAAAAAAAGCAGGCATGGCCGCAGCCTGATAAAACTTATCAATGCAAGTCATCCCAATCAAACCGAAGAACAATTCAATAACAGTGTTAGGACGTGGATTGATACAGTAAAGGATAAAAAATTCGGCAAATTGTACAAGGATGTCATTTACTTGCCGATGGTTCAGCTTTTGGATTACCTCAGGGCAAATCAATTTAAAACTTTTATTGTAAGCGGGGGGTGGCGAAGATTTTATGAGAGTATGGAGCGAAGAGGCCTATGGCATTCCACCATGCCAGGTAATCGGCAGTTACAGCGATTTGTCTTTTGATACCGCAGGAGGAAAAGCTGTAATAAGGAAAACCGTAGGTGATATTTTTGTTGATGACAAAGCCGGAAAGCCCGAAGCCATTCATCATTTCATTGGGAAGATTCCGGTATTGTGCGGCGGCAACAGCGATGGAGACCAGGCCATGATGGAATATACTACGTCGTCAAAATACAAAACATTATGTCTCCTTTTGCATCATACGGATAGCTTTTGAGGAAAATTATAATATTTTAATGCACCTGTTGAAGTTCGCGCCAACAGCTTTTTTTATTTACCAGTTGCTTGTTCGCATAACATCTGACATTACTACCAACAGCAACAAATCCAAATTATTTCCTACCGAATCCGATTTGAAACAAATAATTCTATAATTTTATCATGGAATCATTAAAAGATTCTTATCGAATCAATTTCTCAAAACAATAAATAAAATGCTATGAAAAAGAAAATTTTGCTGTTTGTATTTTCTACAATTGTATTCATGTCGGTTGCCTCCGCACAGGACATAACAGGACATTGGACAGGAAAAGTGGCAGATCAGTATGCTGTTGCTTATGATTTCAAAGTCCAGGGTAATACGCTCACAGGAAAAGAAACGCATCCGGATGCTTCCATTACGGATATAACCAATGGTAAAATAAATGGAGATATCCTTTCGTTTGATGTACCCATCCAGGGTGCCATCACACACGTTACCGGCAAAGTAAATGGTAACACCATTACGTTGGATTTTTCTATGCAGGGCAATGATGTAAAATTCGATATAAAGAAGGAAGAAAAGTAAAATAAACTTTGGAGGAAAAGAATGATTGTCTTAGAGCATGCTCAACTTTCAAAATTGTATCCTAATTTCAGAGATGATAGCAAGGATTTAGTTTTAAAATAAGACAATGTGGCCAGGAATGGTGCAGAAATTCGGCTGTAACCCTTAATGGTATTTGGTTTGTGAGGATAGTGATGAAACCTGTTTCAATGCTGTCCTTTTTTTGTGCCCAAAACTGCATGAAAAGAATAAGTATTTCGTAAATTAAAAAATGATTAACGAGGTAAGTGAAAGATGGTGGTAAAAACATAAGAGTTTACATCTGGCAACTACTCATTTAATTAATGCAATTCCCATTCTTTTTTATTATTTGAATAACTTCGAATACCCTATACAAGCAATCAGGTTGAAGGATATTTTTATCATCTAAAAAAAAATAACCTCCCATAGGGTATTAAGATTTGAGAGCAAAAGGAATTTTACCAGGTGTTACATCCATTTCAAAAATCAACGCTCCAAATGAGTTTTTTGCCATAAAGCATACCAATAATGAATAAAAATACGGCCTTTCAGAGACCGCGTCTACACTATCGTATATGCACCACATTATTGCTCGCAAGTTGCTCTCCGGCAGCGCCTGTTACTATTCATTTGGCAAAACTGCAAATCAAAATTCCCATCATTTTATCAGCAACAAACCGCCATTTTTGACCACATTACCAAAAATAAAATAGGCACATATAAAAAGGCTGCCCCCGCTCTTGCGGGGGCAGCCTTTTTTCTTAAATTCAGATAATATTTAGTAACCTGGATTCTGCACTAATTTGGGATTTTGTGCAATCACCGGCTGAGGAATAGGATCCAAATACATTTTCATAGTAAACACGTGATTGTGATTCAAAGGTATTACCTGATACTGCCAAACACCACTGTTATCGGTCGGATGTGTATTGGTAATCTCCATTCCATGTCTATCCACATTCATCACTTGATCTGCAACTTTCCACCTGATCATATCATAAAAGCGCTTGCCCTCAAAGCATAACTCTACGCTTCTTTCCTGGTGAATCTCATCTCGCATAGCTGACTGGCTCAAGCCAGGTGTAAGGTCAGGGAGACTTGAACGTTCCCTGATTTTATTGATGGCATCATATACCGATGCATCCGGACCAACAGCTTCGTTTTGAGCTTCTGCATAGCCCAATAAAACTTCAGCATAACGGAAATAGATATAATTCGCACCGCTAACATTTCCACCGGGACGTACAAGCGGGTTGAGCTTTTTCTTAAAATAATAAGCCGTATTTCCTACGTCATCACTGGCAAAATCAATCTGGTTTTTGTAAGGATGGACCTTATCAATGCGCATATAAATAGTGTCCGTGGTAGGCATCCAATCCATTTTATAAGGAGCTCCGTCATAAACAATCCATTTATAAAATCTGCGTTCACGACCTACATAAGGATTTTGCGGATCGTAACCGGAAGTTGGGTCAGTAATGGCCTTACCATTTGCCATAAAGAACTTATCAACAAGTTCCTGCGTAGGACAATAATTTCCCCATGTGTAGTAAGCGCCGAGGATCCATACAGGACCACCATATTGCTCAAACGAGGAGCCGAATGTATTAGCAACATATTGCCTGTCAAAGATTACTTCTGAGTTGTATTCATTTTTTTCGTACCAAAGAGTGGAGTCTTCGGGGAATAGCTGATACGGAGAGCCATTGCCATAGTTATCGATGAATTGTTTAAAAGTAGCGGCTGCAGCG
>Ga0207933_1001419_pt1 | contig 18102 bp, 15 predicted proteins | sample NGESurdeep092012_4_FD_184488 | JGI IMG/M metagenome (GOLD analysis project Ga0207933, IMG submission 184488) | Arctic peat soil microbial communities from Barrow, Alaska - NGEE Surface sample F53-3 deep-092012 (SPAdes) | ecosystem: Environmental > Terrestrial > Soil > Wetlands > Peat ...
GAGATTGGCGAAGGTGACAAAGGCACTTACTGCCGACCCGTCAACGTTCGTGAGCCAAGGGCCCGGTGCGACCCGGTCGTCGTCGTCATACTCGATGCGCACCACGTCGGCCCCGAGGTCGGCCAGGAGTCGTGCACCGTACATACCCTCAAAGCCGCTCAGGTCCACGACACGAATTCCTGACAGCAATCCTTCGACAATGACGTCAGGCATCGCGACTCCCCTTGGCGCGCGCGCTGTGCGCCGCGTGTGGGCGCGTGGTGTCGACCACGTCGCAGCATCGGACAGCACTCTTGTCGGACTTCTTCGCCACGCCGTCTCTCTTTCTAGGCGTCGGGGTCGTTGAGAGTGAAGGTCGAGTACAGCGGGTAGCTCTTGGCCCACTGGTTGGGGTACGCCCGGTCGATGCCCGTGGTGAAAAAGGTGGGGACCGACAAGTCGATCGACACATCGATCACCCACGACTCCTTGCTCGCCAGTGCCTCGTCGAGCGCCGCAATGAGTTGCGCGGGACTGCTCACGCTCACTCCACGCGCGCCGTTGGCCTCGGCCAACTTCGGGTAGTCGGGGTTATAGGGTTCGCCGGTGTCCTTACGGACGAATCTCGTCCACGGATGTTGACGACCGTACGCCGTCACCGATCCCTTGCGTTCGATACCAAATTCGTAATTATTCAAGATCACCCAGACCGCGGGCAACTGATACTCGACCGCCGATGCCAATACTTGGCTGGTCATGTTGAAGGCGCCGTCGCCGGTGAGGGCGAGCGCGGGACGAGACGGGTCGGCCGCCACCGCACCGAGCACCCCCGAGGAGGCCCAGCCCATCTCGGCCATACCCGGCGAGATGTGCCACACGTCTGCTCCATCGACTTCCATGTAGGGCTCGGCATACTGCACCACATCGCCGATGTCACAAAAGATCCGCCCGTGGTGACGCTTGACGGCCTCGCCCACTTCGTAGGCCAGGCGACCAGGGTGGATGGGGTCCGACACCGCGGTGAGAATCGGTTGGATCTTCTCTCGCCACTCGCTCTTCCACGTCTGGGCCTGCGCGTTCCAGGCCGGCACGCCCTCGGGCTTGGCCCCGCGTCGCTCGATCTCGTCGGCCAAATCGACGAGGAACGCTTCGGCGTCAGCGACGATACCCACTTCGACCGGGTAGTTGCGACCGATCTCCTCGTCGTCGATGTTGACCTGGACGATCTTGGTGGCCGGAACTGAGTACACCAGACCGTTGCGCCAGTTACTCGTGTTGTTATCGGAGAAGCGCGCGCCCACCGCGACCAACACGTCGGCGTTGCGCGTCGCGAGCGCCGCCGCGTCAGTACCCGACCGGCCCACCGGACCGAGACTCAAGGGGTGCGATTCCGCGACGATGCCCTTGGCAGTCAACGTCGTGACGAAGGGCATCGGTAGCAGTGTCAACAGACGCGCCAGTGCGGCGGGTGATCCCTCGGAGCGTTGGCAACCACCGCCGGCCATCAAGACGGGGCGCTCGGCCGAGAGCAGAAGGTCCGCCGTGCGCTCAACGGCGTCGCGGTCCGCGCGGCGACGCGACGTCGAGATGCGGGTGAAGGGAGATTCGGCGTGACCGAAGATCTCGGCGAGTTGAATGTCGAAGGGCACCTGCACGAACACCGGTCCGGGGCGGCCACTGATGGCGACCTTGTAGGCGTGATTGATGATGTCGATCGCGGTGTCGGGGCGCTGAATCAACCACGAACCCTTGGTGATGGGACGCATGACGTTCACGGCGTCTTCGTGTCCCTTGTAGTACATCTCCTGCATGCCGCCCTTGCCGTAGAGGTGGGTCGAACCAGCCCCGGCAATCAGCACGATCGCCACGGGGTCGTGCATGGCGGTGGCGACCGCGCCACAGCAATTCATCAGACCCGGACCCTTGGTGACGAAGACCGGCGCGATCTTTCCGGTCACGCGGTAGTAGATGTCGGCCATGTGCACGGCGTGAGACTCGTGCTTGGCTTGAATTCCCTCGATCTGGGGGGCCTCGATGAGCGCGTCCATCAGAGGCCACATCGCTCCTCCGGCGTAGCCGAAGTAGTGATCGACGCCCGCCGCCTCCATCCAGTCCACCATTGCGTCAACAACTCGCATTTCGTTCCCGTCCTTTCATTTCTTTTTCGCTCAACTCGGCTGGGCGAAGACCAGCAATCGAATTTCCGTCATCTCGTCCATCGCGTAGCGAACACCCTCGCGACCCAATCCCGAGTCCTTCACGCCGCCGTAGGGCATGTGGTCCACGCGGTACGTGGGTGAGTCGTTGATGATGACCCCACCCACTTCGAGGGAATGAAAGGCGTCCAGAGCCCTTGCGACGTCGTTGGTGAACACCCCGGCCTGCAGGCCAAACGTCGAATCGTTGATGGCCACTAGGCCGCTGGCGAAATCATCGACCTGTTCGACCACGGCGACGGGTCCAAAGGCCTCGTCGCGACACACCGCCAACGTTCGAGCCACGCCCGTGAGAATCGTCGGAGGGAAGTAGTTCCCCTCCCCGAGACCTCCCGTGACCAGAGTGGCTCCCTCATCGAGGGCCGAAGAGATCAACGCGCGCACTCGCGTCGCCGAGCGCTCGTCAATCACCGGACCAATGTCCGTGGACTCGCTCGCGGGCTCACCCACAACCAACTTGTTCGACGCGGCGACGAACTTAGCGAGGAACTCGTCGTAGACGTCACGGTGCACGAAGATGCGCTGAACGCTGATACAGGTTTGCCCGGCGTACTTGAAGGCGCCCACCGCGCACCGCGTAGCGGCCCAGTCGAGGTCGACGCCCGCGTCGACGAGAGCACCGGCATTGCCGCCCAATTCCAGGAGCACGCGTTTCTTGCCGGCGCGTTCCTTCATCGACCACCCCACCGCGGGACTGCCCGTGAAACTCAGTACCTTGAAACGCTCGTCGGTAACGAGTTGGTCCCCCACCGCAATCGACATCGCCATAATCGAGACCGCTCCCGCTGGGGCGCCGGCTTCTTCGATGATCTTGGCGACCTCGAGCATGGCCAGGGGCGCGTTCGATGGGACTTTCAAAACAATGGGGCAACCCACCGCCATGGCGGGCGCCAGTTTGTGCGCAGAGAGACTCACCGGCAAGTTGAACGGTGTAATGCCGGCCACGAGTCCCGCGGGGAATCGGCGAGTGAGCCCGAGGCGACCGCGCGACGCCTTGTTGATTCCGAGGTCCAGCACTTCGCCCCCTTGACGCTCGGCCTCCTCGGCCGCCACGCGAAAGGTCAACGCCGAGCGTTCGATCTCGGTCCTTGCGTCGCGCACCGGCTTGCCGGCTTCGGCGCTGAGGAGCGTCGCGAGGAGATCGACGCGTTGCGTCATGAGTTCTGAGACGCGGCGCAAGATCGCCGAACGTTCGTAGGGGGCTTGGGCGCGCAACGTCGCTTGGGCCGCGAGGCCGCCGGATATCGCCAGCTCCAACATCTCGCGCGTCGCTTCGTAGGTCTGTCCCACGAGGTGCCCGTCGCCGGGTGCACGCACGTCGATCACGTCGGCACTGGCCATCCACGTGCCGGTCACGAATAGGGGGGTGGGAGTGGCGTTGTCGTTCATCGCGCGCCTCCGTGTTCTCGTAGGCGCGCGTCCGAGACGGTCGATTGCGAAGCGACGCCGCTCACACCGACGCCTCCGCCTTTTCGATCTCTTGGCGCAGAATGGCCCACGTGGTGGTGCGCAGTTCCGTGTATTCCGGCGTGGAACGCCAGTCGTAATCCGCTCGCGGCTGGGGCAGGTGCACGGTGTGCTCCTCGATGACGCGCCCGGGAACTCCCATCACCACCATGCGGTCCGAGAGGAAGATCGCTTCGTCAATCGAGTGGGTGACGAAGACCACCGACAACTTACGTTCCACGCAGATTTTTTGTAGCAGCGCCTGCAGGTGCTCACGGGTCAGCGCGTCGAGCGCACCAAAGGGTTCGTCCATGAGCATCAACTTGGGTTGGATCGCCAGGGCGCGCGCCAGTCCCACGCGCTGGCATTGTCCACCCGACAACTGGTTGGGGTAGTGGTTCGCGCGGTCCGAGAGTCCCACGAGCTCCAAGTACTCCGCGGCGATGCCCATTCGCTCGCGCTTGCCCATCCCCTGCATCTCGAGCCCGTAGGCCACGTTGGCCTGGGCCGTTCGCCACGGGAAGAGGTTGAACTGTTGAAAGACCATGGCCTTGTCACGCGACGGAGCCAGCGCGGACGCACCATTGAAACGAACGTCGCCCCCCGAGGGATCGAGTAAACCCGCGATGATGCGTAGCGCCGTCGTCTTACCGCAGCCACTGGGGCCGATGAGGCTGACGAACTCGCCGTCGGCGATCGTCAGGTCGAAGTCCGCCAGTGCGGGACTTTCCGAGCCGGGATACGTCTTTTGAAGATGTTGAATTTCCAGCACAGTGTGCCCCCTTTAGGCAGTGCAGTCGAGCGATTGGCGAGCAGTGAGCATAGGAAGGACGACGAGTCAGCGGGCCGTGATGAACGTCTGGGCATCTAAAGACAGCGCCCGGACTCGCGGCGCACTTCTGCGCGCCCCGACACCGAATCGACCACTTTGGCGACTTGTCATGACTCCCCCAATACTCCCCACTTGAATTGCCGCGACGACAACGCATTAGCGACAAAATATCAGCAAAAAATATTGCAGTCAACTCAATCCGGAGAAAATTTTCTGCAGAAGCGCCATTATCATTACGCTGAGATCAGTGACGATCGCGCGCGACAACCTCTTCTTCTTCGCGCCGCGTGACTCCCGCATTAACTTAGCGACCAGGATCCCGCCCGTTTCGATCCTCGCGCGCAAGAACCTGGCCTGACGAACTACGAGGAGAGAAGAAGCTCCCTATCAGGGACGAGCGGGCCAACTCCACACCGCGTAGCACCAATCGCTGAGCCGTGTCGCCGTGCGATATGGTCGGAGGTCATCACGGAGATTGGTGAATATCGAACGATCGCGACGATCACGAGGGAGTCGAAAATCCGATTATGGCATGGGTGAACGAGGTGACAAAAATTTTTGCAGAAATCGGGATAGAGTGAAATGTCGGAGGGCAGCAAGAAGTAGCGCTCGCGACGGTGACGACGAATAAAGGACGACCGAATGAGTGAGGTTTCGCCACAACAGGACATCGTGATCGCGTGTCGAGTTCTCGAAGCCGCCGGACAGGCCGACATGGTCTGGGGACACGTCTCGGTCCGTGATGCCCAGGGACGCGGACTGTGGCTGAAGGGGAGCAACCTCGGCTTCGACGAGGTGCAAGAGACCGACGTCGTCCTCCTGTCATGGGACGGTGAAGTGCTCGAGGGCACCGCGGGTCGCCATATTGAATATCCCATTCATCTCGAAATCATGCGGGTGCGACCCGACGTGAACGCGGTGGTGCACACGCACCCCTTGTACTCGGTGGCCTTCGCCGCGACGGGACGACCCCTGCTGGCCCTCTCGCACGAGGCGTGTCATTTCGTCCCACCGGACATTGCGCGCTTCCTTCAAACGGGTGACCTCATTCGAACGCCCGTGTTGGGCGAAGACCTCGCTCGTTGTCTTAGCGACCGCAACGCCGTCCTCATTCCTCATCACGGCATTGTTACGGTCGGCACTGAACTCGGTCGCGCCGTAGCCGCCGCCACGCACCTCGAGCGGGCGTGTCAGATTGCGCTGCTGGCCGGCGAGGGTGCCCAACCGAGTGCCGACGAAGAGGCACTGCAAAAGCGCGAACGCTCCGAGCGACACTTGACGATGGCGTGGAATTACCTCGCGAGGACGCTGCCCGAAAACTCCTAGGTGAGCCCGAGTTGGCGGAACCATTCACCCGTCGTTCCGAGCACCACTCGTGACGACGACGTGAGGTCCGACACGCGCTCAGCCCCGGCGAGGAACATCGCACTTCGTAACTGGAGCCGAAAGCCATCGAGCCAGGCGAGGACTGCGTCCTCACTCTCGCTGGCGCACACTAACAACGGACGCCCGACGCCAGCGGCGACCGCGCCCAAGGCGATCGACTTGGCGGCGTCGACTCCCGAGCGCACTCCCCCTACCGCGATGGTCGGCAGCACGTCACTGCACGATCGCACGCTGACCGCGGTAGGAATTCCCCAGTTCGCGAGCGCCGCTCCGAGTTCGCTACGTCGCTCGTCACCACGAACCCGGCTGCGCTCGGCCTCGATCGCCGCGAACGACGTGCCGCCGCGTCCACCGACGTCCAATGCCGATACCCCGATGTCCTTGAGGGTCCGCGCGACCTCGATGGAAAGTCCCCCACCGGTCTCTTTGGCGACGACGGGCACCGGCGACGCGTCGACGAATGCCGCCAGCGCGTTCAACGCACCGCGCGCGCGAGTCTGTCCTTCGGGTTGAACGACCTCTTCGAGGTAATTGAGGTGGACCGCAAGGGCGTCGGCGCCGACCATTTCGATCAAGCTCGCCACGTAGCGTTCGATGTGTCCCTCTTCGAAGTACCTAATGAGTTGGCCGATACCAATATTGCCCAGGACAAGAGCGTTGGGCGCTTCTTCACGAATGACGGTGTAGGACTCGGTCAGTTCGGGGTGTTCCAAGGCCGCGCGTTGACTCCCGACGCCCAGGGCCACCCCCACCTTTTCGGCCGCCCGGGCGAGGAACCGATTGATCTGCACAGCCCCCGGATGGCCGCCGGTCATACCCGCGATGACGAGTGGCAACGACAGCTGACGTCCAAAGAGCACCGCGGCGGTGTCGACCCTGTCGGCGTCGATGCTCGGCAGCGCCTGGTGCACCAGGTGAATATCACTCCAACCGGCCGCACCGCTCGCGTCGTCGGGCATCCGTTGGGCCAGATCGAGGTGCTCGGCTTTACGGACCCAAATGGGATCGCTCATGGTCGTTCGACCACTTCAATGAACGGACGCGTCACAGCGGATACGAGGATTCGTCAGCGACGTCCAGTTCCTTGCCCATCGCGTGGTAACGACCGCCGAGTCGAACGAGGGGACCAGCGCCCCGATCTCCGTCGACCGCCTCTTCAACGCGACCGATGCACAAGACGTAGTCGCCCACGGGACATTCCTGTTCAATGGAACACCACAGGACGGCCCCGCAATCGGCCAGGGCCGGCACGTCGGTGCGCTCACGGATGTCAATACCGAGCTCTTCGAATTTGTCCGACGTCGTCCCGCGTCGAGCGGCGAGTACCGCGACATCCGTTTGATCGTCGCGTAACAACGAGATGCTGAAGTGTCGCGAACGATGCGCGAGTTCATACGTGCGGCTCGTTCGCGAGAGCGACGTGGCGATCATAGGGGGGCGAAGCGACACGTAACTTAACGTCCCGGTGGCGCACGAGCGCTCGGATCCGCGTGCCGCCCCCACGACACCGACTGGCATCGTCAGCCAGTGCAGGGTCTCGAGGATCTGCTGAATCGCGTCGGGCGACTCCGCGTCGTGTCGATTCACGTGGTCACCTCAGTCAACGTCGTCCCTTAGGAGGAACGAATTCCAGTCATTCATCATCCGAAAGAGTTGATCGTAACGCGACGTCGATTCGGGCATCTGCTCGGCCAAAGCATTCAGCAGGGCGTTGGCCACTGCCATGGGCGCAATGAGCGAGTTCTGCAGCCCGATCCCCGACACGTTGGTCGCTAACACCACGTCAACTTGCTGGGCGACGGGCGCTACCGGAGTGTCAGTGATCGCGACGATCGACGCACCGCGGTCCTTGGCGGCCGAGACGATTTGTAAGGTCCGCGCGGCGTAGGGCGGGAAACTGAAGGCGAGCAGCGCATCGTCCTTGGTGATGTCGAGCAACATGGGCGCCGCATTCAAGTCGCCACTCAAGATGCCGACCCGACCACTCATTCGAGTGAGTTGGACGGACACGTACTTGGCGAGCGCTTCCGACGCGAAACCGCCGGCCACGTAAATCCACCGCGCTCGCAGCAAAATGGCGACCGCGTGTTCAAGGTCAGTGACCGAGAGTCGAGCGATGGTGGCGCGCAGGTTCTCACTGTCGTGAATGAGCGACTTCGCAAGCGTTCCCTCCCCGAGGTGCGCCGCGTCCGAACGCTGATTACCGTCACCATTGGGACTCGGGCGCATCTGGGTGCGCACGATGTCGCGAATGCGCTGTTGTAAGTCCGGGTAGCCACTGAGACCGACCCGGTACGCGAAACGCACAATGGTCGATGGGCTCACTCCGAGCCGCGCAGCCAGTTTCTCCACGGTCGCGAAGGCCACGAATTCCGGATCCTCAACGATGAGTTCGGCGATGCGCTTTTGCGACAGCGTCAAGTCCTTGTAGCTACGACGTAAGTCAGTCAGAACGTTGGCGTCTACCGTCATGAACGATTCCCCACCTTCTCGAGGTGTCCTCGAGTTCGAACGAAACCGAATCGTAGGCCAAGGCGGCCCCTATCACGGGTACCGAGCAAGTCACTTCGATCGTCCCTCACCACGGGTTGCGTAGCACCGCGCATTATCAACTCACCTTTCGTTGACCCCGGAAGCACCGCCCGACACCAGAACAATTCTCCCTCCCATCCTACGGCAAATTATCTTGCCGTCCACCCAGAACCATGAAAGACGAGCGGCCTTTTGTCAAGTCACGTGAGCGAGCACCTCACGCAACTTCGTGCGCGACGAACGTAATTGTCGCGTGAACGATTCATGACCCGAAAAACAGCGCCGCCGCGCCGAGTCCTAGGGGCGGAGTCCACGCGTCACGGCGTCACGCGTCGCAGATACTCCCAACTGATGCGAGGCCGCTGCAGTTGTCCGAATCGCTTCTCCATCACGTCAAGGTCGTCAACGGTGTGAACGTGCTCTTCCGCCAACAACTGGAGTTGGCACGCCCTCTCGAGGTACACCGCGAGAGCGACCGTCTCACCGAGCGACGCGCCCGCGGTGACTAGGCCGTGACCCACGAGGAGCACCGCATTGCGAGTACCGAGAGTTGTCGCGATTTCCGAGCCTTTGTCCCCCGACTTCGATTCGCCCGCGATCCTCTGTCGCGCGAGGTCCGGAGGAACGAGGTGACAGCCTTCATGCGAAATGGCGTGGAACTGGCGGTGCGTCGCGCCAAATGACGTCGCGTGCAGTGAGTGGGCGTGGACGAGTGCGTGGACGTCAGGGCGCGCCACCATCACGGCGAGCGCCATGCCGTACTCAGCGTCGGTTTCGCCTCGACCCTCGAGGACCTCTCCCGACAATGAGACAAGAACTTGATCGCCGACGCTCGTCTCGTTGAACCCCAGGTTGTCTCTCGTCACCCAGACGCCTCGACCAAAGTCGTCGCGCGTCGCGACGAACCCCCACACGGTATTGCCGAGGTGGGCCGCGTGCAGAACCCCACACGCCCGACCGACTTCGATTGACTCAATTCCTCCGGCGACGCCCGGTGGAGCGTCGCCGGAGGAGTCAGTATCAGCGCCCGGCACCCGCGGGCGTCTCGTTCATCCCTGCGAGGAGGTACCCCCAGCGCTTGCGCGTCTCCGCTTTCGTCTTCGCGTCGGGACCGATCGGCGTGGCGAACTTGTCCTTCCACTCAAAGGGTCGCGTCGCGTCAATGAGCAAGCGCGAATTGTAAGTCTTGTCACCGGGCCCTTTGGCGGGATCGAGCGGTGACGAGCGGGCACGCTTGAGAATGTCCACGTCGCGCTCCGGGTCCATCCTGGTGAAGATCGCCCAGAGCACGTCGTCCATGTCGGTGACGTCGATGTCGTCGTCGACCACGACAACGATGCGACCGAAGTAGCCGGCGGACGCGACCGACGCCGCGGCGTGGAGCACCTGGCTCGAGTGCCCCGCGTACTTCTGGTCAATCGAAATGGCGTTGAACAGTCGGGTTCCCCCCTGGGCAAAGCACTGCACGTCGGTGATCCCGGGGATCCCCGTGCCACGCAGTTCTCGCAACATGATGGCCGAACGCAAATACTCACGGTAAAGGTACGGGTCGTACGCGGGCGGCTTGTTGGGCGGCACGCCGAGCATGATCGGATTATTGCGCCAGTACATCCCTTCAACGGCCATCACCGGCTCCGCGGGTTGGAGGGCGCCATAGTAGCCCGTCCACTCGCCGAAGGGCCCCTCGGGAGCCATCTTGTCGGGATAGATGTACCCCTCGAGCACGATCTCCGACGACGCCGGAACCGGAAGGCCGGTAATGGGCAGATTGACGACCTCGAAAGGTTCGCCACGAATCGCGCCCGACCACTGGTACTCCGACACCCCGTAGGGCACCTCCAACGTGGCGGCAGCGAAGACCAGCGGGTCCATTCCGCACACGATGGCAATCGGGCACGGCTCGCCACGACTGAAGTACTGGTCGCGGATGACCTTGCCGTGCTTCCCGGGCGAGATGTAGACACCGACGTTGTGTTCGTCTTGGATCATGACGCGATAGGTGCCCATATTGACCCAGTCGCTATCGGGGTCGCGCTGAACGATACCGCACCCCGTACCGATGTAGCGTCCACCGTCACCGGGGTGCCACTGAGGCGTCGGGAACTCAAAGACGTTAACGTCGTCGCCTCGACGGACGTTCTCGAAGATGGGCGCGTCCTCCAGCACTTTCAAATCCTGCGAGCGGTTGCTTTCGGTGAGACGTAGGAACTCGTCCATGAGGGGTCGCCGTTCGATGTCCACTGGCAGTCCCAGCGTCAACGCCAGTCGAGAGCGGGTTGCATTCGCATTCACGAGCAGACGATGGCCCGCGGGATACCCGGGAATATTGTCAAACAATACCGCGGGAGCACCCAACGTATGCACCAACATCTCACTGACGTGACCAATGTCTTCTTGCCAACTCGCACCGTCCACTACTCGCAACTCGCCCATATCTTGCACGCGGTCGATCCATGATCGTAAGTCGCTGTATTCCATCTCCGTCAATCCTTTTCCAATTGGGCGCACACTAGATCTCGCGCATTTACCTTCAACTGCATTCGCCAGTTCCGCAAAACGATCAGTACCGCTATCACTTGACTGTCGCTCTTAGCGACTGACATCAGACCACGGTGTCAGACGCGGCGCGTATCGATTCGCCAACCCCACCAGAACCACTGAGATGGCGGCGATGTACAAAACCGGTACGAACATATCGGCCAACAGATACTGCGTCTGGTACGTGGCGATCTGTCCCCCGAGACCCGTTTCGCTGGACACCACCTCCGAGACGATCACCCCGATCCACGAGACCGAAAATGCCAAACGCGCCCCAGCGATGACGAAGGGAACGGTGCTGGGAATGATGATGGTACGTAGGATCTTGCGCTCGGAGGAGCAAAAACTACGTCCGACATCGATCAATTCGCGGTCCACACTGTGGACGCCCTGCATGGTGTTGATGATCACGATAAACACTGCGGACACCACGACGAAGGCGACGCCAAAATTGAATCCAAATCCGAGCCAAATCACCATGATCGGGACGAACACCACCAGAGGCAAGGCGTACATGAACGACACGTAAGGGTCCAGTACTAGTTCGAAGCGACGATAACGCCCCATCGCTAGTCCGGTCGGAATACCGATCACCAGTGAGATGAGGAATCCCGCACCGAAGAGCTCCAGACTGTTGAACAAGGGAGCGAAAATGGCGTGGGTTTGAAACGTCAAATGATAAAAGGCTTTCGCGACCGCGTGCGGAGCCGGCAACGCCCCCTGATTCACGTGTTGGTATTCGTACTGCCACAGGGCAATGAGACCAACGAAGACGACGACTCGCAATATCCACGCCGTGGCGCGACCCGTAAAGAAACGAGCCCCCGAGGCGATGAAGCGGTACGTGGATCCGACGACCGTGCGCACGGGACGAACAATCGGGCGAAGCGCGGCGCGGCTGCCGCGTAACAATTTCGTCAACGGATTGACGCCGCGATTGCCGATGTCACTCGACATACCCATCGTCGCGTGCGACGTCGCGTGCCGGTCGCTGAGTCGGTGCGAACGCTCCCAGGGCATCGTGGCCCACCGCTGAAATCTCTTGAGCACCACGGAGAACGAGATACTAAAGAGACCCAGTACCAAAACGACGATGAAGTACGGCGCCAGCTGAAGGTTCTGTGAGTAACGCTGCAGTAGCGACCCCACCCCCACCAACGATGCTTCTAACTCGATCACCACCGCGCCGATCATCGCGTGACCAAATCCAATACGGGTCCCCGCAAAAATGTAGTTCAGACTTCCGGGAATGATGATGGTCGTTAGGCGCTTCCAACCAGATGCCACGAAGGAACGGCCCACGTCTTGCAGGGTGACGTCCACGCGCGATGCGCCGGTGAACGTATTGACGATCACTGACCAGATTCCAAAGAGCACGCACGCCGCGACTCGTATCTCGGTGTTGATGCCAAACACCAGAATCAACAGAGGAAAGAGGGCCAACATGGGAAGGGAATTCAACATCGAGACGTACGGCTGAATAGCCAATCGAACGAATTTGATGCGGGCCATAGCCAAACCAATGGGGATCCCAAAGAACACGCAAATGGCGAAGGCCAAACTAAAGGTCTTCAGACTTTCGTAGGCGGCGGGCAATACCTGGGGAACGAGAAATTTCTTGACGGCACGAACGACGCCCAGCGGCGAGGACATCGAGTAGGGATAGTGCGAACCGATCAATTCCCAGATCAGTAGTCCCACCACTACGGACATGATTCTGATGAACCAGTCATTAGAAACGAGACGTCTGGCCGCCCGGGGCTTGCTTGGCGCGCCCGACAACGGGTTGGTCAAGTGGGGCCGCATCACTCGATCAGTAACGTTTACCGTCGTCACTTCACTTACTCCCTTGACTCTGCACGATCGAGCGACAGCTCTCACGTCCGCCATTGGCCAATTCACTGCGAATGAAAGTGGAGTCCCAGTTCCCGTGATTGCGAGGAGTCTTTATCTCTTGTAACCGCACTGCCGTCACCCCCAATTTCACACATTCTCTCTCACCAGTCCCGAACAACACTGCAAGGTCGCGGTGAGCGAGCTCAATTTTTTGCCTGTTTTTTCGTTGTCCGTAATAACGTCGACTTCTAGATATCTCGCACTGAGGTGTGAGTCGCGACGAATCAATTCGTCGAATACTTCGCGTCACGCCCATGGTGCCAACCTCGTACGTTGAACTTCGATATTCACCATCTCTTCTTTCACGACGTCGTGATGAACACGACACACTAGGTACCGTCGTTCGCATCTCGCCGAGCGCGAACGACGGTACCTAGTGAGCGGCACCCCACGCTCAGCAGGAACTGGCGCTCTGGTGGTGTTGGGTCAAGTACTTCTTGACGAACGACGGGTCAACCCAACTCGAGTACGCGGGAGTATTGGACTTGGTCAACGTCCCCCCGGCCGAATACGTGTAGCGCTCGGTCTGGAGAATGGCGTTCGGACAAATAGCACCGTTCGTGGCGTAGAAACTACCATTTTTGAGTTGCAACCACGATGCCTGCTCCTGCGCCTTAGTCAACGAACCCTGCAACTGATTTTGGTTGGCCACACTGATGAACTGAGCTCCATTAGTCGCGGCCCAGCGGTTCGACGCCAAGAAGGCGTCCACGACCTGCTGGACGATCGTTGGGTAGTTTTTAACGTAACTCCCACTCGTGATCAAACCTTCCTGCAGGTAACTGCCGAGGACTTGACCTGCGTTCAGCAGAATCTTCACTTTGCCCGTCGCCACGGCCGATACGGCCGACGGCGCGAGCACGGGCGCGAGGTCAACTTGGCCCGACAAAATTGCCGTCACTCGGGCGCTGGTTCCGCCAACGGTCACGGCGTGCAGGCTCGAGGGCTTGACGCCGATCTTGGCCAGGGCCGTATCGGCGATGATTGCGCCGGCCGTGCCGGGACCCGCGGTGGCCAACGTCGCACCCGCGATGTTCTTGAGGGTGTACTTAGGCAGCGACAAGATTTCGTAGTCGGTGGTCTGCTCGATGGTGGCCACGTACTTGATATTGGCGCCACCGTTGGTGACCGCCACAGCGGCTTCCATCGGGTCGCCGAGATAAATGTCGGACTTGCCCGACACCACCGCTTCGAGGGCCGACGCTGGGTCGGCGAGGTTCGACAGCGTGACCGAGATACCCTCGCCCTGAAGGTGCGACACGGCGTAATAGAGCGACGCGTCGGAGAAGTCCGTGCCGCCACCCAGAACAATGCGCACGTGATGGGTCGTCGTTGCGGCACTCGCGGCCGGCAGGCTGGCCCCGTAGGTAATCAGGCCCGCCGCCAGAGCGGCCCCGGTAAGAAAGCGCGCCGAGCGGTTGAATTTGGCAAAACCGCGCTGGCGACTCTTGCTTTGTCCCACCAATTTCACGCTCGCGTCTGAAAGCCGCTCAACCCCAGTCACTTCTTCCATACAACTCCCCCTCTGCTTGTTGCACTCAGCGACGCTGAACCTGAAGGGAGTCTGACAGTAAAAATTGCCAATGTCAAGTAAGCGTTGAAATTTTATTTCATTACTGAACGAACGCTTCGGGCGGTCCGTTCCACCGCGGGAAGAGTGAATGATCAGTCAATCCAATGACGTCAAGAACCTTGCCGATGGTGTGATTTACGAGGTCATCGATGGTTTGGGGCAACGTATAAAAGCCCGGCACCGGTGGCAAAATAATTGCGCCCGCCGTCGTGACATCGATCATCAAACGAAGGTGTCCGAGGTGCAGCGGCGTCTCTCGAACGACGAGTACCAAACGTCGACGTTCCTTCAAGTGAACGTCGGCCGCGCGAACCAACAAATTGTCGTTCGCCGAATTGGCAATGGCGGACAATGTTCGAATACTGCAGGGAGCGACCACCATGGCCGAGGTGAGAAACGTCCCGCTGGCAATCGCGGCAGCCAGATTGCGTTCATCGTGAACCACGTTCGCGAGTGCCGCCACTTCGTCAGGAGTGCGATTCGTCTCGTAGGAAATCGTTGCCTGCGCCCCCTTGGACATCACGAGGTGAGTCTCCACACCTTCCATGGTGGCCAGTGTCTCGATCAGTCGGATGCCGTAGATCGCGCCCGACGCACCCGACAATCCAACCACGACTCGACGGGGGTAAGTAGTCAGTGACATCAGGTGCTCTCAAGCTTTCTTGCCTCGGGGCGATGCCATCTTGGCACGTGACCTAGACGAGGACAACTCGACGATCGGCGCCAGTGAGTACGTGCACTCACTGAGCACGAGGTGGACGCTAGAGGGGCGAATCGCTCTCGCGCTCGTGCATGAAGCCCACAATTTGATCGATTTCACTTTGAAACGAGGACGTCAGCGCGGCGAGGTACCTCATATCTTGACAAATCGCTGACACCGCAACGCTGCGAGTTCGAGCGAGTGCCCTCTTTCGTTCCTTCTCACTCAGCGTGGCGAGAGTCTCCAGTGCACCACGACACGACACATACGCGGCACTACTTCGCTCGTCGAGCTCGATGACTTCAGCCAACGTTGTGACACCGCGCGCGAGTCGAAACTCGATGTAGTGCTCGTCCGCATCAGTGTGCGTCCCGTGTTCGCGCCAGTGCTTCAGGGCCTCGTCACGCTGCTCAACAAAGGCGCTCCGACGATTACCCTCCACGGTGCGTAAGGAATCCCACGTCATCAGTAGTTCTTCGATACCGCGCACGTCGTCCGGCGAGCTCATGACATATCCAGATTCAAGACCCTGACTCGACACCGTGGTACGCGCCACGTGATAGTTATCATCACGCGAAGATCACTCGGCGGTCTCGGCGTCGGCCATGATGAGGCGCGGTCCCGACGGCCAGTCGAAGTAGCGCCACGTCCAGTTGATCATGACGCGCAACTTGTTTCGAAATCCGACCAGGTACCACAGGTGCAAACCCAACCACGCCAGCCACCCCATTGTGCCCTTGATCGTCAGGCCCCGCGGCAAGGTGGCCACCGCCGCGTGACGTCCGATCGTGGCCATGATCCCCTTGTTGTGAAACTTGAAGGGCAGCGGCGGTTTGCCCTCCATTTGGCGAAGTATCTGTTGGGCGACGTGTCGCCCCGACTGCATGGCCACGGGAGCGAGCTGAGGATAAAAGGTGTTGTCACCACGGGGAATCGCGGCCGAGTCGCCGACCGCCCACACGTTGGTCTCTCCCTCAATTTGCAAGAGCGACGTCACCCGCACGCGCCCGCCGGGACCGGACTTCTCTTGGACATCCGACGCCAGGGTGCCCGTCGCGGTCACGCCGGCCGCCCAGATCACCGCGGCCACACGCAATCGCTCACCGTCGGCGAAGCGAATCGCGTGTTCTTCGACCTCGACGACGCTGCGACCGAATTCGACCTCGACGCCCATGCGTTCGAGTTCTCTCAACGCGTAGGCGCTCGCCTTTTCGGGAAAGGGAGTCAGGAGTCGCGGCGCCATATCTACGAGGATCACGCGCACGCGCGTGGGGTCCAGTCGCAGCCCGTCGCGCTTGATCACGGTCTTGATGAGTTCCGAGAGGGCGCCCGACGTCTCGACCCCGGTGGGACCACCGCCAACGATCACGAAGTTAAGACCCACCGGCGCGGTGTCGGCCACCGAGTCTGCTTGCTCGAGTGCCGAAAGGAGCCGGTTGCGCAGGCGTCGCGCGTCGGCCAGGGAGTACAGGGGAATCGCGTGCAGTGACGCGCCCGGGATGCCAAAGAACGCGGCCGTGGCCCCCGTGGCGATGACCAGCTGATCGTACGGAATCTCGACGTCGTCGTTCAGGACCACGACCTGGCGCTGGTGGTCGACGTGGCGGACCTGGCCGTGTCGAAAGCGAACGTTGTGGGCCTTGCCAAAGACCGTACGGATCGGGTAGGCGACCTCAGCCGGCTCCAACATTGCGGTCGCCACTTGGTACAGGAGCGGAAGAAAGGTATGAAAGTTGTGCTTATCGATGATCGTCACGCGCACGTTCTTATTGGCGAGACCGCGCGCGACTTCGAGGCCTCCGAAACCCCCGCCCACGATCACCACGTGCGCCAGGCGCGAGAGGTCGGGTGAGTTCGGCGCCGGTTTCGTGGAAATCGCCATATCTCGATTCATCATACTTGATGAGAATCAATTAAATTCAGTGATGGCTGAAGCGCCGACCGATCACGTAGGCCATTCCCCCGACGAGCATCACGAGGGCGAGGAACTGATCGCCGGCGCCAAAACTTAAACTGATGGCCACCGGTATCAGGGCCCCCACGACCCAGAGGAGCTGCTGGCGCACGGCGAAGCGCGCGAATGTGCGGCCCTGGGCTCCGGTGGGTACCAGACGCTGGGTGATCGCGTCGAAACTGGGTTGAGCGACCGCGGCGCACAACCCCACCCACCCCGCGAGCGCCGCCTGGGCGATCAGCGTCGGGTGACGCGAGGCGACACCGGCGCCGAGGCCGGTCACCAACACCGCCAGGGCGAGCAACGTCGTCTCCGCCACGGCGTTGCGCACTCTGGTGACCAGACCTAGTCCGAGCAGGGATCCCACCGCGCTCGCCGAGAGCGCGTAGGCGAACCATTCGAGACCCGCGTGATCACGACGCAGGCCGAAGGCCAGGAGAAACGAACTGAATCCCACGCCAAAGCGCATGAGCGACGCAGCGCTAAGACCCCAGGTCACCTCGCCCGCCCCCAGAGGACTCAACTTTTGCAGGTCGCGGTCTTCGGGACTCATCACCACGTCGTCGCGAACCGTCTTGGCGGGACGCTGTAGTCGCAGACTCGCCACGGTGCCCGCGATAAAGACGGCCGAGGCCACGGTCAAGACGCTGGTCGCACCGAGTGTCTTGAGGATCGCGGCACCCAACGACCCGGCGATGATGCCACTGAGGGTGCCGAGCAACGTGAGTTGGGCATTGAAACCCGCGAAGCCGCGACGTTGACCTACTCCCTCGCTCGGCCAACCGGCACGTCCGACGGCGCTGGTGTGTTCGTGGAACTGATCGGTACGCGCCATCTCGGGCACTAGCGCGCCGCGAGTGACGCCGTAGAGCTTGGACGCGATGAGCACGAAGAACGCCTCGGGAAAGAGCCAGAGCGAATTGAGGTGTTGGCTCATTGACCAACAAAGCAACACGCGCACGCTCGCCGAGAGCGCCACCAGGATGCGCCGACCATTCGCCGAGCGGTCGATCAATGGTCCGAGAATTGGTGAGACCACGGCGAAGGGGG
>Ga0207933_1001420_pt1 | contig 18101 bp, 14 predicted proteins | sample NGESurdeep092012_4_FD_184488 | JGI IMG/M metagenome (GOLD analysis project Ga0207933, IMG submission 184488) | Arctic peat soil microbial communities from Barrow, Alaska - NGEE Surface sample F53-3 deep-092012 (SPAdes) | ecosystem: Environmental > Terrestrial > Soil > Wetlands > Peat ...
TCGTCGGGCATCGCTTCGCTCGCCCTCCTCAAAGACGGGAGGTGGACTGGGAGATTCCTGTTTTGCTAACTACAAGACTTCTCCTGTTTTGCTCGCCCCGCGACAGCATAATTCAACAAGTCTGAATAATGACTTTGTTTTGGCGCGGAAAATGGTGCATTTTGCACACGCAATGAGCAAGGGTTCCAACGGCAATGGTAATGGCCATGGCTCGCACAGCCAGCTTGTCCGCCAGATTGAGAAGAAGGCGGCGCACGCCGCCGTGCCGCCTCATGCCGTGAAGGAAAGCCGCGTGACTTTCAAGACGGCGGATGGCGCGGAATTACTCGGCACGCCGGTGCGCGTCACGCGCCACATGGCCGTGTTCGAGTTATACAATCCGAACGTCACACTGCAATTTTCCGAGGCGCTGGACGAGTTTGAAATCTCCCTGCAGGCGCAGAAGGTTTATTCCGGGCGCGCAACCATCCGCAACGTCGTCAACGCCGGGACAAAAACCATCTGCGAGGCGACGCTCAAGGATGACGGCTGGACGGAATTGAACCTGGCCGCCGCGCTTCAGCCGGATGGCAAACTCGACGAGGAGTTCAGGCATTTTTTGAGCGAATGGCAGAAGTTATACAAAGTGCTGCCTGAATTCAAAGTCGTCATCGCCGATATGCAGACTTTTTTTTATGATTTGCGACAGTGGCTGGAGCGGGTCGAGTTGAGGATTCGCGCCGTGCCGCAATCTGAACGCGGAAAAATTGAAAGAAAGATGCTTTGCGATATTGGCAAGGCCGTGATCCCGTTTGTCAACACGCTCTTTGAAAATTTTGAAGCCGTCATCAAAAATGTTCCCGAGGAAAACCGGCTTGCGCACGGCAGCTATATGCGGCGGCATTTGCATCATCTGGTTTTGAGCGCGCCGTTCGCACAGCGGACTTTTGACAAACCGCTCGGCTACGCGGGCGATTACGAAATGGTGAACATGATTTTGCGGAACGGGTTTGAAGGGAATTCTCTGTTTGCAAAAGTCATCCACGCGTGGTTCGTCCAGCAGGCGCCGGCGGAGGCTCATCGCAACCGCATCGAATACCTCACAAAGTGCATCATGGCCGAGGCGCTGCGCGCTGCGGCCAGGCGCGAGACGGCGCGCGTTTATTGTTTCGCCTGCGGTCCGGCGGTTGAAATCCAGGGCTTCATGCGGACAAAATTCAACGAAGACGCCGAATTTACCCTGGCCGATTTCAATCCGCAAACCATCGCCCATGTCTCGGAAATTTTCAGGTCGGCCAATGAGTCCCTCGGTGTGCGGACAAAATTTGATTTTGAAAAGAAGAGTGTTTATCAACTGCTGAAGGATCACGGAAAAAAGTCCGCAGGCAAAAAGCCGGTTTATGATCTGGTTTATTGCGCCGGCCTTTTTGACTATCTGCCGGACGAAAGCTGCACACGCTTGATGGAAATCTTTTACGAATGGCTCGCGCCCAACGGCGTGCTGATCGTCACAAACGTCGCGCCCTCCAACCCGATGCGGCACGGAATGGAAAATCTGCTCGACTGGCATCTGATTTATCGCGGCGAGCCGGAGATGCGCGCGTTATGGAGCTCGCGGGATGGCGAAGTGTGCATCCGCAGCGACAAGACGGGCGTCAATCTCTTCATGGAAATCCGCAAGCGTGCCAATGACTGATAACCCAGCAATTTCAGACCGCGAGTTCACGGAGGCGTTTGCCACGCACGAACGGCAGGGACGCATCCACACTGGCAAAGTCGCTTCGTTGCTGGTTTTGGTTTTGATGCCGCTAGGCTCAATCATGGACTGGCTGGTTTATCACCCGCAGCGCTGGGATTTTTTTAAACTGCGGATTCTTTGTTCCGCCCTCGCGGGTGTTCTCTGGTATTTGCACACGACCGAATTTGGGCAAAAGCATTATCGCCAGTTGGGCGTCCCCATCGCGCTTCTGCCGGCGTTTTTCATGTGCCTGATCATAGCCGAGGCGCACGGTCCGCTGTCCGGTGCTGCGGCGCAATATTATGCGGCGTTGAATTTGATTTTGCTCGCCGTGAGCGTCGTGGTGCGCTGGGGTTTTTGGGAGTCCATGCTCTGCGTTTTCGCCGTGATCCTGATGTATATCGCCGCGTGCAGTCATCGCTGGCTCCAGCCATCTCCCAAGGAATTTTTCAGAGATCTGGCCAACAATCTCTATTTCCTGTCGCTGACCGGGGTGATTGTCGTCGTGGGCAACCATTTATTCACACAACTCCGGCTTCAGGAATTCACACTGCGTTACCAGCTCGACAAAAATAAACGCGAACTCGAGGACTCAAATCGCAAGCTCGTCGAACTGGACCGGCTCAAGAGCCGTTTCTTTGCCAACATCAGCCACGAACTCCGCACGCCGCTCACATTGCTGCTTTCGCCGCTCGAATCGCTCATGCAACGTGCGGACAATTCCTTCGACGCCGGAACGCGCGACATTTTCGAGACCATGCACGCCAACGCCATGCGGCTCTTGAAATTGATCAACGATTTGCTTGACCTCATCCGCCTCGAATCCGGGCGCATGGACATCAAAAGCGATCCGGTCAACGTCGCCGATTTCCTCAAAGGCCTCGCCAGCGCGGTCAAACAGGTCGCCGTGGACAAGCACATCACTTTGGAAACGCACGTCGGTGTGGAACTCGACATGATTTTGACCGACCGCGACAAGGTGGAAAAAATCGTGCTGAACCTTTTGTTCAACGCGCTGAAATTCACGCCCGCCGAAGGCCGCGTGGAATTGCGCGCGGAAAAACAGGGCGACAATTTCATTTTAAGCGTTACCGACACGGGCGTTGGAATTTCCGAAAAAAACCTGCCGTTCATTTTCGACCGTTTCTGGCAGGCGGACAATTCATCGCGGCGGAAATTCCACGGCGTCGGCATCGGGCTTGCGCTCGTCAAGGAGCTGGTCGAGATGATGCGCGGCTCCGTCGCGGTGCAAAGCCAGGAAGGCAAAGGCACGGTGTTCACCGTGAAATTGCCGTATCAAAAAGCCGTGGCGCAGCCAAAGCCCGAAACTGCCGAAACTGCACCGGCGCAAACCGGCGCGGCAACCGCCGACGAATGGCTTCACAATTTGTATCGGCGCGCGGAATTGTTTCCCGCAGTCACGGCGCTGCGCGGGGCGATCAAATCGCCGCAATTTTCCGGCACGCGCCCCGTCGTGCTAGTCGCCGAGGACGAGCCGGACATGCAGCGTTTTTTGAAATCGGAACTGCAGAAGGATTACGACGTGATTTCCGCGACCGACGGCGTGCAGGCTTTGGAAAAGGCGGAGCATTTGCTGCCGGACATCATTTTGCTCGACATGATGATGCCGGAAATGGACGGCCTCGAAGTCTGCCAGGCGCTGCGCAAACGCCCGGCCACCATGAAAATTCCCGTGATTTTATTGACGGCGCGTGCGGACGAGGAGACGAAGTTCGAGGCGCTGCAAATGGGCGCGAATGATTTTCTGGCAAAGCCGTTTTCCTCGACCGAACTTCAGGCGCGCATCAAAAATCTCATTGAGTCGCACAATTTCCAGCGGAAACTTTCAAAGCAAAACGTCGCGCTCACGACTGCGATTGAGCAGATCAAGGAAACGGAAACGCAATTAGTCCAGTCCGAAAAACTCGCGTCGCTTGGGCGCCTGAGCGCGGGCATCATCCATGAAATCAACAATCCTCTGAACTTCACGATGACCGGATTGTTCGCGTTGCGGAACAAGGGCAGGCATCTGCCGCCGGAACAGCGCGGCGAATACGAGGACATTCTCAACGACATCGAGGAGGGACTCAAGCGCGTGCGCAACATTGTCTCCGACCTGCGCACGTTCACGCATCCGGGCGGGGGCACGGGCGAGCCGGTGGACGTGGCCGAAATGGTCGGCGCATCGCTCCGGTTTCTGGCCGGCGAATGGAAGAATGTCGTCCACATCGAGCAGAACCTGCCGCCGAACCAGCTGGTCTGGGCGAACCGCAACAAATTGATTCACGTCCTCGTCAATTTGGTGCAGAATTCGATTGACGCGTTGGCGGAGAAAAAATTCGAGGACGGCGCGCGCGCGACCATCTGGATTGAAGGCCGCGCAGAGAATGGGCGCGGGCTGATCATCGTCCGCGACAACGGCATGGGCATCGAGCAAAAAGCCCTGGACAAGATTTTCGACCCGTTCTTCACGACGAAGGAGGTTGGCAAGGGCATGGGTCTGGGCTTGAGCATCTGCTACCGCATCGTGCAGGGTTACGGTGGGAAAATTTCGGTGAAGAGCGAGCGCGGGAAATACTGCGAATTTACTTTGGATTTCCCGGCCAAAAGGGAAGAATCGGGCATCGAACCGGAAGTTGAAATGGATGGGTATGGAAAATCTTTACGACTATAAAAAATTCGCGGTCCTCTATGTGGACGACGAGGAAAAATCGCTGGTGAACTTCGCCCGCGCGTTCGGCGAGAATTTTCGCGTCTTCACCGCCTCCAACGCGCAGGACGGGTTCAAACTGCTGCAAAAACACCGAGACGAAATCGCCCTGCTGATGACCGACCAGCGGATGCCCGGCGAAAAGGGCGTCTGGCTGCTGGAACGCGCGCGGCAGTTGCGCCCGCGCATCCTGCGGATTCTCGTCACGGCGTTCGCGGACATGGACGCCGCGATAGCCGCCGTCAACAGCGGCGCAATCTACAAATACGTCACCAAGCCCTGGGATCCCCCGCAACTGGAATTGACCTTGAAGCAGGGGCTGGAATTTTTCATGGTGCAGACGGAACGCGACCAGTTGCTCCACGAAAAAATGTCCGTGCTGCGCAACATGATGATCGCGGACCGCATCGTGAGCCTCGGCCTGCTCGCCGCCGGATTGAGCCATCACATCAAAAATTCGCTCGTCGCGGTGAAGACATTTCTCGACCTCGCGCCGATGAAAATGGATGAGGAGCGCGCGAGCAAAAACGGCCTGCGCAACCCGGATTTCTGGAAGGATTACCACTCAAACGTCCAGTCGCAGATCGGCAAAATCAACACGCTGCTCGCCGACCTGCGCAGTTCCTCGGACGGCGGCTCCGCGTCGCAATTCGCGGACGAGGTGAAGCTGCCGCAGATCGTCGGCGCCGCGCTGGAAATGTTCAAGCCGGAATTCGCCGCGCGGCGGATCGAAATTGAAAACCAGATTCCCGGTTCGCTGCCCCCGTTGCGTGCGGACAGGCCGAAATTCCAGCGGCTGTTTGAACTGCTGCTCAAGGACGAACTGGCGATGCTGCCGGCGGGCAGCAAAATTTCACTGTCGGCGGAATTGCAAAACAGCGGCGCGAAGCCGGAGATTGTCTTCCGGCTCGCGGACAACGGGCCGGGACTGCCGCAGGGCGCGTTGAGCGTCGTGTTCGACCCCTTCGTGGTGCGCGCCGCCGCGCCGTCCGAATACGGCATCAACCTCATGGCCTGCTTTTTCATCGTCCATCACCACGGCGGAAAAATTGAGGCCCAGAGCCAGCCCGGACGCGGCACGACCTTCACCATCCGGTTGCCGCTCCAGCCTGAACGCACCGAGCCGGCGCCCGACGAAACCGTTTTTCTCCAGAAGGCGCTGCTGAACGAAGGCCTCTGGGAAAAGCTGCTTGCCAGCGGCTGATTTTTTCCGCGCCGGGAAAACAGCCCGGCGAATTTTTCATTCCTACGTGCGGATGATTGAAGTATCTATTTGTCGCGGATCGCGGCGGTTCACACATCGCCATGATGCACCCGGTTGAAAATGATGCGAGTTCTCGAAATTTCAAATCTGCGGATTCAGCGCGGCGGCACGTTGATTCTGGACAATGTCTCCTGGCGCGTTGAACGCGGGCAGCATTGGGCGATTCTCGGCGCGAACGGTTCGGGCAAAACTTCGTTGTTGAGCGCGCTGACCGGTTATCTGATGCCGACGGCGGGTGAAATCTTTTTGCTCGGACAAAATTACGGCCAGTCAGACTGGCGCGAATTGCGGAAAAAAATCGGCCTCGTCAGTTCGTCCGTGCGGCAGATGATGGCGGATGACGAACCCGCGATTGAAACCGTCGCCAGCGGAAAATACGCGATGATTGATTTCTGGGGACGGCTGTCGCGTGCAGACAAAAATCACGCGCTGAAAATTTTGCGGCAAACCGAGTGCGCGCATCTGGCCCAGCGCCCGTGGCGCGTGCTGTCGCAGGGCGAACGGCAGCGCGTGTTGATTGGCCGCGCGTTGATGGCCACGCCGCGCGTGTTGATTCTGGACGAGCCGTGCGCCGGGCTTGATCCGGCGGCGCGCGAACATTTCCTGCAATTCCTCCAGCGGCTCGGCACGCGGAAAAATTCGCCGACGCTGGTTCTGGTCACGCATCACGTCGAGGAAATCATGCCGGTATTCTCGCACCTGCTGATTTTGAAAAGCGGAAAAGTCCTTGCGACCGGAGAAATATCTGCCGTGCTGAAAACGAAATTGCTTTCAACCGCATTTGCCGCGCGGTTGCGATTGGGCAAAATGAAAAATCGTTATTCGATGGATGTTTTGCCGAAAGTCAACGGCTTGATTTAAAAATCATCCGGCCCATCAACTCGCCTTCACCGCTGCGACCAGCGCGTTCAGCGAGACTTTTGCGTCGCCGAAGAGCATCCGCGTGTTGTCTTTGTAGAAGAGATGGTTTTCGATGCCCGCGAAACCGGCGGCCATCGAGCGTTTCATCACGATGCAGGTCTTGCAATGGTCGGCTTCAATGATCGGCATTCCGTAAATCGGGCTGGACTTGTCCTCGCGCGCGGCGGGGTTCACCACGTCGTTCGCACCGATGACGAGGCATACGTCCACGCGGTCCATCGAAGGATTGATCTGTTCCATTTCGATGAGCTGGTCGTAAGGCACATTCGCCTCGGCGAGCAAAACATTCATGTGGCCGGGCATGCGTCCGGCAACGGGATGAATTGCGAACTGCACTTCGACGCCGCGCTTGCCGAGTTCGTCGGAAAGTTCGCGCACGGAATGTTGCGCCTGCGCCACGGCCATGCCGTAGCCGGGCACGATCACGACGCGCTGCGCGTAAGCCAGCAGCAACGCCACTTCATCGGCCTGGATCGGCTTGACGGTTCCGACAATCCCGGCCGCGTCCGCTTGCGCACTGCCGCTGGAACCAAACGCGCCGAACAAAACATTCGTCACCGGACGGTTCATGGCCTTGCACATGAGCAGCGTGAGCAGCGTGCCGGATGAACCGACGAGCGTTCCCGCGACAATCATTGCATTGTTATGAATCGCAAATCCGTCCGCCGCGACCGCGAGGCCGGTGAACGAATTCAACAGTGAAATCACGACCGGCATGTCCGCGCCGCCTATGGGCATGACCATCGCGATGCCGAAAAACAGGGCGAGACAGAACATCACGATGAACGCGGTGACGGCATTGCCGCTGGTGGCGTTGAATGTGAGCCAGCCGCACAGGCCGAGAATCACCAGCAAAATGAGGCCATTCAGAAAGTTCTGGCCGGGGAACGTGTGCGGTTTTTCAAATTTCCCCTCCAGCTTCAGATACGCGATGATGCTGCCGGAAAATGAGAGCGAGCCGATGAGCGTAGCAAACAACATGGGAATTGTGATGGACGCCGAGCTGTCAGACAAAACTCCCGGCAATGGGAATTCACTTTCGTGCGCCCTTCGCAGAAATTCCAAACCCGCCACGAGCGCCGCCGCGCCGCCGCCGAGGCCGTTGAACATCGCCACCATCTGCGGCATCGCGGTCATCTTCACGGAATACGCACCGATGGCGCCGATGATGAGGCCGATTACCGTGCCGATGACGATGAGCGTGTAATTAAACGTCCAGCCCTGCGACCACACGGAGATGGATTCACCGCTGTTTCCAGTTTTCTGCAATGCGAGCAGCGCGACAAACATGCCCGCCGCCGCCACGAGGTTGCCAATCCGCGCGGTTTTCGGGGAACTCAAAAACTTGATGCCCAGGATGAATAAAACCGAGACGCCAATGATGATGAGTGGGACAATTTGAGAACTCATGACTATTTCTTTTTCTTGAACATTTGGAGCATGCGGTCGGTGACCATGAAGCCGCCGAAGACATTGGCCGCGCCGAAGACGACTGCGACAAAACCGAGCGCCTGTGTGAGGTGCGTGTCTGCGTCGGCCAACACCAAAATGCCGCCGAACAAAATGATGCCGTGAATCGCGTTCGTGCCGGACATCAGCGGCGTGTGCAGCATCGAAGGAACTTTCGAGATGACTTCAAACCCCACGAAGACCGCGAGGATGAAAATAAACAGGATGTTTGTGTCCATAAAATTTTAGCTGGGTTTGGGGAGGAGTTTTTCGTTCACGATCTTGCCGCCGTGCGTGACGAGGCAGCCCTTGATGATTTCATCGTCAAGCTTGAGCGTGAAATTTTTTTCTTTCTTGTCCCAAAATTCCTCGATGAGGCTCACGAGGTTCGCGGCGTAAACCTGGCTGGCGTGCAGTGGGACGCGTCCGGGCAAATTCGCAATGCCGACAATCTTCACGCCGTTGCGGTCGGTCACCTTGTCATAAATGACGCCTTCGACGTTGCCACCCGTTTCAACCGCCATGTCAATCACCACGCTGCCGGGCTTCATGGCGTTGAGCATTTCGGCGGTGACAAGGACCGGCGCTTTGCGGCCAAACACCTGCGCGGTCGTGATGACCACGTCGGAATCGCCGCAGGTCTTGTTCATCGCCGCGCGTTGCTTTTGGATTTGTTCATCCGTCAGCGCCTTCGCGTAGCCGTCCTTGGTCTGGCCGGTTTCGCCGAGGTCAATTTTTAGAAATTGCGCGCCGAGCGATTTCACCTGCTCCTCGACGACGGGCCGCGTGTCATAGGCCGTGACTTTTGAGCCGAGCCGTTTCGCGGTGGCAATCGCCTGCAACCCGGCCACGCCGACGCCGATGATAAAAACTTTCGACGGCAGGATCGTGCCCGCCGCCGTCGTCATCATGGGGAAAATCTTGTTGGAATAGCGCGCGGCGAGAATGACGGCTTCATAGCCGCCAAGATTTGCCTGCGAAGACAGCACGTCCATCTTTTGCGCGCGGGTCGTGCGCGGAATAAATTCCATGCTGATGGCGCTCACGCCGCTCTCGGCGAATTTGTTGACCAGTTCCTTTTCGTTGAACGGATCAAGCAGGCTCGCGTGAATGGAACCTTGCTTGAGCCAGGAAATTTCCTCGATTGGCGGTTTGCGCAGGCGCAGCACGATGTCGCCAGAGCTGATGAGCGCCTTGCGGTCAGTGGAAATGGTCGCGCCGGCCTTGATGTAGGCATCGTCGGGAAAACCGGCGGCGGTGCCGAGGCCGGCCTCGACCTCGACCTGCGCGCCGAGCTTGACGAGCTTGCCCGCTCCGTCCGGCGTCAGCGGCGCGCGGTTTTCGCCCGGATGAATTTCGCGTGGAACGGAAATTTTCATGTTCAAAAAATCTGGGCGCAGCTTATCAGAAGCCTGACGGCACGACACCCATTTGTTGTCTTTTACCCTACAAAATTTGCCATGCTTTCAGCAACCGACAACTTAACATTCCTTGACACGCCGGTTTTGCGCTTGCAAGCGCAGGCAAACATCCGGATTTTCAGCGTGCTCCGCACATCTGCCGGACTCAATCCGCCCCGGTCATCTTTTGCCGCCAGCCGAACAATTTTTTTGCCTTGATGACTTCAAAAATCCTCGGCGGGATGATTTGGGCGAGCGCTTCGTCGCCGGAATGGATTTTGGCCAGCACTTCGGCGGAATAAATTTTCAGCGCGTCGGCGTCGTAGTTGGAGATGTTCTCGATGAACTTGTTTTCAACCAGATGCGAATAGAGATGGCGCAGGTTCGGCGCGACTTCCAGGTTTTCCACGGTGGTGAGTCGCCCGGATTTTTTGTCGCGCGAAGGATAGACGTAGAGTTTTGCGCCGTTCTTGAAAAGCTGGCCGAGCGATTCCATGAGGCCGCCGGGAAGGTCGGTGTAAAATTTTTCGTCGAGCACGTCGCGCAGGCGCACAAGGCCGATGGGCAGGGCGATGGGCCGGTCGGTCTGGCGCGCAAGATAGGTCACCAGGCGGTGATAGCGGAAAAAATTGGAGATCAGCACCGGCTTGCCCAGCGCGCTCAACGTGTCCACGCGATCGAGAAAATCCCGGTGGTCAATCGCGTCGCCGACCTGCAACTGGCGCAACGTCATCTCGAACATGACGACGGGCGGATCGTCTTGCAGGGTTTTGTCCTGCACGAACTGTTCCTGCGCGCGCTCGAGCATGTCGAGCATCGGGTTCGTGAGCGGACGGAAGCTGCCGCGCTCGAGCAGCACGGATTTTTTCCAGAGCAGTTCGCCGGGGATGATGGCCTCGCCGTCGGCGGTGAAAAGCGCGGCTTCGGTCAGTTCCTGTTCGACAAGCTGGAGTGCCATGAGGCGGTTGTCCACGCCGGTGAACGCCGGGCCGGAAAATTTAATCATGTCCACTTCCACGCGCGAATTGGTCAGGTCGTCCAGCAGCGAACCGATCAATTCGGCCGGTTCGGTGGGCTTGTAAAACGCGCCGTGGATGAGGTTGACGCCGATGATGCCGAGCGCCTCCTGCTGGCGCAGGCTTTCCTTGTCGAGCGTCCGCACGTGGATGATGATGGTGGAAGGATCGCCGTGCGGATGAACCTGGAATTTGACGCCGAGCCAGCCGCTGCCTTCGTCGCGCTTCGTGGCGACTGTGTCGGCGAAGACAAAAAAAGTGCATTTGCCGCCGCGCGTCTTGTCGAGCCGTTGCAGCAGCAGGTTGAATTCAAGATCCAGCATGGATTGCAGGCGCTGGCGGCTGACATAACGGTCGGACGCGCCGTAAATCGCGTCGCTCACCGCCATGTCGTAGGCGGAAATGGTCTTGGCCACGGTGCCCGACGCCTTGCCGACGTGAAAAAACCAGCGCGCGACCTCCTGCCCCGCGCCGATCTCGGCGAACGTCCCGTATTTTTTCGCGTCGAGGTTGATTTGGAGCGCCTTCTGGCCGGTGCTTAATTTTTCGCGGTTCATAAAATCCTTGCGCGGCACGATACAGAATAACTCCTGCGGGTTCAATGGCGTTGTGCTTTGGAGAACTGAAACGCCGGGCGGAGGTTTGATTCCGCCCGCGCTGACGTCCGGCACGGATTGAAACGTGCTGGCGTTTTTCCGCGCAACGGTTTATCTGTCTTGCATTATGAAAAATTTGATTTACGCCATTCTTGTTTTATTTTGCGCCATGAAAATGCACGCAGCCATCCACACTGAAACGGTTGATTACAAACAGGGCGACACGACGCTCGAAGGTTTTCTCGCCTACGACGATTCCGTTTCCGGCAAACGCCCCGGCGTCCTCGTCGTCCATCAGTGGCTTGGCCTGACCGATTACGAAAAGCGCCGCGCCACGATGCTCGCGCAACTCGGCTATGTCGCCTTCTGTGCGGACATTTATGGCAAGAACGCCCGTCCGAAAGATGTTCAGGAAGCCAGTTCGCTCGCGGGAAAATATAAAAGTGATCGCACGTTGCTCCGCACCCGCGTGAACGCCGCGCTTGATGTGCTGAAGAAAAACGAACTTGTGGATACAAAGCACGTCGCTGCCATCGGCTATTGTTTCGGCGGCACGACGGTGATTGAACTCGCGCGCAGCGGCGCGGATTTGAACGGCGTCGTCAGTTTCCACGGCGGACTCGACTCGCCAACGCCAGCCGACGGCAAGAATATCAAATGCAAAGTCCTCGCGCTGGCCGGTGCTGACGATCCGTTTCAAAACCCGTCCGACCTGACCGCGTTTGAAAGCGAAATGCGCGACAACAAAGTGGACTGGCAGATTGTTTTCTACGGCGGCGCGGTTCACGCCTTCACGCAACCCGATCCCGGCTTCATCAATGCCGGCGCGAAATATAATGAAAAGGCCGACAAGCGTTCGTGGCAGGCGATGAAGGATTTCTTCGCGGAAATTTTTAATTGAACTTTTCTCTGCCACAGATGGACACAGATGAAACACAGATGTGAGAAAACAGATTTCCCGTTTGTCATCTGTGTTTCATCTGTGAAAATCTGTGGCTAAATAACCCATGCGCATCACCGGCGGCAACGCGGCTCGGCGAATTTTGAAAGTCCCCAAAGGACTCGACGTCCGTCCGACGCCGGATTTGGTCAAGCAGGCGGTTTTTAATTCGCTTGGCGCGCGCGTTGTCGGCGCGAAGGTTTTGGAATTGTTTGCGGGCAGCGGCGCGTTGAGTTTGGAATGTTTGAGTCGCGGCGCGGCGGCGGTGATGTGCGTCGAGAAATCGCATCGGCACGCGGAATTTATTAGCAGCAACGCGGCGACGGCGGGTTATGGCGAAATTCTGGAAGTGCGGACGCAGGATGTTTTTCCGGTGATGAATCAACTGGCGGAAAGCGGACGGCAATTCGATTTGATCCTGGCCGATCCGCCTTATGGCGAGAAAAATGTGAACCGCCGCTCGGCTTCATTCGCGCAGCAGTTGCTCGACGATAAAAATCTGCCGAAGCTGCTCGTGTCCGGCGGAAGATTTGTGCTCGGCCACACGAAACGCGACACGCTGGAAATCGTCGCGCCGTGGACGGAAGTGAAATTGCTCAAGCACGGCGACACCGTGATGCGGTTTTTGGAAATCAGTTAGTTCGGGGGAGCGCACGCGCCTCGCGTGCCGCCAACGACGCCCTCGTCGTTGGCTTGTGCGCACGGAAATCATCCTTAATTTTGAACGCCTTCGCGCGCGCGTTGTTCGACGCGAGGGCGCGTCGAACCGCAGCCGGGGCGGCTGCGCTCCCTACCAATTTGAGCCACTACCCGCTTGCGATTTCAGAAGCGTCGAATTAGAGTTGCCCCGTGCCAACGGTTTTGCGCGTCAAAGGTTATCGCATTGGATTTTATAGTTCCGAGCCGGATGAACCGGCGCATGTGTCCAGTTGCGAAGCGAAGTTCTGGATTTCGCCGGTTCAATTAAGCTGGAACAAGGATTTTCGGGAAGTGCAGTTGCGTGAAATCATCCGCATTTTGGAAAATCACGAAATTGAATTATTGGAATTTTGGAATGAAACTGAATAATAATCCTCCACCGGACATTGCGGCGGTTCATATTTCAAAAGACCGGCTCGCGTTTGATTTGGAAGACGGGCGCTCGGTCAGCGTGCCTTTGTCTTTTTATCCCACGCTGCTGCTCGCGTCGGCCGCGACCGCGCGCATTTTGAAATCACGCATTCTTCCGTGCATTGGTCAAAACTCGACTGCGACATCAGTTCGAAATGTCTGCTGCGCGGCGCAAAAGAAGCGCGCAAGTTCGCGCAAAAGGCCGTCGCGCGGAAAAAACAATTGGTTGCGGCTTGATCTTCGCGCTGTGGACGGAAGTGAAAATGCTCAAGCACGGCGACACCGTGATGCGGTTTTTGGAAAATCTTCACCGCAACATTGCAAACCAAGACTGACCTCTTTACGAACACAGAATTGACGCTGATAAATTTCCAGCGCACACTTCCACGGCTCAATCGAATGATCTCAAGAACTATCGCCCAACCCGCTATTCTGCTCGGACAGGAGATTGATGCGCTTTTAGAAGACGAGGCGCGCTACGGGCGCATTGTCTTCGTATCGGCTTTCGTCGCATTGCGGACAATCCTCCGATTGCGTGACAGACTTCTGGCTCAATTCCAAGGCGGCTGTCAACTGCGTTTGACAGTCGGTGTTGATCTTGGCGGAACTAGCAGAGATGTTCTTGAAGAATTACTCCGCTGGAACTGTGAGGTTTTCATTTTCCATAACCCAATTCCGAGAGCGACGTTTCATCCAAAGATTTATCTTTTTGAGAACGCCACCGAAACGACTTTGATTGTCGGTTCAAACAATCTTACCGATGGCGGTTTTTATACCAATTACGAGGCCGCAGTCCGACACGATTTTGAATTTCCAGCGGATGCCGCAGAATTTCGACGGATTGCCGATCCGCTTCTACCATTTATTGAACCCGGTGGCGTCACTGTTCAAAGACTTACTGCCGAACTAATCACCACACTTGCAGCACGAGGCTTGTTGACGACAGAAGCGCAAGCCAGAGAGAACCGGCGGAATCAGGCTGAAAGACAACGCCGCCCACTCGATCAAATTCCTGCCAATCCATTCCAAGCTGTCGCCGTTCCAAATCCGCCGCTACTGCCGCAAACCGTCCGCGCCCAAGAGCCGGTTGTTGCGCAGATTCCACCGACTGCTCCTCCTGTTGAACATGTTTTGGCTGCTCGGCCTGAAGGTGGGCTGCTTGTTTGGAGTAAAAGACTTCCTCGCACTGACGCATTGCAGGTCAATGAGGGAAGTCACCACGTCGGCGGAGTTCGGCTGACACAGGCTGAATTTGAAAATCCTCCCGGTCAGCGAATAGGCCAGACAACGTATTTCAGAAATCTATTCCGTGAGTTTCAATGGGAAGCTGAAGCCGGGAGACAACGTAACCAAGAACATACATTTGTCCCCATGCGCATATTTATCAGGGGGCACGATTACGGCATTAGAAACTTCGAGATAAGCCACAAACCATCAGGTGAAGCAGGGCAAGCAAACTACACTACCATCTTGAGGTGGGGACGCGAATTCACACCAACCATCCTTCATGAAAATGTTACTGACACGCTTTTATCTCTTTACGAAACTCCTGATGCCGACGCTCCGTTCTTAATTGAGCTTACTTGATCATCTTCGCTGTCTGAATTTCTTTGTCTGCGGTTACGCAACCTATTCCACGCGTCGTGCAGGGCGCTTTGATCGTTGGTAGAAAGCCCGCCGTTCTGCAATAAAATTTTGTCTTGTTCGCGAAGAATCTGACTGTCATCTGAACAAACGCGGAATCGGTCATCAAGTTTTTGCAAGTCAGCTTCCGACACGGAACAAATTGGAAGAATCAATCGTTCAATTTCCGACGGAACAAGTTCAAGAACTCCGCCGCCGTAATGCCGTCCTTCCAATTCAGCAGAAAGACAAGTCAGACTATTTAGAAAAGAGTAAACAAGACTGACAGCCGTTACTTTTTTTGGCTCTATTCGATAGGCGGTATCAGTCGTGAATACATGTGCCTTGTTAAGCACAAGTCGTGGAAAATGATGTGCGCGTTTTAGCATTGCTACTGGAGAAGCATGAACTGAAGGCACTCGAAACCACGGCTCACGCATACTGCACTTGTAGCGTTTAGGCAACCCTTGTTCTTCACCAGAACGGAGATACCGCTGCACAGAAGCTGGATACGAACTCAAACTTGCATCATCAAACCATAAAAAGTTTGTCGGCAGTCCGTCGCGCCTGTTGGCATTGTGATTTGCTTTGTCATAAATAACTCCCGCGACGTGATCGCTTCGCCCAAACATCGGATGCGCCCACTGTTCCAAACCAAAATTCTCAACAATCTCGTCAGTCACGAGGAAAAATTTATTCGCGCCCGTGACGATGCCCACATCTACATCAGCTAAATCAAGGAACGTGGCAAAACGTGCATCTTGGCGCAACGCCTTGATTAGCGAACGTTCTTTTCTTGTGAGAAAAACCGGCATCCATTTTCCATGAATGGAATCCCCATTGATATTGTCAGCCTCATCAAAATATTTAGTTGCGTTCTCCTGTAAAATTTCGCGGCTTTCAACTGGCTGGACTGCCACACCCATGCTGCGCTCGGTCGCCACAGTTTTCTTCTCGGTCAATAGTAAAACCACGCCTTGCAAAGCGTTATCGAACCAAAGTTCTTCGGGGTCAAAAATTAAGATGCGAGAACAGTGAAGCGCTAGGAATCTCCGCAGGGATTGTGCGTGCGGAATATGAAAGATTTCGGACGGAATCACCATCGCCAGCCGTCCGCCGGGCGCAAGCAGCGAGAACGAAGCAATCACAAAAGACACCCAAGCGTTAGTGTGCTTGGTAAATGGCAAACCGAAACGGGCAAAAACTTTCTCCGCAAGAAATTGTTGTTCCTCTGGCAGATATTGGTAACGGATGAACGGAGGATTTCCAACGACACCATCAAATTTTCCTACCTCTTGAGAATGAAATAGAAACCATTTAAGAAAATCGCCGTCATAAATCTCAACCGAGAGCTTGTTTGAACTGGGAACACGCTCGCGTGCCTTAACAGCTTCGTCGCGTTCCATTTCGCAACCGAATAACTTACGAAGCGAACCGCACTTCTCATCAGCTATTGCTTCCAGAAATGCTCCGTCGCCGCAGCTTGGTTCTAAAACCGATTTCGGTTTCTTTTCCAAAACCCACCGAGCCAAGAAACTAGCGATGTCGGGGTCTGTGTAAAACCCCCCGCGCAGTTTTTGGGCTGTCTCGTTTGCGATAAAATTCATGTTTGCTGGCTATTTCGAGTTGGTTTTGTAAGGCGTAGCTCGCTCTTTGAGAATATAGGCTGCGTGCAATGCCGCAGGTTCGTCACCATATTCAGAAGTGACCTTGTCCGCGATTACCCGGCCTTTCAGTTCCCCTTCTGAAAGTTTGAAAAATTTTGCAAATTTAGAAATCTGTAATTCCGTCGGAAAACGATCGCCATGCTCCAATTTGCTTAACAGAGTTGAATCAATCCCGACACCGGCAGCAACGACACGAAGCGGTTCTTCTCGGTCTTGCCTCAACTTGCGAATAAATTCACCGAAGCTGGATTTGTCTTTCATTGTCTTGACAGATTATGTCAAGACGCTTTGTGACAAAAAATTTTACCCCTGTCAACTTCTCAATCAAAAAAAGTTATTTCGCCACTTTGAAAGGAAAAAGCGACCTCCGTTTCCGAAGGCCGCTTGCGTTTTCAAATTTGATTTTACGGATGCGGTGTCGCGGGCGACGGAGTCGAGGTTGTTCCGCGTTGCGCGTCGCGTTCGATGTGGGCGGCGGTCAGCCATGCGGCCATCTTGGCGGGCTGGCTGGCGTATTTGTTGTGCATGATGGCGTCCAACGTGGTCACGGCTTGCATTCCTTGTGCGATGAGCGTGCCAATCGTCGCGGTATTTCCCACGCCGGTTTCGCGCTTGGTTTCGCGCTGCGTCGTGTCCGTGCCGTAGGCGGCGCGGTCGGCTTGCAGGGCGGTCACAAAGCTGGCGGGCATTTCGTGGGCGACAAATTGGGCGACGAGCGCGGGTTGCGCGGTGAGTTGCTGGATGAATTTGTCGGCGGTGGTCAGCAAGGCGTTCGGATTGAATTGCGCGGGCGGGCGGAAGCTGTCGGCAAAGCCGGGCGTGGTCTGGTCAATGGCGGCGGCGGTGCGAGTGATGTTCTGGAGGTCGAGCCGGATGGCGTCGAGCAGGACTTCCTTGCTGGTGTCGCGCCCCGGTTTCTGTCCGGCCTTGGCGGTGTTCAAGCCAGTGACGACGGTGGTGACGGTGGCGAAGTTTGTGGCGGCGGTGCTGCCAGCGGCAAAATCTGCGGCATTGTCCGTGCCGAAAGTCTGCACGCGAACGAACACATCATAACGTCGAGTCTCACGATTATTCATAATGAACCTTTTTGTTGGAAGTCACGGTGGAAGACTTGCAAAACCAGAAATCAGAGTCAACGGGTTTTTTGAATTCGATTTGAAGTTTCCGGTGGGGCGAGGCTACTGACGAGCCGGCTCGCGAGGACGCTCGCCCCACCGAAGAGTGCTAAACTCGCAAATGGCTCATTTACAGGTGGTTTTACACGGAATTTGAAGCATCTGACACGCGCTTTTCAGCGATTGACACCAACTTTTCGGCATCTGACACGAGCTTTTCCACGCCTTACACGGACTTTCCAAAGACTCGCACAAACTTTTTGGCAGGTGACACGAACTTTTCAGGAGGGCGCACGGACTTCTCGACGGCTGACGCGAAGTTTTAATCGCATTGCAGAAACTTTTCGAGAGGACGCATTAACTTTTAACAATCTTCCACTTCTTTGCGAATCGTCTCGCGAAATTTCTCCATCCCCTGATCAAACGCGGCGGAGATCGGCAGCAGCGAAACTTTTTTTATTTTCTTTTTGAACTCCTTCAGATTTTTCTCGGCGACGGCTTCGTCCATTTTGTTGGCGACGACGAGGCGCGGTTTTTCGAGCAGCGCGGGATCGTAAAGTTCCAGTTCGCTCA
>Ga0207933_1001421_pt1 | contig 18097 bp, 17 predicted proteins | sample NGESurdeep092012_4_FD_184488 | JGI IMG/M metagenome (GOLD analysis project Ga0207933, IMG submission 184488) | Arctic peat soil microbial communities from Barrow, Alaska - NGEE Surface sample F53-3 deep-092012 (SPAdes) | ecosystem: Environmental > Terrestrial > Soil > Wetlands > Peat ...
CAGGGCTGTTCAACGCTCTCGGGTCGCTTCTATTGAGTCCGATCCGCAACACCTGCGAGGCGAAGTGAGACCGCCGGTGAGATCGAGGATTCTCGAATCGGCAAATCTCTGACTCCTGGGGCGGCAACCGAGGAGGAGGTTGCCGTGGCCGCGTTTTCGCCGTTGCTCAACATGTTGGCCGAGGTCCCTGATCCGCGCCGGGCGGAGGGCAAGCTCTACCAACTGCCCCATGTGCTGCTGTTCTCCATCCTTGCCATTGTCACCGGCTGCAACTCCTATCGTGGCATCGTTACCTTCATCGAGGTGCATCGCCGCAAGCTGAACACGGCTTTTGGTCTGAAATGGCGGCGCGCACCCGCGCACACCGCGATCCGTTACATCCTCCAGGGTCTCGATCCGACCGCTGTCGAGACGGTCTTTCGCCGCCATGCCTCCCTGCTCCAGGCCGCGCTCGCCAAGGCCGGCCCAAGCAGCATCGCGCTGGACGGCAAGACGCTGCGCGGCAGCTTCGACAAATTCCACGACCGAACCGCAGCACAGGTGCTCAGCGCGTTTGCAACCGACACCGCCCTCGTGCTCGCGCATGTCGACATCGCCGAGAAGTCCAACGAGATTCCGGCGGCGCAGACGCTGTTGGCCGACCTCGGCGTCACCCCAGGCGCCATCGTGACGCTCGACGCGCTGCACTGTCAAAAAAACACTTCGAAGTCGCCGCACAAGCCAACGTCGCACTGATCGTCCAGGTCAAGGACAACCAGCCAACCCTGCACCAACGCAGCCACGAGATCGCCGCCACCACGACCCCGCTCGGGCCTGCCCACAGTCGGAACAAAGGCCGAAACCGCGACGAACGTCGCACCGTCACCGTCTTCGATCCCGCCGACAGGCTGGCCGACACCGACTGGCATCCCCATGTGGCCGCAATCATCCGCGTCGAGCGCAACATCTTCACCCGAAACGCCGCAACCGGGTTGCTGGGCCTTTCAACGGAGACCGCCTTCTACGTCTCCAACATCCAGCTCACCGCCGCCCGCGCCGCCGAGGCCATCCGCGCTCACTGGCTGATCGAGACCACCTTCCACTACAGCCGCGACGTCACCTTCGGCGAGGATGGCTCGCGTATCCGCACCAATCCTGGCGTGTTCGCCCGACTGCGCAGCTTCGCCTTCAACATCCTCAAGGCCAACCGAACCAACACCCTCAATCAGGACCGCTACCGCGCTGCTCTCGCAGGCCTCAACCATCTGCTCTCAATCACCAGAATTCCAGAGCGTTGAACAGCCCTGACCTTCGGCGAAGCTCAGGGTCGGGCGGTTAATACACAACTCCGAGTGGCCGGCAATTCGCTCCGTCTTCAGAGTGGCACCTCGGCGCCAGAACCGGCGACGCCGATCGTATCGCGGTGGCGTCGAAGTGGAAGCGCGTGGAACCGTGGGATCGTAGAGCCGCCGACACCCGAAAGCGGGTCGGCGACGATCCGGAAAAGCGGCTCTACGACAAGCCGGCTGCGAAGACGTGGAAGCTCCGGGCGTGAGACTCGTGCTTGCCGTCGCGTGTAGCGCCGGAGTCGCTTGACACCATGCATGCGAAAGCCCCGCCCGGAGGTCCGGGCGGGGCGTTGCAGCGGGATCGGCTCAGTCGCCGTTCTGCCGGCGGGCGCGGGACCAGATGAGCGTATAGCCGTCGCCGTCCTCGTCGTCGAAGAGGTTGGCGTAAATCGGCGCGTTGAACGAGGGATCGTCCAGCTTGACCGAGAGGTAGTCGCGGCCCTCGTTGGAGCGCTTCGACCAGGCGGCCCCGATCTCGGCGCGGCCGACATAGACGCGATGGCTGGGGGCGTTGTCGTTGGCGCGGTTGGTCTCGGGGACGATGCGGACGTTCTTGGTCTGGACGCTCAGGGTGACGATCTCGCCCTGGAACTCGCTGCCGGACTTCTTGAAGGAACCGATGTTGGCCATGTCACTTCTCCTTGGCTGTTTCGAGCCCGCGACCACCGCGGCCTCGATGGCGATCGGGAAGCCGGAGGCGATCGACGACGCACCCGCCGGTCGGGGTCCCCGTCGCGCCTGCGCGATGGGGTGGCCTCAGGGCCGGAGCGCAGCGGAGGACGGCGGCGGCGAGAGTTTCTTGCCTCGCGAGGAATGCCGGCTGCGCCGGCAGGGGAAGAAAGTCTCACCGAGGCCATTGCGTCTCAGGCGATCGAGGCGCAGCCGTCCTTCGGCCAGATCAAGCCAGGGAGAGGCCGTGTGGTCCGCGCGCCGAACAGCATCCTCAGGAGAAGACGTGGCGGACGTCGAGTGCCGCCCGCAAGAGGTCGGGCGTTCAAGGAACCGTGGCGCACAGAAAGGACGGCTTCAGGGCCCCACCACCCGCGCGAACGGCAACGCTGACGGAAGGTGTCTCTCTCGGCCTGACGAGGAGTGCAACCGCGAGCGTTCCAATGAGGGCCGCGACGTTGCAGAACGTCCGGACGATCCGTCATCGCGCCGATAGCCAACCGGACGACCGCGAGGCGCTGGCCCTAACCCTGCGTAGTCGCCGCCGAGAGAGGCAGATGAGCTGATCCCGCTGCAACGCCCTGCCCGCCATTGGGAGGGAGGAACAGAAACATGCGCGCCCACGCCGTGCCGCCAACAAGGACAGCGCCGACGACGGCGAAAGTCTCGCGCCAGACTTCGGACGGCATGCCGATATGGGCGAGTCCGAGAGTCGCATGGTAGCCGGCAATGGCGGCGGGCACACCATAGAGTAGCCCGATCGCTGCGCGGATCAGCGGCGTGCGGACCGTCGCGAAGACAATGTGCCCGATCGCCAGGGTCGCGCCGCCGGCGAGGCCTCCGACAATGAGCGCGCCGATCACGCCTGAGCCACTGTGAAAGGCAGCGAGGCCGGCGGACAACCCTGCGAAGAAGGGAAGCGCGTAGACGGCGAGCGTGAACAGCAGCCAGCAGAAGAAGCCGATGCCGAACACGCTGAGGATGATCCCGACGATGATCATGGTGGATACCTCCGTGACAAAGGGTCAATCGGTCGCGCCTTCCACCACCACCACGGCGCGCCAGAGAATATAGCTGAAGACGATGGGTGGTGGCAGCGAAAATCTGCTCTGGTCGCCGAGACCGGCGAGCCAGATTAGGAAGCGGCTTGGCGGGTAGCCGGCAAAACGGCTTCACGATTCCGCGGGTTTGCAGCGTCGTGGAGGTGGGCCGGCGCTCACGTGCCGCCTGTCCCGAACTTCCAAACCGGGATGCCAAGTTTCTTGGCCTTGTCAGCGAGGTTGCCCTGGATGCCGGTGCCGGGGAAGACCATGACCCCGATCGGGAGCACGTCCAGCAACTGGTCGTTGCGTTTGAACGGTGCGGCTTTGGCGTGCTTGGTCCAGTCCGGCTTGAAGGCGATTTGCGGCACCTTGCGATGGTCGGCCCACCGGGCGGCAATGCGTTCGGCGCCCTTCGGCGAACCGCCGTGCAGCAGCACCATGTCCGGATGCTTGCCGTGAACCTTGTCGAGCGCGTCCCAAATCAGGTGGTGGTCGTTGAAGTCGAGCCCACCGGTAAACGCGACCTTGGGACCGGGGGGCAGCATTACGTCGTTGTCGGAGCGTCGTCTGGCGGCGAGGAAGTCGCGGCTGTCGATCATGGCCGAGGTCAGCGCGCGGTGGTTGACCATCGATCCGGAGCGTGGCCGCCAGGCTGAGGCGGTGTGGCGTTCGAACTGTTCGGCGGCCTGGTCGCGGAAGAATTCCATGCTGTTGCGGCGCTCGATCAGCGTCATGCCCTCGGCGGTGAGCCGTTCGAGTTCGACGGATCGTATCTCCGAGCCGTCCTGCTCCTTCTGGCTGCGCCGCTGCGCCTGCTCATTGTCGTCGAGTTCCCGCTCGATCCGGCCGGTGGCGCGGTGGAAGAGATTGACCGTTGACCACAGAAGGTCTTCGAGGTCGGGTTCGAGGCGCGTGCCGCTCAGCGTCGAGACCAGCGCGTCGAAGATGTCGGCAACGGCGCCGCCGACGGTGTCGGCTTCGGGTAGTGGCCTTGGGTCTGCCTCGTCCTGGAAGGGGCGGTGGCCGTAGAGTTGGAGTTCGGCGAGGACATGGTCGGTCGGAGATGAGGTGTGCGGGGGCTCGAAGTCGGTGTCGTCGCGGTCGGTCGCCATGGTGAAGTCCCTTGTCGGATTGGCCGCGCCCATCGCGGCCTTCGTGGCGATCACCAGACGGCGGGCGGATCGGGCCTGCACCGCCGAGCGCAGCGACAGCGGCCGGAGCGCAGCGGAGGATGGCGGAGGCCGGCTATTTTGCTTCGCGATGTAAAGGCGGGCCTTCCCGCCGACGGAAAATAGTCGGCCATCCGCCATTGCCGGGCCGGGCCGCTTGCCGTCCGATCGCCCTCTAGAAGGCCGTGGGCGCGGCCCTCTCCGACACGAAGGGCTTCATCACGATCCGATGCGATCGGCAACGAGCGGAGCCGGGCACATTATTCCGTCGCGGCCGTCGCCCAATCCATGAAGCGGACCACGTCCTTCGGCGTGAGTTGGAGGCGCAATGCCGCCCGAAGTTCGCTGGCACCGAGACAGAGCAGATCCTCGTTGAAATCGCCGAGTGCCGGGGACAGCGTCAGCGCCTCGATCCCGGCCGCTGCCGCGCGGTCGTTCAGCGTCGAAACCGCCGCGTCGCCGGCCGGATCGGAATCGCGGGCGACGTAGAGTCGGCGCAGTGCTGCCGGAAACAGGATGGCGGCGAGGTGATTGGCGGATAGTGCGGCGACAATCGGCAGGGTCGGCATGATGCCGCGCAGTGACAGCATGGTCTCGATGCCTTCGCCGGCCGCCATCACGTCGTGCGCCACGCCGAACCGGACCCCATGTCCGAGGAGATGGCCCATGGCCCGCCGCGGGGTATCGATCGGCGCCTTGTCGCGGCCCGATGGGTCGAGCCAGGTGCGGTGCGCACCGGTGATCCTGCCGTCGACATCGGTGACCGCGGCGATCAGTGCCGGCCAGGTCTCGGTCGGTGCGTCGGCATCGGGACGATAGTAGCAGCGCGGGTGGAAGCGTAGAGAACCGCTTGCGTGCAAAGCCGTAATGCCGCGTCGGCGGAGATACGCTTCGGCGCTTGTGCCCGAAATCGGCTGCGACATGGCGAAGAGACGGCGTGCGGACTCGGGCGATCCACGAGGCGCCGGAGAGGTCTCATGCCGGTTCGCATGGCCAAGGTCGGGACGCGGCAGGCTGAGAAAGGATCGCGCCTCCTCGAGAGCATCACGCAACCGGTCCAAGCCACGATTCATGGAGATGAGGTCGAGGAGATCACCATGTTGACCGGTGGCGGCGTCGGTCCATTTGCCGGCGGCGCCCCTGCCGCTGTCGGGTCCACTCAAGCGGACGAACAGGCTGCGACCCGGCGTGTTGGTAACGTCGCCGATCAGCCAGTAGCGGCCTTCGCGATGCCCGTTGGAGAGATAGTGGCGGCAAACCGCCTCGGCATTGCGCGCGAGACGGTGGGCCAGGTCGGCGGCATGTGACGACATGGTGGCCGCCTCACGCCGCCGCCCGATCCGCGATGCGGACGAGCGGGTAGCGCTCCATCAACGCACCGAGGATCATGGGACCATTCGTACCCGTCGGCACGAACAGGCGCAGCTTCCACGAGATGATCTCCGAGATCAGGCTCATCGCCTTCAACCGATCGACCATGCCGTCGGTGAAGCCGGACAGTTCGACCCGGAATTCGCCCATGATCTTGGCGCGGCGAAGCTGGAGACCCTCCTGGAGTTCCAGAATTGTCCGCCCGTCGAGCAAAGCGGTCCAGGCGTCGGCCGAGGCGATCGCCGGTGTCTCGGCGTCGGCCGCCTGCGCCACCCAGGCGGGCGAGACCAGGCGGCCGATGATCCGCTCGCCGGCATCGGTCTGAAGTCGATAGACCCGCATCGAGTCATCGGGCAGCCGTTTCCAGATCGGCAGGAGCAGACCGGTGACGATGTGCAGATCGCTCTCGGTGAAGGCCGGGACCGCGGCGAGTTCCTTCCCCCAGGCGCGGGCGAAGGTGTCCCGGTCGGCCTCTTTCCAATGTGTCTGCGCCATCGCGGCGAGCGGGATCGCCGTGCGCTCCATCGGGCGCAGCAGCCGCACGCGGCGTTCGACCTCGCCGTCGTCGAGCATCAGGCTCGGCGCCGGGACCTGCACGGCGGCACGCCCGGACTGGGTGTTGACCAGCAACAGCGCGCGAGGATCGCCGGCGCGTTCGATGGCGTCGGCAAGCTGGAGGGGATGATTGCGCTCCCGCCGGCGGATGGTGAAGATCTGCGTCTCCGCCCCGGTTTGCGGATGGACGTAGAGCGTCCTTCGGTCGCTCACGATCAGGCTTTCCGCCGTGAGCGTCTCGACGCCGGTGTCATAGGTGGCCGAGGCGATGGCGCCTTCGATCCGGGTGCGGAGCAAATCCTCGAACACGCCGAACAGCGTGTTCTGCAGGTCGATGGTCAGCGCCAGCAACCGGTTGAGGAAAGTGGTGATCGGCGGCAGGTCCTCACGCAAGGTTCCGTCCTGGTCGGTCAGGCGCAGCCCGGTGGCATTCTCGAACGCCTGAAACGAGCAGCCTTCCACCTTGCCGCTGAACAGCAGCACATAGAGCTGGCGCAACGCAGCACGGCCATAGTCGGATTCGAGATTGTCGTCTGACCGGAACAGGCCCTGCCCGCCGGTCTGGCGCTGGCCCTTGGTGATGGCGCCCAGCGTGTCGAGCCGGCGCGCGATCGTCGAGAGGAAGCGCTTCTCGGCCTTCACGTCGGTGGCGATCGGCCGGAACAGCGGCGGCTGCGCCTGGTTGGTCCGATTGCTGCGGCCCAGCCCCTGGATGGCAGTGTCAGCCTTCCAGCCCGCCTCCAGCAGATAGTGGACGCGCAGGCGCTGGTTCCGGGCCGCAAGATCGGCATGGTAGCTGCGGCCGGTGCCGCCAGCGTCGGAAAACACGAGAATGCGCTTCTCGTCATCCATGAACGCCTGCGCCTCGGCGAGGTTGGCCGAGCCGGCGCGGTTCTCGACGCAGAGCCGGTCGCCCTTGCGGACGATCCGGCGCGAGCGGCCGGTCACTTCTGCGACCATCTCGGTGCCGAAGCGCTGCACGATCTGATCGAGCGCGCCCTGGACGGGGGCGAGCGATGCGAGCCGCTCGATCAGGCGGTCGCGGCGTTCGACAGCATCGCGGCACTGCACCGGCTGGCCGTCGCGATAGACCGGCCGGGAGGAGAGATTGCCTTCGCTGTCGGTGAACGGCTCGAAGAGCCGGGTCGGGAAGCTGTGCGCCAGATAGTCGAGGACGTATTCGCGCGGCGTAATGTCCACCTGCACGTCGCCCCATTCCTCGGTCGGAATCTCGGCGAGCCGGCGCTCCATCAGCGCTTCGCCGGTGGAAACGATCTGGATGATTGCCGCACGGCCCGCATCGAGATCGCGCTCGATGGCGCCGATCAGGGTCGGCGTTTTCATCGAGGTGATCAGATGCGAGAAGAACCGCTGCTTGGCGGATTCGAATGCCGAGCGCGCCGCGGACTTGGCCTGGGCGTTCAGCGTGCCATGCTCGCCGGTGACGTTGGCGGCCTGCATGGCGGTGTCGAGATTGTTGTGGATGACCTGGAACGCGCCGGCGTAGGCGTCGTAGATGCGGATCTGTTCTGGCGTGAGCGCGTGCTCGACCAGTTCGTATTCGACGCCCTCGTAGGACAGCGACCGCGCGGCGTAGAGGCCGAGCGACTTGAGATCGCGGGCGAGCACTTCCATCGCCGCGACGCCGCCCGCCTCGATCGCCTGCACGAACTCGGCGCGCGTGGCGAAGGGAAAATCCTCGCCGCCCCAGAGACCGAGCCGCTGGGCGTAGGCAAGGTTATGCACGGTCGTCGCACCGGTGGCAGAGACATAGACGACGCGCGCATTCGGCAGCGCGTGTTGCAAGCGCAATCCGGCGCGGCCCTGCTGCGAGGGCGCCTGATCGCCGCGCTCGCCCTTGCAGCCGGCGGCGTTCGCCATGGCGTGGCTTTCGTCGAACACGATGACTCCATCGAAATCCGATCCCAACCAATCGACGATCTGGCGGACGCGCGAAACTCTTTCCTCGCGCGCATCGGTGCGCAGCGTGGCGTAGGTCGCAAATAGGATGCCTTGCTCCAGGCGGATCGGCGTGCCCTGGCGGAAGCGGGCGAGCGGCGTGACGAGAAGCCGTTCCTGGCCGAGCGCCGACCAGTCGCGCTGCGCATCCTCGATCAGCTTGTCGGACTTGCTGATCCATACGGCGCGACGGCGGCCCTTCAGCCAATTGTCGAGTATGATGCCGGCGACCTGGCGGCCCTTGCCGGCTCCGGTGCCGTCGCCCAGCATCCAGCCGCGCCGGAAACGAATAGCGTGCTCGGCGTCGTCAGGCGCGGCCGAGACGACATCGAAGGTTTCGTCGACGAGCCACGATCCAGCAAGATGGCCGGCATGCGCCTCGCCGGCATAGATCACGCTCTCCAGTTGGGCATCCGATAGAAGAATGCCGGCGACCGCGGAAGCTGGCAGATGCGGCCGGTAAGACGGCTTTGGCGGCGCGACCGAGGCCATCGCCGCCGACTGGACCAGCCGGGTGGGATGCGCCTGAGAACCGGCAATACGGATCGACTGAAGGGCGTAACCTTCATAAAGCGCATCGGTGAAGCAGCCGCCCTCGGCCGGCTTCCAGTCGGTGGTCTCGTAGGCGAGTTCGGTTCCGGTTGGTTCGGGGACTGAAGCCGGAACCGAAACCCGCCGCGGAGAGCAGACGGACCGAGTGCGAACGGGGAAGAAACGTGCGGTCGTCGCGGCAGTGCCTTGCGCGGCAATGGGCAGCCTCGGCGGAACCTGCGTCGTCACCCATGCCAGAAGTGTGGCCGCGTCGGCCGCCATGCCCGGCGAAGCCGGGAAGGCGGCCGGATCGTCGGCGGGGACACGGTCGATGACGGTCAGACGTGTGTCGACGTTCGTGCCATGGCGGGCATAGACGCCGCCGTCGATGGCGGCGGAGAACACGACGCGACCGCGTTGCTGCAGGTGGATGAAGCCATCCCGCCAAGCTGGACTGTCGGGAGACAGGCTTGCACCGGTGATCGCCACGAGCCGTCCGCCCTCGGCAAGGCGCGCCAGCGCCGATGTGACATGGCGGAATGCCGCGTCGGCGACATGGCCCTCGACATGCGCCGCGACCGAGAACGGCGGGTTCATCAGCACGATGCTGGGCCGCACGGCGAGGTCGAGATGGTCGTGGATCTGGGCCGCGTCATGCCGCGTGACCGGAACGCCCGGAAAGAGCCGTCCGAGCAAGGCGGCGCGGGTCTCGGCCAACTCGTTCAAGGTGAGGCGGGCCCCAGCAAGCTCGGCGAAGATGGCGAGAAGGCCGGTGCCGGCCGAGGGCTCCAGCACGAGATCGTCGGGGATGATCGCGGCCGCGGTGGCGGCGGCGAAGCCGAGCGCGATCGGCGTGGAGAACTGCTGAAGCGCCTGGCTCTCTTCGGAACGCCGCGTGTGCGAGGGCAACAGCGCCGCGACCTTGGCCAGCATGGCGAGCAGTGCCGCGGGCGAACCCGCGCGACCGCGCATGCCGGGTCCGAACCTGCGCAGGAACAGGACCGTCGCCGCCTCGCAAGCGTCGTAACCCGTCTTCCAGTCCCAGGCGCCTTCGGCATCGGAGCCGCCGAAGACCTCGCACATGGCGGCGCGCAGCGCTGGCGTGTCGACGGGCCGGCCAAGGGCGAGGTGATCGAGGAGAGACGCAGCCGCGGCAACAAGAGCCACCGACGCGTCGGGCGAAGCGGGCATGGCGGCAGGCGCGGCCGCGAAGGCGGTCGAAGAAACGAACATGTCCATGGAGGAAACCTCGGGAGAGCGGGAACGGGCCGAGCTGGCTGGGCGCTCTCTCTCGACCCGACCGGCTCAAACCCTTCCCGGCCGTCCTCTGCCTCTCAATGATCTCCCAGAGAAAAAGGGCCCGGCGCTGCGCGCCGGACCCTTTGATCCCGCTGGGAGAAACCGCTCGCTCATCCCGGCGAACGATCGATAAGCCGGTAGGTCCGGCTCTTGATGTTGGGAATGCGATAGAGATTGCCCGAGCCGGGTGCACGGAAGAGCATCGTGCGATGGCTGCGCGGATTGGCGATGACTTCCAGCCGATCGAAACTCCTGCCATCGGCGAAGGCGAGCGGATCGTCGAAGATGATCGTCTGCCCGTCGCGCGGACTTGGCCTGGCCCGCCTCGCGCGACGGGTGGCGGCGTTGGCGCGGCAGTCGTCCCGCCATCGCTGCGCGTGCTCGTGGTCGGTCGGAGTCAGCAGATCGAGGATCGGCTCGGGGCAATCGCGTTCATACGGCCCCATCGACTCCGACATATCCTTGTAGCCGAAGATGTAACCCTCCCGATCGCGTGGATTGTATTGGACCAGGCAAACGGCCGCCCAGACCTCCCGCGCGCCGGTGGCGGGGAGAATGTGCTCAACGGCGGCATAGTAGACGCGCATGCCGACGAGTGCCGAGCGCAGGACTTTCGAGATCGTGTCGGCACGCTCCCAGGTGAACCGGGCGTCAAGATATTGGCGTGGTCCGGAATGACCCTTGAGGGATTTCATGGTGAGCCAGCCCATGACTACCTCCTTTCGATAGCCGTGATGGATGGAAATGTCGGTGGTCAGCCGGCCGCACCGCGCCGTTGCTCGGTGTGGCGGATGGCGGCGAGCGCCGCGCGGAACTCGGCGGCGCCTCGCTCCTCCGACAGGTCGCTGCGTTCGACGACGGCGAGACAGGCGATGCGAATGTCGCCATCGCTGATCATTTCAGCCGTCAATCGGGTGAGCGTCGGATCGGTCTCGATCGCCTGGCCGATGTGTTCCCTGACGGCACCTTCGCGAATGCGGAGCAGGATATGCTCGCCATTACCCGCGCCGCTGTCGTTCTCCGCGAGGAAGTCCTCAAGGATGTCATTGGTGGATTTCCCGAGGATGGCGTCCGCCGTGATCAGTATCGCCATGCCCCCGAAGCCGTCGGGGCGCATCTTCGAACAGGTGAAGGACGTGACCGCCGTGACGTAGCGCAGCGTGGCGGACCGCCGCACGATGTCCTGGAAAATGAATTCCCAGGACGTGCCGGAGAAATCGATCTCGATCTCCGTGTCGCCGGCGGGTGTGGCCGCCAGTCGCTCGGCGACGTAGGTGGTCGCGGTGCTTTCGATTCCCGCGGACGCTTCGAACGCCGTTCGGAGATCGTCGATCGAAAGTCCGATGGCGTCGCTCGGGCCGAGGGAGGCGTGAAAATACAGCGCCTCGCCATCCGGCTCAGCGTCGAAGATCAGGCTGAGCACGAGACGTTCAAGCGGCGTCATGTCCGCAGCCGGGATCGGTTGCTGAATGACGGTCGGTGAGAGGTAGTTGGCCATGTCGGGTCTCCAGAAATGCGACAGCCCGGCAAGGTGGCCGGGCTTCGAGGGATTCAGGGTAAGAAGGATGATCAGTCGGTGGTGGCGAACGGATCGACGTCGCGATGGATCGGCTGCGCCCGGCCCATCCAGGGTTCCGGGCGGATGCAGCGCACCCAGTCCGCGAAGCTGGGGATGAAGCCGAGGTCCTCACGCACATGCTGCTCGCCGATCAGCCGGACCGGCACCACACGGCCGGTCGAGATCGTGATCGTCAGGCCGAAGAAACGCTCCAGCATGAAGATGCCTTCGGCATGATGGCGAAGCGCGCGATGCCGAAAATCAGCAGTGATGGCCTTCGACTCATCGAACCATTGATGTAGTGGCAGATAGTCCTCGGCCGCGCCGCCCCATTTCTTCACCGAGGAAAGCGCGTGGTGATAACAGTGTCCCATCGTTGCCTCCTCAAAAGACATGCTGGGAATATTCGGACTGCATGTAGCGCTCGTTGTAGTCGAGCGTGATCGTCCGTTCGGCGATGTCGAAGGTGAAGTCGCCATAGGCCCCGTCGCTGTTTTCCCAGCCGTCGTGGGTCATCCCGAGGAAGTCGAAGACGAGCCGCTCGATGGCATCGTGAACGGTCGTCGCCGTGCTTTCGGGCTCGGCCTGGTCCCAGACCGCCGACGCGATTTCGACCTGCCCGGATGGCAGCGCGACGATCTCGTCGCCGGCCTTCGCCTCGACGTTCTCGATCTGGCCGCTGTCGCCATAGCCGTCGAAGGCGACGACGACGATGGTGATTCCGGCGGCGGCGAGCGCGTCGAACACGGCCGTCTTGTTGACGGCTCGTAGCTCGGCGTCGCGGCGCTCATGTTCATCGCGCTTAATCTCCCAGTCAGGCACCGGCGCCGCGAGAGTCGGCGTAGTGGAAAGTAGCTCGGTCATGGCAGGCTCCTGGATGCGGCAGAGCCCGGCGCCCCTGCGACAAGCTCAGGAGGCCGGGCTCCGGGTTGGCTCGGATTGGGGAGGAGAAGCGGGGGCGACCGAAGCCGCCCCGCTGGTGCGGTCATTCCGCCGCGATGGCGTGGGATTGCCGCTCGTCGGCGTCTGATCCCGCCTCGTCCTCGCCGGCGAGGAAGGCCGGCAGCGCCTCGGTCTCGTCCTCGCCGGTGGCCTGCGTGCTGGACTCGGCGTCGGCCAGGCGGAGCGGCTCGGGCAGCCAGCCCGTGCCCTCCAGCAGCCGCTCGGCCTCCTTGGCCATGTCGGCCTTCTTGAGATGGTCGATGAGCTGCGCCGATTGCTCGCCCTTGGCTTCGCGCACCGCCTCGAGGATGCGAACCTTGGGCACCCGGCCGAGATAGTTGTCGACGGTCGGACGCCAGCCGGCCGCCGCCATGTCGAGGTTGACGGTCCGCGCCAACAGATCGCCATGCGCCAACGCGCCCGGCCGCCGGTTCCAGGGTTCCTTGACGACGTTCACGGCGAGGGCGGCGCAGTGCGCGAACAGCGCCGCCTGGCTGTCGCCGTCGAACGCTGTCAGAGCGTCCCAGAGGTCGGCCGGCGTCTCGGGCAACTGCCTGCCCCATTGTGCGTGCCGCGCCTCGATCGCCTTGGCCGACGCGGTGTCCGCCAGGCCCGGCGCCTGGGCGCTGAAGCCCGAATGCTTCGCCGTGATCTCCAGGCAAGTCTCGGGCGCGTAGCGGTAGAAGACGTGGAGGCAGAGCGCATGCAGGACCGCCTGGAGGGCGACATGCGGATCGTTGGCCACCGCGTTTCGCAATGCCAGGGTCCGATGGGCGGTCAGCTCCGTCACCAGACGATCTGAAAGCGGACGGATCGTCTCGTCCTCCTCTGCGGCCTCCGGGTCGGAAGTGGCCGGCGCACCGCCGATGGTGATGACCGCCCGCTGCACGGCGCGCTCCGTGCCGGCGACCGCCGCCTCGCCGCCGCCTTCGGTCTCGCCACCCGCGACCGGTTCAACCGGCGCCTCGTCCTCGGGCCGGACGAAGCCGCGCTCGACGCGCAATGCGCCCTCGCTGTCGATGCTGACGAAGACGCCGGCGCGAGCGATCTCGGCCGGATCGTAGCGGACGGACCGGTCATCGAGTGCCGCAATCGCGGTCTCGATTTCGCCGAGGCGCTGATCGACCTCGTCCGGGAGTTCGTCGGCTTCGGCATATTGCGCCTCAAGAGCGTCGTGCTCGGCCTTAAGCGCGGTAAGGCTGGCGTCCTCTTCGTCGGTGAGTTCGACAGTCTCGCCGGTCAGGCGGCGCGCACCGGCGGTGTGGCCATAGGGGAAGTCGCAAGCGACCGCGATCCATTTCCAGCCTTCACCGTGCAACGTCTCAGCTTCGGCCTGAAGCTTCTCGATCACCAGCCGATCGAGCAAAGCCGGGTCCTGCAACCAGCCGCCATCATCATGCTCGAAGAGGTCGCGCAGGATCATGCCGCCGGCGGCCTCATAGGATTCGGCGCCGACGAACTGCGCACGCCGATCCGCCGCCCGGACAGCGCCTTCGGTGAGCTGGCGGCGGATGAAGTAGGCTTCCGTGTTGTGGGAACGAGACAGTCCCTCCCAGACCTGCTCCTGGCGCGCATGGTCGTTCGTGACCGTGAAGGCCATGAGCTGCTCCAGCGTCATGCCGTCCTCGGCATAGACGTCGAGGAGCTTCCCGGAGACGGCGGCGAGGCGCAGGCGCTGCTTCACGACGGACGACGCGACGAAGAAGCGCGCCGCGATCTCCTCCTCGCCGAGACCCTTGTCGCGCAGGGACTGAAAGGCGCGGAACTGGTCGAGCGGGTGCAGGGCGACGCGCTGGACATTCTCGGCGAGCGAATCCTCGTCCGCCGAAACATCAGTGCTCGGGTCCCGCACCACGCAGGGAACGGGCACGGTCTTGGGCAGGCGCTTCTGCTTGACCAGCAGTTCGAGCGCCCGGTAGCGGCGGCCGCCGGCCGGGACCTCGAACATGCCGGTCTCCTGTCCCTCGGCGTCGAGGATCGGCCGGACGCTGAGGCCTTGCAGAAGCGTGCGCCGGACGATGTCCTCGGCGAGCTCCTCGATCGAGACGCCGGCCTTCACCCGCCGGACGTTGCCCTGGCTGAGGGCCAGCTTGTTGAACGGGATGTCGCGCGAGGCGCTGAGGGTGATCTTCTGAACAGCGGTAGCCATGTCGGTAGTCTCCACGACGGGCGCCGAGAGACTCTCTCTCGACTTCCAACCCGTCGCGAAAACCTGCGCAGCCCTCTTCCTCTTGAAGGCCGCGGACGCGCAAATCCGGAGAAGCGGAAACCCGGATGTCCGGCTTTACGTTTCAGCTGATGCCAAGCAGCACTGCGCCGTCAGGCCGCCTCCCGCTCATCCTCGGCGGAAATCGTCGCGACCGGCGGGGGAGCGTCGGGTTGAAATGCCAGAATGTAATCCGCCGCCTTCGACGCCGCGCTGGCGGCGCGCACGATGGCGCGGTTGTCTTCCCGCAGAACGTCGAGCCACGAGGCAATATAGTCGGCATGGCGCACGGTCGGGGTGATGCTGAGCGAGTCGCAAAGATAGGCGGCCGAAATCTCCGCGATCAGTTCCTCGAACGCGTACTTCTTTGACCCAAATGATCCGGAAAGATCGCGGTTCAGGCGTGCCGGATGGCCGCTGGCGTGGCTCACCTCATGGAGCGCTGTCCGATGCCAGTTGATCGGTTTGAAATAAGCTTGTGGCGGCGGGACCTGAACGAAATCATGCCGCGGGTCATAGAAAGCTCTCTCGCCACCGATGCGGAAATCCACGCCCGTCGCGCGAATCAGCGCCTCCGCCTGCGGCAGGACGAGATCGGTCTCGACGCGGGGCGCCGCCGCCATCATCTCCTCCGGCAGGCCATCGCATTGCGCCGTGTTGAAGACGGTGAATCGCTTCAGGAACGGAATCGCCTGCGCTTCCTCGCCCGTCTCCGCGGCACGCCGGCGCTCGTCCTCCGGGGTGAACCGGTCGGCATAGACGACGGTCGTGCCATGCTCGCCTTTCCGTACATGTCCATTAAGGCTCAACGCCTGGCGAAAGGTCAGCCAACTCTGGCCGATGAAGCCGTGCTCAATGACGGCGCCCCACAGAATGAGCACGTTAATCCCGCTATAGCGCCGATGGGTTGCGGCGTTCCTGGGCATAGCGACCGGGGCTTTCGCCGCCGCCGTTCCCCACGGCTGGACCCATGGCGCGCGGCCTGCCTCCAGTTCGGCGATAATCTTGTCGGTGATTTCGGAATAGAGGCTCGTCCGGTCATAGCCGGTGCGAGCGCGAGCGGCTGAACGTGACATCGCGGATCTCCGCGACGGGCGCCGCGAGCCTCTCTCGCGACCTTCAACCCGTCACGGCCGACCCGGCCATGCTCTCCCTCTAAGGCGCGGGCGCCGGCCGTACGGTGGCGGACCGGGTATCGAGCGGTCGGCCTGGGCCGGTCCGCGCCTGTGGGCGGCGATCACGCCGCCGACCGCCACCAGGCGATGCGCTCTTCGCGGGTCGCGTTCGCGAGCCGTAGCAGCAGATCGCCGTGGCATGTCGCGGGGGCGCAAAATCACAGCAGACTCTTGCCGCGAAGCTCATCGAGCGCGCGCAGCAAGTGATGCTGGCCGCGCAGCCAGCGAGCATGCTTCGCGATGACGGCCGCACGATCGCCGTCGACGCCAATCCGGAACGGATCGCCCCACTTGCTGCCACGTCCGATATAGATCGCGCCGTCGTGCTTGCCAGCCGCGTGTTTGTTGAGAACCCTGCACATCTGAACCTCCGTTTCCCGCTTCGCGAGCGACGGAGGCCGGAAGGGCGCGGTGCCAAGCCCGCATGTCACGCGAGCGGTCGACTCGCCGACCGCCGCGGGACCGGCGCACCCGTTGACATGCGGGCGACCGCGCCAAACTGGCCGAGGTTCAGCGAAAAGCGGGCTAACGGGCGTGTATCAGCAAGGTTCGTCTGAACAAATGCGCCGGCGGAACCGAACCTGGCCATCGACTGAGCCAGCGGTGCTGTGGGTCAGCGGGAATCCGGGAGGCCGGTGCTGACCATCGTTGTGACATTGGCTGGCGATTTACGCATTCGTGCTTACCAGTATGTGCGACGCACCAGTGTGGGGGCGTTGCGGAGGTATCCCCCCGCAGAAGGGGGTGCGCCGGCGATTTTAGCGCCGGCCAGGGGGAAGGCCTTCCCCCCATCCTCGCTGTCATGCTGCCCATCCCATTTCCTTTGGCTTCGGGCACGGGATCACATGACGGGGGCCTCGCCGCCTCTCCTGTTGGGTGCCGCCCACTTATGTGACGCCGCAGCGGTTGTCGCCGGCAAATCTGCCTGCGCGACCACCGGACAGAGCTCTTGCATGTCGGATATTCAGACATTATATACGGCCCAGGTCTACGAAAGACACAGAGGCCAATATGATCACCCTCGCTCCACCAGCACCTGCAATTGCGACCTTTCCGTTCGCGGCGGTAGAAGCCTGCCTCCGCGGTGAGCTGATCGCGGCAATCAAGGCTGAGGCATCGATCAGGGGCATATCGCTACCCACTTCGCCAGCAGAAACCGCCAAAACGGCCTTTCAGGTCGACTCGCTCGTGGTGGTCTCCATTCTTTGTGCAGTGGAGCCGGTCGTCGGCTTCGAGCTTCCGGAAAGTGTTGTGCGCGCTGGCGGTTATGTTTCCGTGGAAAGTGCTCTTGGGCACCTGCTGCCACGAATCGAAGCGCAATGGATCAAGAGGAAAGGAGCTAAGCCATGACCGATTTAGCACTGCGCCAGGAAAGCGACGAAGAAGAACGTCGTCGCCTGGGCGATCGTCTAAGGGAAGCCCGCAAATATCTTGGCCTCAAACAGGAAGAGGTGGCGACGTATCTGAAGATTCCGCGGACTGCGCTCACCGATATCGAAAATGGCCAGCGCCGGGTCGAGGCGATCGAGTTGACGCGCCTTGCCAAGCTCTATCGCCAGCCGGTCGCCTATTTCACGGGTGAGGACGAGGCCGGGGCGAGCCTGCCCGTGGATGTCGCGCATCTCGCGCGCCAAGCGGCCGATCTGTCGCAACAGGATCGCGATGAGCTCGGGCGCTTCGCCGAATATCTGCGCGCCAGGTCACGCGCGGCGCAGGGCTAATCAATGGCAGCGTCGGACTACGCAAGCGCTGTCCGTGCCGGGACGATGGCGGCGGCGCGACTCCACGGGCAGCTCGACCTACGCAAAGAGATCGGTTTGCGGGGCGGCAATGTCGATGTGTTTGGGGCGATCCACGCGATCGACCTGCCGCTGCTCCTTCGTCCGCTACAAGGCCTTCTGGGCGCCTATCTGCGAGATCCCGCGCCCGGCGTCCTCGTGACAACGCAGCGGCCGATGAGCATTCAGCGGTTCACGGCTGCCCACGAGCTGGGCCATTTCTCATTGCGACATGATCCGAGCCTCGATGATGAAAGCATCCTGCGGCGCATGCCGATCGGCGCACAGCCGTCGGGAGATTTTCAAGAGGTCGAAGCGGACGCATTCGGTGTCGCCTTCATGATGCCGCGCTGGCTGATCGGCTGGCATGCCGAGCGTCAGGGCTGGACGGTCGAAGCATTTCGTCGGCCCAACATCGTCTACCAACTCGCGCTGCGCATTGGCGCCAGCTATGAAGCGGCGTGCTGGACACTGGTTCGCCATCGCCTCATTGAGGCTTCGCTCGCCCGCCCGC
>Ga0207933_1001422_pt1 | contig 18096 bp, 20 predicted proteins | sample NGESurdeep092012_4_FD_184488 | JGI IMG/M metagenome (GOLD analysis project Ga0207933, IMG submission 184488) | Arctic peat soil microbial communities from Barrow, Alaska - NGEE Surface sample F53-3 deep-092012 (SPAdes) | ecosystem: Environmental > Terrestrial > Soil > Wetlands > Peat ...
TAAAAAGCCCAGAGCGATTAATTGTTATTACTTTAGTCTCTATAATAGTATTTGGGTTACTCATAAGTACCTCCTTGTTTTTAAAAAGAACGACATTGTTCTCTAACACATATTTTAGCATAAGTAGGGAGTTGTGTCAATAAATTATAGTTACTAACTTTCTATAATTATTTTTTATTTCCAATTCAAAAAGGTTACAATAACGTACCAGACACACAGCACGAAAGTTTGATATAATAAAAATATGAAAACATACGCTTTTAGATTACATAGAGGTCAAGATTTAAGGAAAGAAATAGATTCATTTGTAAAAGAAAAAAATATTTCAGCAGGAATTATTTTGACATGTGTTGGTAATCTTGAAAAGGCTATTATCAGAATGGCGAATGAAAAAACTATAAAAACTTATGAAGGAACATTTGAAATTGTTTCTCTTGTTGGCACAGTAGAAAGTGGTAATTCACATATCCACATTTCCATCTCTGACGCTGAAGGAAATACTTTTGGAGGACATTTAAAAATGGGGACTATCGTGGGAATTACTGCAGAAATTGTTATTGGTGAATTAGAGGTAACAACTTTTAAGAGAGAACATGACAAAGACACAGGCTTCGAGGAGTTAGTTGTTAATTAGTTAAAATATCCTTATTTTCCGTTAAAAATGGTTCTAATAACGTACCGGAACCCAACACGAAAAATAAAATAAAAAAGAAGCATTTCTGCTTCTTAAAATTTAATTGGAGTTATCCATTATTCGCAAAGTTTTAAAAATAACATCAATTTCTTTTTCTGATATTGGGTAAACTCTTTCTCGACAACCAAAATATTCTTCAATATACGATTCCTGATTAAATTCTACTTTCCAGTTCAAGGCCTTAGTTTTTTGCATTTCTTTAGCTGCAATTATAATTTTTTTTACGGCTTTTTCTACTTCATATGCAACCTTTATATCTATATCTCCGCTTTCAGGAATGTGATTTACTTGCTCACTTGGGCGTCGTTCCATGTTACTTTTAATTTTCAAATAAAATTGTCCAATATGTTTCCTTTTGGAAACATTAATCAATAATGTTTCGTTTTTTTCCATAATATAAGTTTTCTTTATATTACCATTTACGAAATGTTTGTCAATAAAATTTACCTATTTCGTCCGATATGTTGAACAAAAAAATCCGCCACGAGTGACGAATCTGTAAACAATCATCTCTTTGTTAGATAAAAAAATAAGCCGTACATAAACCAATTGACAGCACCATACATATCAGCAGGGTAACACTAAAACTTAAATTTTGATATAATAACCTTATGAAAGAATTTAACTCTAAACCAGAAAGCCTAGTACCATCATCAATATATAAAAAATCAAACAGTCATGAGATAGAATGGTTTTTAGAAGAGAGTAAGGTTTCACAACGGGATTTTCATGATTTAGCAAATCTAATATCTAAGGATAATGAAATCCTCTTTAAAACCTATCACAACTTATTTTCATTACAACAAGAAAACAGCCACAATTTTATTTCACAACTAATAAACGACTATACAGCAAAACAAAGGGAATATGACCCTGCAAGTGATGAGTACAAAAAGATTCAATTTCAAATTGATGTTGCAGAAAAGTTTACTTTATTTGTTGCAAAATATGGCTGGCAGTATGGAAACAACGCAGTTCATACTTTAGAAGAAACACTTATTTAGTTTTTTTGCTTCTCACTTGAAAGGCTGTCGAAATTTTTATTATAAAGGGAAACAAAAAGGAAGCACAATTAATCGCACTTCCTGTCTCATATATCCATTTAAGTTTTCAATGTTATCCTTTTATCAATTATAAACTTGTCAGATAAATGACTTATATCTACAACTGGATAATAAGTGAAATGTGCTCCTCCTATCCAATCAAATAATTCAATTGGCATCGACGGTGGAGACATAACATTTTCTATTCTAAGCTGACCTAATCCTATTTGTTTGATTAGCAGTGCACGTTCTGCATTATCAGCTAAATATTCCTTACCATTGATCAATATGAACATTTTGTTTTCTGGTTGAAGTTGTATTTCTAAAATCATGTCAATATGTTTTATTTACATATTATCATAGATTTTTAATCTTGAATAGCAAACCGGTTCCAACTTCCAGACGGGTAAGCTTGTAATTATTACAATAAAAATCCCCTGCACTTATTGTACAGGGGTGAAGGAGAAACTTCCCTCATAGTTTTTTGGGCAATAAAGTCAAAGGATTTAGGAAACCGAAGTTTCAGAAGCCACAGTGCTATTTGTGAGAACAGCAGACGAGCTGTTAGCGTCCCAATCATTCGCAAGCCAACAGTAGTCCCAGCTCCACCTACCATCATCCCAGTACAACCACAGAACAAAACGGTTACCGTTAGGGTTCAGCAGAACTGTTCCATCAAAGAAAATGAATGTGGTGTTGCCGTTGGGTTGCTCTCTCCATTTTAGAGGTATGAGATGCTGATTGTCCCAAAGGGTTTTGAAAACACCAGCGTCCAAGCGGATGCGGTTCATTGATTTGAGACGTTTGAGCCTTTCCTCACCTATGATTGATTTTTCCTTTTTCTCCAAAGTGGTTTCAAACATCACTTCTGTAAGGTCAATCTGGTTTAAGGCAAGAGCTCTTTTATCCTGCTCTTCAATAGTCCACCCAGCACCAATAAATGTTGCAGGATCAAACGGTACAGAGCGATCAATCTGGATTACTTTTGGTTCTACAATGATAACTTTACCGCCATTTTTAAGAAATGCTGTGAATTGTGCACCTGCTTCTTTAGCGTTAGCAATAATTTTGCTTTGCAAAAGGTTACTATCCAGCACACTCCAATCTACATTATTTGCAAGTGTTTGGATAACTGCGTGAGATTGGTCAATACTAATTGATTTACTCATAATTACCTCCTTGTTTTTAAAAAGAACGACATTGTTCTTTAACTCATGTTTTATCATAAGCAGGGAGTTGTGTCAATAAATTATAGTACTAACTTTCTATAATTATTTTTTATTCCCAATTCAAAAAGGTTCCAATAACGTATCAGACACCCAGCTCTTAAAGTACATGAAAATAAAAATGGCCAGGAGATAGTACTTCTTTTTAATTGTGAAAAAAACTTATTTCAGATTCAGTATAAAAAATTGAGAGAAAGAAAATAAGTGAGGGTAGAATGCAATAAGAAAACAAGGTCATTTAACCTTGTTTTCTGTGATGGGTAGCCTTTTATCGACTTAGACTTACTTGATAATAAGTAGCAACAGCTATAGCTTCGAATAATTTGGAATAATAAACTGAAGTATTTAATTGATCCTTCTTTACTATCTCATTTAATTCGGGATATTGAAGTGCTATCTTTTCAAAAAGCGTTGTCTTTTTCTTTTTGCCTTTGATTTTCCACCCATGAAGTACTTCCGAAATTGAGTAGCTTCTAACTTCGACATTTTTCTTCTTGAGCGTTTGAAAAATCTTTTTATAAAGGCTTTCCATTTGTTTAGTTTGATGATGTGCATAGGGTTTTGACAAGATTATATTTTTTATATTAATATGCGCGTACCACGTTTGTAGGCTGGTGATGATCTTTTGGTCTTTGGTTTCTGACCACTTCTCCTTGTTAAGCTTGACCGCATAATCAATAAGAGATGAGCCTTTTATTATTGCCAGTCCTATGAAACGTGTATTTGCACTAATTCCGAGGATACATCTGTTTTCCATTTTGTTTCATCAAATAGGTAAACAATGCAGCCCGGTTCTTTTTAATTTTCGACTCATCTATTGCCATCACTTTTTGAAGCACCTCACGTATGTGAGTTTCGGTATACTTTCGAGCAAACTGAAGAAACAGCATTATCGAATCTTCATCATGCAAAGTGTATGCGATCTCACGAGCAAGCTTGATTTCACTGTCGGTGTATTGTTCCATGTTTTCCACTTTATCCACATAACGTTACGTTATACGTTTATTTATAATCGTTAATCGTTTCGTTCGTTTTTATATCAACTTTTTTAAAAACTGATGTAGATAGATTTAATTAATAATAATTACTGCTACCCTGAAACTCATAAAGGACAAATTTCTTGCCCTTTATGAATTCAGTTGATTTTTATGTCATAGAAAAAATTAATTACTTTTTATTCAACAGATTTTTTTCAATCTCATTTTTTATAGACTCACAGATGGTTGGATATAACTGCTCGATTGTTGTTTTATACAAGGAACATAATCCAAACAAATGGATAGTTGATGGAAATGCAATTCCTTGTTCCCACCTTGAAATGGTTGAAAGATCACCTAGGCGTAGAATTTTTATTACTTCGTTTTGAAGTAATCCAAAATATTTTCTATGATGTTTTAATCTGTTAGGAATACGACTATCATCCATAAAGTCAATAATAAAAAATATACAGTTTGAATATAAGTGAGGGTAAAGTGCAAAATACCCTCAGTTATTTTTGTCATTGCAAAATGTCATACTTCTTTACAGGTATGAGAAAACAAGCTATAATACAGCGATCTGAAAAAATAGACCTCAAGGAGATTCCTGTGGATATTACTCCTCAGCCGGAAGAATCTATCCCACTCTCAGAAGAAGAAAAACAGCTGCTTGAGGAATTATTCAACTTATTTATTGAAAGCTATGAATGGAATCACGCTACCACAAAATAATAAGCGAAATCGAGCAGTTATTTACTGTCGTGTTTCCACCAAGGAGCAGGTTGAAGAAGGTAATAGCCTTGTAACCCAGGAACGAGCCTGTAGGGATTACGCGCAAAAATATGGGTATGAAATTGTCGAAATCTATATTGAGCAGGGTGAAAGTGCCAAGACAGCTGATCGAACTGAATTAAAGAAGCTATTGAGCTTTTGTGCGAGCAAGAAAAATGATATTGCGGCAGTTATTGCCTACAAAATAGATCGAATCTCACGTAATACCGATGATTATAGCCAAATAAGGATGAATCTTAAGCGATATGGAGTTGAAATTAAATCAACCTCGGAGTATTTTGAAAGTTCACCTGCAGGCCGATTCATGGAAAATATTATTGCAAATGTTGCCCAGTTTGATAATGAAGTCAGAACGGAAAGAAGCGTGGGAGGGATGAAAGGCGCAGTATCGGAAGGAAGGTATGTCTGGATGGCTCCTATTGGATATTCAAATGTCAGGGATAATGGTAAGGCTACAATAGCCCCAAGCAATCAAGCACATTTAGTAAGAAAGCTATTTGAGGAAGTAGCATTGAGTAAAAAAAGTGTCATAGAGATCAACAAAGAACTATTCAAAAAAGGCTTTTCTAAAACTGGTAAAGCTCCGCTTGCTACGTCTAATGTTTATAAAATACTACACGATGAGCTGTATATGGGCTATATTAACAAATTTGGGCTAAGAGTGAAGGGTACATTCAATCCTATTATTTCTGAAGAATTGTTTAGCAGGGTGCAGTGTGTGCTAAAATCAAAAAGACCTAAAAAGCACTATGAAGTCAATAACCCTGATTTTCCCCTCAGACGATTTATTACAAACGAAAAGGGTGAACAGCTTACCGGCGCATGGTCAAAAGGAAGAAGTAAGTATTATGGGTATTATGTTTTTGCTAAAAGCAAGCTGAATTATAACAAGGATCAATTGGAAGGGTTGTTTCTAACATTCTTAAATAGGCTTTCATGCACTCAGGCGCAAATAAAATATATTGAAGGAAAGATTTGTAATCATATTGAATATCTGAAAAACAATATTTCAAATGTCAATAATTCCATTAAAGAAAAGGAAGGCTTCCTGCTGGAGAAGAAGCAACTTGTTATAACTAAAAACTTAAATGGCGTTTATAGTGATTCAACAGCAAAAGAGCAGTTGGAAATGATTGATTCGGAATTATGGCAAATTCAAAGTTCACGAATTAAAGAAGAGGATAAATCTATTGTTCCTGAACGAGTATTCAAAGAGCTTTACTTATTACTTAAAAACCCAGGAGAGTACTGGCATCAAAAATCTTATGCAGTAAAGGTCAAATTGCAACGGTTCATTTTCCCCAAAGGTTTGATCATTTCAAATGATAATTTACGAACCGTTGAAATATGCCGCCTTTATCGGGCTAATAATGCTATTTCGGATAATATTTCCTTGATGGTGCCCTACCGAGAACTAAATATTGAATTGGATAAAAAGCCTAGTTGCATACAGGCTGATGATAAACTATTCGAGGAATATTTTCAAGAGTTGAAATCTGAGCTTATAGAGCTTGATAAAATTCTATTCCCAGAAACAGATCAAGAAAACATATCAGAGTATCTCTACCCATCCAGAGCTGCATAACAATACCTTAAACTTGTTGTTTGAGCCTATTTTCCCGTTTCAGCCTCCGTTTGAAGTATATCCAGGAATATAAAATCCTTGTTCCCGTAAGATAGAGTTAGGCTTTATTGATATAAATCACTTTTATATAAATCTTATTTAGATGATTTTATGCTAGTGAGGTATAGAAAGTCTGGATCAATCCCTTTTTTATAATTTGGATTTTTGTAAAAAAAATTAATCTCCTTGAAAGGTGATTTAAAATTTTTAAAATATTTTTTGCCTTTAAAATTGCAAACAATTATTGGCTTATTGTCTTCACTATCAGATTCTCTCACATATTTTATCCATTCAAATGGAATTAAACCAACAGGAATGTTTGCATCTTTTGGCATTAAAATGACTCGGACCCCGTACTCTTGCACTATGGTATAAAGTTCTGCACCTTGCTTATAGTAAGTTTGATTTGTTATGTCGGTTCTTAAGGTATGATATTTTTTAACATTTGCTAAAATAATACTTTGAAAGCTTCCTAGCTTTCTTATTTCTTCAGTAATCTTTAACTCATGCTGATATTTTTCTCTAGCAGATAATTGTTTTGATAATTTATAAATCCAAAACGCAACAACACTACTAACAATGATGCTTATAAAGGCAAATATATTATCCCAAAAATTGAATGTATAGTTCATTTCTATTTACATATTATATACCAAAGATAAAGTTGTCCTAAGTATTCAAGCTAGTCTCGATATCAGTGATAACATTTTCTACCCATCCAGAGCCGCCTAGAATACCTTAAACTTGTTATTTTAACCTATGTAAGCGTAGAATTCTGATAGGCGTTAAACTCGACAAATAGCCAATAAAATTGTAATATAATATTTATGTTGTAATTTCAGTTATTCAACATATTTCTATGCCAATAATTCACTTTTTAAATGTTTACGAAGGAGATTGCAATGTTATAGAACACGGCCCAGGCCATGATAATCGTGTAACTGTTATTGATGTCAGTAATGCGGATAATGGTGTTGATACCCAAGCGGAACAAGCTCTAAAAGCTTCACAGGCAAGAGCTGAAATGCGGACTCGTAACTATGTGCCTGATGAAAAAATAAATTATGGACAAAAACATATTCCAGATAACCCCGTTGAATATTTGAAGAAACGAAACATTAATTCAATTTTTCGCTTTATTATCACTCATCCAGACATGGATCATCTTGATGGTGTAAAAGATTTTTTTGATTCGTTCACCATCACCAATACTTGGGATACTGATAATAATAAGACAATGGCTGCTGGTGCTTCTTTTGGCCCATATAATAAAGAAGATTGGGATTTTTATACAGATATTCGAGACGGGAGATATAAAGAAACCGGGAGACATACATTTTTTGAACACGATGCAGTAGCGTACTTTACTCAGGATAATATGAATATTCTTTGCCCCAGCCCAGCTTTAGTTTCTAAAGCTAACGATGAAGAAGAATACCACCATTTGTCTTTCGTTGTCTTATATACTCCACCAAAACGTGGCGGTGGAACATGGAAGTTTCTTTTTGCAGGCGATAGTCATGATGTTTCTTGGGAATTGATACTAAATAAATATAAAGACGAGGTATCTAACATTGATGTTCTTTTTGCTCCGCACCACGGAAGAGATTCAGGTAGGAATTATGATTTTTTGAAAGTTTTAAATCCGAAGGTAACTTTAATGGGAAATGCATCATCAGAGCATCTAGCATATGATAAATATCCTCCTATTCGAATTACCAATAATCAAGCTGGTTATATAATAATGGACGTTACAGAGGATCGCTTTGTAATTGCTGTTAAAAATGAAGCTTTTGCAACAAATTTCACTAAAAAACGTGGTTGGCCCAATCCCTCTAAGGATTGGAGTTTAGATGCTTATCCGATAATACAATTTAACACCTAATGACATTTAAAGCTTACGATATTCTTTCCTCACTTGTTCCTGGATTTCTTTTATTAATTGCAGGATTAAATACTTTTGGAATCTACTTTGACAAGGATCTGATAGTGCCGTATACGGCCGTAGCTTTTTTGCTGGGATTTTTAAACAATACAATTTCAAGTTGGCTTGAAGATTTATATTTTTGGACATGGGGTGGAAAACCTTCAAACAAACTTCTTGATGGCAAAAGTGTTTGGAAAGTTCCATTTTATCATAGTGCAAAAACAAAAAATCTATTAATAGCTGATTGCCCTAACCAGAGTCCATCAAACGATGAATTATTTTCGATTGCAATGCGCAAATCAAATGGACAAGAACGAGTAGATAATTTCAATGCCATGTATGCTTTTTCTAGAGCACTTTTAACTACTGTTTTAATAGCTACAATCTTTTTGCTAATAACCCACTATACTGAATGGCAATACTATGCATTGACAATTCCAGTATTCATCGTTTTATGGCTAAGGACTAAACAACGCGGGTATTACTACGCAAGAGAAGTCTTAAACACTTACCTAAAGCAAAAGGAAAGCTAAATATGCTAGAAATAGCATAATGTACCTTACTCACAACAAGATATTGAATTGGATAAAAAGCCAAGTTGCATATAGCATTATTTGGTTAAAAGGAGTAGTATATTGGTTATACAGATCAAATGTCTATTTGGAATATTATAAATTGCATTAAAAACATACTATGTATTTAATTAATAAAGACAAGAATGACATTGAACAACTTGAAGAAGTAACTTTTAAATCAGCAGGTTTTAAAGAACGGCAACATCTTCAGGAATGGATAGCAAAGAATCCTTTATCACTAGGTGAAGATTTTCTCATTATTCAGAAAGAGTTTGCTGGTTTTGATGATACAAATGAAAGACTTGATCTTCTTGCTTTAGATAAAAAAGGCAATTTAGTTGTTATTGAAAATAAACTTGATGATACTGGTAGGAATGTTGTATGGCAGTCACTAAAGTATGCTTCGTATTGTTCAAGCTTAACTAGTGAAGGCATTGAAGATATTTTTGACGAGTATTTAAAAAAGAATGGAATAAAGGAAAGTGCTAAAAAGTTACTAGAAGACTTTTTTGATGATGAAGATTTTAAAGAGAAATTAAATACTGGCAATAGTCAAAGACTTATAATGGTTGCTCACGAGTTTAGAAAAGAAGTGACTTCAACTATCCTATGGCTCCTTAACTTCGGACTGAGAGTTCAATGTTTTAAAGTTACACCTTATAAGCTAGGGGAAAAATATCTATTAGATTTTTCACAGATTATACCTATCAAGGAAGCAGAAGATTATATTATAAAAATTGCATCAAAGAATAGAGAAGAAATTGGCAATCAAGAAGAGTTAGAAAGTAGATATTCAGTCAGGTATGAATTTTGGACCGAATTCTTAAAAGAAGTGAATAAAAGAAATAGCCTGTGTGTAAACTTAAGCCCTAGTAAGGATGCTTGGATCGGTATAGGTTCTGGTGTAAGTGGAGTAAATATAAACTTAGTGGTTACTAGGTCATATGCCAGAGTAGAAATATATATAAATAAAGGAGTAGCTCAAAATAAAGCAGTCTTTGATTATTTCTTTAATAAAAAAGAGCAAATTGAAAAAGATTTTGGAGCACCACTCGATTGGGACAGAATGGATGATAAGGTTACTTGTAGGATTAAGTGGCAGTTAGATGGTGTTAGTATTTTTGACGAAGCAGATCATAAGAAAATGAATGATTTTTTAATTGACGGATTAGAAAGAATGAAAAGAGCATTTACTGAACCAATAAAGAATGCCCCTAATTTTTTGTCTAAATAGAAGAATAATTGAAGAATGTAATGAAATATTTGGTTTTAAAATAAGTGAGGGTAAAGCGTACAAGACCCTCACTTATTTTCCTATTTGTTGAATGCAACAATTCATGTACCGGCATGGAAAATATTACTTACATAGGAATAACTAACTGGCGAAACCAAAATAAAAGATTCGGGATTAAGGATTATGATCGTTTGGGCCATATCTACGTTATTGGTAAAACAGGAGTAGGAAAATCAACCTTGCTTTTGAACATGGCAATATCAGATATAGAAAATGGCAAAGGTATCTGTGTTATTGACCCTCACGGTGATCTGTCAGAAATATTACTCAACCATATACCCAAAGAAAGAATTAAAGACGTAGTATATTTCAACTCCAAAGATGCTGATTACCCAATAGGTTTTAACCCTCTTAAATCAATCAATATTGCCCATCATCACCTGGTTGCTTCTGGATTAATATCAACCTTCAAAAAAATATGGGCAGACTCCTGGGGGCCAAGATTGGAGTACATCTTGCGATTTACTCTACTTACCCTTTTGGAGTATCCCTAAAGCAACATTACTTGATATTCAGGCTCTTTTAACTGATAACTATTTCCGAAATAACGTCCTCTGTTTTGTAACAAATCAACATACTTTATCATTCTGGAAGAATGAATTTGATAAATATCCGCCTGCCCTTAGAAATGAAGCAATAACGCCTATACTCAATAAAACGGGAGTATTTCTGACAAGTTCAATATTACGAAACATCGTAGGTCAAAAAGACTCGCCATTTGATATGCAGAGTATCATGGACGAGGGAAAAATATTGATTGTAAATCTTGCTAAAGGAGAGATTGGCGAAGATGCAGCCTCTATACTTGGCAGTATGATAGTGACTCAAATACAGCTTGCAGCATTGAACCGTTCTAAAATACCCGAAGATCAAAGAAGACCATTTTATTTATTCGTTGATGAAATGCACTCCTTTGTTTCATTAGCCTTCGCTGATATTTTATCAGAAGCCCGTAAATATAAACTGGCTTTATTTATGGCTCACCAGTACATTGAGCAACTACATGAAAAAATTCGTTTTGCAATATTTGGAAATGTGGGCACGATGATTTCATTTAGAATTGGGGCAGAAGATGCCGAGCATGTAGCAAAGGAATTTAAGCCAATACTAAATGAAGAAGATTTTGTTACTTTACCAAAGTATTCCATGTATATCAAACTCATGATTGATGGAACAACTTCACAACCTTTCAGTGCTCTAACGGTAGCTCCCAAAGAACCCATGACCTCCTATAAAGAAGAAGTGATTGGTATGTCCCGGAAAATGATGGCATCAAGGAAGGATGTGATTGAAAAAGAAATATTTGAAAAGAAGGTCTCAGTTGAAGCCTCCAAACCATCACCATCTTTATTTTAATTGTTCATATTGAATAAATATTTAAATTTCAATATCTTAGATTTATCAATTTCCTGATCTTAAAATAAAAAAAATAAAATATGCTATACGTTATCCTTATCATCGGTTTAGGACTTTTCATTTATACAAAAGCCAAAAAAGGTCCATCAGCAAGTTTATTAGGAGGTTCAACCACGCCAATTGTTGGAGTGTTATCGAGTTGGCGACAATTGTTTCCCTTCTTTAGCCTCTCAGCAGAACTTTTTTATTCAAACATTGAAGAAATGGTTAAGAAGCATCAAATGCCTGATATTAAAATTGAAAGAGTTAACCAAAAAGAAAAGGGGTTATTTTCTTCAAGTCGTGAATATCTAAGAGTCCGTAGGGGTTATTTAATATTTGAAATTTGTGCTGCACCTTTTGGAACCGATTTCTTTGTTTCATGGTGGCTCTATGAAACAGAAGGTACAGCAAGTCAAATATTTAAAAATACTAAATTGGGCAATTGGCTAAGTAACAGAGCTCATTCTAAAACATTCTTTCAAATGGATACTGAATCAATGTTTCGGTCATGTGTACATGAATGTGTACTTGAAGCCCTTGAAGCGGTTACTGCCGGGAAAGGAGTACGGCAATTAACTGATTCAGAAAAAGCATTTAATATGGTTGGAAAATAGCATTTATGACAAATGCCGAATATTTTACTTATCAATTCTATACCTGGGAACAACGAGGCCGGGGATGGATACTTTGTGATGATACGGTATATCTTGAACCTCCATTTATTCCTTTTATTAGACACCTTCCACCAGTTACCCAACTAGATGAAAGCAAACGGCCCACAATGGTCAGTAAATTCCTAGATTATATAAAGGGTACGAAACCTATACAAATTGAGGCTGATATTGCGTTGGATTATGAGGAAGTTGCGCCATTTATTTATGATAGCCCTGCTTCTTTAAAAGCCTTACAAATTAAAATACCCAAAAACAGAAAAATAACACCTGAAATTATGAAAGCCTTTCTATTGATGCTTTCATATTCAGAAACAAATATCTCATTTGAAATTATAGGAAATGATAAAGAGATTATTATTCAATTTGTAGGCACAAATGAAGTAATTAATATTATACAAACACAAACACTTGCATATTTTCCTAATTTTCACACTGTTCTAACTGATCATTTTATTGAAAATATTTTGGTAACAGGAAAGCAAACTGCTGCCATTGATTTTGGTCTACAACAAGAATTTGTCCGGCCTTTATCAATTAGTAAGAATTATTCCATTGATCCCTTAACCGGATTTTTTGGAATATTGGATTCTTTAGTTGAAGGAGAACAAGCCGGTATGCAAATAATATTTCAGGGAGCAGTTAATAATTGGGCGCAAAGTATGGTTAATTCAGTCACCATGCAAGATGGAACTTCATTTTTTGAAGATGATCCCCACGCTCCAAAAATTGTTCTTGAAAAATTACAGACCCCTTTATTTGGAGTAACAATTAGGACATTTGGACAATCTCATGATGATACGGGAGCCATCAAATTAGTTGAACGTATTAGCTATTCTATTATTCACTCATGTAAGAGTGCAACAAATCAATTAATTCTACTGCCAACAGAACTATATGATGTGAACTCTCGAATGGATGATATTTATTTACGGGAATCTCACAGATTAGGAATGTTACTTTCTCTTGATGAATTAGTAACTATATTTCATTTCCCATCAGAAAATATTATCTCAAAAAAATTATTTACTTCTATACGGAAAACAAAAGAATTACCATCCATTGCAAAAAATAAGGCATTTGTCTTAGGAGAGAATTATCATAATGGAATAAGAAACAATGTAACATTTAATATAGAAGATCGTTTAAAACATACCCATATTATCGGTGCAACCGGAACTGGAAAGTCTACCCTAATTGCCAATCTTATAACTCAGGATATTCAAAAAGGACATGGCATTGTTTTATTTGATCCGCATGGTGATTTAGTTGATGATGTTATAGCTGCAATCCCACCAGATAAAATACAGAATGTAGTATTAGTTGATCCATCCGATACTGAGTACTCAGTAGGTTTAAATATCTTACAGGCCTATAGTGATGTAGAGAAAGAAGTATTGTCTTCTGATTTAGTGGCGGCCTTCAGGAAATATTCAACATCTTGGGGCGACCAGATGAATGCTGTCTTTGGCAATGCCATTCTTGCCGTGTTAGAAAATTCAAAGGGTGGAACATTAAATGATATTCGAAGGTTCTTAATTGAAAAGGAATTCCGGCAAACCTATCTAAAGAATGTCACTGATCCTTCAGTCTTGTATTACTGGCAAAAAGAATATCCTTTACTTAAAACAAACTCCATCGGCCCGATCTTAACCCGGCTTGATACCTTTCTACGACCTAAGGCAATACGGAATATGGTGATTCAGCAGAAAGGTCTTGATTTTGAAAATCTCTTAAATACCAACAAGATCATACTCCTTAAGCTCTCCCAAGGATTAATAGGTATGGAAAACAGCTTTTTGTTAGGATCACTAATCCTTTCTAAAATTCACCAGGCAATATTCAGAAGACAGCAACAGTCTATTAGAAATCCGATTCTTTTGTACTTGGATGAATTTCAGAATTTCATTACCCCTTCAATAAAGGAAATGTTAAGTGGTATTCGGAAATATAATGTTGGTTTAACTCTGTCACATCAAGATTTACAACAACTGCAAAGAGAAGATTCGGAACTTTTGAATAGTGTATTGGGAAATATCAATACCCGTATTGTATTTCGGGTGGGAGAACCAGATGCAAAAAAACTACAGGATGGCTTCGCTGACTTTGATTTTATTGACTTGCAGAATTTAGGAAGGGGTGAAGCTATTATACGAATTGAGCAACCACAATATGATTGCTCACTTGATACACATCCACCACAACAGGTAAATGACGAGGATAGAAAACAAAATATTGAATCTGTTGTGACATATACCAGAACCAATTATGCTTCCCCAAAAAGCGAAGTTGAGAAAATACTATATCAATCACTTAATATCGATATAGAAAAAGAAACGACTGAAGAAATAAAAATTGAATCTAAAATCAACGAAACTAAAAAAATCGAGGAACCCATAATTCCAAAAGAACCAAACAAGCAGGAATCTATTAAACCCATTGGAAATAAGATAACAAAAGAGAAAGATTCAGAGGAAGAAATGTCCACCCACCGGTATCTACAGACGTTGATTAAAAAGATGGCTGAATCGAAAGGATACATTACAACTATTGAAAGAAACATTACTGGCGGCAGTGTTGATGTAGAATTACAGAAAGATGGAAAAGTAATTGCAATTGAAATTTGTAATACAACAGATGCAGATTGGGAAATGCACAATATACAAAAGTGTTTGCTGGAAAATTACCAAGAAGTTATATCAGTTTCAGGAGATTTGAAACAACTAGAAAGGATTAAAAATAAATGCATTGAAGGAATACCTGATTTTGAAAATAAAAGCATACTATTTTTTACTCCTGATGTCTTATTTCAATATTTAGATCAAACACCAACTCTTCAAACACAACCACAAGAACAAGTTATTAAGGGCTATAGGGTTAATGTTAGCTATGAGAACATTAGCCAGGAGGAGATGCTACAGAGAAGAAAAAGTATCGCCCAAGTGGTTAAAAATTCACTTCGGAAGAAAAAATGAAGTATAAACAACACATATCATTCTAAGACTGATTTTGGAAAGAAATTTTGATGTTTTAGAAAGCCCGATTTTCAAAGAAATCAATTAATTATATTTTCATTTTCGTCTTCATCATCCTCATAATTAAATTCAACCTTACTTTGTAAAATTATTTCATCAAGTATATGTTTGAGATAACCTTGTTTTACAGCAGATGAAAATCTTTCATTAATCATGGGGATATTTATGATTTCTTCAATGCAAGACATATATTTATCTATAATTGCTTGTATAGAATAACTTTTTTTGGCATTAGCCCTTATTTTGGTAGTTATATCACCAACTCCCTCCGTTGATTTAATTACAAAAGTGATGGGATACTTCTGAATCTTATCTATATCGAGAAAATACTTTTTGAAATCAAGAGTTTCAGTAACCTGAAAGAATTTACCTAATGGCTTCATTACAAAATCTATTCCACCATCATTAGCATTTGTCCTACCTGTTTTATAGAGTTTAAGAGTCTCTTCATTCAGCTTATCCATTTCATAACCCCAAAATATCTTTTGATCATGATAGAAATATTTTAAGATAGAATAGCTAACTATTTCGAATAATCGAGCGTCAACATTTGGTTGCACTAAACTTGAAATAAATTTTTCAACCTCTTCTGGTTGCGAGGATTCTATTTTTACCAGATCTTGACAAGCTTTAATAAATCTTTGAAATGAATCTTGTTTAGTACTGGCATATTCTTCAATTATATTATTAATCGCCGCAGCTAGATTAAAAGCTTCTTTTTGAATAGTTATCTTTAAAAGATTTTCATTTATCCAATATCTATTAGTCTCCATATCACGAAGTATGGGAGTGTACTCGGATTTAGGAAAGTATTTTTGAAATTCAGAATTCATCCGATTATTCAACGCATGATTTTGAAGTTTAGAACCAAACGGCAATTCTCGTTGGCGGGTAAATAATTTATTAAACTCTGCACCTTTATAAGTGCTATAGTCTCCTTGGGCATTAAAACCTTTTTGGATATAGTCCTCAACTATTACATAAATGGCATATAAATTAGCAAAACTTGATCTTGATTTCGAACCTCTATTTGCAGAGCGTGTTTTTTCATTAATATATTGAAGTAATTCACTTCTTTTAAAAACCTCTTCAGAGTACTCACCGAAATGTTTAGCTAATACTTCTTTAATTGTTTCGGTAAATGAATGTTCCATTAGCTTAATTTTATTCGAATAAGGAAGGAATAATATTACTGGTTCTTTCAAAAGTTCGAACCTCCTTCATTAGTTTTTCGCCTTTGTATTCTTTTGATAATTCTAATCTACGTAAACCAATTTTGACATATTCATCTTGAAGTTCTATTCCGATAGAATTTCGATTAAGCGATTTAGCAACAAAACTTGTTGTAAACGTTCCTGAAAACGGGTCTAATATAACATCGCCGACATTAGAACTTGCTTTTATAATCCTTTCTAATAACGCAACTGGTTTTTGCGTTGGATGGTTTTCATATTCATCCATTCTATATCTAACCCTTGCAAAATTCCATACATTACCGGGAATTTTTTCAGAATTATAAATCTGTGGTGGGGTTTTTCGGTAATCAATCAATTTCCTTTTAGAACCAGTTTTTGCGTCTACCAAAATATCTTTTGAATTAAAAGTGTAATTACTTTTATCTTTTACACAAAACAATATAGGCTCGTACATTGAACCATAATATTTTTTCGCTTGTACTCCAGAACTATCATAAGACCAAACAAGCCTTGAAAGAATTGACATTTTATTCCGAATATAAATATCAAAAAAAGGCATGAATTGAGTTGCAGTCATTACATAAAAACTACCATTTGGTTTTAATTTCTGAATACATAAATCAATCCATTGATAACACCATTGTAAATAATGTTCTTCCGTTTCCCACTTATCTTTATGCCCACCAAAATCTTTTCCGATATTATAGGGAGGATCAGCAAAAATTAAATCAATTGAATTATCGGGAATCTGATTTTTTAAAATCTCCAAAGAATTACCTCTAAATATTGTATGTTTATCGTTTCCTAATTTTTCCATAAGAATTTGCAATATTTTGTAAACTTACTAAATTAGTACAAAATTGCGGCCCTAATATTTATCTCTTATCTGGTATTTAAGATACATCTATTATAGCCTTTTCTTTATAGCCCAACAAGTGGATGTTGACCCGCCTTCAATTGAATTGGAATCATATCATATTTTGAAGACTAAAAAATAAAATCCGGTAAAAAGGTCTCTCTCCGGCTTTGTCAGCAAATAGATGCGCCAAACCATTGCAACAAAAAGCAAGTTATGTTTATGTTCTTTTATGGATTGCTTTTACTTGCAATGCCCATTAGATGATCCTCCACAAGCTACGGCTCACGCTAATGGGTACACGTAGTTTGTCACACTATTTGCAGTTCCCGCAGCCTTCATTCGTGGCAGCTACTTGTGTCCTTCATTCCACTTCGTTTATTGCTTCCTTCGTTTCCCTCAATTTCGTTTCATTCACGAGCTCTTCTATTGCTTTCGCTGCATGGTGTTTACTCTAACTCACAAGGCTATACGCAAAAACACACATATAGCTTCGCAATCCCACGGTTCATTTCACTACACTTTCGCTCCACTACGTCATTCATTCACTTCAGTCAGATTCAGTTCACCACTGCCTATAATTTGCGTGCCTGGCGGCCTGCTATGGCTACGAGTTTGTCATGTTTTTTGTATCCTGTACACATTTCTTTGCTACAACAAAAAAGCACGCCAAACCCTTGCGTATGACGTAGCTGTCCACCACCCTTTCAGGGTTTTTGTGGCCACCACCATAGCAGGCACACGCCGCCAATTCCGTCATACTTCCTCCATTGGCTTTGGTGGCACGC
>Ga0207933_1001423_pt1 | contig 18059 bp, 19 predicted proteins | sample NGESurdeep092012_4_FD_184488 | JGI IMG/M metagenome (GOLD analysis project Ga0207933, IMG submission 184488) | Arctic peat soil microbial communities from Barrow, Alaska - NGEE Surface sample F53-3 deep-092012 (SPAdes) | ecosystem: Environmental > Terrestrial > Soil > Wetlands > Peat ...
CTTTGAGTTGCCGATCCGCACCCGAGCCAGTCTCCAGCATCGTGTTGATGTAGTCGATCGCGCTGCGGCTCCCAAGTTCCGGTACAACATCGTCAATAAAATTAAGATATTCGCCAATCAGTTCGCGCTCATCGACTTCCGCCTCTTTACCAAAATCGATCAGCTTGCCGTCTAGCCCATACCGCACGGCCCGAAACTTGTTCTCCATCAAGAGCGCCCGCGAATACTGCCGATAGTCCATATTGCCTTCATGCAACTTCCACAACTTGCACGCCGTCGCCTGGATCAGCGCCGCAATGGCAACCGTCTCTTCAGCACGCAATGGTATGTCGCACACCCTCACTTCCACCGTATCGAAGTAAGGATGCGGGCGCACGTCCCACCATATTTTCTTCGCATTATCGATGCAGTTCGTCTTAATCAACAAATTCACATAATTCTCAAACTCCGAGTAACTTCCAAACGCATCCGGAAGGTTCGTCCGCGGGAAGTTCTCAAACACTTTTGCGCGATAGCTCTTATAACCCGTCTCCATCCCCAGCCAGAACGGCGAGTTCGTCGAAAGCGCCAGGATATGCGGCAAAAAATACCGCAGCGAATTCATGATCTGAATCGCAGCTTCTTTGTCTTCAATTCCAACATGAACGTGCAGTCCAAAGATCAGATTCGAGCGCGCCACAAGCTGCAAATCCTCAACGACCTTGTCATACCGCGGGTCCGGATAAATCTCCTGATCGCGCCAGTCCGCAAACGGATGCGTCGCGCCGGCCACCAGCACCAGCCCATTCTCCTCGGCGAGGTGGATCATGTTGCGCCGCAGGTCATAAATGTCCTCGCGCGCCTCTTCGATGTTCTCGCAAATGCGCGTGCCGACCTCGATCACCGACTGATGCATCTCGGCCTTCACCCGCTCTTCCAGCCTCAGCTTGCCCTGCGCCAGCATCTCCGTCGCAATATGCGAGCGCAGATCGCGGGTCTCCGTATCGATCGTCTGATATTCCTCTTCAATGCCCAAGGTGAACGTGGGTCGCATGCTTCCTCCGTCCTGTGTCAACACGCAATCCTACTGCCAATTGACGACTACTTGGCAGACTTCGTCGCGGCTTTTTTTGCGGGGACTCTCTTCGCGGGAGCCTCCTTCGCAGCAACCTTCGGCTTCCCCGTACTCTCCGCACCCAGAAAACTCGCCCAGCGAAACTCCTGCGCCTTCACCGGGTTCTGCGCCTTCTTCACCGCCAGCTCCGCCACCTTATCGACGATCCACTGGAAATTCTCTTCACCCACAGAATGCCTATCCGCATCGGGCGCCGGGTTCATGAAGTCGATGGCATACGGCACGCCTTCCTCCACCGCAAACTCAACGGTGTTAAGGTCGTATCCCAGCGCGCGGCACAGCGTCAGCGCATCCTTCTCCACCCGCGCCAGCAGGCCCTTCGGATACACCTGCGGCTCCAGCACATACCTGTGCTCATGCGGCCGCCGCGGATCGTACGCCATGATGCGGACATCCTGCTGCCCGACGACGTAGCACCGGAAATATTCCTTGAAATTCACCGCCGCCTGCAGCGTCATGCAGAGGTCGCGCGACTGATCGTATGCGTCGAAAAACTCTTCGCGATTATGCACGTGATACACATCGCGCCACCCGCCGCCGTCGTGCGGCTTGAGGAACGCGGGAAACTTTACATAGTCGAAAATCGCATCCCAATCCAGTGGAAACTGCAAATTCCGAAAAGACTTCTCCGTGGTCATCGGCGGATAGTATTTATGCGGAATCAGCACCGTCCGCGGAGCCACAACGCCCACCTTCTCCGCCAGCGCATAGTTGAAAAACTTGTCGTCCGCCGACCACCAGAACGGATTGTTGATCACCTGCGTCCCAGTCAGCACGGCATTCTTCAGGTACGACCGATAGAACGGCACATCGTGCGATATCCGGTCCACAATCACCGCATACCCGCACGGCTTGGCCATCTCCACGCCGCCAACTTCCACAAACTCCGCCGTCACGCCATCCACTTCCATCGAGTTGATCTTCTCGACCAGCGCTCCCGGAAAAGTATTCTCCATGCCAAACAAAACACCAATCTTCTTCATCGTTCCAATCTCCCAATCGTTACAAAAATTTCTGCGCCATGCGCTGCCACCACGGCCAATCGTGTCCCGTATCGTCGCCCCATACATCGAGCAACACCGGCACCCCTTTGTCCCGTAGGATGCGCGCAAGCTGTCCGTTGTCGTTCCAGCACTGGTCATGGACGCCCGTCGCCAGCACATACGTGTTCTGCCGATAGCGGTCCAGATACCACGAGTCGTGCATGTTCGGAATGTACTGCGTCGGTTGGCTCATATAGACATCGTTATCGTGATAGCCGTTCAAAAATCCCAGCCTTGGCAGATCGAACGCCCCGCCCATCGACAGAAACCCGCTGAACTTGTCCGGATATCGCAGCGCAATATTCACCGCGTGATACCCGCCGAAGCTGCAACCCACCGTCGCCAGATGCGCCCCGCCATTCATCCCCCGGATCAGCGGCAGCACCTCTTCGACGATGTAGCTCTCATACTGCAAATGCCGCGCGACCCGCCAGCGCGGCGAGATCTGGCGGTTGTACCAGCTTTCCGCGTCCACCGAGTCGACACAGAACAGTTGCAGCCGGCCACCCTCAATGTTGTCGCGGACAGCATCCACCATGCCGCGGTCCTCAAACTCGAAGAACCTGCCCTGCGACGTAGGAAACACCACCGCCGGCAGACCATCGTGCCCAAAAACCAGCAGTTCCATTTCGCGGCCCAGCCGCTCCGACCACCACTTGTGGTATTCCCTCTTCATCGTCTGTCCTCTGGTAGTCTCAAGGGTATCCTTACAAGGCAGGTTGTGTCCCCGATTTGAACGAATCGTTTGCAGAAGATGTGGAAGACTGGACGGACCCATCTGACGAATCGGAAGCCGATTCAGAGGACCAGAACATGTCGCCCGGCGACCTCGACGACGATACCCCGCAGAACGACCTCGACGACAACCCGCGCTATCGCGTCCTGCCCAATTTCCACTCCCGCTTCCTCCCCGACGACCGCGCCCTCTCCATCTATCTCCCCGAAGCCTATCGCACGCAGCCGCGCCGCCGCTTCCCGGTCTTCTACCTCCACGACGGCCAGAACCTCTTCGACGGCCGCACGTCCTACGTCGTCAACCGCACCTGGCGCGCGGGTGAGACGGCCGACGCCCTCACCCGCGACGGCCTCATCGAACCCGTCATCCTGGTCGGCATCGCCAACACCGGCCTCCGCCGCATGGCCGAGTACACCCCCACCCGCGACCATCGCCTCGGCGGCGGCGAAGGCGGACGCTACGGGCGCCTCATTACCGAAGAACTAAAACCCTTCATCGACCGCAAACTCCGTACCGTCACCGACGCGCCGAACACCGGCCTCGGCGGCTCCTCGCTCGGCGGCCTCATCACGCTCGCCCTCGGCCTCGAATACCCGAACATTTTCGGAAAGCTCGCCGTCATGTCCCCCAGCGTCTGGTGGGACAACCGCAGCCTGCTCGCGCTCGTCAACGAGGCCAAACCCAAGCCGCCGCTCAAAATTTGGCTCGACATGGGCACCGGCGAGGGCCTACGCCATCTCCGCGACACCGATCTCCTGCACCGCCGCCTCGTCCTGCGCGGCTGGAAGGACGGCGCGGACCTCCAATACCTTCGCGTCCCCGGCGCCGTCCACGACGAAGACGCCTGGGCCGCGCGCTTCGACCAGGTGCTGCGCTTCCTTTTCCCTGCCCATTAGCAGTAACCGGCGGGTAGCCCGGGTCTGGGGTGACCCATCTACACGACGGCTTCATCGTCGTTTAGGTGGGCATTCGCGAAGCGGACCGCTCCCGCCCATTACCGCGCACCCTCGCCTCCCACCTTAGCCGCAAAAAGCGCGGCGAAGATGGGTCACCCCGGCTTTGGTGGGTACGGACCCAGGACAGCACACCAAAAACGCGCATCCTCAAGTCATTGCGAAATCTCCTGAAAACCGTCATACTTAATCGTTCGGTTCTTATAGGTCTGCGGGAGTCTGGTTCTCCCGACACCCGCATTGTCCCTCGCGAACAAAAATCCCAGCAGTGAGAGGAAACACCCCTTGTTAATGATCCGTTTGGCGCGCGTTGGAGCGCGCAAGCAGCCCCACTATCGCGTCGTCGTTATCGAAAAGGACCGCGCCCGCAATGGCCGCTCGGTCGAAGTTGTGGGCACCTACAACCCCCGCACCAACCCCGCCAGCGTCGACCTCAAGCGCGACCGCATCGACTACTGGACCGGCAAGGGCGCGCAGCTCTCCGACCGCGTCGGCAAGCTGCTCGCAAAGTCCCAGCCGGCCGAGCCGGAAGCCGTCGCCGCGGCCTAGGTAACCACTTTTGTTTACTCTTTAGGTATGTCGGATCGGTACCTAAAGAGTAGTCCTTAGGTTCGTCTCTTTAGCGTACACTTGCCACATAAGCGCACTTATTTGGGTGTTTATGTGGTTTACCAGATGTTTACTATTCAGTACCACTGGTAGCCGCGCCCCATGAGCGGGACAAACTTTGTAGGCTCCAGATCGTGACGCACGGAAGCGACTACGAAGTCCCGTTTAAGGCAACTTCTTTTGAGGTAAGCGGATGGCTGATGTAATGGGTAACAATCCGGCGAGCAACTCTGCCACGGACATGAAAATGTTGATGACCGAGATCGCGCGGGCGCTGTGCGACGAGCCCGACGCGGTGCAGGTCGAAGCGATACAAGAGGGCGATGCAACGCTGCTGCGTTTGCGCGTTGCCCCCAACGATATTGGCAAGGTGATCGGCAAACAGGGCCGGACGGCGCGCTCGCTGCGCACCATCCTGGGGGCCGCCAGCATGAAGCTGCAGCATCGTTACGGACTCGACATTGTCGAATCCGACCACGATGGCGGCCGCGGCGAGTAGCATCTCGCCGCGCCCCAGGGCTTCAAAGCAGCAATCGCCGCTACAATCGCTAGTGTGTCGTATGAATCCCCCACTGCTCCTGCGTTCGTTGCTCTCGCTCGTCTGTTGCGGCCCCAGGGACGGCGTGGCGAACTGCTCGCGGACCTGCTGACAGACTTCCCCGAGCAGCTCGGCAGCCCCGCCGGCGTCTACCTCGTTGCCGCCAACGCCACCGCGCCGCCAGCGTCCCCGACGCGGACCCTCGTCGAATCGCAATGGCTGCCCACCGGCAAAAACGCCGGCCGCATTGTCGTCAAGCTGGCCGGATGCGACAGCATCGACGCCGCCGAACGCCTCGCCCACATGCAGTTGATGGTCCCCGCCGCCGAACGCCCCGCCCTCGACGCCGACACCTTCTACGTCAGCGACCTCATCGGCTCGACGCTCTACAACCAGGAAGCCACCGACACCCCAATCGGCGAAGTCGTCGACGTAGAATTCGCCACCACTCCCGACGGCAAAACCCGCCTCGCCGACGCAGCCCCACTCCTCTGCGTCCGCCTCCCCGGCGACACCCCCGAAACCGAGCCCACCCTCATCCCCTTCGTCCGCGCCCAGCTCATCTCGGTCGACACCGCCGCCCACCGCATCGTCATGCGCATCCCCGCCGGCCTCCTCGAACCAAATTAGTTTTCTCTACGCTCTACGCTCTACGCTCTACCCTCTACTCTCTACCCACTGCCTTTATGCGTTTCGACATCGTCACCCTCTTTCCGGACTTCTTCCGCGGGCCAGGCGCCGGCAGCACTGGCGTATTGGACTTCGGGGTGGTCTCTCGCGCCTTTCGCTCGGGCATCGCCGAGGCCCACACCCACGACCTCCGCGCCTTCACCCACGACCGTCACCGCACGGTCGACGACCGTCCCTTCGGCGGCGGCGAGGGCATGGTCCTCAAGCCAGCGCCCATCTTCGAGTGCGTCGAATCCCTCGGCGTGGCCCACAAATCCATCCGCAACGCTTCCCGCGAGTCGGTCATCCTGCTCTCGGCGCAGGGCATGAAGTTTACGCAAGCCACCGCCCGCCGCCTTGCCGCCCTGGAGCGCATCGTCCTGATCTGCGGCCGGTACGAAGGCGTCGACGAGCGCGTCAGCCAGTTCCTCGCCGACGACGAACTCTCCATCGGCGACTACGTCCTTTCCGGCGGCGAACTCGGCGCGGCCGTCATCGTCGACGCAGTCGTCCGCCTCCTCCCCGGCGTCCTCGGCCACGCCGACTCCTCGCGCTACGAAAGTTTCGGCGAAGGCGACGTAGACACGGACCTGAAGACCGAGGACGGCGTTCCCCGATCGACCAACGCCGCCGGCGGCCTGCTCGACTACCCCCACTACACCCGCCCCGCCGACTTCCGCGGAACCCCCATCCCCGAAGTCCTCGGGGAAGGCGACCACAGCGCCATCCGCCAATGGCGCCGTCGCGCCGCGCTCGCCAAGACCCTCGCCAACCGCCGCGACCTCCTGGCCAGCGCCGACCTCAGCGACGACGACCGCGACTTTCTCGCCAGCCTCTGAAAGGCGCCGCTACTGTGGATAGGCTTTTGTCTTACAAAGTCTTATTATGTAAGATAATCGAATGGCGACCCGAGTAGGCACAACCCGTACGTTTACTGTCAGCTTTCCTCCGCAACTCGCCGAGCAAGTAGAGCGTTTGGCCGCCCGAGAGAGCCGTACGACGAGCGAACTGCTTCGTGAAGCCTTTCGCACCTACAGAGCGGCGCGTATTCGACAGCTCTTTGCAGAATCGCTTGCCGAAGCTCGCGTGCTTGGCCATAACGGATATGGCCCCGAAGACGTTGAGCGGCTCGTCGACGAAGATCGTGCGGAGCAATGGGCCAAAAGGCGCTAGCCGCTGTCGTCTTCGATTCGGGCATCTGGGTTTCCGCCCTGCAATACGGCGGTGTTCCAATGCATGCACTTGAACTGGCGCTAATCGACGACAATTTCCTCATCTGCTCGGAGATCGAGGTTGAAGTGGTTCGTATCATGGGCGCGAAGTTTCGTCGCTCACCCGAAAGCGTTCTGGAACGAATGGCTGCCTTTACCGAAAATGCCACACGGGGCGTCGTAACCGGAAACATTTCAGGCATCTGCCGTGACCCCAAGGACGACTTCATTCTGGAGTGTGCCATCACCGGCAACGCGGATGTGATCGTCACCGGCGATAAGGACCTCCTCTCCCTCGGGACTCATGGCTCCATCAGGATTCTCACTCCCAGGCAGTATCTGGACAGAGCCGAAGCCTGACTTGGGCCTCGCAGCTCCCGCCTTCAGGCGTACACTCTAACCATGAAGCGCCTGATCGCGATCGCGCTAATTCTGGCCGCCTCAGCGATCCCTGCGCTCGCGCAACGCGGAGCAAGCCGTGGCGGGTTCTCTGGACGCGCTCCTTCCAGCGCACCGGCCCTCCACAGCAGCCCGAGCGTCTCCCATTTCTCCGGCATCTCCCGCGCCCCGATGCCGATGGCGCGCCCGAACGCCCGCCCCTCGTTCTATTCCGCCAGCCGATATCCGGGGAACCGCTACCCCATAGCCCGCCCTGAACGCGGCCGCTATCCCATAACTCGCCCTGAACGCGACCGCTATCCCATCCGCCGCGCCTTTCCTTCCCGCGACATCGTCTACGGATACCCCAGCGGCATCAGCTACGTCCCCTACCCATTCCTCGATTCGCCTTTCTACGACGGCGAGCTTGACGACTACGGCTACAACGAAGGGCCGCCCGTCCCCTACGCCGAAGCCGCTCCGGACCCCGCCGCCTACGGCTACACCCTCCCGCAAGACGAGCCGCCGTATGCATCCGAACCACCTTACGCATCCGGGCCGCCTTACGATCCAGAGCCGCAGCAACCCGCCGAAATCGTCCGCCCCGCAGCGCGTCCCGGAATCACGGCCCGTGCCGAACCCGCGCCGGCCCTCGCCACCACCCTCATCTTCAAAGACGGTCGCGCCCCCGAGCAAATCCGCAACTACATCGCCACGCGCTCCACCGTCACCGTCATCGACGGCCCCCGCCACCACGACATCCCCGTCGCCGACCTCGACCTCCCCGCCACCATCAAAGCCAACCGCGACACCGGCGCCGGCTTCCAACTCCCCGCCGCCCCGTAACGCCCGCCCTCATTGCTCCGGCGACTGGAGAAGAGCGCCGACAGAATGTCTCGACGAGTGCATCGGCCTGTTAGCAACAACTGATCTTTCCTGATACCTTGGATATTTCCTGCTACCTTGTTCGACGAGAGTCAATTGACTCCCGCACCGGCAACAAAGAAGGGAAGGTATGGATCACTGCTGGCAATCGTACGACGCCTGGATAGCCTATTTTGACCTGCTCGGTTTTAAGGCGATGCTGAGGACGTTGCCCATTTCGATCCTGCGACAGAAGGTGGATGAAATTGTCAAAGACCTTCATGCAGAGGCAAAGGAATTTGAGAAAAATGTCGAGTGCCTTTTCTATGCAGACACGTTCGTCTTTTATTCGAAGACTGAAGCAAACAAAGACTACCCAGGACTATTGCATGTCGCAACTCATTTCATGGAGAAATGTATTTACAAGGGGATAGCGCTGCGTGGGGCAATTTCTTTCGGTGAGATTGCAGCTGGCAATGACAAACGAATCTTGATCGGCAGTGCTTTTCTAGATAGTCATCAATACGGCGAAGATCAGGACTGGTTAGGCCTTATTCTGACACCAACTGCATCGAATCGATTGAAAGAGGCGAAACTTGACCCCGCAAGGCATCGGTTTGTTTATGGAGAGATTCCCCGGAAAGGGGATACAAAATCAAATGAAGAAGTATACGCATATTCCTTTTGTCGTGGAGTATCAGATTTCCCATGCCCGCTTTTGCACAAACTTAAAGAAATGCAACTTTTGTCACCAGAAGACACTAAGCACAAATACGAGAATACGATAAGGTTTATTGAAAAACACTGGCGAATGGTCCAGTCCTGACCTGAGCACCTGATTTCTGGGGGCGCTCGTCCCAAGTGGTCGAAGCAACCGGAAGACCTCAAGTCTTTGGAAAGGACTCGGATGAAATTATTTGATCGAATTAAGGCAAAGATTATCGGGCGCAACACCAATTCAGGGGGTGCCCAGAGTTATCAGTCCAAGATGGCAACATTAGTTGGTGTGCAGTTAAACACCCGTTTCGAGAAGCCAAGTAAAGCCTTCCCGGCTCTTATGACAAACACTAATGCAGCCGGTTATTTGTTCGGATTCCATCTCGCCTGTGCCCAAAGCCGCTACGGAGGGAATGCTGATAAATGCTTATCCGACATCGAAGCCAGCTATGTGGGATTATTTGGAGAACCTGCGGGTCGTATCCTATTGTTGCAAGTAAATATTGATCGAGAAAAGCCACGCTTTCAGTCGGGTATGCTGCAAGGTGATTGGGAGATGTGCGCCTTGATTGAAAGCGGCGACATCCCATCCGGTTTGACGAATCTCCTAGAGCTTCATATTGGGCAGGTTAACCCCTCGATGAACGCTCTCACGAAGTTCGAGAAGGTCACATCCACTTGGGATCCAGAACAGGCAAGGATGGCCTGGTCGTCCTCATTGAATTAGCGCTAGGTGACCGTGGACCATTGGAGTCCATTTATGGCAAGGGGGCCAGATCGCAAGAAATGATTAGGCGCCTCACGGTGGGGCACTTGCGTGTCTTGTTCGCTACCATCGAGGAGATTACTGGGGAACGCTTCCAAGAATGCGAAAACGAGGAATCCTGACTACGGGTGTCGGGTGGTCCTCGAAAAGGTAGCCTCTTCAAACTCTTCTCAATCAGGGAGTTGTGGGTTGATTTGCGGGTGCCGATGTCGCCTACTGAGATCTCGCTTGACGCTGAATCGCCGAATCACTCAATGAGTCTCCAAACCCCCGAAAGCTCCAGTCTGTCCAGCTGTGAGTGGTGACGGACACTTGGAAGTTTCTCGCCTCCAGAAAAGGGCGCGATTCGCCCCCTTGACAGCCGCGATAGAATAGAAACAGCGAACAACGACTGTCTCTCCCAGCCGGGCGCCAAAACAGAGGTACGAACCTAAGTCGTTTCGTTAAGGCACTTTGGCCGCTTATACGGGGGGAGGGGGTACCGCCACCTGTGGATATTCCTCTGCAAATCCAACGTTTTCATGTAAACTAAATCCTGCGACTTCAAGCAAGGAATCACACAATGTCTATCCATCCAATCATGCAGAAGCTGGCCGACAAGCTCCAGCGCACCGACCTCCCGGCCTTCGCTCCTGGCGACACCATACGGGTACAGGTAAAGATCAAAGAAGGCGAAAAAGAGCGTCTCCAGGCTTTTGAAGGCATGGTCATCGCCTGCAAAAAGGGCCCCGAGGGCAGCTTCACCGTTCGCAAGATGAGCTTCGGCCAGGGCGTCGAGCGCATTTTCCCCTACAACTCCAAGGTCGTCGACAAGGTCGAAAAGATCCGCTCCTACCAGGTCCGCCGGTCGAAGCTGTTCTACCTCCGCGGCCTCCGCGGCAAGGCAGCCCGTCTCAAGGAAGTTGCCCGCGCCTCGTAAGCTCTCCAACCCAACATCACAAGCGGCGGCCTTCGGGTCGCCGTTTTGCTGCTGTGGAAACCGCCAGCTTCGACCGGATAAACTGTAGACGCATGAAGTCCGCGCGCCCGACCAAGCAGACCGTCAGCAAAGCCACCGCCAAGCAGCGGATGCTCAAGCAGCTGCTCTGCACCGACGCGCCCGAGCAGGCGCTGCGCTACCGCGGCTTCCGCTCCATCGCCGGCGTGGACGAAGTCGGCCGCGGCGCGCTCTTCGGCCCCGTCGTCGCGGCGGCAGTCATCCTCCCCACAAGCATCGCCGCCCTCGCCCGCGCCGGCCTCAAAGACTCCAAGCAGATGACCCGCGAAGACCGCGAGCGTTTGGACCTCCGCATCCGCCGGGCTGCAATCGCTATCAGCATTTCAGCCGTCGACGCAGCGATCATCGACCGCGTCAACATCTACCAGGCCACGCGCATCGCCATGCTCGAAGCCGTCCTCGGCCTCGCCGTCGCGCCCGACCACCTCATCATCGACGCCATGCACCTCGACCATCCCTGCGCACAGACCAAGCTCTTCTACGGCGACGCACTCTGCATCTCCATCGCCGCCGCGTCGGTCATCGCCAAGGTCCATCGCGATGCCATGATGCGCGACCTGCACGAGCAATACCCGCAATACGGCCTCGCGTCCCACAAAGGCTACGCCACGCCGGAGCACCGCCGGGCCCTCACCGAACACGGCCCCTGCCCGTTGCATCGCCGCAGCTTCGCTCCGGTCTGGAAGTCGGACAAGGAAGCCGTGCTCGACGAGGTCCTGAACAGCGGCGACCTCTTCCCACTCGACGAACTTGCACTGGAGGAAACAGCTTGGGCCTGAGATTGATGTGCGTCATCGCACACCCCGACGACGAATGCTTTGCCTTTGGAGGCGCCCTCGCCCTTGCCGCCGAGCGTGGCGTGGAGATCTACGCCCTCTGCCTCACCGACGGCCAGGCCGCCACCAATCGCGGCACCGCCGCCAGCGGTAAGGAGCTCGGCAAGATGCGCCGCGAGGAGTTCGCCGCCTCCTGCGAAGTCCTCGGCATCCAGAAGCACGAGCTGCTCGACTACCAGGACGCCCAACTGGAGTTCTCCAACTTCTCCCAGCTTGCGGGCGACATCGTGGAGCACATCCGCTCCTTCCGCCCGCACGTCGTCCTCACCTTCGGCTCTGACGGCGCAGCCAACACCCACGTCGATCACACCACGGTCTCCGCAGCCACCTCCGCCGCCTTCCACTGGGCCGGCAACCCCAAGCGCTACCTAGACCGCGGCCCCCTCCACCAGCCCCAGCGCCTCTTCTACCAGACCACCAACTTCTTCCTCCCCGAACGCCACAAACCCCTGCCCGCCCCCTGGACCCTCACCCTCGACATCACCTCCGTCTTCGAAAAAAAGATGGAAGCCTTCCGCAAACACACGTCGCAGGCGCCGCTCGAACAACAGGTGCGCGGCATCTTCCTGACCCACGGCCAGAACGAGCACTACACCCTCGCCGCCGCGATCGTGCCGCAGCCCGCAGCGCAATCGACGGACATGTTCGAAGGGATTGGGGAATAGGAATCGCCGTTACTCAGTCTGAGATCGGCGCAACCTGGGCGTCGCACAACTCCCGTCGCCGGAGCCTCGTATTTATTACACTGGTTCCATGGTTCGTCTCGCATTCATCATTTCACTTCTCTTCTCACTGGCTTATCTTCGCCTTCTGCGCTATTTCAGTGCTAGCATCTGTGCGTGACTCCAACAGAAGTCTTTCAGCACTATTCCGACGCCTGGAACCGGCATGATGCGGCTGGCATTGTCGCCACATTCGCCGAGGGCGGCACCTACACCGACCCAACGACCGCCGGCCCGCTTGCCGGAGCAGCGATAGCAGCCTACGCAGAATCCCTATGGGACGCCTTCCCCGACTTGAGTTTCGAAACGGTAAGTCTGAGCCATAATGATCAGGGATTGGTCTCAGCCGAGTGGCTTATGAAGGGCACCAACACGGGGTCGATGATGGGCCTGCCACCTACGGGCCGTCCGATCGCGCTCGCCGGAGCCGACTTCGCTCGCATCGAAGACGGCAAGATCCTCTTCCTGCAAGGATATTTCGACGGTGGCGCTGTACCGCGTGCCTTGGGACTTGACATCATCGTGCAGCCCTCCTCGATCGGACCTTTCGGATTCGGCACCAGCGTTCGGACAAGCAATGGAAGCATCGCCCTTCCCGGTGCGTTCAGTATCACCAACTTCTTTGCGCGCAATCCAGAGGAGGTAGCCCTCATCAAGGAAAGCGGCCGCAAGATAGCCATGGACATGCTATCCATGCCGGGGTTCATCAGCACGGTCTCAGTTGTCGTGGGAGATTGCCTGATGACCATCACCGCTTGGGAAACTCGGGATTCCATGGTGCCCTTGATGAAGCAGGGAGAGCATCGTTCTATGGTCAGCCGCTACTTTACCTCGGAATTCGGCCAGGGCGGAATGACCGGAGTGTGGGTTCCAGGACGCCTCAATCCACGCCGCGTCCGCTGTGCTGGCTGTGACAAGATGACTCCCGTCGAAGCTCCGCAACAGAGGTGCAGCTGCGGCGCTGTGCTCCCCGATCCACTTGCCTATTGGTAGCGGGATTCACGGAATCCACTCCCACGGGATCGATACTCGCGAGTCGGTCTTCTGGAAAGGACCGGGGTTGACTTGTCTGATAAAACGGGCATCTGGCAAAACTTGCCAGCCGTCCAGCACGGAATTCATACCCGGAAGCCGGCAAGGCTTCGCCGATCGGCTTTCCACGCAGTCGTCGGTTTACGTTGACAGGCTTTAGCATTCACTGACTCCGCCGCGGAGCGTACGTCATCTTTTTCCGATGAGTAAACAGAAGCGCCGTTCTCATCATTCACCGTAGCCGAAACTCCGGCGATCCCATCACCAGCGCCGTCAGCAAACGCCGGCTGCAGTTCAAGCTGTTTCTGTATCGACTGGTTTATCTGCGGCGAAACCGCCCCGCCGATCATCGTCGCCTCGAGCACCCGCAGCGCTATATCCGCCTCCGCAACCGCCTAAGTTGCGCCGCCAGCGCTAAGCCGTCCGCACTGTCGCTCGCGCAGGAGTCCTTCTGCGCTTCCAGACGGCGTAAACCACCCTCGCCAGCAGCAGAACCACCAGCACCGCCGTGTCCTTCCACGGCGTCTTCACGCCGGTCTTCACCAGCCACCAGAAGTGTATGCACGCCAACGCCGCCGCCACATAGATGAGCCGATGCAGCCGCTGCCAGTTCTTCCCGCCCATCGCCCGCAGCACGCGCAGCGGACTCGTCACCGCCAGCGACAGCAGGATCAGCCACGCCAGAAACCCAACCTGGATAAATCGCCGCTTCGTGATGTCGCTGTAGATCGTCGGCCAGATCAACTTGAATTGCCGGAACGGCTCCGCCAGATGCCCCGCGCGCACGCCGGCAAACGCCGCTGGAACGTTATATCCCGAGAACAGGAACACGTAGATCATCAGGTGCAGCGTGGCATAGAAAAACGCATACAACCCCACCATCCGCCGAAACCGGACCAGCCACGAGAGCGACGGACTCAACCGCCGCACCGGCGTAATCGCAAGGTCGGTCAGCAAAATCCACAGCGCCCAGTTGCCCGTGAAGTGCGTCAGAAAGTTGACCGGATCGGTCTCGTTCGCGAGTGCGCCGTTGCGATACATATGCACAAGCCAGAGAAACGGCAGCAGGCACAACACATGCGCGACGATCTTCAGATAGGGTATAGCGCGCGCTGGCATAGTCTCCGATAACAACAGTACGCGAAGCGCGAACGCGCTAGAAATTCTTCCTCAGGTCCATCCCCGCATACATTCCCGCGACCTCGTTCGCATAGCCGTTGAACGGCAGTGTCGGTATGGTCTTCGGAAAAATCCCACCCGTCCCATCCAGCCGCCGCTCATGCGCCTGCGACCATCGCGGATGGTCTACGCTGGGGTTCACGTTCGAGTAGAAACCGTATTCTGTGGAAGACAGATTGTTCCAGGTGGTATGTGGCATCTTGTCCACAAACTTTATGTTCACAATCGACTTCGCACCCTTGAACCCATACTTCCACGGCACGACCATCCGAATCGGCGCGCCCTGCTGGTTCGCCAGCGTCTCGCCGTAGGAGCCGAACGTCAGCAGCGCCAGCGGGTTCATCGCTTCATCCATGCGCAACCCTTCTACGTAAGGCGGGTTGATGCCGCTCCACCCAAGCTGCGGCATCTGTCCATAATCGGCCAGAGAAGTAAACTGCACGAACTTCGCGGACGAGAGCGGCTGCGCCCACTTGATGATCTCCGCCAGCGAATATCCGTTCCATGGAATCACCATCGACCACGCCTCGACGCAGCGGAAGCGGTAGGTGCGGTCCTCGATGGGGCGATACTTCATGATGCTGTCGATGTCCGCCGTTTGCGGCTTCGCGACCAGGCCCTCGAATTTTACCGTCCAAGGCCGCGTGCGCAGCGTGTGCGCATTCTTCGCCGGATCGCCCTTGTCGGTGCCGAACTCGTAGAAATTGTTGTAGCTCTGCGCCTTGGCTTCCGGCGTCACGGTCTCGTTCACCGTGTACTTACTCGGCACTGTAGTCAGTTTGGTGGTCGCGGCAAACGCGTCCCGCGAAAAAATGCTGGACGCCACAGCCGCCGCGCCCACCGACCCCATACCCGCAAGAAACCGCCGGCGATTCGAATGAAACGCCTCAAAGGTCGAACGCGGAGTGATCTCCGAAGACGGAATTTCGGGCGATTTGCGAATCAGCATGGCGAACCCCTTCCTCAAGCCGCGCACGTATTAGACGCTGCGTGAAGCCTTCTGGTTAAGATACGCTTGCGCCGCCGCTTTGGATGCTGGGCCGCTCGTATCGCGACCAGATCGCGTAAGCCAGAACACCCGCGATCAAAACGCACCCCGCCAGCGCCACTTCGCGATGAAAGTTCGGACGGAAGACGACGATGTACAGAAAACCCAGCAACGCCACAATCGGGGGCAGAGGGTAGAGCCACATCCGGAAGGGCCTGGGCAGGTCAGGCTGCGTCCGGCGCAGCACCATCACGCCGACGTGCTGGAGCAGGAACTGTAGCAGGATGCGGATGACGACCAGCGCTGCAACGACGTCTCCGAGGGAGAAGAAGCAGGCCACGCAGGCGACCGCCGCAAGAGCGAGCAGCGCCACATGCGGGAAATTTCGCGTCGGATGCAGGCGCCCGAACACCGCAAAAAATCCACCCTCGCGCGCCGCCGCAAACGGTATCCGCGAGTACCCCAGCAGCAGCGAAAACACGCTCGCAAACGCCGTCACCATCACCAGAACAGCGGCCGTCTTGCCCAGCAAAACTCCCGCATGAGCGCCCATCGACGGCGCATAAGCCGTCTGCATAAACTGCGACAGCAACGCCCGCCGCGCCTCCACATTCTTCAACCCCAGCAGCACCGGCGACGGCAGCACCGACAAAATACTCACATTCAGAGCGAGATACAGCGCAGCCACAATCGCAATCGAAATCAGCACCGCCCGCGGGATCGTCCGTCCCGGATCGCGCGCCTCTCCGCCGAGGAACGTCACGTTGTAATAGCCCCAGTAGTCGTACGTCGCGATCAGCATCGCCGACCCCAGCCCCGTAAAAAATCCGCGATCGAGATGAAACGCTCCGGGTGCGAAAGCGAAGGCTTGCCCGATGTGTCCGTGGAGCAGCGCGGTCACAACGGCCCACCCGATCGTCAGCAGTACGGTTGCGAGTAGGAACGCGGACAGCCTCCGCATCTTCGAGAGGTTGCGATACAGCAACACTACCGCAACCAGCACAGCGGCAATCGCCACGAAGGTTGTCGGGCCTACACTCAACGCGGCGCTGTAGCTCCCCAGCCGCAGCGTATGCACAGCCGCATTTCCCGCCAGCCGCGGCACCAGGTACGTCGCATATTGGCTCAACCCGATGCACCCACTCGCCACCGACAGCGGCGCCGAAAAGCAAAGCTGAAACAGAAATAAAAAGCTCAGCAGCCGCCCCCAACGCCCCGGATAAATCATCCGCAGATAGTGATACGTCCCTCCGGCTTCGGGCATCGCCGCGCCAAGTTCGGCCCACACCAGCCCGTCACATAGCGCGATCACCGCTCCCAGCACCCACCCCAGCATCGCCTGCGGCCCGCCCATCGCTGCCAGCAGCAGCGGCAACGTGATGAAGGGGCCGACACCGATCATGTCGAGCAGGTTCAGCGTGACGGCGCCGCGCAGGGTCAAGGTGCGATCTAGTTGCGGCGCAGCACTCATCCGCAGAGTGTACCTCGCGAGCGAGCGAAGAGCCGTGAATGCAGTTGTCCATTTAGACAAATATCTGTATAACTGCATTCGGCTGCGGCAGACATCGCCATCGCCAAAAAGCGCTATCGCAACATAGGGGAATGAACCATGAAAAAGATCGCCACTCGCAAAGACGAGAGCACCATTACCCAGGGCAGCGGGAATGTGTTCATCGATTGCGGCTTTGAGCCGGCGGAAGCCCGGATCATGCTGATGCGTTCGACCCTGATGAATGAAATTGAAAAGTATCTCGCGACGCGGAATTGGACCCAGGCCGAAGCCGCCAAGCGCATGGGGATCACTCAGCCGCGGGTCTCAAAGCTCAGGAAAGGCGCGTGGGATGAATTCAGCCTGGACATGCTGTTGATCCTGGCCACACGCCTCGGTCTTGAGCCAGAGTTGCGTCTGGCAGCATAAAAATGCCAGCGGCTATGCGAAGCTAGAACACATGAAGCTCGCGCCCCTGGCCTTGGCCCTCACGCTCACCGCCTCCGCTTTTTCCCAAGCCACCTTCACCGACCCCGCCAACCTCCGCGGCGAGCGCGTCCGCCCCAGCGACGGCCGCGAGCTTCCCGTCGATCAAGGCGCGTCCGGACTCCAGCAGCTCCTTCGCCGCCTCAACACCCGCGCCTCCATCCTCAACATCGTCGCCCACCCCGACGACGAGGACGGCGGCATGCTCACCTTCTACTCCCGCGGCCTCGGCGCCCGCGTCGCCGACCTCTCCCTCACTCGCGGCGAAGGCGGCCAGAACGCCATGACCGGCGACTTCGAAGACGCGCTCGGCCTCCTCCGCACCCAGGAGCTCCTCGCCAACGACCGCTACACCGGCGTCGACCAGATGTTCGGGACCGAAGTCGATTTCGGCTTCTCCAAAACCAAGGAAGAAGCCTTCGCCAAGTGGACCCACCAACGCGTCCTCTACGACGCCGTCCGCGCCATCCGCCTCTTCCGCCCTCTTGTCATCACCGCGACCTTCATCGGCGGCGTCACTGACGGCCACGGCCAGCACCAGGTCTCCGGCCAGATAGCTCAGGAAGCCTTCGTCGCCGCCGCCGACCCTAAAGTCTTCCCCGACATGATCGCGGAAGGCATCCTCCCCTGGCAGGCCCTCAAGGTCTACGCCCGCGTTCCCATGCAGTCAATTACATCGCGGGGTCTCTTCGACTACGCGACAGGCCAGTACACCCCGGCAAAATTCACGAA
>Ga0207933_1001424_pt1 | contig 18030 bp, 18 predicted proteins | sample NGESurdeep092012_4_FD_184488 | JGI IMG/M metagenome (GOLD analysis project Ga0207933, IMG submission 184488) | Arctic peat soil microbial communities from Barrow, Alaska - NGEE Surface sample F53-3 deep-092012 (SPAdes) | ecosystem: Environmental > Terrestrial > Soil > Wetlands > Peat ...
AAATGATCTGCGCCAGCGAACTAAAGTCTTCGCATCAGCCATCATCCGATTTTACTGTTGCTTGCCGAAAGCAAGAACGGAGCTTCAGGTTCTTGGCAAACAACTCCTGCGCTCCGGCACATCCGTGGCCGCCAATTATCGCGAAGCCGCGCGCGCCCGTTCAGACTCCGAGTTCATTTCAAAAATCGAGCAATGCGCGCAGGAAGCCGACGAATCCATGCTCTGGATTGAGCTTTTGCGTGATGATTGCGCCATTCGCGGCGACGCATTGAACTGGTTGGTTAAGGAAGCCGGTGAATTGATTGCCATATTTGTCACCATGTCCAAGAACGTAAAACAAAGATTAAAAAATCAAGGCTGAAGGTTGAAACCTGAAACCTGAAATTCTAGCCGGCTTTCACGTCTCAAGTCTCAAATATCATCCCTGTCTTAATTTCAAGTTTCAGGTCTCAAGTTTCATCCCTCATATGTCCACCGTCATCTCCGTAGAAAACGTCTCCAAAGCCTACCGCCTCGGCCAGATCGGCGGCGGCACGTTGCGCGCCGATGTCTCGCGCTGGTGGGCGATGCTGCGTGGTAAAGCCGACCCCAATCTTAAGATTGGCGAGGAACATCACGCGCGCCATATGGGCGAGCAATTCTGGGCGCTGGACAATGTGAGCTTTGAAGTCAAGCAGGGCGAAGTTCTGGGCATCATCGGGCGCAACGGCGCGGGCAAGAGCACGCTGCTGAAAATCCTCTCGCAAGTCACCACGCCGACGAGCGGGCAGATAAAAATCAAAGGCCGGATTGCGTCCCTGCTGGAAGTGGGGACCGGGTTTAACCCTGAAATGACCGGGTGTGAAAACATCTTTCTCAACGGGGCCATTCTCGGTATGAACAAGGCGGAGATTCGCTGGAAGCTCGACGAAATCATCGCCTTTGCCGAGATTGAAAAGTTCGTGGACACCCCGGTCAAACGCTACAGCAGCGGTATGTATATGCGGCTGGCGTTTGCGGTGGCCGCGCACATGGAGCCGGAAATTTTGATCGTGGACGAAGTGCTGGCGGTGGGGGACGCCGAGTTTCAGAAGAAATGCATCGGCAAGATGCAGGATGTCAGCCGGGGCGGCAGGACGGTGCTGTTTGTCAGCCACAATATGGCGGCCATCACGCGCCTGTGTCAAAAGGCATTCCTGCTGGATCGCGGCTCAATCGTGGCACGCGGGACGGCGGAATCGGTGGTGAATGAATATCATCACACCGGCAAGGGCAATGAAGCGGCTTACATTCCGGATCCCGCCCAAAAACCTCCCGGCAACGACACCGTTACATTGTCTTCGGTTCGCGTCGTTGGGACTGATGGCACAAAGGGGCCAAACTTTGGAAGCGGCACGGGCATTGACGTGGAATTCGTTTATCGGATTCTCAAGCCGGTGCGCGGATTGAGGGTTGGATTTCACCTGCTGGGTCCGGATGGCACGATTATTTTTGACGCCGCAGACACTGATTCGGACGAGGGCGAAGGTTCCTCCCGGGTGAGGCAGCCCGGCGTCTATGCAAGTTGCTGTCATATACCCGCCGGGTTTCTCAATCATGGACAATATTCCATCACAGTAGGATCCGACACACCAGGGAGCCTTAACTTTTACTGCGAGTATGCCGTCACCTTTTTTGTGGTGCCCGGTGGAGGTGTTCCCGCGCGCGGCGATGGACGGCCGGGATTGATATGTCCCAAGTTGAAGTGGGAGATTAGCAACAAGAGATAAGATGGGAGTTGGGTCGGAAATGAGACAATGGGATCACTGACAACGGGACGGCGGAAATTTCCAAAACAAAAGCTGGGAAAAAAATTTCGCACAAAAACGATGATAAAAAAGCTCCGATCGGTTAAGAACAGGATTCTCGGCAGGTGCCGGGGATTCCAAGGCTGGTGCCGGATGTGCGTTTCGGCCTGTATAACCCTTGTTCGCCCCACCAATACGCCCGTGTGGAAAAAGGTCGCCTTCGCAGGCCGTCCTTCCTGGGATGACCGGAACGCCATCATTGCGGGGTTCATCCCGGCGGGCAGTTCTGTCCTTGACGTTGGATGCGGAGCGCAGACATTGCGGCAACATCTGTCCCCCGCTTGCCAATACCAGCCTTCGGACATCATCAAAAGCGCGCCGGATGTCATTTTTTGCGATATTAACGCCGGAATCTATCCCCAGACCGACAAACCGTTTGATTTTGTCGTTTGCAGTGGTATCTTTGAGTATATGCGCAAACCTGAGGAATTTCTGGCAAGAATTCCACGATTGGGACGCAATGTCATCATGTCCTACAATCCACTGCTTGAGGGCGGATCAAAGCTTGAGCGGCTTGGCAACGGCTATGGCTGGGTCAACCACTATAAAAAGGACGAACTGGAAAACCTGTTCACGGCCATGGAATTGCAATGGAGCATCCTCCACACCGACAAGCTGAATTATATCATTTACTCGCTGCAGGCAGAAAATACAAAAGCTGGGAGCGGGGAGCGATAGCCCGAAGAGGGAAGAGGGTAAAAACCAAAGCAGAAAGCAGAAAGCAGAAAGTAGAAAACAACAAATCAAAAGTGGAAATTAAAGACAGATGTCAGAGGTCGGAAGCCAGAAGTCAGAAACCTTTGGGGAAAAAGCTGAAAATAGAAATGAAAAACAAAGCGGAAACATGGAAAGTTGAAATAAATTTCTATTTTCTGATTTCTTGATTTCTGTTGTCGTTTTTGCTTTTGCCAATATCAACATGAACCGTCAAGGAATGAGAGGACTGATTCCGCACTGCGGGACTGCCACGTTGTTCACCCGCCTCGGCGGAGCCTCGTGCGCTGCCAGGGTCGCGCTGGTGTTACTCCTCAACTCCATGTCGCCCCGTAACAGAGTGAAGGCGGGTCAATGGCTTGCGAAAGCAGCTTGTCTGATTGCATTCTCCCTTATCAGCCTTTCAACCGCCCGCGCCCAGACAACAGCGTTCACATACCAGGGGAGCCTGGCGAATGACGGCGTGCCGGCGAATGGCAGCTATGACCTGACGTTCACGCTCTTCGATACAAACAGCAGCGGTGCCCCCATTGCCGGGCCGGTCACAAACAGCGCCACCACCGTGAGCAACGGTCTGTTCACCACGACGATTGATTTTGGCACGGGCGTTTTCAATGGAACCAATTACTGGCTGGAAATAGCCGTGCAAACCAACGGCGGTGGCGGATTCACCACGCTTGCCCCCAGGCAACAGGTCACGCCCACGCCTTACGCTATTTACTCGGCCAATGCCGGCAATGCCACCAGTGCTGCCAGCACCACCACGGCGGCGACGGCCAATAATTTTTCCGGTTCCCTCGCGGGTGACGTGACGGGTTCGCAGGGTTCGACGGTGGTTGCAAGTGTTGGCGGACAGTCGGCGGCCAATGTCGCCGGCGGCGCAGTGGCGGCCAATGCCGCTACCAGCGCCAACACGCCCAACGCCATTGTCCAGCGCGATGCCTCGGGCAGCTTCTCCGCTGGCACCGTCACGGCAAACCTGGCGGGCAACGCGGCGACGGCGACGACCGCCACCAACATGGTCGGGACGTTTCAAAGTGGCGTGACTGTGAACGCCGGCCTGACCAGTTCCAACAGCTACACTCTCGGTAATCGAGCCGTCACCCCGCTGACCAATTTCCCAGTCGCTGCAATGTTTCCGGTCAATGCCAACAGCCCGATGGCTCTTGATTTAATGCCTTCTGCGGGAGCATCTGATTATTTCTTTAATGGAGTGTCGTGGATAGACATTTGCTCCACAAACTGTCTTACCAACAACCCACCACTGACAACTTTAAGGTTGCAGGTTAGCACCGGTGGAACTGCTTATATTGGAACGGAACTTCTGGATGGGGCAACAACTGGAAATCTGAATATAGGAGCGAATGGTTTGGCGTATATGTTAATGACCCCTGCTTCACCTGGAGTGAGTTTTGCATATAATCTAACCCCTTCTGGTAATGCGATTGATATAGGATATCCTGCCGGTGGCGGCGGCGGGTCGTTCAGAAACCTGTATCTAAAGGGTTCGATTTTTTTGGGCACTAATAATGACAATACGACAATTAAGGCGGTATCGCCAGGAACACTTCAAATTTCGACGAACTTGAATGTAACGGGGACGATTTCAGCCAATTCATTGAACGTGTCAAACACGGCTTCGATCAAGACGAATACGGCGGCTTTTGGCACGGTGTCACAGCCGATCACCTTGGGTTCAACATTCACCAACCTGATGGCAGGACGGGCGGACTTTGTCGGGCAGTTCACTTTCAACCTTTCGGCAACCGGCAATCCGATTTTGGTGATTTCCAACTTGACGACGGGACTGGTCATCACCAACGAGATTCCGGGCGTGTCAGGAACGGCAATGCAGGGAATTGTATTTCCAGATGTGTCGCCAAATGACATTTGCGAAGCCTTTGATGCCAGCAGCGGCTCGGGAGCAAGCGTTTCCTTTGTGCAGGGATGGTGGATTGTGAAATAACGGCGAGGGACATCATCGAAATTTTTTTGGGCAGGGTGCATTTTCGGGTTGCTTAAGATGTCTCTATTTCAACGTGGCAAATAATCCTAAATCGGAAAATCAGGCTTTTCTTGATGGGATTCGAGGCGGCGCAGCACTCTTTGTTCTGGTGGGTCACTGTGCTATTTTGGGGGGGGGATCAAATTACCCGACCCAAAAATTGCAGTGGACGTTTTCATGGTTCTGTCTGGCTATTTAATGATGTATTTAGCGAACGTGCGGGCGGAAATTGAGCCACCTGGAACATTCGCATTCGCCATTAGATTCTGGATTCGGCGTTTTTTCAGGATAGCACCTGTTTATTACATAATTCTGGCAGCCGCTATCCTGCTATTTAATCAACATGAGTCTGGCTTTCGGATACTTCAGTTGCAAGATCCTGCGCGTTGGGTGAATAGTTTTTATGATCTAAACGGACAGAATGCACACGGAGCGCACCTTTTCACACTTGCTAATTTGCTGGCACATATTTCTTTTGTATTCGGCCTGCTTCCAAAATATTGCAGCTCTACGCTGTTGCCAGATTGGAGCATTGGATTGGAGATGCAATTTTATGCGTTCTTTCCTCTGGTAATGATTCTGGGCAGGCGCTTTGGCCTGTTCAAAACCATGGCCGCACTATGGGTTTGTGAGGTGCTTGCAAAACGTTTGATAAACCACTATTGCGGCTCGCTATCATCATATTATCCAGAGCCATCATTCTTACTGATCAAAATCCAGTTTTTTCTCATAGGGATGCTTATCGCCAATGCTGTATTTCACATCAGGACTAATCCGATCTTGGCTGGAACGTATTTGGTGTTTGGCATGGTGGCGTGTGCAACAACTTCTTTAACAATCGTTTTAATCGCATCTTTAATGTTCATTTTAGCAACAGGAATTCATATGAAAGCGCATCCATTGTCAGCGATCCATACTTTAGTCAATGGTTTTCTGGGAAACGGCGTGACAAAGTTTATGGCTGACGTTTCGTATGGAGTCTATCTGGTGCATATTTTATTTATCAGCATTTTTGGAGGCTGGCTTTACAGTCAACCGTTCACAACCGCTTGGTCGCCAGTTCATCGGTTTGTCTGGCTTTTAAGCGTAACCCTTATAGGATCTTATAGCGTCTCATTCCTACTGCATATTTGTGTGGAACGACCAGGCATTAATCTAGGCCGCAGAATCCTTTCGTGGCTTAAACCAGACACTTCCCACAATTTAGCAAAGTTTCATAGTTGACGTGTAAGTTCCGCAGGAGAAATGCAGAAAGTGAACATTTCAGAATAGAAAGTGCAAAACCTCATGACCATTCTCGTTTTTAATCCAGCCATCAAGGATCATTGCGGCACCCTGAATGATAATTTGGGCGACTGCATTATATGGGAGGCGGTGCAGCAACAGTTGAAGGCGATGTTCGGCACGTCCACCAACATCAACTCGATTTCCTCCCATGTTCCTCCGGACAAAAATGCTTTGCAGCAAATCAAGGCTGCCACGTATCGTTTTGTCGGGGGCACAAACCTGCTTGAATCCAAAATGGGGAAAGAAAGACAATGGAAAGTTTCAGGCAAAGCGATGGGCTTCCGGCATCCTGCAATTCTTATGGGCGTCGGCTGGCGCAGCTACGAAGCCGCGCCGGATACTTTCACAAGATTTCTGCTGAAAGCGGTCCTTTCGCGCAAGTTCCTTCATTCCGTCCGCGACAGCCATGCCGAGGGTCAACTCCGCGCCGCCGGTTTCAAAAACGTCATCAACACTTCGTGCCCCACGCTGTGGGAATGGGCCGGCGAGCCGCGCCTGATCAATTGCCAGAAACCCTCTGACCGGGTGCTGTTAATGCTTACGGATTATAACCGTGATGAAACCCTTGACCGCGCGCTGGTGCAACTGCTGTCCGAGCAATACAAGGAAATCATCTTCTGGCCCCAAGGAAGCGAAGATCCGTATTATGGCAGCTATCTCCTCTTTGGCATCAGGAACAAGGTGCGCATCCTTGACCGCACCATGGCCGCCTTTGAAAAATTCCTTGCCCAGGAAGGGCCGGTGGATTGCGTGGGAACCAGGCTGCATGGCGGCGTCAAATGCCTGAAGGCGGGCCAGCGCAGCCTGATCATTGAGGTGGATAATCGCGCCAAAGAAATCGCCAGGGATACCGGACTACCGACGGTTGCCAGGGACGATTTGAAGGCGATCGGGCAATGGACGCGCGCGACGCAACCCTGCACGGTTCATATCCGCAAGGAGCCGATTGACCGCTGGAAGCAGCAGTTCACCGTCAAATAGGAGACGACGTGAGGAATCTCTGACTTTGATTTGAGCCTCGTCGCCCCGGCTGCTACGAAAGCAGGTATTTAACCCGCATGAAGTTTCCCCACTATGTTTTTAATCCGTTCCACGGGATGACGATCCCCCACCGGACGGCGGATTTTCTGCGTTACTTTTTGGAAAGGCGTCTGCCGCGTCTGCGCGTGGCACCTCCGGCTGAAGCGGCACCCTATATTTACCGGACGCTCGTTTGCGAAACCAATCTCAAGATGGGGCTGCTTTCACTCGCCTCCCTTGCCGCCTGCGCAAAAAGATGGCCGAAGATCGAAATGTGCGTGGATGAATCGGTAAGCCCGGACGAGGTCAAACGCTTTTACGGAGTGCATGGAGTTCCCGTGGATGTCTGGACTCCCGCCGACGTGATCGGGCGGATGAACGCCAACGGGGAAGCGTTGCTGCGCCGGTTTGCCGAGACTTTTTTTTGGGGACGCAAGACGGCCTGGACTTTTGGGATGAATGAAAGTGTTCCAATCCTTTACGCGGATCTCGACATACTGTGGTTTCAGGATCCCTGGCAGGGGCTGGATTTGCAGGGCGTTGACTCCCTGCTGGCGGCGGAGGACAGGTATTTTAGTTATAACAAGGAATTGATGACCATTCTCTCCCCGGAGCATCTGAAATTGCTCCTTTCGCCGCCGCCGCATTGCGCGGGGCTGTATGCCGTGGCCCCCGGCTTCAAGCTGCCGGACGAAGTGCTGCAGTATATTTCAACAAGACTGGACGCGGTTTCGCCGGGATATTATTATGAGGATTGCTCCGCAATCGAGCAAACCTGCCTGGGACTTGCGACCAAGCTGAAAGGGCGCGGCATCCCCTACGACAGCGTGCCCACCTGCCCGGACGATTCCACGTTCCTGCCCTCTTATCACCACAGAAACTGGGTGGCCGCCCATTATGCCGGCCCGACACGACGGCAGTTTTGGCGGGATGCCTGGTCATTGCTCAAGTAATATGAGTGACAAAAGCAATGATTTTGCCGAATCATCGGCCCGCCGCCGAACCCGTGTCCTCCTGGTCAGCATTGTGCCGCCGCGAAATGATTGCGGGGTGCGGATTGTCATGCACCGGCATCTGGTGGAGCGGAATCCGTTTGAACTGCACGTCGCCAGCAATGCGGATTTTGCCGATGGATTGCTGGTGCATACGCCGCTCCAATTGCCGTATCCTTTACAGCGGTTGCGGAAAACACGTTTCGGGCCGAGATTGTCGCCGTGGCTCGTGGATTATGAAAACCTGGTCTGGACGCTGACGATTCCACGCGCATTGGACAAGGCCATCCTGGATTTTAAGCCAGACGTGATTTTGACCCTGGCCGAAACCAGCCTGTGCCATATCGCGGCAAAGGCGGCAAAAAAACATGGCTTGCCATTGGCCGGTTTGTTTCTGGACTGGTTTCCGATCATGAAGCCCCATTACGGACATGCATGGACACAAAACCTGTTAAGCCGGCGTTACCGGGCACTTTATCATCAATGCGATCTGGCCTTTTGCACCAGCGACGGAATGCAAGAAGTTTTGGGATCGCATCCGAACAGCCATGTGATTTATCCCATGCCGGGACGGCACCGGGTTCCAGAAACTATTTTTCCGCCCAAGTCCGGCAAGTTTCGGCTGGTCTATGTGGGTGCTGTGGAAAATTTTTATGGGCGGATGCTATGCTCGCTCATTGAAAAAATTGAAGCAACTGACGATTTGGAAATCATCGTGGTGGGGCCTAACGCCGACTGGCCGGCGGAAATCCTGCAACGCGCCAAGATAAAAGGGATTTATCTGGGCTTCAAACCTCCGGAAGAAGCGGCCGCAGTGCTGGCCGGCGCCGACGCGTTGCTGGTGGTGATGAGTTTTGAAGCTGAACACCGGCGATTCATGGAAACCAGTTTCACCACGAAATTTCTGGATTACACCGCCTTTGGCAAACCCATCATCCTTTGGGGGCCGGAGTATTGCACGCCAGTCCGGGTGGTGCACCGCGACGGGGGGGCGTTTGTCGTCAACAAACCTGAAGCAAATGAGGTGGTGGCGGCTTGCTGCAAAATTGCGCGCGAGGAACCTGTGAAGCGTGCGTTGGTTAAACAGGCGCTCGCCCTGAACAGAATGCTGTTCAACCCCGATAAATTACAGGAAGTTTTTGTTGCCCAAATACAAGCTCTGGCAAATGAATGATATTAACGTCATATTAATCTCATCTGTTCGACCTGAGAAGACCGCTGCCGCCTCAATCACCCTTTACCGGCACCTCGTTAATCAGCCTGGAATCTCCGTCAGAATTTTGCCTGCTGAAGACCATGAGATTGCAGGCGGCTCTTTCCGATCCAAAATCATTCCGCGCCTGAGCAGGACTTGCTTTTCAAAGTGGGCTGCCGATGCAGGACTTTTATTGCATACCGTATTTCCGATTGGGCGCTCGCTGCCGCCACCGGCAACCCCGGCGGGCAATACACTGGTTTTAACGCTGGCGGCTTTCAATGGTTGCTGGGTGGCACGGAGATATGCACTTCAATATGGATTGCCTTTAGTGGTGCGTTTTGACGATTGGTGGCCAGACTGCGTCAACGTCCATTCTTGGATGCGAGCCTATCTAGGCGACAAATTTACGGCACTTTACAGATCAGCAAGCGTGAGTATTTGTGTGAGTGATGGAATGAAGAAGAATCTGGGATCACATCCGAATGTCCATGTGATTTTTCCAATACCCGAATTGGGAAGAGCCGCCACTACCATCAAGCATCAGCAAAGCGGTCCGTTCAAAGTCTGTTATTTGGGGAACATGGTTGACTACGGACCCATGCTGGCCGGACTTGCGCAACAGGCTTTGTGCCAATCAAAGATCCGGATTGAATTCAGGGGGACAGAGCCTCGCTGGCCGGAGCAATTAAAGCAGCAAATGCGAAACAAGGGACTGCTTCACGGTTTCGGCCAGGGTGCGGAATTTGAAAGGTGGTTTGAAAACTTCGATGCTTATCTGGTGGCCATGTTTTTTGAACCTGAACAAAGACGACGGGTGGAAACTTGTTTTGCCACCAAGCTGGCCGAATACTCTTCTTTGGGCAGGCCGATTGTCATCTGGGCACCCGAAACTTCATCGGTCATACAATGGGCTAGACAGACAAGTGGTGCTCTGTGTGTAACCGACCCCAACCCGGAAGCGCTAATTAAAGGATTGTCGTCGTTGGCTGAAGATCCCCAAAGACAAGCTGCCTTGGGGGCCGCTGCCCGGCGCGCCCATGAGTCCGATTTCAAACCAGACATCTTGCAGCAAAAATTCGTGAAAGCCCTCGCTTCAGCATTTAACACCACATCCAAATAAAACCATGAAAGCCATCGTTTCAACAACCATCAATCCGCCAACGGAAGCCATCAAACAATTTGCTGCAATGTCCGATTGGACACTCATTGTTGCAGGCGACAAAAAGACGCCGCCAGACTACAAACTGGACCGTGGCATTTACCTGACGCCGGAGATGCAGGAAAAATACGACCGAAAACTTTCAGACATAACCGGCTGGAACTGCATCCAGCGCCGGAATTTCGCGTTTCTATGGGCGCACGACATGGGAGCCGACATCGTGGCGCTGGTGGATGACGACAACATCCCGCAGCCGGGCTGGGGGGAAAACCTGATGATCGGGCGGGAGGAGGAGATGAATTTTTTTGAAACTGATTTAGCCGTCTTTGATCCTGTGGGGGCGACCAACTACCCACATCTTTGGCACCGGGGCTTTCCGTTGCAATTGCTGCCCAAGAGGGATTATTCCAAAAAGACCCGCCGCAAGATCGTGCCGGACGTTCAAGCGGATTTTTGGAACGGCGACCCGGATATTGACGCCATTTGCCGCATGGAGCATGCCCCTGAATGCAAATTTGAACCGGGTTGTTTCCCCATGGCTTCCAATCGAATGGGACCGTTCAATTCACAAAATACCTTCATGAGGGGCGATCTCCTTCGGGATTACATGATGTTTCCTGCGATTGGACGGATGGACGATATTTGGGCCAGTTATTATCTGCAAGCGAAGGGTGCCAAAGTAGTATATGGTCCCGCTTCAGTTTATCAGTCACGGAATGTCCACAATCTGATCCGAGATATGCAGGGGGAATACTTGGGCTATGAAAACAACCTTGATCTGATTTTGAAATTACAGGAAGACCCGGAATCCATTTTGCAATTTCTGCCGGGACGCGCGGCAGAGACATTCCGGCTTTACAAAAAACATTTCAGATGAACTTTTGGAATTATCGTCTGGTAACGCGCGGCTTATGGAAGCGTCATGCAGCGTGGTGAAGATCGCAAATTAACCATGCCCCAAGTCAGCATTGTCACTGCGCTCCACAACAAGGGTCCGTATGTGGCTGAAACCATCCGCTCGGTGCTGGCGCAAACGATGCCAGACTGGGAGTTGATCGTGGTGGAAAACGGTTCCACCGACAACGGGCCGGAAATTGTCCGACAGTTTTTGGATGCCCGCATCCGCCTGGTGGTATCGTCCCGATGCGGTCCCGGCACGGCACGCAACTTCGGTGCTGACCACGCCAACGGCGTGTGGGTTTTGTTTCTGGACGCGGATGATTTAATTGAGCCGGAACATCTTGCAATCCTGTTGCAAGAGGCTGGTAAAAATCCAGGGGTTGGCGTGGTTGCGGGGGGATGGAAAGAATTTCCCAATGATTCACCCAGGGAACTTGTGAGACATCGCCCGGCGACTTTTGGCTTTAGTCACGATGAGCTTCTGGCAAGGGCGGTGGCCTTGGCTCCGTGGATATTGCACGCGGCGATGGTCAAAAGATCAATTCTAATGGAGCACAACCGCTGGCCGGAGCCACTTGACGCCTGTCCCGATGAAGACACGGCCTTTTGGTTCCCGGTTCTTTTGGAATCACAAGTTGCATGGGCAGACCAATCTGGCGCCCTCTACCGCCGGTTTGCCGGCGGCAGCCGTAGCGAATCGGGCGGTCTTTCGTCTCGCATTGCCGGTTATTCGAAAATCGTTGAACATAACCTTGCTGCGGCGGAAAGGCGCGGGATTAAAATCCTTCCCAAATGTTATGGAACCATATCAATGATGTTTGAGGTGAGCTATCGGACAGCGCTTGCAACCGGCGATACAGCGGCGGCGGAATTTGCGCTGGCTAACGCCAGCTTCTGGTTGAAAAAGTGCCCCGGTGAATCTTGGAACATTCGTCTGCGCCATTGGTTCGGCATTTCCACCGTCAACCGGTTAAAGCTGATTTTACAACGTGGCAAATGATCAAGCTAAAAAATGGAGCCTCCTCACGTCGTCTCCTACAGCCTGCGAAGAAGTTAAATGAACATCGTCTTTTGCGCCGACCGAAGTGCCCTGCCGGGACTCCATGTGGCGGCGTATTCACTGTTGGAACGCATCAGCCCGGCGGTGGATAAAACGCGCTTTTTTGTCTTCAGCGATGCACTGGATGAAGCCGACCTCGCGTTGCTCCACAAGACGCTGGCTTCACTGGACAAACCCTTTGAGTTGGAATTGCGCCGGGTGGATGCAACGCTGTTCACCGGCTTTCCATCGTTGAACGGCAGTTGGGCCACCTACTACCGGCTGGCGGTGCCGCAGATTCTGGACGTGGAACGCTTCCTGTATGTGGATGCCGACACCTTGTGCGACGTGGACGTAAGCGAATTGAACGCATTTGACATGGGCAGTTCACCCGCAGGACTTGTTCCAGAAGCGCCGCTGGCCGGGGCTGCAGATCGTTTTGTGGCCGGGCAATTGGGCAACAGCGCGGTGGAACCTTACTTCAATGCCGGGGTCATTCTGGTCAACGTGCAGGAATGGCGGCGGCAGCGGGTCACGGAACAGGCGATGGAATATATCACCGCGCATCGCCCGCCATTTCACGACCAGTCCGCGCTGAACGTGGTCTTGCATCAGAACGCCATTTCCTTGGACGAGCATTTCAACTGCATCGCCAACATGAGGAAACATTGGCCTGCACTTCGGAACCCTTACGGACAAACGGGCGTGCTGGTGCATCTTCTGGATTATCCCAAGCCATGGGATTTTCTGGGCGAGTTGTTGCATCCTCAAAATGGCTTATGGCGTTCAGTGCGGGACAGGACGGCGATGAAGCATTTCCGCTCGTGGCACTCCACGCCGTCCCGCAAATTTCCCAAGACCCGCAAGGCGTGGACCGGCTATAAAAAAGCGCTTAAGGATCGCTTGTTGTTCGCGGGATATTCGCGCGGCTGGCTGAAGAAGGTCAAGGGTGTGCCGGGGGCAAAAAGCTGAAAGTTGAAATCGGAAAATCAAAGATCAGAGGTCAGAGGTCAGAAGGTAGAAAGCGAGCGATCAGGCCACACGACTAAGGACGACGGGACGGTTTCAAACACTGAAATGCTGAAAACTGAAACATGAAAGCGCAGGCTCCATTTGGATTTGTGACGGGCTGCCATGCCGGGGACAAGTTCATGGTCCAGGCGACCCTGGCCAGCATGAGGCATTATTGCCCGACGGTTCCGATTTGCCTGGTAGTGGATGGAACCTTCGACGTTTCAGATTTGGAGAGGAAATATGATTTGATTATTCTGCGCATTTCCGATTTACCCTCGGCCGAAATGCGGGAGTTGATTGGTGGTAATTATCGGGCAAAACTGGCGGCGATGTGGGAAGGGCCGTTCGAGTTTTATGTGTGGCTGGATTCTGATGCCATCGTCTGGGGCGATTTCACATCGCAAGTGCAAACGGATCTCGATTTTCAAATCTTCTGGAGCGAGATTTCCATTCCCGCCGACGCCACCGAGGTTCCTCCGTGGATGCCGCATTTTTATTTTGACCCGGGCTTGCTCAAAAAATATGACACGGAATTTGAATGGCGGGGAAATAATTACTTTTGCTCCGGCGCTTTTGCCTGTCGTCGTAATGTTGTTCCTTATGATGAATGGGCGCAGGTGGAAATTTGGGGGAAGGAAACAGCGGGGTTGTTTGCCTGGGGTGAAATGGGCATATTGAATTATCTTGTCCACGCCAAAACGCAGCGCGGTGAAATGAGCATGGCCTCGGTTGACCTACAGCATGTCTGGGCACATCACGGCAAGCAGGAGTTGGAACAGGATTGTATCGGGGCAGGATGGAGATTCCCCAATAATATTTGCCGGCCACGGGTGGCTCATTTCTGCTACCGCAAGCCATTTTTGTATGACCACAAGGCATATTCACGTCCATTCACCATTGCCCGGCTGGAGCATCACCGGCGTCAGCACGGGAACCTCGGCGCGTGGCTCGCCGTATTCAATGAAGAGGGACGGGTGCTTCACAAAAAAGCCAAGAGAAAGATCAAACAATATATGTCGGGGTGCTTCTCAACGGATAATCATGAATGAAACCTCAAAAATTGTGTTCTTAATTCCGTTTGCCTCGCGAAAGGTTAAGTCTAAATGGGAAATCGCCTGTGTTCATCTTCGACAGACGCTTAAATCCATCCAGAATTCCTCCAGTGGAAATTACCGCGTGGTGGTGGCCGGCCATGAAGCGCCTGATTTTGATGTCGGGATTGACACGAGATTTGTATTTCTTTCCTTGAGTCACCCGATTCCAAAACATCCAGACCCCCTTGTTTCGGGTAGGTTGGACAAATTAATAAAGTATGCTGCGGCGTGGGAATATTCCCAAAAAAAATGGAAGCCAGAATATGTGATGAAGCTCGATGCCGATGATTTGATTAGCTCACGGTTGGTGGAATGGTTAGATCAATTCAGTGGCGAACCTGGTTATCTTATCAAGCCGGGTTGGGTTTGGAATTCAGGTGCGGGTTATCTCATTCAAAAAGTAGAATATCTTGATCGAATATGTGGCAGCTGTTTGATAATCCGCAGTGATTTTGCGGACAAAACGGGGCCGTTCTTGGCCAACTTTGATGGGGTGCCCATTGACGAGGCCAGTTCAAGATTTGCAGATGCGGATCCATATTCGTTAGTTCCAGGTTCTCGAACCTGCACGCTTCTACTAAATAATTATCATCAACGTTATGCGGCCCAATTCGCTTACTTGGGGCATAGGCTTTCCAGCATTCCATTCAATGCGGTTGTATATCGGATTCGTAATCCGGACAGCATTACAAAGGGAAAACAACATGTGCACTCTTTGAGAATGTGGCTGGGAAATGTTCGGAGAACCAGATTCATAACCCCCCGCTTGCGGCAGGAATTTATGTTGTAATAACCAGATAACCCGAAAGATTTGGGAATCATCAACCTGTCCTTAAATCATGCAAAAAGTGTCCATTTTCATATTGGAGGCGTGCATTCAGGGGGAAAGGGGCGTTTCATTAAATCGTTTTATTCAAAAATCATCGCGTTTTGTTTTGTGACCATGTCCTCTGATCTCTGACATCCGTCCTCGGGTTCCATGCTTCAGCGTTTCAGCTTTCTGCATTAGTTCAATGACCTGCTCCGTCATGATCACCACCAAGAACCGGACGGCGGAATTGCGCCGGACGCTGGCGGTGTTGCGGCAGTTGAACCCGGCCCCGCTGGAAATCCTGATCACCGCCGACGGCTGCACGGACGACACAATCCAACTCGTCAAGGCAGAAATGGAGCAGGAGCAAAAACAGAAAGTAGAAAGCGGAAAGCAGAAGACGGACGGCAAATGTTTTTGGAACGGAGTCTTGGTGGGAATTTTTGCGTGTGCCGCCGGATTTCTTTGGGCGCTTCCTTCAGTGTAAATAATTTGGACAGTCCGTTCTTGGAACAAGACACGACATTGCAATCTCAAGGTTCGAGACGGGAATTTCAGGGCTCGAGTTTGCAATCTCAAGGTATGACTGGGGAATATCAAAGCCTGACCTTGTAATCTCGAACCTTGAAAAGCCCTTTGGAAACACCAATTTTATAAATTACGGGCAAAAACAGTCGTCAGAGTTCGGCAACCAAGTCGCGTGGCTCGCTGTCTTGAGTGAAGAGCCTAGGGTGTTAATTGGTAAAGCGCAGCGGCGACTCAATCGTTATTCGCCTTTTTCGTTCGTGCTATAGGTGTCCAACCACTCCGAATCATTGTCAACAAAACCGATCCATAACTAATCGAGACAGCTATGAAATTATCCGAAAAAGTGGGTGTCTTGCTCCGAGACCCGAAGAAGCTAATCCATTTCTATCACTACGCCTCTTCCCGCGTGTTTCATGGCGATGGCGTTGCCAAAATACCGCAGGGCGGCCGGATTCACACTTCAAGTTTTTCCGAATATCTATCGGTTTACGGCCTCATGCCTGACGAGGGTGAGATGGCAATGATCCGCAAGTTCCTGATCAACGCCAAAGAGGTGTTTGATTTGGGAGCAAATGTTGGCGTGTGGACCGTGCTGATGAGCAAGGCCAATCCGCAAGCCCGGGTGCATGCTTTTGAACCCAATCCGGCCACCATGTCTTGCTGGAAAGAAATATCAAGCAGAACCAAGGTTCAAATGTCCGGCTCAACCTTGCCGCCGTTTCTGATACCGCTAGGCAATTGAGCTTCCAAGTGCCGGAAAACGCCTCCATTTTCGGCCGGGTTGCCCCGGTGGTTGCAGGAACTGACGAGGAAGGTCGCTTTATCAAAGCCAATTCGTTCATGGTGCCATCTGTCCGGCTCAGTGAATACTGCCAGACGCACGCGATCAATGAAATTGACTTTCTCAAAATTGACGTTGAAGGACACGAACTTGCCGCCCTCCGAGGCATCGAACCCTGGCTCACCCAACGCCGGGTCAAGGCGATCTACATGGAGACGATTAATGAAAACCACGTTCGAATGGGAACCCGGTTTGCCGATTTGCTCGGGTTTGTCAATGACTGTGGTTATCGGTTTTATACGCTCGGCTAGAGCGGTGACGCAGGGTCGTTGGTTCCAATCAGCCGGATCGAAGTTCACAATCATCTTTGCCTGCCCGCTTGAACTTGGCTACGTCCAAAGTTGGCGGTAGAAATAACATATTGTTCATCCGAACACCACTACAATGCCGGATGGCATGGCAAAGGCCGGCATGACGCGGCAAAATTATTCATTAAAATCTGTTTCAAAATGAGCAAACGACCCAGAGTGGTGTTTTTAATTCCAATCGCCTCAAACCGGACGTTGCAGGTGATGCGCGGATTAAAACCGGGTTGAATTGACGGCGGTCAATTATTTTAGGACATTACCCCCATGAGATTAGGCACCGAGGAAGTCAAAATGATTTCCCAAGAAATCCGGCAGGTTGATCCGGAGGCGCAAATTTTTCTCTACGGCTCGCGCACCGACGATGCCGCGCGGGGCGGCGACATTGACCTGTGGGTGCGCTCGTCCCGCATCACTTACCGCGACAGCCTGCGCCTGCTGTCCCGCCTCAAGAACCGGATTGGCTGGCAGAAGATTGATTTGACGGTCAATGCCGGTGAGGAAGATGTGCTGGCCCAGTTGGTCGCCGAAAAAGGAGTGCCATTATGAGTGAAAAAATCAGCGCCCGGCTCCTGCGCGTCAGCCTGGATGAACTGCGTCAGGCGCGCTCCCATTTGACCTTCTCCGTCCAACGAGTGTGTCAGCTCGGCGGCGAACGCAGCAACTGGTCGGAAGCCGATCTTGAAAAAATCGAGGCTTATACCGGACGTTTCGCGCGAGTGGTGGATTTGCTGACGAACAAGGTGCTCCGGGCGTTGTTCGCGCATGAACTGGAGCCCGCAGAAACCGTGATTGACCGGTTTATCCTGGCTGAAAAGCGGGGGTTCGTGGCCGGGGCGGAGGAGTTAAGTATCCTTAAAGAGCATCGCAACAGCATTGCCCATGACTATGCCGGCACAAAAACGGAAACCATTTTTGCCTTTTGCCGCACCACGCAGGTTCAGCTTGATGCCATCTGCAACTGTGTGGAGGCCTACGCCGCCCGGCGTTTAATTGCCTGATTTTTGCCGTTGAATTTCGGTGTGCCAGCGCGGAAAAATGAGGCGGCGCAAGTGAAAAATCCATGACCATCTCCGTCATGATCACCACTAGAAACCGCGCGGCGGATTTGCGCCGCACGCTGGCGGTGCTGCGCGAGTTGAATCCGGTCCCGCTGGAAATCCTCATCACCGCCGACGGCTGCACGGATGACACGGTTGAAATGGTGAAAGGTGAAATGGAGCTGGATCAAAAGCAGAAAACAGAAAGCGGGCGACAAACTCGACACCTCACCCCGGCCCTCTCCCCGGTCGAGGCG
>Ga0207933_1001425_pt1 | contig 18021 bp, 15 predicted proteins | sample NGESurdeep092012_4_FD_184488 | JGI IMG/M metagenome (GOLD analysis project Ga0207933, IMG submission 184488) | Arctic peat soil microbial communities from Barrow, Alaska - NGEE Surface sample F53-3 deep-092012 (SPAdes) | ecosystem: Environmental > Terrestrial > Soil > Wetlands > Peat ...
GAGAACTACCGAATCCGGGCTCTGCTCTACGCGGGCCGGCCGAATTGGCGCGTTCTGGGATCGATGGTGGTCCGGTGAGACAGCTGACCCCCCGCCAGAATCCGATGAGCCGGAAATTCAGAGATGGGGTGGCTAGTGGGATTTGAACCCACGACCCCCAGGGCCACAACCTGGTGCTCTACCCCTGAGCTATAGCCACCGAGGCGGCATGATTCTACCCAGTGCAAGGCCGACAGCGCTCGATCCCCGCTGCGTAGCGGAGATCAAACGCCCGGCCCGCGGCTCAGACCGCGGGCACCGCCTCCGCCGCCGGCGCCGGTTCGTCGGGCCTCGCCACGGCCAGGAAGTCGGATCGCAACCGATCGCTCAACTCGGAGCGGAAGCGCATCTCCAGATCGCCGATCTGGCGCAGCGTCGCGAACTGCAGAGTAGACGCCACCAGCGCCTTGATCGGGCTGGCGGTGGTCACCGTAACCCCGGCCACGCGTCCATCGAGCAAGCTGGGCAGGCCCAGAATCTCACCCGGCCCGTGGCGACGCAGGGTCGTGCCCCGTAGGCTCACGTCCGCCTCACCCTCCAGCAGGATGACCAGCGTTCGGTTGCGTGTGCCCTCGGAGATCAACTCCTCCCCGCCCCGGTTGGTGGTGACCTGATCCACGTGCGCGGCAACCTGGGTCAGCTCCCCGCGGGACAGGTGGGAGAAAATCGGGATCTGACGCAGAGTGGCCAGCTTTGGATCCCGATCGCGCACGGCCGCAATCCGGCGCGTTATTCCGCCCGCGCTCAGCGCCCGTCGTGCGGGTCTGTATCGAATCGTCGTCTTCGTCATCATTCTTTACCTCCAGTATTCACATGCTTACTACCGGAGTAATTGGATTGAAATTCCAACGGGATCTGGCAGGCCACTTCGGGCGCCCCGGGCGTCCGAATATCGCAGGTCTGGAAACCGCCCGCGCAGTTGCCAGCGTCTAATGGTGGGGCGGGCCCGAGACCTCTTTTTGAAGCAATCGCTGAACCGACTCCGGCAATTGCAAAGAGCGCTGCAAGGAGTTGGTCATGGCCCGGGCGGGCTGGGGCCGCCCGAGCAGGTAGCCCTGGGCGTAATCGCACATGAAGGCGGCGGCCATGGCCCACTGTTGAGCGTGCTCGACGCCCTCGGCCACCACCTTCAAGCCCAAGTTGTGACCGAGATCCGCGGTCGACCGGACGATCACGGCCGCGTTGGCATCGCTGGTCATGTCGGCCACGAACGATCGATCGATCTTGATCTCGCTGACCGGGAGGCGACGGAGGTACGACAGTGAGGAGTAGCCGGTCCCGAAGTCGTCGATGGAGAGCCCGACCCCCATCGTGTTAAGCCGCCCCAGGATCTCCTCGGCGTTTTCGGGGTCCGACATGAGGGCGCTCTCGGTAATCTCCACCTGGAGCCACCTGGCATCCACCTTGTGGTGACTGAAGAGCCAGGCGAGGGTGTCGGGCAGCTCCGGATCGTGGAGCGCGGACATGGGCAAATTCACCGCCATGCGCAGATCCAATCCCAGGCCGTGCCAGAGGCCCGCCTGTCGAATCGACGCCTCCAGGACCCATAGAGAGAGCGGACGCATGAGTCCGGTCTGCTCGGCCAGGGGGACGAACTCGTCCGGCATCAGCAACCCTCGCGACGGGTGCCGCCACCTGAGGAGGGCCTCGACCCCGATGACCAGCCGCGTCTTGATGTCGATCTCGGGCTGGTAGTGGAGCTCCAGGCTGCCCTCTTCGATGGCCGTCCTCAGTTCGCCGACCAGCGTCATCCGACCCGGGCTGTGGGTGTCCGCCTCGGGTGCGTAGACCGCGCAGCCACTGCCAGAACGCTTGGCCACGTACATGGCCACGTCGGCGTGGCGCATGAGCACGTCCCCATCGTCGCGATCGTCGCCGTGGTCCGGCGAGACGGCGATGCCGATGCTGGCCGCCACATGCATGACCGCGCCCTCGACCTGAAAGGGCGCCTCCAACCCGCGCAGCAGTTTGCGCGCGATGGCCAGGGCGTCGGTCTCGCCGTCCACGCCCGAGAGCACGATCGCGAATTCGTCGCCACCGAGGCGGGCAACCGTGTCGGAATCGCGCAGATAGCCTTGGAGGCGTTTGGAAACCTCGCCCAGCATGACGTCGCCGACGTGATGGCCGAAGGTGTCGTTGATGTCCTTGAATCGGTCCAGGTCCATCATCAGCAGGGCCATGCGCTCGTCGGTGCGGCGCATCATGCGGATTGACTGCTGAAGACGGTCGTGGAGCAGGAGCCGGTTGGGCAGGCCGGTCAGGGCATCGTGCAGCGCCTGGTGTTCCAGGGCCTGCTGCTGCGCCTTGGGCTCGCTCACGTCCTCGACCATGACGATCACGAAGGGATTGTTGCCGGGCTCCTCCTTGACCAGCGAGGCGGCGGTCCGGAGCCAGATCGGCCTCCCCTCGCGAGTGTGGGTCATGGCCTCCGACTTGACCTCCGCCAGACCGCCGCTGAGCAGTTCGAGGGACGCGGCCGGGTAACCCGGCTCACTCAAGAGGTCGACGGCCGCGGTGCCCACCAGCTCGTCGATGGTCCAGCCGAACATGTGGGCCAGAGCTGGATTAGCCTCGATGATGAGTCCGTCCAGGTTGACACGGGCGATGCCAATCGCGGCCCGATCGAAGACGGCCCGGAAGCGCTCCTCGGACTCGCGCAGGGCCAGCTCGGCGCGGCGCATCTCGGTCACATCCAAGAAGCTGGTGACGACCTGGGCCACCTGCCCTTCGGGCCCCATCAGGGGCACCGCGTCGCACTGCAGCCAGCGCTTGCCCCCGTCCCGGCGGGTTATGCAGAGTTGCCGGTTGCGCACCGGCGCGCCGGTGGCAAGCACCCTTCGAGCCGGCGCCGACTCGGGCTGCCCTTCGGCACCGGCACTCTCCCAGAGCTCGGCCGGGCGGTGACCGATCATCTCCTCCAGCACGTATCCGAGCGTCTGCTGGGCGATGTCATTGGCGTCCACCACGCGTCCCTCCGCGTCCTGGACCAGTACCCCGGACCCGATCGCCTGGTAGAGCGAGCGGTAGCGCTCCTCCGATCCGACCAGATCGGCGTGGAGCCAGGTGGCCTCCAACGAAGGCGCGATCTGGGCGGCGAGCAGCGTTAACAGGCGGAGGTGATCGCTGCGGTAGCGGATCGATCGAAGGCTGGCTACCGCGAGCACGCCCAGAGCGCGATCACCGGCCATGAGCGGGACCGCCGCCGCGCTCCGCACGCCGGCTCGGATGCTGGACGGATCAGCCCCCTCCCAGGTCGGATAGTCCTCGACCGCGACCGGCTCTCGGCGGTGGAAGGCGGTGCCGATCACGCTCCCGCTCTGCACGGATGCCTCCAGGTGGACCGCCTCACCCACCTCTGCGGCCACCTGCAGGCTCCAGTTCTGGGTGTTCCACAGCAACAGCACGGCGTGGTCGGCCTCCATCACGTCGCGCGCGTGGGCCACGGTCAACTCCGCCAGGCCGGTCGTATCCAGAACGCCGCTGGCGGCCACCGCCAGCTCGTGCAGGAGCTGGAAGCGCCGAGCGTCACTGACGTGCTCGTCCACCAGGCGGGCCGATTCCATAGCCGGGGCCACCTGGGAGGCGACCAGCGACATGACCTTCAGCTTCTCAGCATCGAAGTAGCCGGGTTGGCGGCTGCGGGCCAGCAGTATGCCCAGTGCCCGGTCGCCAGCCAAGAGGGGTACTGCGGCGAGGCTGCGAATTCCGATCCGCACCAGTCTCGGATCGGCGTTGGCGAGGGTTCTGTAAGCGCCGCTCTGAGCCGGCTGGCGGCTGATGAAGGCCTCTCCACCCACCGCCGAATCGATGGCCAGCGCGCTGGGAGGGTCGTCGTCGGGGTCGTTGTCGGCCAGGATTCGAAAGATGCTGTAGTCCTGGTCGCACCAGGCCAGCGCGACCGAGTCCGCCCCCAGCAGATCGCGGACGCGGTTCACCGCGAGCGCGCCCAGCTTCTCGGGTTCGAGCACCCCGCCGGCGGCGACCGCCAGTTCATGCAGGGCTTCGAAGGTCTGCGCCTTGCTCTCGGCCTCGCGGGCGAGCCGGGCAGACTCGATGGTGGGCCCGATCTGCGAGGCGAAGAGGGCTAGCAGTCGCACCTCGTGGGGCAGTATTCGGTGTGGCTCCCGGTACCAGGTCCCGAGGGCTCCCACGGCCTGATCCCCGACCAGCAGCGGTACCGCAAAGACCGAACTAGCCTGATCCTGGCTCGCCGCGGCGCGCGCGGGGGCCCAGCGCGAATAATCGCCCACGATCACCGAGCGGCGCCTGCCGAAGGCGAGCTCGATTGCGGCTTGGCCGGTGAACTGGTCGGACTCGCCCGGGTCGCTGGCGGCCTCGGAGCTGACTAGATGCTGGAGGACCTGGCGGGCCGGATCCCACCACCACATGCTGACTCCATCGGCATCCAGCATGGCCCGGGCCCGCGCGACCGCCAGCTGGGCCAGGGCTCTGGCATCCAGGACCCCAGCCGCCGCCACCGCCACCTGGTGCAGCGCTCGGAAGGTATCGCGGTTGTAGTCCGCCTCGCGGCCGAGGCGGGCCGACTCCAGGGCCGGGGCGACCTGGGAGGCGACCAGCGAGACCAGCTTGACGTCGTCGTCGTCGAACAAGCGGCGTTCAAAGGTCCAGACCCCGAGCACACCGGTCCGGCGTTGCTCAAAGGTGAGGGGGACGGCCAGCCCGCTTCGCATGCTGCGATGGCCGGCGGCGAGGACGGCGTCGCCCCAGGTCTCGTAGTCGGTGACGATAACCGGCTCGCCGCTGCGAAAGCTCAGACCCACCGTACCCTCACCGGGCGCCAGGGATCCCTCCGACCCCGTCCCAACCGAGTCCTGGAGCGGATTCAGGAGTCCGCTGACGGTGTCGAAGGCGTATATGACGGCGCTGTCCACCTTGAGTAACTCGCGAACACGATCTACCGTCAGCTTGGCGATGGCGAGCGGGTCGCGCTCACCGCTGGCGGCCACCGCCAACTCGTGGAGGGCCAGAAACACCGCTTCACGAGCAGCCGGCCCACTGCTCAGTGAGGTCCGCTTGGCATCCAATTCCACCCGACCCTAGCACGTGAGGGCGGCGGTTCTGCCAAATTTGGGACATGCAACCACTACGCACCCTGATCGAGGACCCGGGTTCGGCCCAAGGCCCGCTCCCCGACCGCTTGAGGTCGCTCTACGACGGCGATCTGGCCCTAGACGATCTCGCTGTGTACGCCAACTTCGTCGCCTCGCTAGACGGCGTCGTCTCGCTTCAGTCGCCGGAGGGGGGGCCGAGCTCCATCAGCGGTCACTCCGAAGCCGATCGCCTGGTCATGGCCCTGCTCCGGGCCCGGGCGGACGCCGTGGTGATCGGCGCCGGCACCCTGCGGGCGCATTCCGGCCACCTCTGGACGGCGGCCTACATATGCCCGCCCGGGATCCCTGATCTGATGGCGGTCGGAACCGAGCCGGTGCTGGTGGTGGTTAGCGCGTCCGGGGCCGTCGATCCGGGCGAGCCGGCCCTACAGGAGAGAGCCCTGGTGCTCACCTCCGAGGGCGGGCGGGCAGCAATCCGAGGCCGGCTCCATGGGGCGGTGAAGGTGCTCTCGATGGGTGACGGGACGATCAGTGCGGCCAGCATTCTGGCCGCTGTTCGCGCCGAGGGATATGGCCGGGTACTGACCGAAGGGGGACCGAACCTGATGGCGACGTTTGCCCAGGAGCGGCTTCTGGACGAACTCTTCTTGACCCTCTCGCCGGTTCTGGCCGGCCGAGACCGGGACGAGGTTCGCCTGGGGCTGCTGGAGGGGGTGCGACTGCTGCCCGAGCGGGGCCTCTGGGGCCGCCTGAAGAGCCTGCGCCAGCACCAATCTCACCTATTTTTACGCTACCAGCTCGATCGCGCAGCGCCCGTCCCGGGCTGAAGCCCCGGCCCCGCCACCCTGCTGAGCCGCACCGCGCGATGTGGCGCCGCCTCCGGGGGAGGAGTTGGCGAACCCCCAGGTCAGCCTTCTGACCTACTCGTCCGGAGCCCCCATGGCCAGGGTGGCGAATTCGAAAGGTAGCTTCTCCAACCGGCGCCCGAGCACGTCGCGAATGGCGTTGCCGACCGCAGCCGAGCCGGGGATGGCCGGCGGTTCGCCCACCCCCTTGGCGCCAAAGGGCCCGAGTGGACTCGGCAACTCAAGCAGTTGGATGTCAAATCGGTCGGCCGATTGCTCGATGGAGGGCAGCGCGTAGTCGAGGAAGCTGGCACCGAGCAGCGTCCCCTCCGGATCCCAGGTCATCTCCTCACCCAGGGCGCGGCCCATGGATTGGAGGGCACCGCCGTGGATTTGGGCTTCGACCTCAGGTGGGTTCAGGGCCCGACCCACGTCCTGGATCGCGGCGACCGCCAGCAGCCGCCACTGCCCGGTCTGCCGGTCGACCTGAACGCGTGCGATCTGGGCGGTGAACATGGGCGCCTGCTGGAGCTGAGCGGAGCGGCCCTGGCCCAAAACCGGCCGGTATCTGCCGCCGAATCGCGCCGCCAGTCCGGCCAGGGTGCCGATCGGCAGGGAGCGGCCCGGTACGCCGCGCACAAACACCGCGCCATCGCTCAGGTCCAGGTCCTCGATCGAGGCCTCCAGTTCCTCGGCCGCGATCTCCAGGAGCTGGCGACGGGCCTCCAAAACCGCCTCATGGACGGCCAGCCCGACGGTGTAGATGGTCTTGCTACCACCCGCCATGCCCCCGTGGGGCGAGGTTTCGGTGTCGCCGGTCCGGATCCGGATCTTGTCCATTGGAACTCCCAGCAGTTCCGCGGCGATCATCGATAGGGTGGTGCTGGTGCCGCTGATGTCCGAGTGGCCGACCTGAATCACGAGGCTGCCGTCGGGCTCCACTCGACACGCGGCCGCAGCCGGTTCCAGGCCCCCCAGCCAGCAGCCGGCGGCGACTCCGACCCCCACGTCGTCCGCGTGAGGGTCGCTGTAGAGCGGATGCCGGCGCGCCGCCTCCAGACACTCTCGCAGCCCGATCCGTGGCCAGCGCTGACCGTCAGGGCGTAAATCCCCCTCGGCGACCGCGTTCAGGAGGCGCATCTCGATCGGGTCCTGCCCCAAGCGCCGCGCCAGCTCGTCGAGGGCGGACTCGATCGCGAAGCAGCCCTGGTTGGCGCCTGGCGCGCGGTAGGCGGCGACGGGCGTCTTGTTGGTCGCCACCTCGACGGTGATGACTTCGTAATCGGGAATCTTGTAGGTGCCGGCCAGCATCAGCGCCACCAGGCCGGCCAGCCCTCCCGGGCTGGCCCCGTTGTCGACCTCGATCCGAGCCTGGAGCGCCAGTAGCCGGCCCTGGGCATCGGAACCTAGCGTGAGCTGGATCGAAAAGCCGGGGGCGCCGCGCCCCAGCATGAACTCCTCGGCCCGGGTCAGGGCGAGCTGGACTGGGCGCCGCGCCATCTTTGCCATCAGGACCAGGAGCGGCTCCAACAGCAAGGCCTTGCCTCCAAACCCGCCACCCACCTCGGCCTGGAGCACGCGAATGTCGCCAAGCGGGATGCCCAGCGCGGCGGAGACGCCGCTTCTGGTCGTGAACACGCCCTGGGTCGAACTCCAGATGGTGGAGGTTCCGTCGTCCTCCTGGCGGGCGGCGGCGATGTGGGTCTCCATGAATCCCTGATGGACCTGGGGCGACCGGAAGGTGCCGTTCACGACCACCTCTGATCTGGCCAGGGCGGCACTAACGTCGCCCTGACGAAGGACGCTCTGGGCGGTGACGTTGACGCTGTGCTCCTCGCCCAGTTGCTCGCCACTGGCCGCCACGCCGTGGGCGGCGGAGTCATCGGTGGCGCCGCCGGCTCCGATCAGGACCTGGGGCGCATCCGCTCGCAGGGCCTCGGCGAAGCTGACCGCGGCCGGCTGCAGCTCGTATTCCACTTCCACCAGCGCGATCGCATCGCTGGCGATGGCCTCCGAAACCGCCGCCACCGCCACCACCGGCTGGCCGCTGAAGTAGACGCGCTCGCGCGCCAGGGGGGCTTCGGGGCCGGCGGCCGGAACCTCGGGCAGGTCTCGGCCGCAGATCGCGAGCACCACCCCGGGCAGCTCACGGGCGGCCTCCAGGTTGACCCTCACGATCCGCGCCGCCGGGTGCGGGCTGAGCTGAAGACGCGTATGCAGTAGGCCGGGAATTCCGAGGTCGGCGGTGAATCGGCTCTGGCCGGTCACCTTGGCACGCCCCTCGATTCGGGGCCGGCCGGTGCCTATGACCTTCATAAGCTGATGATATTTGGTGTGAGCCCCAAGGAACGGCCTACGCAGATAGTGGTTTTCGGCGCCTCGGGCGATCTCGCTCGCAAGAAGGTGCTGCCCGCGCTCGGTGCGCTCAGCGCCGAACTCCCGATGCGAATCGTGGGAGCCGGCCGGAGCTCTCTCGATCCCGAGCAGTTCCACGACCTGGTGGGCGCGGCCACGGGCTCGGCCGAGCTGGCTCGCGACGCCCACTGGGTGCACCTCGATTACAACGATTGCGACAGCTACGCCGACCTGGCCACCCGGGTGGGGACGGAGGACGATGCCGTCTTCTACCTCGCCACCCCCCCAACCACCTTCAGCCCCATCCTGGCCGGGATCAGCCACAACGGCCTGGCCCATCGCGGTGACGGGCGCCGGATCGTGGTCGAAAAGCCGTTCGGTAGCGATCTGGCCGGCGCTCGAAACATCAACCAGCACCTGGGCGAGCTGTTTGAAGACGGACAGATTTTCCGGATTGACCACTACCTGGCCAAGGACACGGTGCAGAACGTGATGGCGCTGCGATTCTCGAATTCACTTTTCGAGCCGGTCTGGAACCGGACCATGATCGAGTCAATTCAGATCACGGCGGCCGAGCAGCAGGACATCGGCACCCGCGCCGGCTACTACGAGGGCATCGGTGCCACCCGGGACATGATTCAAAACCACGTCCTTCAGCTCCTGGCGCTGATCGCCATGGAGCCACCGACCACCCTCGACCCGGCCGACGTCTCGAGCGCCAAGCTGGAGTTGCTGCGCGCGGTGCGTCCCCTCGACTCGGCCTTCGCGGTGCGGGGGCAGTACGAGGGTTACCTGGACGCCAAGGGGGTCAAGCCCGACTCCCGGCGCGAGACCTACGCGGCGGCGCAGATCGCGATCGAGAACTGGCGCTGGGAGGGGGTGCCGATTTTCCTCCGCAGCGGTAAGGCGTTGAGGCGCCAGTTGACCGAGGTCGTCGTTCGCCTTCGCGACGCCCCTGCGCTGCGCATCGGCGGGCGCCGTCAGCGTCCCATTCCCACGCTGCTCGTGATCCGCTTTCAGCCCGACGAGGGCATAACCCTGCGCATCGGTGCCAAGCGACCGGGAGCACGCTTCGAGATGGTTCCAGCTGGAATGCGCCTGGAATACCAGCAGCTGGCCCGCTCGGCCCTGCCCGACGCCTACGAGAACGTGCTGGCCGAGGTCTTGACCGGCGGTCACAGCCTGTTTCCGTCCGGCAAGGAGATCGAACGATGTTGGGAGATCGTGGACCCGCTCATCTCCGCCTGGGAGGCCGAGGGCCATCCCGAGATCTATGCTCGCGGTTCCTGGGGACCGGGCGCCGCCGACGATCTGGTCGGTGGCCGCTGGATCGCTTCCGGGGACGAACCCGGCACCCGCTAACCGGAGACCTAGGCCGAGACCGGTCCGCTCGGAGGCCGAGCAATTCAGCCGCCCTCAGGAATTCGGCTCTGGCGCCGAGAACTCAGCCGGCTCCAGGTGGGTGGAGTCACCCATGGAACGGACCACGTAGCGCTCTTGGTCGGTGACCACGACGCTGACGCTGGTGAAGCGCGGCAGCCAGTGGAAGCGGGTGAAGCTGAGCCCCAGCAGGTGGGCGATGTAGATGGCAATCCAACCCGAGTGGGTGAAGATCAAAGCCCGCTCGCCGGCCCCGAGCCTGGCTGCGATCGCCGCCAGGGCCAGCTCTGCCCGCGCCACCACCTCGCCTTCGGGCTCCGCGAATGGGTAGCGTCCACGGCGAATCCGGGCGAGCCCGTCTCCCTCCTCCCAATGGGTCCGGACCTCGCCCAGTCGGTCGTCAACCTGAAGCCTCAGCTGGGGGTGGTTCGCCAGCACCTGCTGGCCGGTCTCGAGGGCTCGCCGGAGGGGGCTGGAATAAGCCGCCCCGAATCGGGCATGGCGAAGGCGTTCGGCCAGTTGGGCGGCCTCCTGCTGGCCCCGCCTGCTGAGCGGTGGATCGAGCGGGAAATCGGGTCCCTCCAGCTGCGTGTAGGCGTCTGCATGGCGCACCAGCCACAGCTCACGGGTGCCGTCAACACCGACCAGGTGGTGGCGGTGGATCCTCTCCAGGACCCCGCGAAAACTCGGCGGGAGGTCAGTGGGTCGCAACCGCCCTCAGCACAGATTCGCGTACGCACTCAACCGCCGCCGCCCCGAGGGCCAGAAAATCGGTCTCCACCGATCCGCAGGAGAGGGCGAAGACGGTGTCGCCGTCGAACATGGTGTGCACCGGTGAGACGGCCAGGGCCAGCCCGTCGTGGGCCATCTGGGCCAGCTTTTGGGCTTGGGCTCGGGTCAAACCGGCGTTGGTGGCGACCACCGCCAGGGTCGTGTTGCCGGGCAGGTCGGTGGTCGGCGGCAGACGGCCGGTCAATAGCATCCGAAACGAGTTCACGAATTCGCCGTTGGGCGTTCGGGCGCCAGCCCGGATGGAGCCGTCCCGCCCGATCACGTCGCCCAGCGCGTTGACCACCGCCAGTGCCCCCACCCAGAGGCCCGCCGAGAGCTCGAGGGAATGGCTGCCAACACCACCCGGCATGGCTCCGGCGGTCCCCAGCAGCTTGCCCACGCTGGCCCCGGTGCCGGCGCCAACCAGCCCCTCGCCGAGGCTGAGCTGACCTACCGCCGCAGCCGCGGCTCGATAGCCGGAGGCGGAGTCCGGATGAGCCCGGGGATCGCCCACGCCGAGATCGAATATCACCGCCGCCGGCACGATGGGAACCGGACCGGAGGGGGTCTGATACCCGATTCCGCGCTCGGCCAGGAATCGCATCACCCCGTCCGCCGCGGCCAGCCCGAAAGCCGACCCCCCGCAGAGCACGATGGCGTTGATGCGCTCCACCAGCGCGGTGGGCTGGATGAGGTCGGTCTCGCGGGTGCCGGGCGCGGAGCCGCGCACATCGACGCCGGCGATGGCCCCTGCGGGCGGACAGAGGATCACGGTGCACCCGGTGCGGCCCACCTCATCGGTGTCGTGGCCGACCTGGATGCCGGGTACATTGGTCAGCACTCTGAGGCCAAGCCTAATACCCCGGTGGGCCTGGTCGGTCACCCGCGGGCCAGGCCCAGCGGGGGACCCGCCGCACCCGCGGCCAAGAGCGGAGAATGTCCGAATATGCGACCGCTCCTGGTGCTGGGTCGAGGCGCGCTAGGAGCCTCCCTGGCCGCCGCCCTGGGCATATCGCAGGCGGCCGGGCGCGCCGGCCCGGAGGAGATCGCTGCGCGGCTCGAATCGGGGGGGGCGGGAATCACGTTCCTGGCCCTGCCCGACCAGGTCCTGGGGCAGCGCGCCGCCGCGCTGTCCGCAATTCGGCCCCGCCCGGATCGCGCCTTTGTGCATCTGAGCGGCGGCCAGGGGCTCTCGGTGCTGGCGCCGCTGGCCGCCGCCGGGCACCGGATCGGATCTTTCCACCCTCTCCAGGCGTTTGCGCAGGCGCGACCCCCGGAGGCATTTCTGGGCATCACCGTCGCCGTCGATGCCGGCGATTCGGAGCTGTTGTCCGATCTCGGGGCGGTCGCGGCTTCGCTGGGCGCCTCCGCCCGCCGCGTGACCGATGAGCAGCGCCTCCTCTACCACGCAGCGGCGGTACTGGCCAGCGGCGATCTGGTCGCGCTGGCCGCGGCTGCGGGCCGGGTTCTGGAGGGTATCGGCTGGCCTCCCGAGGCGGCGATGGGTGCGCTCCTGCCCCTCATGCGAGGGGCCCTGCTGGGGCTAGAGGAGGTGGGCCTGCCGGGAGCGCTGACCGGTCCCATCCGGCGCCAGGATGTCACCACCCTCAGGGGTCACCTGAGCGCGCTCGCGGAGGCCGGTCAGGATCGCGCACTCCGGATCTATCGCGAACTCGGACTGGAGGCCACCGGACTGGTCCGGCGGATGGGCGCGGACGGTGACTCAGTCCACGAGATGGAAGCAATTCTTCTGGAGGTTCAGGCATGACCACGGTTCCCGATCTCTTGCGCATGAAAAGCGAGCAGCGCCGATTTGCGGTACTCACCGCCCACGACGCGGCCACGGCGGCGATAGTGGACCGCGCCCAGATTCCGGTCATCCTGGTCGGGGATTCCCTGGCCAACGCCGCGCTCGGCTATCAGACCACCCTGCCCATCACGCTGGACGAGATGCTCCACCATTGCCGGGCGGTGGCCCGCGGCGCCAGCAACGCCCTCCTGGTGGGAGACCTGCCCTTCATGAGCTACGAGGTGTCGCCCGAACAGGCGCTGGTGTCCGCGGGGCGGATGCTGAAGGAGGGCGGCATGCACGCGGTGAAGCTGGAGGGAGGTTCGGATCAGGCCGAGACGGTGCGGCGCTTGAGCGGAGCCGGCATCCCGGTCATGGGCCACCTCGGCCTCACCCCGCAGAAGGTGCACATGTTCGGCGGCTACAAGGTCCAGGGTCGCGACGAGCGCAGCCAGACCGAAATCGCTCGGGCGGCCCGCGACCTGGAGCAGGCCGGGGCCTTCTCCCTGGTCCTGGAGGCGGTGCCGGCCGGGCTCGCCGAGCGCATCACCGCGGCCAGCGGCATTCCCACCATCGGCATCGGTGCCGGTCCCCACTGCGACGCCCAGGTCCTGGTTCTGAACGACATGCTCGGGATGTCGATGCGGGTGCCGCGGTTCGTGAAGCGCTATGGCGAACTCGGCACCGAGATTGAGCGCATGGCCCGCAGCTTTGCCAGCGAGGTGGAGGGGGGCGCCTTCCCAGCGCCTGAGCACGTCTACAAGGCTTGAGGTGACCGGACGCTGAGCAGGGGAGGAGGTTGGCGGTGAGGGTGATTGACGACCCCACCCAACTGCGCTCGCTGGCGCTGGGTTGGAGGCGTGACGGCCGTGTGGTGGCGCTGGTCCCGACCATGGGAGCCCTTCACGCCGGCCACTTGAGTCTGGTGCGCCGGGCCCGTCTGGACAGCACCCATCTGATCGTGAGCATCTTTGTGAATCCGCTCCAATTCGGGCCCCACGACGACTGGGCGCGCTATCCCCGGAACCTCGAGGCGGATCTGGCTCTGCTCGAACCGGAGGGGGTGGAGGTGGTCTTCGTGCCCACGGCGGAGCGCATGTACGCAATTGGCGCCCGCACCCGGGTGGTCGTGGATGAGATCGGAGACGTGCTCGAGGGGGCTCGGCGTCCGGGTCACTTTCAGGGCGTGGCCACGGTGGTGCAGAAACTCTTCAACCTCAGCCTGCCCAACTTCGCCTACTTCGGCGAGAAGGACGCCCAGCAGCTCGCGGTGCTGACCCGGATGGCCCGAGATCTGGACACCGGCATCGGCATCGTCGCGGTGCCCACCGTCCGGGAGAGCGATGGCCTTGCCCTCTCTTCCCGCAACGCCTACCTCTCAGCTGCCGAGCGCTCCGCCGCGCCCTGCCTTTGGCGAGCTCTCAGCTTGGGCGCCCGGCTCTACCGCGAACACCGTACTGGCGACCCCGCCGTCCTGCTGGGTCTGATGCGGGAGGTGGTGGAGCGGGAACCGCTGGCCCATCTGGACTATCTGGAGCTGGTCGACCCGGCTACCTTCTCCGCCCCCGGTCCGCTGGCCGTGGGGGCGGTCCGGATCGGCAGCACCAGGCTCATCGACAATCTTCGCCTGGACCACCCATCGGGAGGGTTCCCGCCCCCGCCCGGAGCCCGTGCCGTGGGGCGCCAAGCCCGGGCCGGCTGATCGCGCCACCCGAGCGCGTCCTACCCACCGGCGGCTCGTTCTGCCCGAATGACGGTCAAGCGTTGGAGCTGGATTCGGGGCCGAGCGCGATCGGGCAGGAGACGCCCGTTCCGGCCAGGCCGCAGTAGCCGTTGGGATTCTTCTCCAGGTACTGCTGGTGGTAATCCTCAGCGAAATAGAATTCGCCAGCCGGCATGATCGTGGTCGTGATGGCGCCGTGGCCGCGCTCGGAAATGGCCGCCTGGTACTCCTCCAGCGACCTTTGCGCTCGACCCTCCTGCTCTTGGTCCTGGGTGAAGATGACCGAGCGGTACTGGGTTCCGGAATCGTTGCCCTGGCGCATGCCCTGGGTCGGGTCATGCTCCTCCCAGAACACCTTCAAGAGCTTCTCGTAGCTGATCAGGTTTGGATCGAACACCACCCGCACCGCCTCGGCGTGCCCGGTGCGACCACTGCAGACTTCGGTGTAAGTCGGATTGGGAGTGTGACCGCCGGCGTAGCCGACGGCGGTGGTGATCACCCCGGGCAGGCGCCAGAAGAGGCGTTCGGCCCCCCAAAAGCAGCCCAGGGCGAATTCGGCGATTCGGCTGCCGGGCGGATAGGGGGGGAGAAGGGGGCCGCCCAGCACAGCATGCGCCGCCGCCACCGGCATGGCCTGGCCGCGGCCAGGAAGAGCCTCGGCGGGGGACGGTATCTGCTGCCGATTCACCGAACGCCACCACACACCCTGGCAAACCGGACTCCGGCCGACCTCATTCCTCGCCCTCCTCGGGCGCTGCCAGACGCGAGTCGAGCGCGGCCTCGAAACGCTCCAGATCCAACTCCAGAGGAGTACCGCGGAAGCTGAAGGCGGCGGCTCGGGCGTGACCGCCGCCCCCGTGCCGTTCGGCAATGGCGGAGACGTCGACCCCCCGCCCGCGCAGGGAAACGGTGCGCTTGGCGGGGTTGACGATGGCGGTGGCAGAGACCTGCAGCGTTTCCATCATTCGCTCGGCGAGATCCGACTGGTGCTGCTCGGCGTAGACCAGCGCCCACCGTTCGCCGCCGATTTCCAGCACCCGCGCCTGGGCCACCTTCTTGACCAGGAATTCCTCGCGCCAGGCGGCGTCGCGCTCCAAGATCAGGCTCTCGGCCTCGGAAAAGACAACCTCCGGCCGGGCCACAAAGCGCTCCATGAAGCGCTCGCTTCCGAGCAGTCCGAGGAGCGCGGCGAGCCGTGCCGATCGGGCATCCTGGTGTCGCCAGAGGTCGTGGTCTTCGACCAGGGTCGAGAACTCACTCCACGCCGGCGGCCGGCCCAGGTGCTCGAAGAAAAGTCCGGTCGCGCTCCTGGCGCTGTCGATCGTCGCCCAATCGTGGACCGCCAGCGGCGTCGAACTGAGGTGGTGGTCGAGGAGGCGGAATTCGCCCCCGGCGGCAGCGAAGGCGGCGGCGGCGGTGGTCGCCGCCTCGCCCAGCCCATGGTCGGTGACCACAACCTGGTGCTGTTTGGGATCCGACATGCGCTGGCTCAGGCACGCTTCCAGCTCCGCGTCGATGGCGCCGTTTTCGACCCGGCGGATGGTGGCCGCCGGCCCCAGGACCGCGCGCGCCAGCACCGCGCAGCCGGTGCCGTCCAGGTCGGTGTGGGTGAGGAGGATGAAATCGCGCATCCAATAACCGTACAGGGCCGTCCGGGGCATCCGGACCGGCCTCGTCCGGGGGCGGTGGCGGCAACCCGGACCGCCACCTAAACTCGATTGGCTTTGATCTCGAGCACCGGCCACCGACGCCGCCGGGCGGAGAAGGCCTGACCTTGGATCAGAGCCGGCGTTGGCCAAGGGTCGCCTCCTGGCCACCTCACCAGATCGCCCTGGCGGCGGTCGGGATTGCTCTGGGGACCATCCCTGGCCTACCCAAAGTGGTCATCAATCCGCAGCTGATCCTGTCCCTGTTCGTGCCCGCCCTGGTTTTCCGCGCCGCCCTGACCTTGGATCGAGGTGCTCTGCGGTCGGTGGCGGGGTCGGTCGCTCTTCTGGCCCTGGCCGGGGTGGCCATCTCCATCGCAACGGTCGCCACCCTGGCCCACACGGTGGCTCAGCTGACCTGGGCCAACGCCTTCCTGCTCGGGGCCATCCTCAGTCCTACCGATCCCATCGCCGTGGCGGCGGTGATCCGCCAGGGCCGGGCGCCGGCACGACTCGGCGCGCTGCTGGAGGGCGAGAGCCTTTTCAACGACGCGGTGGGGGTGGTCGCCTACTCTGCCGCCCTGGCCGCCATCGCCGGCACCACCCGGGGCCTCCCCAGCGTGGGCCTGGACCTGATCCGGCTGACGCTGATCGGACTGGCCGTGGGCCTGGTCGTGGGATGGGCCGGGAACCGCCTGGCGCAGCGCCTGCGGGGCCAGCGCTGGGAGGTGGCGGCGACCACGCTGGCGGCCTATGCAAGCTACGGCCTGGCGCTGTATCTGGGAGGCTCGGCAATCGTGGCCGTGGTGGTGGCGGGGATTGCCATGGCCCAAGGCGAGGCCGAGGGCGACCAGGTGCGGGGTTGGTGGTCCAGCCTGGAGCGGATTCTGAGCATCGCGCTCTTCCTGCTCATCGGCATCGGACTGCCGGCGCGCGGCGTCGGGTCCCACATCGTGGAGGTGCTCCTGGCCTTCCTCTTCCTGCTCCTGGCCCGCCTCCTGCCGGTCCACCTCTTCGCCCTCCAAATGTCGCGCCGATGGCGTCTGCTGATCTGGTGGGGGGGGCTGAGGGGTGCGCTCCCGGTGGCTCTGGCGCTGGCCTCGGGGGTGGTGCCGGGGGTCGACCCCAAAGTGCCGCTCCTCGCCTACGGGGTGGTCGCCCTCTCGCTGCTAGTGCAGGGGGCGAGCCTGGGGCCGATCACGACCTGGCTCACCTCGTCATCCGAGGGGACGGCCTGAAACCCGGCCGGAGCCGGAGCGCAAGGCGGCGGAACGGTCGCGGATCAGAGGATGGGGTCGCGAAACTGCTGCTGCTGGGCGATCTCCAGCGTGGCCAGCAACCGCAGGGCCTCTTCGAGGCGGACATTGACCACCGACAGCTGATTGCGGATCTCGGATCGGCTGGCGGGCTGGGGCGCGTGAAGGGCCATCTGGAGGTGGTGCGCGGCCGCCTGCAGGACTTTGGCATCACCAAAGTGATCGCTGGACGAGATCGTGTGTTGCATGCCCACGAGTCTCGTCGATCGAAACTGGCAGGGCGGCCGCGCGCCGCGCTCCGGGGAGGGTCAGATCCAGGTCGCAGCACCGACAGTGCGGGCTCACCAGCTCGCGACTTTCGGCTCTCGCCCTACTTGGGTAGGAACAGCGTCGAGCGCAGATTCATCTGCCCCTGGGGCTGAGGCAGGGGACGGATTTCGGAGATGAGGTCGGGATCGAGGCTGGTCACGTCGGGCCAGTCGATCTCGATCAGGTTGCCGGAGGGGTCGCGCAGGTAGAGCTGCACGTTCTGGCCGGGGAGCAGGTAGAGATGGTGCCCGAAGGTGTCGTTGTCCTGGATGCCCAGCTCCCGGGCCGCTTTGTAGACCGCCTCGAAGTCGTCGACGGTCAGGGCCAGGTGCTGAAAGGTGGGGATCTGTTCCGGCTTTTGGAAGAGGTGGAGCTGGAGGCTGCCAACGCGCATCCAGCGCACCGGGAAGCCGAAGTTGGGGGTCGGCAGTTCCTCCAAGCCGAGGAGGTCACGGTAGAAGTGGATCGCAACCTCCAGATCGGGGGCGCAGATGCTGACGTGGTTCAAGCTGGTTGCTGTCACCCGTAACCTCCTCCAAATCGGGCTGTGATCGTCGCCCTCGGCGGGCCTGCGATCTTCGTCACCACTCTAGACAGCTTCCGGCGGCGCCGCCGCCCCCATTCGGACCTCAATCCCCCGGCGCGTAGAGGCCGAAGCGCAGCGACATGTCCTGCGGCTGCCAGCCGCTCCCGAACTGGGATCGATCGCCGACGTCGCGAACCCGGGCGACCAGCTGCCGGCCGAGCGCCAACTGTTCTTGCTGCCAGCGCTCCAGGGCCGCCGGCAGGTCCCCCTCCATGCCCTGCAGGGCGGCCGCCAGGGCCCAGCCGTCGGC
>Ga0207933_1001426_pt1 | contig 18011 bp, 14 predicted proteins | sample NGESurdeep092012_4_FD_184488 | JGI IMG/M metagenome (GOLD analysis project Ga0207933, IMG submission 184488) | Arctic peat soil microbial communities from Barrow, Alaska - NGEE Surface sample F53-3 deep-092012 (SPAdes) | ecosystem: Environmental > Terrestrial > Soil > Wetlands > Peat ...
AATTCTATTAAACTCATTCCTGTAAACATGGCTAATAATTTTAGCTCAAATATACTAATATTATTAGCTTAAAACAAATACTATTCAATTCATCACGACCTATCTGCTTTATTCTATAAATATTAAAAAATACATCTGAATTACCATCACATTATCATAATGCAGACGTGTGCTTTTTTGAGATAGAATTAGATTAACGGCTTACAACAGTTTGTAGCCCTGAACGAATTCATAGTAAAGCAATATATTCCCCCTATTTCGATTCTTACTGTTTTTCAGCAATTGATACCATTGAATATTCAGCATTTTTCCAGCGCCTGCAAAATATCGTTTTTAATATCTCCGATACTTTCCAGTCCAACAGATATTCTGATAAGTCCGGGCGTAATGCCAACACCAAGTTGTTCTTCAGGTGTCAGTTTTGCATGCGTGGTAGATGCAGGGTGAGACGCAATGCTGCGGGTATCGCCTAAGTTGGAAGTGAGCGTAAGCATTTGTAAAGCATCTAAAAATTTCACGCCACTTTCCAATCCACCTTTTAAGTCGAACGTTACCAATCCCCCACCTCTTTTCATCTGTTTTTTTGCGATCTCATACATCGGATGCGAAGGGTGAAAAGGATATTTAATGCTGTTTAATTTAGGATGGCCATCCAATGCTTTTACCAATGCTTCGGCATTATCGCAATGCCTTTGAATACGTACGTCAAGTGTTTCAAGACTTTTGCTGAGAAGCCATGCATTAAAAGGTGAAATGGAAGGTCCGGTGTTTCTGCAGAATAAATAAAGCTCGTGTATCAAATCTTTTCTTCCTACTACTACCCCACCCAATACGCGCCCCTGTCCATCAATCCATTTGGTGGCGGAATGCAATACCAGGTCTGCGCCATAATCAGCGGGCCTTTGCAAAATGGGTGTGGCGAAACAATTATCAACCAGCAAAATCAGGTTATGTTTTTTTGATAATTTCCCCAACCATTCCATGTCTATAATGTCTAAACCGGGATTGGTAGGCGTTTCCACATAGATCATCTTTGTCTTTGGCGTAATCAAAGATTCCCATGACGCGGTATCATTTAAATCGCCATAAGAATAATCAATATTCCACCTCTTAAAGTATTTTGTAATGATAGTGTGTGTAGAACCAAAGACAGATCCGCAACTCAGCAAGTGATCGCCGGCACTCAAAAAGGTCATAAAGCAACCAAAAATAGCGCTCATACCCGATGCCGTAGCAAAGCCGGCTTCTGTGCCTTCCAGGGCGCACATCTTATCTATAAATTCTTTTACATTAGGATTTTCAAACCGTGAATAAATATTCTTTTCAAGTTCGCCTGCAAATGTGGCGCGCATTTCTTCGGCATCATTAAAACAAAAACTGGAGGTAAGAAATAATGGGCTACTGTGTTCCATTTCATTTGTACGAGGTACTTGAATACGCACTGCTTGCGTATTGGGATCTTGCTTCATCTTCAAAAAAATTTAAATTGGGTGCGAAGATAAGAAGCAATCCATTTTTTAGCCATAGAAATTTGCCGTGACAAGATTTTCTGATGAAGGCAGGATTTATCAAACCAACGGATACCGAACAAAAAGGTAGAGAGGCTATGCATCGCAGCTCTACATTTTTTTAACCTTGCCGCTGCCGGAAATTTTAGAATTTATATTACCAACTTCCTCCTTGTAATAAACATTACCACTGCCACTGACAGATGCATCAATACTTTTGCCGCATCTACTTTTATATTGCCACTACCACTGATCTTGGCTCTCGCGTTATCACACCGCACGTTAATACAATCTATATTCCCACTTCCTAAAATAGCCGCAGTAACGTCGCCCGCTTTGTTTCCTTTTAGATGTATGTTCCCGCTCCCTGATACAGCCAGGTCAAGGTCATCAAATGAATCAAAATCCAATTTTATGTCTCCTGAGTTTCATCATCATTCCTAAATGCTCCACTGCCAGTAATATTTCCGCTGCCACTTTCATGCAATGATTTAATGTTCGTCATAGAAATGTAAACCACCATCCGTGATTGAGACTTTAAATTCACATGTTCCTTGGCGCGAATCGTCAACTTACCGTTATCAACTTTTGTCTCTATACAAGGAAGCAGATTTCCATCGGCTTCTACTTGTAGATTTTCAGAGGTGCTATAAGAAATTTGTACGTCCAGCGGACCGTTAGCCGAAACTTCGTTAAAACTTTCAATCGACCTTGATTCCTTTTTTAAATTACCATCGCCTTTAACTGTTTTCCAGGGCTGGGCCACTAACTGAAGACTGATACACACAAAAAATACAGGTAATAATTTTTTCACAATAATAATTTTTATTTTGAGATAGACAGTTGTGGAACGAAATGTGCTTTAGAAGTTACAAGCCTGAAAAAATAAAACATGACCGAAAAAAAACACGAGATTGATCTTCTGATAGAAAACCTTGAACACCTTTTAAATAAAGGAAACGCTCACGTATCGCTGGACAAAGCGTTAGAAAACATCAAGTTTGAGTTACTTGAAAAAAAGCCAAAAAACGTGCCTTACAGCCTTTGGCAGCTTGCCGAGCATATTCGTCTTGCACAGTGGGACATCCTGGAATTTTCGAGAAATCCAAAACATGTATCTCCCAAATGGCCCGAAGGATATTGGCCTAAAGAAACAAAACCGTCCTCCGAAAAAGAATGGAATACTTGCCTACGTAAAATAAAATCAGATCGCCAGGAATTTGTTGATTTACTGACAAAGGCACAAGATGAAATTTATAAACCATTTGAACATGGAGATGGCCAATCGCTATTAAAAGAATCATTAGTGTTAGCTGATCACAACGCCTATCACGCAGGAGAAATTATTATCATCAGAAGGCTGCTTAATGATTGGGGAAAATAAGCCTGGAGAATTTTATAGCAATTTTGGAAACAGGTAGATCGCTGCCATAAGCCGGCATAAGTCTTCAATAGCCATCCGGATTAATAAATTCACTTTTCCCCCGGCGATAAAACATTTTAAAAATATTTTTTGAATTTCTAATCCCAAAAATATTTTGCATTGTGGAAAAAAATTAAATTTGTCAACAATTGATTTCAAAATGCCACTACTGGAAAAGCAACTGCTTATAAAAAAATCCCAAATCCCTGGGGCAGGAAAGGGGCTATTTACCAAAAAATTCATTCCGAAAGGCACACGCATCATAGAGTACAAAGGAAAGGTGACCACCTGGAAACAAGTATTATCGGGGGATAAATTTAATGGTTATGTGTATTATTTTAACCGCAACCATGTGATAGACGGCATGGGACGAATAAAGGCGCTGGGAAGGTATGCCAATGATGCAAGAGGAATGACTAAAATAAAAGGAATTGTGAACAATACCCGCTATGTAGAGGATGGCAAGAAGGTTTTTATGGAAGCTGTAAAAGATATCCCGGAAAAAACAGAAATATTAGTTTCTTATGGAGTAGATTATTGGAAAGTATTAAAGGATAATAAAAAGATTAGCGACCGGGAACAAAAACTAAAACTGAAGGAAAGACAGAAATTGCCGGACAAAAAGCTATAATACCATTTCGTCCTCAATTCCATTCGAACACTCCTCTTGTTTTAAAAACCGCAGTACTCATTGGCTTTCTCTCAGAATTCAGCACTTTATAGCGTTTAATTTTAATAGCCAATCTGATTTTTTGCTCAACAGTAAACAAACATTTATCGATGATTTCTATTTTCAAAAAACCTTCCCTGCAATCAATCATTAATTTTCTCTTTTGTAATAATTAGGATACCTTACATAGCTTTTCATTCTTTAGTTGCACAAATCCATTTATGATAACAAAACCACCTTTCTCTTCCTTCAATTTTTTTGAGACTTTATTTAATAAGACAGAAGAAAATAATATTCTCTTGTTGGATGAGAAAGGAAATATTATCACAATCAACAAAGCTTTTACAAAATCGTTTGGTTATAGCAGAAAAGAATTGATCGGCAAAAACTTTGCAATGCTTTTTATCGATGAAGACAAAAAAAAAGGCAGGCCCGAAAATGAAATTGCCGGAGTGATAAAAACCGGCCAATGTGCAGACAATAACTACCTGGTCAAAAAAAATAAGAAGATAGTGTGGGTTTCAGGAGAGTCTGTAATGGTAAAAAATGAAACAGGCGCTAATTGTATTTTAAAGATCATCCAGGACATTAACCAACAGAAAAAAAGTGAAAGGAGCGCGTTGGAGTTCAGCAGTTTCAATGAAAACATTTTAGCATCTATAGATGACGTGGTAATTGTGTTAGATGAAAAAATGAATATTTTAAAAAAAAACCATGCCTTTAGTTCTTTGTTCAAAAATCCGGAAGCCGGAAAACAAGTTATGAATTTTAAAGAACTGATAAAGCCTTATGATCCTTATGGAATCCTGATACAGCAGATAAAAAACACGTTCAAAAATCAAAAGAGGCCCGCTGAACAAACTGTGGAAATAGAAACACTGGCGGGCGAAAAACGTTATTTTGATTTCAAATGCAGCCAGCTGACTCATATCGGCGAAGGTAAGAACGTGTTGTTGGTAATACACGACATCACCGCTTATAAACAGATAGAGAAGGAAAGAGAAGACGTCATTGGTTTTGTATCGCACGAGCTACGAAACCCTTTGGCCAACCTGATGTTGTGCAATGAAATATTGAATGAATCTCTAAAAGAACAGAATGTAAGAGAAGCAGAGGAAATGCTACTGCGCAGCAAAAATAATATCAAGCGGCTAAATAAGATGATTGCAGAGCTCTATGATGCCACCCGCGTAAATTCGGGTATTCTAAAATTGGAAATTGCCCCGTTTAATCTCCGGGAAATGATCCGGGAAGCGATAGAAACTGTTCAGGTATTACAGCCTGCTTATAAGATCGTGGCAAAAGGAGAAACCGATTTTGAAGTGACTGGCGACAGGTACCGAATCATACAGGTAGTCACTAATTTTTTAGGGAACGGTATTAAATATTCCAATAGCAATAAAAATGTTACGCTGTCTGTTTCCCACAATAAAAAATCGATTACCGTGTCGGTAAAGGATGAGGGCCAGGGAATTTCGCCGGAAAACCTTGACCATGTTTTCGAACGTTTTTTCAGAGCAGAGAAAACAAGAAATATAGAAGGAATAGGCCTTGGCTTGTACTTGTGTAAACAAATCATCCAGGCGCATCATGGAACAATATGGGCCGAGAGCAAAGAAGGTAAAGGTTCCGCTTTTTATTTTCTATTCCGCGATGAAATCGAAATGAACATCAGTCACCGTTAGTTTTATCTTTCTCATTCGCAACCTCTTTTTCTTTTTGCTGGATGGATTTCTTTCCCGATTCTACCTCTATGATCTTGGTAGTGACCGCGTAATCATCCGGGTGAATACTAGAGCCATATTTCACCGCAAACGCCTTGGTAAATTCTGCCCCAAAATATAGAATGATTGCAGAATAATATACCCAGAGTAATAAAATAACCAGTGAGCCTGCGGCGCCATAAGTACTGCCAACATTACTTTGCCTGATATAGTAGGATATTCCGAATTTGCCCAGCATAAAAAGCACAGCAGTTGTAATTGCGCCTGCTGCTACATCTTTCCATTTAATTTTTGCATCCGGAAGCACTTTAAAGATCGCACCAAAAATAACGGCAGTAATAACCAACGTAATCATAAGATTGACGATATAAAAAACGATAACCGTTACATCCGGGAACCAGGATTGCAAAGCATCACCAAATCCATCTATGAGTGTAGAAAGCGTGAGCGAAACCAACAACAGAAAACCAAGCCCGATAATGACAGAAAAAGATAAGACACGATTTCTTAGAAATTGCAGCAATCCACTTTTGGGTTTTGGCTTCAACCCCCAAATAGAATTGATCGAATCCTGTATCTGCGCAAACACAGTAGTAGCACCCACTACAAGAGTAATAATTCCAATAGCCACTGCCACATGGCTTTTACCGGAAAGGGATGCGCTCTTTATCATTTCCTGTAGTTGCAACGCGGTGTTAGAGCCAACAAAATTTTCAAGTTGCCCATACACTTTGCCCTCGGCGGCATCCTTTCCAAGGAAAATACCACTTAGCGAAATAATAATGATCAGCAAAGGCGCCAAAGAAAAAACAGTATAATACGCAAGTGAACTGCTCATCTTCATCACCCTATCATTTGAAAATCCAGTGAATGAATTCTTTAAAACTTCCCAAATTCCTTTGATGGTGAATTTTTCTTTCATACATCTTTGTTTGCAATTGCTACTGCAAAAAAGCGACCAACTTCGGTATTCCGCAAATACAAAGATTCCGAATAATAAAGAAATAGCAAAATAAAAATGTGTAGTATTTCTTTGTTTACTGCACGTTGCCGAACAACAACTTTATGAGACCGGTGAAGAAACTACTTCCCGAATTTCTTTCTTAACAAACTCATCGCGTCTTCCATGGTAGCGCTGTCTTTCTGCTGTTGGTTAATTGGTTGCTGGCTTCTCGCATTTGTATGAGGAGCAGAATAAGGTTTTCTGTTATTGCCGGCATTTCGCTCAGGCCGCTGTGGCGTTTCCTCTGTTTGTTTTATGGAAAGTGCGATACGCTTACGTACCTTATCTACTTCCAATACTTTCACTATCACTTTATCATTCAACTTCAATACTTCGCCGGGGTCGCTTATATATTTATGCGCTATTTCAGAAACATGAACCAGTCCATCCTGTTTCACACCGATATCAACAAAAGCGCCGAAGCGTGTAAGGTTCGTTACCTGTCGGGGAACGATCATGCCCACCGATACATCGTCAATAGAATAAATGCTCGCAAACTCAAAGGTCTGCGCTTCTTCGCGCGGATCAAGGCCTGGCTTCTTTAGTTCTTTTAGAATATCCTGTAACGTATGCAGCCCTGTATTTTCGTTTACATATTGCTGTAATGATATCCTGTTGAGTACCGCTTCGTTGTTTATTATTTCTTTTATATCTACACCCGCGTCTTTGGCTATTTGTGCTACCACCTTGTAAGACTCAGGATGTACGCCGCTTTGGTCCAAAGGTTCGTCACCATTTTTTATCCTTAAAAATCCGGCGCATTGCTCAAAAGCTTTATCTCCGAGGCGCGGCACTTCCTTTAATTGTTTCCTGCTGGTAAAGCGTCCTTTTTCTTTGCGATAGCTTACAATATTTTCTGCAATAGATAGCCCGATTCCGCTTACATAACTTAATAATTGTTTTCCGGCGGTGTTTAAATTAACACCCACGGTGTTTACACAACTAACAACCGTTTGATCCAGTTTATCTTTTAACCTTACCTGGTTTACATCATGTTGGTACTGCCCTACCCCAATACTCTTCGCATCTATTTTTACTAACTCTGCCAACGGATCCATTAGCCTGCGACCGATACTTACCGCGCCTCTTACGGTAATATCCTGATCAGGAAATTCTTCCCTTGCAATTTCGGATGCTGAATAAATGGAAGCGCCATCTTCATTCACCAGAAATACAGGCAAGCCTGATTGTAAACTTTTAATAAATTGTTCCGTTTCTCTTCCGGCTGTTCCATCACCAATGGCGAAAGCTTCAACTTTGTATTCAGTGATATAACTCCTAATCTTTTGTTCTGCCTCGGTCAGTCTAAAGTTTTTCTCATGTACAAAGATCACATCGGATTTTTTCAGATCTCCCTTCTCATCCAACACCACCACTTTACAACCTGTTCGATAACCCGGATCAATCGCTAAAATCTTTTTGCTGCCCAATGGTGATGAAAGCAGCAACTGGCGAAGGTTTTCAGCAAACACACTAATGGCTTCGTCATCCGCTTTTGTTTTTAATGCCATTCTGAATTCGCTTTCCAGGCTGGGTTGCAGCAATCTTCGATAGGCATCTTTGATGGCTTTCTTTACCTGTTCTGTCGCATCGTTACCCGCTTTTATGTATTGCTCTTCAATAATTTTCAAAGCAACCTCTTCTTCTGGCGCAATAGTCATTCTTAAAAATCCTTCCATGAATCCGCGCATAATGGCCAGCATTCTGTGAGAAAGAATTTTAGAAACCGGTTCAGAGAAATCAAAATAATCTTTGTATTTGATGCCTTCTTCTTCTTTGCTGCTAAGAATTTTACTTTGTACTGTAGCTTTGCCTTCAAACAATTTCCTCATTTTCGCACGCACGTCCGCATCTTCATTAACCATTTCTGCAATAATATCTCTCGCACCTTGTAAGGCTGCGTCTGTGTCTTTTACTGTTTCGTTGATATATTTAGCAGCCTCTTCGGGAAGCGATACATTTTTCTGTTCCAATATCAAAAGCGCTAATGGCTCTAAACCATTTTCGCGTGCCGTTTGCGCTTTGGTTTTTCTTTTAGGTTTGTATGGTAAATAAATATCTTCCAGTTCGTTGATGGTAGTGGCTTCATTAATTTTTTGCTGCAAAAATTCGGTCATCTTTCCCTGCTCGGTAATCGTTTTTTCAATGAAGGTTTTTCTTTCAGAAAACTCCTTTTGTAGTTTGGCTTCATCCTGTATTTGTTGAATCTGCACTTCATCCAACGCGCCGGTTTTGTCTTTACGATAACGTGCTATAAATGGAATGGTAGCTCCTTCGGCTAATAATTCCAACACGACAGCGACTTGTTTTTCAGGAATTGATAATTTACCAGATACGAACGAAGAATACGTTGACATAAATTAGCGATTAAGTGTTTTTAAGGTGGGCGAAGGTAGAAAAATTGGATTGAAATCAGGAGGGAATTTGTGGGACTGCATCGAATTATGACCGAACGATTATTTTAGTCATTCATCCGGTAAATATTAAAATATCCTGAATAAAAGTATTGTTCCAGAATAATGAAATAAGTACGACAAATGAAGCGATTCTATTTTTTCACCAGCAGCAAACTAACAAAAAAACCAAATTCTTATTTTCTATTTATAATGTTCGATCGCTTTTTTTACGCTATCATATTTCAATAATAACGCCTCTGCAGTGGCTTCATCTTTGATGCCTGTTTTTTCCATCAGCATTCTCGTTCCTCGTTTTACTATTTTCTGATTGGTCAACTGCATGTTCACCATTTTATTGTCTTCTACCCTGCCCAACTTTATCATGGATGCCGTGGAGATCATATTTAAAACCATTTTTTGGGCCGTTCCACTTTTCATTCGTGTACTTCCGGTTATAAATTCAGGTCCAACAATTAGCTCTACCGGAAAATTGGCTACTGCACTAATAGGCGATTCGGGGTTGCATGCAATGCTACCTGTCACGATTTTATGCTTTTTACATTTCTCCAAAGCGCTGATCACATACGGCGTGGTGCCGCTAGACGCGATGCCCACTACTACATCTTTGCTGGTGATCTTATACGCTTCTAAATCAATCCAGCCCTGCATCGTATCATCTTCTGCATTCTCTACAGCATCAACGATGGCTTTTTTCCCACCCGCAATAATCCCGATAACAAGCCCTTTTGGTACACCATAAGTAGGAACACATTCACTGGCATCGAGGATACCCAACCTTCCACTGGTGCCGGCGCCAATATAAAAAAGGCGTCCGCCGCCTTTCATTTTTTCCGCAACAGCGGTTATTAGTTTTTCTATCTGAGGTAAGGCTTTTTCAACTGCACCGGCTACACCAAAATCTTCTTTATTAATGTTCTTAATAATTCCCCCAACTGACATTTCTTCAAGGTGGCGATATTTAGAGGGTTGTTCCGTTACTCTGTTGAAAGCCATAGGTCTTTTTTCTGTAAAATTATAGTATTTAGAGTTGCCTTTCAAGTGGGAGACGATATTTCATCTACAAAAATGCTCACCACATAACGAAATTTAGGATTTGCATCACGAAGACTCAGTTCAATCTTTGAGCAATTCGATGATGTTATCCACATCTTTACTTTCCATAAAAAGAACGGGTTTTAAAATGAGATTGATCCAAAGCCCGGGATCGATTACTTTGTTGCCGAGTGCAACTACGGTGTTATCTATTTGGCTGGTTAACTCAGCGGTCATTTGTGCATTTGTATGAGCAAGCGCAACAGCGTTTGCCCATGAGCACGTTCTTGCAGTGCCTATACTGAAATTGATCACCGCGTCTTCCTCGTTGTTCGCTATATCTTTGAGTACTTTTAACGGGAACCAAACTTTACATAAGGTATCCTGTACTAATTGTGCCTGCGCTGCTATCACGTCATTTATCTTATTAAAATCTGATTCAAGATCGTAAATTTTATCACCCGGACAACATGCTGCTGTTGCCATGCACAGATCAAGATTAATATGCGTATTAATCCCCAATATCAAATGTTGAAGACAAATCAACTCTGAATTTTGGCAGGCATCAAAGGCGACTTTCCAGGCTAATGAGCAAGGTTGATTATTAGTATAAGCATTCCAGGCAAAAAAATACCGGTTCGCAAAATCCACATCTAATTGCTCCATTCGTTTTCCATCCTGGAAGATATTATTAATAATTCCCTGCTGAACCGCCACAGTCATACGACGATACAAGGTAGCGAAATAGCCCATCCGGCTTTTGTTTGAAATGCTCCATGCAATGATATCATCCAATTGAGAAATGACTTCTTCAATGGTACCGGCCTGATTCATATTTTTTGTATAAAAAGGAAAGATATTCAAATTTCCCTTTTTATAATCGCTTTTTTTGGAAAAAGGAATTCAGGTATTACCGGCATTTTTAACCGCTGAATTTTAGAAATACTATTTTACTATTGTTAATTATATCTTCGCTCTTGGTACAAATCTTTTCTTGGATTAATTTACATCCCTTATTTGATAAACTGTTTTATACGATGAAGCATTTGATTTCCGCAGTCTTGATTTTTTTATTTTCAATATCTTTCGCGCGGACGCAAAACATTAATTCCACTTTAATTAATTACGCCAATAAGTATGGCCAGGAAAGAATTTATCTGCACTATGATAAATCTTCATATTCGGCCGGCGAAACCGTTTGGTATGCGGCATACATGATGCAGGCCATTTACCCGGCCGACGCCAGCAAAACAATATATATTGACTGGACGGACGAAAATGGAAAAGTGCTCCTGCACAGTTCAGGCCCGGTAATAGACGCTACCTCATTTGGGCAATTTGAAATTCCGGAAAACTATACCGGAAAATTCGTTCACGTAAAAGCTTATACGAAATGGATGCTCAATTTTGACAGCGCTTTTTTGTATAATAGAGACATCAGGATATTGTCTGATTTAGACAAGCAACCTCGTACAAAGACCACCATCATTCCAGAATTAAATTTCTTTCCTGAAGGCGGTGATGCTGTGGTAGGCGTTAAAAATAAAATTGCTTTCAAAGCGAACGACCAATATGGACGGCTTATAAAAATTAAAGGAGATATAAAAGATAACAAGGGCGACGAAGTATCGAAATTAGATGTCATCCATGATGGAATGGGTTATTTTTTCATAATGCCCAAAGAAGGACAAACATTTACCGCGTCCTGGAAAGACGAGAATGGAAACTCACATACAACACAATTAGCTCCCGCAAAAAATACCGGCGTTTCGCTACAGGTAGCAATCGTTGGAACAAAACGTAATTTCTTTATTAAAACCGCACAGACATCTCCACTTACGGAGGTACATGTGATAGGAACCATGTATCAGCAACCCATTTTTAATATTACAAAAGAGTTCAAAGATGGTGTTGCAGAGGGCGCGATCCCTACCGATAATTTACCGAGCGGTATCATGGTGATCACTGTTTTTGACAATCAATGGAAGCCACTGGCCGAGCGAATAACGTACGTCAATAATGAAGAATACACCTTTAAACCTACGATGACTGTTCAACATTGGGGTTTAAATAAAAGAGCCAAAAATGAAATAGAAATAGATGTACCCGACAGCCTTTCGGCGAATATGTCGGTTTCGGTAACAGACCTTGGCATTGATCATGATACTGCAGACAATATTATTTCCCGACTAATGCTAACAGGAGAATTGAAAGGAAAAGTGAACAATCCCACGTATTATTTCTCAAACAACAGTGATTCTATCACCCAACAATTAGACCTCGTGATGCTTACCCATGGCTGGCGCAGGTTCAATTGGGAAAAAGTTGTCAAGGGCGATTACCCCGATATCAAGTACAAAAAAGACACGTCGTATCTAACATTGTCCGGAAAAATATATGGCGCTACGCCTTCGCGGTTACGTGAAGCGGGTGCAATCGTATTAATGGTTACTCAAAAAAATGAAGGCACAAAGATATTTACCACGCCGATTAATCCGGATGGAAGTTTTGATGATTCAGACCTTATTATTTTTGATACCGCCAGAGTTTATTTTCAACTGGCAAAAGCAAAAGGAAGCAGCGACGTGTCCGTGCAATTCATGCCTAACCGACTTCCACCTCTTATCAATAATTTAACAGCCGCTGGCATTAATTACAACCATTTTGCTGATACTACAGGCAACGACTATCACATCAGACTTAGTGATGCCGCCGAGCGGGAATTAAAATACTTGCAGGGAAAAGTATTGGCCACCGTAACTATTAAAGCAAATCCCCAAAACAAGCTCGGAGAAATGGACAAAAGATATACCTCAGGCATGTTTTCGGGCGGCGATGGTTATGAGTTTAACCTCGTAGATGATCCTTTTGCCATGTCGGCAACAGATATATTTCAATACCTCCAGGGAAAAGTAGCCGGTTTACAGATCACCGGAACTGGCAGTACTGCTACACTTTCCTGGCGGGGAGGCACTCCGCAAATTTATGTAGATGAAATAGCTACGCCCATCAACATGGTAGTGTCCGTTCCGGTTGCAGATGTGGCCTACGTTAAAGTATTTCGTCCTCCTTTTATGGGCGGCATAGGTGGCGGCGACGGGGGTGCCATAGCCATATATACCAAAAGAGGGGGTGATCAAACCCAGGAATCAGGAAAAGGTTTGTCGAATAATGCCGTGACTGGCTATACGGCGATCCGCCAGTTTTACTCCCCTGATTATGAAACCATCAGCGAAGAGAACGGTAAAAAAGATCTACGATCCACACTTTACTGGAATCCATCCGTAATTACTTCGCCTGGAAAAAATAAGGTTATCCTTAAATTTTTCAACAACGATATCACACAGGCATTCCGCGTAGTTATCGAAGGAATGACCAAAGATGGAAGGCTCGCTCACGTAGAGCAGGTGATGGAATAATTAATGGTGAACAAACCGGACGCGACACCCCTCTACTTAAATTACGCCTCCTTACGCGGCGTAATTTTCAACTTCCCGGCAAGGATCGCTGTACCAAATCCCAGGATTCCAATCAGCGTAAAAGACCAGCGCAAACTAACTGCCTGAGCAATAAATCCTATCATAGGAGGCCCTATCAAAAAACCAAGGAATCCAATAGTAGAAACGGCTGCTAATGCAGCGCTCGCAGGCATAGAAGGCGATTTGCCTGCAAGTCCGTATACAATCGGAACCACAGAAGATACTCCAAGACCAACGAGCAAAAAGCCAATAGTAGCAGTGGCGACAAATGGAAAAACAACCGCGATTAATAAACCAATAGTGATCAGTGAACCGCTTAATTGCAAAATCCGTTTTACCCCAAACTTTGTAACAAGTCTATCGCCCAAAAAACGACCAAGAGCCATCGTGCCGGTAAAAGCCACGTAACCTATCGTGACCAACGAGGCAGGCGATTTCACTATGTTTTTAAAATAAACCCCACTCCAATCGGCCATGGCGCCTTCGCAAAGCATAGAGCAAAAAGAAATAAGGCCCAAAAGCAATATTCTTTTATCGGGTTTTACAAATAACTTCTGAACAGTTTTGCTACCCATATCATGTGGGATCGTGGACTTATAAGAACCCAATACCAGCAGAACAGCAAAGCCGCTTACACATGCGAAATGAAAAAAAGTTGAAAGGTCTTTTGACACAAAAAAAGTTCCGATAAGCGCACCGCTGAATCCCGCTATGCTCCACAGTCCGTGAAAAGAAGCCATCACCGACCGGCCGTACAATGATTCCACACCAACAGCCTGCGTGTTCATGGCTATGTTGATCAGGTTGCCGGCGATGCCGAAAAAAAATAGCGACAACACCAATTGCCATACAGAAGAGGATAAAGCAAGAAGCAAAAGAATGGAGGGATAGAGAACGGCGCCGCAAACCAATGTAGGCCTGCTGCCATATTTGGTTACCAGCCAACCGCTGATAGGGAGACTTATCATCAAGCCCGTAGGAAGCGCGAGTAATACACCTCCCAATCCGGCATCACTTAAATGTAATTTATTTTGAATTGCCGGAATACGGCTAGCCCATGTAGAAAAGGTAAGACCTGCAATAAAGAAAAAAAAACCAGCTGCTATTCTATAACGTCTTAGCAATTCCGTTCTATTCTGATATTGAGTCTCCATCATTTATTTTAAAGATGCAAATGTAAAACGATAATGAGTAAATCAGTTCAAGTCATCGCCAATGGCAAGTGAACGCTTGTTGTTTTTTCTCGGCGCTACCTTTATGAGACTTTGTTCGGGTCTAAGAATCACCTTACTGTTGCAGCATTTGCAACAAACGCCCATCACGGTTATAAATATCTTTTCGAAAATTTAACTGTCCGTCTTTATCTATGAATGCAGTAAAATAACCGATATACACCGGGATCAACTTTTTCAGAGTTACGGTTTGTTCCTTTCCTCTATGCATAGCAGCATCTATCTTTTCGGGAGTCCATCCAGGCAATTGTTTCAAGATTCTTATGGCAAGGTCTTTCGGTTTTTCCACGCGAATGCATCCATGACTGAAGGCCCGGTTGTCTTCATTAAACAATGATTTGGAAGGCGTGTCGTGCAGATAAATTGCGTTCGAATTCGGAAAAAGAAATTTGACTAGACCAAGAGAATTTCTTGGTCCTGGCTTTTGTCTTACATTACCACCGTTCCATTCCATATTGTGGTTTTGCAAATAGTTAGGGTTCTTTTTCATTCCGGGCTTTATTTCCTTATTGATAATACTCGTGGGAATGTTCCAGTAAGGACTGAAAACCACATACCTCATTTTGCCACTAAAAATCACCGTCTTATTCATGGGCTTTCCTACTACCACATTGCTGCTCCACACACTTTTCCTATCTTCAAAATAATGCAATGTATATTCAGGAATGTTGACAAGGATAAATTCATTTGAAACGCTATCTGCCGGAATCCATCTAAAACGCTCCATGTTTACCATGATTTGCTCTGCACGCTTTTTTGCCGACACATTTATTTCATTGATAAATTCGTTGGTAAGTAAAGAATCCGGTTTGAGCCCATACCGTTGTTTTACAATCTGCACCACACCTGCTAATGCTGCATCATACACATCGCTGCTGTCTGTATTTTGTATATCACCCAATTGCTGCAACCGGGTGCGTAAAAACGGTATCACTGTTGAAGATTGATTGAGTTTTAACCGGATATTCTTAGTCAACAACGGCACTCTTATTTCATCTCCGTTTTTGTCGATATTACGATAAAGCGCGAGCGCTTTTTTCAGCCCGTCATATTGCATTGCGGCTATAGGCCCGCTTCGGTGTTCAATGAGGCCCGAACTTAAATTATCTGTCAGCAGCGATGTATAGGAAAGTTTTTTTCGCGGTAAATACCAATTAATGGACTCGGCTTTGTTGTTCAATGACCCGGCCCATATATTTTTTGAGTAATAAAAGTACTGTGCCGTCAGCATTAGTTCCATATTAATATCCGGCCCGCTGTTAACCAAGTTCACAGAATTATGCAGCATTTGTTCAAGTGTATCTTTATATAGAATGTCAGCGCTCACTCCTTCACTGCCCACATTTTCAATACTCGAGATTAAGGCCCCTGAAGTAGGTACCAGGCCACTGTTGTCATACCATACATAATGATAATTATTAGCACGATAAAATGTATCAAATTCTTTTCTAAACTCTTTGAACAAAGGTTTTTCATTAAGAAATTTTTGAATCTGCGCGCTATCAAATGAAATCCCCGAAGCCGCGTTGAAGCTACCCTCTACGATAGACTTTTCTTTCGATTCAACCGGAATCGGTTTTTGGGTTTCCTTTTTTTCCACTGTGTTGCACGCTGAAATAAATAATGCAATTATCAAAAAAAAGGAAAGAAGTTTTTTATTTATTGCGGGTATCATATTGAAGTTAATTGACGGTCAATTATCTTATTTAATTTCATGCGCTTTTACATCAAAATGATTCAGCTCGTATGCGTAATTTCTAATTGAAACAAACCATTTTTCATTTTCAAATCACAAAGTTTGAGTCAGTGTCAAAAGTACTTTTTTTATCACGTCCATAACCCTCTCCATAAAAATTGTATCCTCTTTATGTTTTAGGCACAATTAATGTGTCAGTGTTTATCAATAACAGTATTTTAAAACCGTTTGTGTATTCAAACAAAAATGAACCCGTATGAAAGCAATAAGAATCCACGAATTCGGCGGCCCCGAAGTATTAAAGTATGAAGAAGCACCACGCCCGGTAATCGCTGCCGATGAAGTTTTAATAAAAGTATATGCCAGTGGTGTCAACCCAGTCGATTACAAAATGCGCGAAGGCCTGGCGGAATCTCTTTTTCCTATTGACCTTCCTTTTATCCCAGGTTGGGACGTATCAGGCGAAATAGAAGAAGTGGGCAGTGATATTTTAACTTTCAAAAAAGGTAACGAAGTATACGGCAGACCGGATGTAACGCGTAATGGCACTTATGCGGAGTATGTGGCTGTGAAAGCTGATCAGATTAATTTTAAACCACAAAGTATAGACCATGATAAAGCAGCAGCAGTACCACTCGCAGGACTTACTGCCTGGCAAAGTTTGTTTACCTATGGTAAACTTGAAGAAGGTCAGAAAGTGTTGATACACGCAGCTTCGGGAGGCGTGGGCAGTTTCGCTGTGCAATTAGCCAAATGGAAAGGCGCCCGTGTGATAGGAACAGCATCCGAAGAAAATATTGATTTCTTGTTTGACCTGGGAGCCGATGGTGCTATTGATTATAAAAATGAAAAGTTTGAAGATAAGATAACAGGTGTTGACCTTGTGCTTGACCTGATGGGTGGCGATACACAAAAGCGTTCTTTAAAAGTAATTAAGAAAGGAGGAAGGCTGATCACCATTGTGCAACCGCAATACCAGGAAGAAGCAAAAGCAAGAGGTATACACATGGAAGCGTTTTTGACAAAATCCCTGCCTGAAGAATTACAGCAATTAACTAACTTGATTGATTCAGGAAAAATAAAACCCATTGTTACACAAAAGTTTGCATTAAAAGACGCGGCCGAAGCGCAGATAGAAATTGCAAAAGGGCACACGAGAGGAAAGATAGTGCTGACTGTAGTGTGATGCTGCTTTCATCATCAGGTTTATTTTGCAGCGTCCTAAAAATTATCCCGGCAGTAAAGCAAAGAATAATTGAGATTTTATTTTTTTGATAGACGGGAAGTTTATTTTGAACCATTTTTTTGAATATTCTTTTATGGTAACAGCACAACAACTTGCCGGCAGTTGTATTCCATTTTCGAAAGACCATTAGCGGGCTAATAAAGATGGCATAGCTTCAATATTGCTATTTTATTACCTATGATCCAATAAGTGAAAAGACAAAAAAAATTAGTGATAGTACATGGAATATATAAATGAGTCCACCAACTAATTGTAATCCATTGAAAAGATGAAAAAAATCACCTTAGAGTGTGCTTGCTTGTATGCTGTCTAACCAGCATGCTCTCATCTTTCACAATACTATTCTAACACCAGGCTTTCAAATTATTTAACCACAGCAAAGCTTTATTATTACTACTCTTCCAACTTAATACCCGTTTTAGTAAGCGCTATTTTGTGCTGCTTATATAAATTTCCTGTTGTCATTTTAAAAGTTTTTTTACTCATTCCAAAGAATGAATAGATTTCTTCCGGCGAAGACTTATCATGATATGGAAGATAACCGTCATTCTCCTTTAACAACCGTAACACTTTTTCCGTTT
>Ga0207933_1001427_pt1 | contig 18007 bp, 19 predicted proteins | sample NGESurdeep092012_4_FD_184488 | JGI IMG/M metagenome (GOLD analysis project Ga0207933, IMG submission 184488) | Arctic peat soil microbial communities from Barrow, Alaska - NGEE Surface sample F53-3 deep-092012 (SPAdes) | ecosystem: Environmental > Terrestrial > Soil > Wetlands > Peat ...
TGATGCCAAGATAGATGCCGGCCCATGAGAAGGGGACCGCCGCGACTTGCGGCGCGGGTCCAGCAGGCGGCGCTTGGTAGAGGTCGGCGGCGCGCGCGGTCGCAAGGGGCGCCATCATCGCCGTTAGCGCAATCAGGCCGCCAAAGCTGTGTCTCATACCGATCCGGATTTCGAGCGTTATGGGGCCGCATTCGTGGCCGCCATTCAGGGCGGAAGATGGGCGCAATGACGGCAGGAACAGCGTGGGCGCGCGCAGCACACCATGTCCCATGCTGGAACTGGCAACGTCTTTCCTGAATCCGAGCCACAATGAGCGGTGAATTACGAATATTTAATCTCGCGTCGATGCAATTGCGGACGTTCGGCACGAGGAGACGGGTGCGCAGTCAACTCGCATCGCTTGCCGGACTTATAGCGCCGGCACGAACAATCAGTTCGTGACCTTGATGTTGGCGGCTCTAGCAATCTTCGCGAATTTCGCGCTTTCCGAATGAACGAAAGACCCGACTTCATCAAGGCCCATCGTTCGCGGAATGATTCCCTGCACCATTAATTTATCGGCAACGTCTTTGCTCTGGATCGCGGCATTGGCGGCCTGATTGAGCTTTTTGAGCACGTCGGGCGGCGTCTTCGACGGCGCGAAGATTCCAAACCAGTTCAGCAACTCGTATCCCGCGAGGCTCGGATCTCCCGAGCTGAGCGGCTCCACGTCAGGAAGCTGCGGCATCGGTCCTTTCGAGGTGACGGCCACCGCCCGCAGCTGATCCGCTTTGATAAAAGGAAGAGCCGCCCCAAGACTGGAGAAGCTCATCGTCACGACGCCGCCGGCCACATCGGTGACGGCAGGGGCAGACCCACGATAAGGAACGTGCAGAACCTTGATGCCCGCCATCGCATTCATGAGTTCGCCGGCAAGCTGCTGCGGGTTTCCGACGCCGGACGACGAAAACGAGAGCTTGCCGGGATTGGCCCGCGCATACGCAATCAGCTCCTTCGGATTGTGAACGGGCGTCTTCGTGGCGACCACGACGACACATGGCACGATGCCGACCAGCGCGACCGGCACCAGATCCCGGTCCGGATCATAAGTCATCTTCGCGAAGATGTGCTGATTGATCGCGACTTCACCGGAAGCAGCCGCCAGCAATATGTAGCCATCAGGTTCGGCTTTAGCTGCGGCGTTCGCCGCGATCATCGCGCTCGCGCCGGGACGGTTCTCGACGATGACGGTCTGATGAAACGCATTGCCCATCTGATTGCCGACGAGCCGCGCCACGATGTCCACGCCGCCGCCGGCCGCGTAGCCGACGAGCATGCGAATGTTCCTGCTGGGGTAGGCGGTCTCTGCCGACGCCGGGCCAAAAGCCGCTCCAGCGGCGATCGATGCCGCCGCCGTCAAAAACACGCGTTTCGTCAGCACGTGGTGCCCCTCATTGAACGGCGCGTATCATAGCGCCGGGCCGATTGGCCCGCCCGCCTTTAGAAACGAAAGCTGGCTGGGCCGTCAGTGTCAGTAGCAACGGTCTCCCCGTGCATTTCCCTGCAAACAGGGAATTTTGCAGGGAATTCGAGCTGAAATGGAGCCTAGGCTAGCTCCTGAGCTCGGAATAGGCCCCACGCTACAGAGACTTAGCCTGAAATTTCCCTAGATGCCCATGCAGGGAATTTCCGCATACAGAACAGCGAAATCAAAACGCAAAGCAGCGAAACCAGGATCTGAATTCCGCAAGGCGTAACAAACCTGTCGCTGCGGCGGATCGCCTGCAATCGCCGACCGAGCAATTGTCCCCCCTGATATTCGGAGTCGGCGTTGAAGTGAGGCGTTCTGTCGGTCCTTGCGCTTCTTGTATACAAGTGTACCAATAGCGCGATGAGAGGAAAGAAACGGCTGGCGGCTCTACCACCCTTTATCACCGCGCGGGAGCGTGGCAGCCGCCTCTATGAACGGCTCCGCGAGGACATTTTGTGTGGCCGCTTGCGACCAGGTGAGGCGCTGTCAGAAACACGCCTTGCCGAGCGGCATGGCATCAGCCGCACGCCGGTGCGCGAAGTGATTCAGCGGTTGGCGAAGGAAAACCTGCTGGCAATCGTTCCCCAGGTCGGCACGTTCGTGGCGCCGATCAAGCTTTCTTCGGTCACTAGCAGCCAGTTCGTCCGCGAGGCACTCGAATGCCGTGCGGTCCGCCTCGCGACCGAACGCGCGACGCGACCGCAGGCCGAAGCATTGCGCCAGCAGCTCTCTCTTCAGGCAAAGGCCATCGAGAAGGGCGGCAGCGTTGCATTCTTCCAGCTCGACGAGCAGATGCATTCGCTGATTCTTGATATCGCTGGCCATCCGGACGCTTGGGATCTGATCGCGTCGGTCAAAGCGCAACTGGACCGCGTGCGCTACCTGTCGCTCGAAGACGAAAGCTGGCTGAAGATGATCTATCGTCAGCATCGCGACATTGTCGGCGCTATCCGCAGCAGGGACCCTCTCGGTGCCGAACAAGCGATGCAAGATCATTTGCGTACGGTGTTTGGTGCAATTGCGCGGATCGCTGAAGAGCAGCCACAGTTCTTCGAGCAGGAGCCAGTCACTCTCGATCGGGGAATCGCCTGATGGAGCAGACCTGGCGGTGGTTCGGGCCCGAAGACAAGATTTCGCTGCCAGAAATCCGTCAGACCGGCGCGACCGGGATCGTCACTGCGCTGCATCACGTTCCCTATGGCGCGATTTGGAGCCGCGATGAGATCGCCGTCCGCAAGCAGGTGGTTGACGCGGCGGGCCTGCGCTGGAGCGTGGTCGAGAGCCTGCCGGTCGCCGAAGGGATAAAACTTGGCGAAGGTGATCTGGCGCCGTTATTCGAGAATTATCGACAGTCCCTGCGTAATCTCGCTGCCGAGGGCGTCACGACGGTCTGCTATAACTTCATGCCGGTCCTTGATTGGACTCGGACACAGCTTACCACGCCACTTCCCAGTGGCGGCACCGCGTTGCGCTTCGACGCGCATGAATACGCGGCGTTCGACTGCTTCATCCTAAAGCGTTCGGGCTCCGAAGCCGAACAGCGGCCCGATGTGCTCGCCAAGGCGAAGGATTGGATCAAGGACGCCGGCGAAGCGGACAAGAGCCGCCTCTTGGCGACCATCATGGCCGGACTGCCGGGCGCTTACGAGCGCTACGACGTGCCGGGTTTGCGGAAGATGCTCGACCGCTACCGCGGCATTGATCGCGACGCCTTGCGGCAGAACCTCAAACGCTTCCTTCAACAAGTCGTGCCGACGGCCACGGAAGTCGGCGTCCGCCTGTGCATCCATCCCGACGATCCGCCGCGGCCGCTGTTCGGATTGCCGCGCATCGTGTCGTCGAGCGATGATCTTGATTTCATCGTCGGAGCCGTCGATGAAGTGGCAAACGGCATCACTTTGTGCACCGGATCGCTCGGCGCCGGCACCAGCAACAATGTACCCGCAATTGCCCGCCGCTTCGCGGTACGTACCCACTTCGTACATTTGCGCAATGTCACGAAGGAGCCGGACGGCTCGTTTGTCGAGGCCGAGCACCTCGGCGGTGACGTCAATCTAGTGGATGTCATCCGGCCGTTGCTGCAAGAACAAGCGCGGCGGCACCGTAGCGGCGATCCGAACTGGCGCTTGCCGTTCCGACCCGATCACGGTCATCAACTTCTTGAAGACGCCAAGCGCGCGACCCATCCCGGCTATCCGCTGTATGGCCGTATGCGTGGGCTCGCCGAGCTGCGCGGCGTCATGAAGGCGATGTCGTCGATCGAGGGGCTGCCGCTATGAGCGCCCCCCGCCTGTCGTCGCACGCTCTGGCCTCGCTACCGGGCACCATTGTCCGGCCGGATGTCGACCGTGGTCGACTGACGGCGGGCATCGGCCATCTCGGCCTCGGTGCCTTTGCCCGGGCGCATCTTGCCTCATACACCGAGCCACTGCTCAAAGGCGATCCAGCCTGGGGCATTTGCGGCGTCAGCCTGCGCAGCCCCGCGGTCCGCGACGCCCTCGCCCCGCAAAACTGGCTCTATATCCGTGCCGAGCGTGACGGCGTCGGCGAGAAGTTGCGCGTGATGGGCGCGCACACCGACGCGCTAGTGGCGCCGGAAGATCCTGCAGCCGTCGTCGCGCGCTTCGCGCAGGCTTCGATCCGAATCGTAACGATCAGCGTGAGCGAAAAGGGTTATCATCGCCGCGCGTCCGACGGCGCACTCGACGAGGACGACGACGCCATACGCGCCGATCTCGCCTGCCCCGATCGTCCTCTGACCGTCCCCGGCATCATCGTGGCGGCGCTACGCGTACGTCGCGAGGCCGGCATACCGCCTTTCACCGTTCTGTGCTGTGACAATCTGCCGGACAACGGCACCTCGACGCGCGGCATTGTCCTGCGTTTCGCCGAAATGCTGTCGCCGGAGTTCGCGCGCTTCATTGCCGACAACGTCGCGTTTCCGAATTCGATGGTCGATCGCATCGTTCCGGCCACGACCGAAGACGACAAGAAGCGCATCGCCGCAGCGGCCGGGGTCATCGATGCCTGGCCGGTCGTGTGCGAGCCATTCTCGCAATGGGTCATCGAGGACCGCTTCCCTCTTGGCCGTCCGGCCTGGGACAGCGCCGGCGCCACGCTTGTGGCTGATGTGAAGCCCTACGAAATCATGAAGTTGCGGTTGCTGAACGCCAGCCACTCGGCGATTGCCTATCTCGGCCAGCTCGCTGGTCTGCCGACCGTCGCGGAGGCGATGCGTGAGCCGGCGCTGGCGCAGTTCGTCCGCAGCTTGATGGCGGAAGCTGCGGCCACCTTGCGTATGCCGGCGGGGGTCGATCTCGCGGGCTATCGCACAGCGCTTATCGAACGCTTCCGCAATCCGGCCCTTCAGCACCGCACAGCGCAAATCGCGATGGACGGAACGCAGAAGCTGCCGATGCGAATATTCGCCACCGCGCTCGATCTCATAGGCAAAGGGCGGCCCGCGCTGTGCATGGCGCTGGTCACCGCTGCATGGCTTCGATTCCTTCAGCAACGTGATGACACCGGATCACCGCTCACTGTAGACGATCCCAACAAGGACAAGCTGCTCCAAGCAGCACGGAATGCCGACACGTCCCTGTCGCTCGTCCGGCGGATCTTCGCCCTCAGCGACATCGTGCCACCCGCTCTTGCGGCATCGAATGTTTTCGAACGCCAGGTGCTCGATGCATTGATCGCGCTTTCAACATCCGGTGCTCGCTCGACTCTGCGAATGTTCAACCAACGGGAGGAAAGTCTTGAAAAACACCCTGAAACTACTGATCACCGCCTGTCTGCTGACCGCCTCGCTGCCGGCTCTCGCGCAGGAAGTGCCGGCGCCCGGTAAAAGCTCGCGCGTCGATGCCATCCGCAAAGCGGGCGCGCTGCGCGTCGGCGTTCTCGCGAATGCGCCATGGTTGGTCGAGAATACCACCGGTTCCGGCGAACACTGGTCGGGTCCGGCCTGGGTGCTTGCGCAGGAATACGCCAAGCGCCTCGGCGTCAAGCTCGAGCCCGTTCTCGTATCTCACGAAACCAAGGTGCCGGTGCTCGCCGCCAATCAGGTCGATATCTCGATCACCCCGCTCGCCGAGACTCCGGAACGCAGGGCGGTCGTCGATTTCGTGCTCTATTCGAACACCAGCGTGTGCATGTTCGGAAAGGCCGATAACCCGAAATTCGCCAAGGCTAAGTCGGTGGACGACCTCAATAGCCCCGACTACACCATCGCCTACTTCATCGGTGGTGGCGAGGAAGGCTGGGTGAAGCATCGCTTCGCCAAGGCCAAGCTGCTTGGGGTCGCCAATTCCGGCGCGACCGCGCCGCTTGAGGACGTCATGGCTGGCCGTGCGGACGCCGCGCCGATCAACCGCATCCCCTATGTGCCGATGAGCCACAAGGTGAAGGGCCTCGCCGTTCTGCCCGCTGCGAACAATTGCCAGGGCAGCATGGAAAAGGCCCAGCCTGTCGGCATGGCGATCGACAAGAACCAGCCAGCGCTACTCGAGTGGATGAACGCCGTCGAAAAGACGGTTCACCCCAAGCTCGAAGCAGCGGAAGAAGCTGTCGTCGCCAAGATGAAGTAGCTCCCGCAACCGGCGTTGCCGCCCCGGCAAGGGCGGCAACGTTCGCCGGATCCGTCAATCATGTCCCTCGATTTTACGCCTATTTTCGATAGCTGGCGCTTTCTACTTGGCGGTCTCGGGCTCACGCTCGGCTTGTCGGCGCTGACCATCGCGCTTAGCGTCATTTTTGGCGGCGCGCTTGGCCTTGCCCGCTGCTATGGGCCGGCGTGGCTTCGCCTCCCGCTCGTTTTCTATATCGACTCGATGCGTTCGATTCCGGTCCTCGTCGTCCTCATCTGGACCTATTTCGCGCTTCCCGTAGTCACGGGAGTGACGCTGCCACCTTTCTGGGCCGCAACTCTCGCCCTAACCGCCCACATTTCAGCCTATGTCGCCGAGATCATTCGTGCCGGTATCAGTTCCGTGCGCGCCGGCCAGGAGCGCGCTGCTTTTGCCCTTGGCATGTCGCGGTACCGCGCCATTCGCGACATCGTCCTACCGCAGGCTTTAGTACGCATGCTGCCGGCGTTCGGCTCGATCCTTTCGATCACCATCAAGGACACGGCCATCGCCGCGGTCATCGCCGTGCCGGAATACATGAACCGTTCGCAAACAGTCGCCGGCCAAAGCTTCCATCCGATCGAGGTCTTTATCGTGGCCATGATCGTGTACTTCCTCGTCTTGTTTCCCGTGACCCGCGTCGTGGACATGGTCTACGCACGATACGGCTACCTCGGCCGCTCATGAGCTACGATTGGTCCGTCGTCTGGCGCAATGCCGACGTGCTCTGGGAGGGCACAAAGATCACCGTGTTTCTTACGGTGACGACGATGGTGGTTGCCGTCCCAGGGGGTATCCTTCTCGCGTTGATGCGCCTGTCCCGAATCAAGGTCCTGAAAGCGGCGAGCGTGACGTTCGTAGAATTCTTCCGTAATCTGCCGCTTATCCTCGTCATCTATACCGCCTATTACATCCTGCCGGTCGCAACTGGGTTGCGCTTCTCGCCGATCACGACCGCGATCGTCGCGCTCAGCCTCAACGTTTCCGCCTATAACGGCGAGACCTTCCGCGCCGGAATTGCTTCGATCCGCAAGGGCCAGAGTGAGGCAGGATACGCTCTCGGCATGAGCCGCACGCGCGCGATGTTCGAAATCGTGCTGCCGCAGGCCATCCGCCGCGTCCTGCCCGTGCTAGCGAGCACCTGGGTCTCGCTGTTCAAGGACACCTCGCTGGTTTCCGTCATTTCCGTCGGCGACCTGGCGTTCGAGTCGATGCGTGTGCGCTCGCAGACTTTTCGCATTCTTGAGATGCTGACGGCAATGGCTGTGATCTACTGGCTGCTCGGATACCCGCAGGCCAAGCTCGTCGACTGGATCAACAAACGCTCCCGGGTGACTGAATGATCGGCACACAAGCCGGGAATAGGCGTGGCGAGGGGGGCAGTGTGCCGACCGTCACGTATAAGGACATCCGAAAGCGCTTCGGCACCTTCGATGCGCTGACGGGCGTGTCGATCGACGTTTATCACGGCGAAGTCGTCTGCCTGATCGGCCCGTCCGGCTCCGGCAAATCTACTTTGCTACGCTGTACCAACGGCCTTGAGACCATGGACAGTGGCGATATAAAGCTTGACGGTAAGAGCCTGCCGAAGAATTGGAATGGTATGCGGAGCGTCCGCCAGCGCATGGGGATGGTGTTCCAGAACTTCGAGTTGTTCCCACACAAAACCGCCTTGGGCAATGTGATGTCGGGGCCGTTGAGCGTCCTGGGCAAGCCACGCAATCAGGCCGAGCAACGCGCCATGGAGTTGCTGCGAAAAGTTGGTCTTGCCGACAAAGCAAATAGCTATCCTGCGCAGTTGTCGGGGGGCCAGCAGCAGCGCGTCGCCATCGCGCGTGCGCTCGCCATGGACCCGGAGATCATGCTGTTCGACGAGCCGACCTCGGCCCTGGATCCGGAGACCATCGGCGAGGTGCTCAATGTGATGAAGCAACTCGCTCAGGAAGGTATGACAATGATCGTCGTCACGCACGAAATGACCTTTGCGCGGCGCGTCGGCAACTGGATCGTTGTGATGGACCGCGGCGCCATCATCGAACAGGGTACCCCGACGCAGATATTCGACGCCCCGCAGAAGGAGCGCACGCGCGAGTTCTTGAGCCATCTCGGCTGGTCAGGCTGACGCGACGCTGGCAGCTGGGGTACAGACGGTGTGATCGCCACCGGACGGGAGACCATGAGCCGACAGGTCGACATCTTGTCTATGGGCGAACCCATGGTTGAGTTCAATCAGACGCGCGAAGGTGGACGCGACAGCTTCCTGCGCGGGTGCGGCGGCGACACGTCGAACTTTGCCATCGCGGCAGCGCGCCAAGGCGCCAGCGTCGGCTACATCTCCGCAATTGGCACCGACACCAATGGCACACTCCTGCGCGCGCTGTGGCAGAGCGAAGGCATCGACGAGACGCATGTGAAGACGAACGCGCAGGCGTCGACGGGGGTCTATTTTGTCAGCCACACCGAAGACGGCCACCAGTTCGATTTCGCACGGACCGGATCGGCAGCAAGTTGCTACTCGGCGCATGACCTGCCGCTCGAGGCCATCACTGCCGCTAAGGTGCTGCATCTGTCGGGCATCTCGCTTGGCATTTCGACGTCCGCATGTGACGCGTGCTATCACGCCATCGAGCATGCGCGCGCCAATGGCGTCACGGTATCTTTCGACACCAATCTGCGCCCGAAGCTGTGGCGACTAGCTCGGGCCCGCGCCGTGATCTGGGATGTGATCGCGCAAGCGGATATCTGCCTGCCGAGCTATGAAGACATCCTGCATCTCTCGCCGCTGCGCGACGCAGATGCGATCGTTGATCGCTGCCTCGCCGACGGAGCGAAGATCGTCGCCTTGAAGCTCGGCGCCGATGGCGCTCTGATCGCCGATGGCAATCGACGCATCCGCATTGGTCCCTATCCATGCCGGCCTGTCGACGCGACTGGTGCCGGCGACACCTTCGGCGGCGCGTTCGTCGCCCGAATCGTTGCTGGCGACGATATCGAGACGCAGGACGCTATGCCGCTGCGGCAGCCGCACTGTCGACCGAGGGCTATGGCGCTGTGCGGCCGATTCCCAGACCCGAGCGCGTGCATGCACTCCTGGAGCACGCGCATGGATAGGCGTCCCTCAATCGCGCTCATCGCCCATGACGCAAAAAAGAGCGAGATGGCAAAGCGGGCCGAAGCGCATGTGGAACAGCTCGAAGGCTGCGCACTGACCTCCACCGGCACCACGGGCTCGCATCTGATGCAGCGCTGCCCTTCGCTAACGATCGAGCACCTGCTCAACGGCCCGGCCGGCGGCGATCAGCAGATCGGCGCGCGTATTGTCGAAGGTCGTATCGATGTGCTGGTGTTTTTAATCGACCCTTTCTCGGCGCAACCGCACGACGTCGACGTCAAGGCGCTGGTGGGGGTCGTCGCGCAGGGCAACATTCGCTTCGCCATCAACCGCCGTACAGCGGACCCTATCCTCGCCACCCTCCTGCCCGCGAGCCCTCTATGAGAGTCAACATCGCGTCAGCGCGCGTCAAGAAGCTGCTCGAGACGGCACCGGTCATTCCAGTCATCACCATCGAGCGCGTATCCGATGCGGTGCCGCTCGCGCGCGCACTCGTCCAAGGCGGGTTGCCGGCAATCGAGATCACGCTGCGCACCGCGGCGGCGTTCGATGCAGCCGCCGCGATCCTAGCCGAGGTGCCGGAGGCGATCGTTGGCATTGGCACCGTGCTGAGCCCAGGCGATCTCGAACGCGCGGAGAGGATCGGCGCCGCTTTCGCGATCAGTCCCGGACAGAGCCCACATCTTCTGAGCGCGGCCGCGGCGGGCGCTCTCCCCTATGTACCTGGTATTCAGACGGCGTCCGATCTCGTCGCCTGCGTCACATTTGGCTTCGACATCGTCAAGTTCTTCCCGGCGGTGCCTGGCGGCGGGCTTGCTGCGCTAAACGCGTTGGCCGGGCCCTTTCCCGGCGTGAGCTATTGCCCGACCGGCGGCATTGGCGAAAGCAATGTTGCCGAGTGGCTCGCCCATCCGAAGGTAATCGCCGTCGGCAGCTCCTGGATCGCACCACCCATCGACATCAGGGATCAGGCTTGGGCAACGATCGAGCAGCGCGCTCGCGCCGCGAGTTGTTTGCGGTAAGTACGAACCAAAGCGCTGACGCAGCGCATGCGTCGCCCCGCGCCAAGGAAGGCCTTCGTCCGGTTTTGGCCCTAGATTAGCCGTGAGCCAAAAGCGAACATCTGACGTTTACCCAAATGAGGTCCGCAGCGGAAACAGATCTGACACGTCTGTTTCATGCGCACAACGAGGCCGCGCTTTGCCTTATGTGTCAGAGCCGCTCATGAAATTGGCAACGGTCGTCCATAGCAGGTGACGCTTGAGGCCGAGGGATGTGCAGTGGGCAAGGCCCGGCAGCACGGCAAAGCGCTTGTCGCCGCCCGGAAGGCGCCGGAAGAACGCGAGAAGGTCATCCATCGTCGCGATGCCATCGTGCTCGCCCCGGACAATCATTGTCGGAACGTTGATCCTTTGCGGATCGACCAACGGAAGTCGAGAAGTCATGTCGAGATAGGTGCCCGTCGGCACACTGTCCGCATAAGCGAGCTGAGCCTCTGCGCATGCTTCGACGACGGCTGGATCGGTCGTCCCAGGGAGATCACGCGTAAAGATGCTGGTGATGAACGCGCGATCGATCGGCCTGCGGTTGTTCTTCTTGAAGAAGGTCAGTCCGTCCCGACGCTTCGCCAACGTTGGTGAGCCTTCTCCGGTCCAGACAAACGCATCGAGAACGAGACGCTTCACGCGATCAGGTTCTGCCTGAGCGAATGCGCCGGCGCGGAGCGCGCCCGAGGACATACCGTACAGGTAGAACGACTTTGCACCCGTGCGAGCGCTAATCTCGGCCGTTGCTACCTTCAGATCCTCAACACCGCAGGCAATATCGGCATTGCTCTCCGTTATCGTAGAACGTCCGTAACCCTCGTGATCCAGCGTCCAGACGTCGTAACCGCGCCGCGCGAGCCAATCCATGAATGAGTAATCCGGGCGGCTCGGGACCGTCAGATCAAAGCTTGGCAATGCCGACAGCGACGACCCGTGCACTAATATGACGGGCGGCCGGATTGCACCGGCCGCCGCGCCATCGCCATCTCTCTTCCTCCATAGGAAGAGCGAGACCTCACCTTTGCCCGCCCAGTGCTCCTCTGCGATGATCCTATCCGCGGACGCTTCCGTGCAGTCTCTCATTTTGGCAGATATTCGTTCGTGAAGGTTTTTTCGAAATCGATCTTCTCGCCTCCGCTCGGCTGCAAATAGTCGAACACCTTCTTCGCACCGGTAAGAGTCATTTTGCCCTTGTCCTTGCTCCATATCTGACTGACCGTGTCATAAGCTTTCGAATTAGATTCAGGAGAGAGCTTCGGATACTCGGCCGCCATGATCTCTTTCCCGCGCTTAGGGTCGAGCAGGATCTGTTGGGCTTCTGCGAACACCGCAACAACTTTGCGAGCAAGCTCGGGGTTCTTTTTCAGCATCTCCGGATACGTGCAGACGGTCATGAAGATCAGGTCGCGGAACGCCGGGACCTCACCGCTCATGATGTTGATGAGCGTGCCACCGAGCCCGGCCTGCTCGAGCTCCACACCCGCCGGCTCGAATGGCATGCCGGCGTCGATCACTTTGCCACGAAACGCTCCGACATATGCCGTTGCATCAGCGCCGAGATAGACGAGCTTGACGTCGCCCGGCACCTGCAGCCCGTTCTCGCGGCCAAGCACCGTGAGCATCTTCTCTCCGGAGCCGCCCGACGACGGAGCCCCGATCCGGTGGCCCTTTAACAAACGGACGCGCTCAGCGAGGCTTTTTCCCTTTGCCTGGGCAAGCAGCTCCTTGCTCGCAACGACGTTATTCAGTGGACGGTCGGCGATGTTGAAGATCGCCACCAGGTTACGGCCTTTCGCAGCCGCATCCAGAATGTGCTCGTAGCTCAGGACTCCGAAATCGACCTGATGCGTGGAGACCGCCTGGAACGCGAGCGAGCCGCCCTTGACAGTAATGACCTCCGGTTCAAGACCGTGCTTTTGGAAGAGCTTCTCGTGGATCGCGACATAAAGCGGCCCGGAGAAATAACCGTGACCGATATTGACGATCTTGACCGGCTCCGCTGAGGCGGGCAGCGTCAACGCGATTACTGCGAGAACTGGCACTGCAAGTTTGACGACCCACTTCATGTCTTCTCCCCTTTTTCGATGTTTGGTTGAATGATTCTTTAAAATCAGCGACTGACGATTCTCCACCGTTCGAGACGTTTTTGAACGACGTTGACGGCCTCATTGAAGATCATGGCAAGCGCCGCGATGACGGCTAGGGCGGCGAATACACCTGCTGAATCGAACTCGCTGCCGGCACGCTGCACCAGATAACCGAGCCCACGGCTCGACGCGATCATTTCGCCGATGATCGTCCCGATCAGAGCGTAGGGAACGCCCGCCTTCAGGCCAACAAATATCCACGATGTCGCGGATGGCACGATCAGCTTGGTAAGAATTTGCCATCGGCTAGCGCGCATGATGCGAAGCCCGTCGATTAAGTCCTGGTCGACCTCGCGTACGCCCGAAAATGTATTGACGAAGACGAGGAAGACGACGAGTACCGCCGCAAGGGCGACTTTCGATTTGATATCGAGTCCGAACCACAGAATGAACAACGGCGCCAAAGCCACCTTCGGCAAAGCGTTGAATGCCCAGATAAAAGGATCGAGGAGACGGCTGAGAAATGGACTGAGGCCGAGCCAGAGGCCGCCCGCAACCCCGAGGCCGGCGCCGATTACAAATCCCACGACTGTTGCGTAGACCGTAGCCCAGACATGAGGCCAGATGGTGCCGGTCGACACCCATTCCCAGAGCCTCAGCGCGATATCGATCGGGTCGCTGATGATGAACGAATCCACCAACCGGCCTGATGCGAATTGCCAAATGCCCAAAAAGACGATGCCCAAAGCGAGTTGGTAAAGCCCCATCAGACCAGTGCCGACGTTAGGCGACACCATGCCGGCCAGCCGGCTGCGGCTGCCGTGCCCCTCCCCGACTTGGGGGACGTCCCGGGCGGTCATATGTTTTCCTCGGCGTATTCTTGCCGGAGCCGCTCCCAGATCGAGCTGTAGATATCGTGAAATTTCGGTGTGAACCGCACTTCTTGAACGTTCCGGGGCCGCTGCAGATCGATTATCTGTTCGAATGACACGCGGGCGGGCCGCCTCGTGAACACGATGACCCGGTCCGCAAGCGTCACTGCCTCCACGAGATCGTGTGTGACTAGGATGATCGTCTGCTGCTTCTCGGCCCAGAGCCGCAACAGCAAGTCGTGCATCGCAATTCTGAGTTGCGCATCGAGCGCTGCGAACGGCTCGTCCAAAAGAAGGGCTTGAGGTTCATAGACGAGCATGCGGGCCAGACACGCGCGTTTTCGCATGCCGCCGGACAATTCGCTCGGATATTTCTCCTCAAATCCAGACAAACCAACATGGCCGATCATCGCGGACGCGGTCTCATTCCGCCGTTCTGCTGCCCAGCCCGCGATCTCCAGCGGCAGAGCAACGTTGTCGATAACCGTACGCCAAGGCAGAAGGTTGTCCTTCTGCGTCATATAGCCGACGTTGGTATTCACTTCTTGGACAGGCTGCCCTTCGTAGAGTACGCGTCCTCTATCGGGATGATAGAGACCCGCGATCATGTTGAGCAAAGTCGACTTTCCGCAACCCGACGGTCCGATCAAGGCGACTATCGAGCGTGGCTCGATCGTGAGATCGACCCCGTCGACGGCGTGCACTTCATTGCGCCGTCTGCGGAAGGTCTTCTGGATCGACCGAAGCTCGATCATTCCGTCACTGCCCAATCCTAGGTCTGCTAGACGATCATCCGCTGATGGCCGCCGTCCACGTCGATATTTGCGCCGCAAATGTAGGCTGCGCGATCGGAAGCCATGAACGCAACCGCATCGGCGATGTCCTCTGGCTTGCCCCAGCGGCCTAGCGGCACCGTGCTGCCCCAAGCAGAACGCTGCTGCTCCAGACTCCGCCCGAGATAGCGCTCCTCGTCAATTTGCAAGTCAGACGTCAAAGGACTTGAGATCCGGCTTGGGCAGACCGCATTTACCAGGATGTTGTAACGGCCGAGATCGTCGGACAATGACTTGACGAACGCATGCTGCGCCGCGTTGACGACCGCCGAGGCGAGAACGTTACGGCCCGGTACCTTGCCTGCTTGACCGATGATGACGATGAAGCGGCCCGCGCCTTGACGACGCATGTGGGGCACGGAGTGGCGGGCAAGCTCCCAAGCGCCGAGCACCTTCGTCTGAAAATGCCCGTTCACCTGCTCGAATGTGAGTTCGTCCAGGCTGCCACGCAGATGCGTTCCTGCGTTGCTGACGACAATGTCTAGGCGCCCTGCCCAGTTTGCCGCCTCCTCCACAATGCGCGCAGCATCGCCCGGCTGTTCGACGCTCGCCGTTGTTCCGTTGACCGCACCCGCATCCGTCAGCTCGGCGATCCTTTGTGTCAGCTTGTCTCGATCTCGTCCGGTAATGAAAACCTTGGCGCCCTCGGCAAGCAGACGCCGCGCGATCGCGTGACCGATGCCGCTGGTACCCCCCGTGACGACCGCACCTTTTCCCTTCAAGCCAAGATCCATGATATTATTTCCTAACCGAAGACATAGCGTGCGTAACCGCCATCGATGGAGATCGAGCTCCCGGTCACGAAATCCGCTCGATCGGACGCCACCCAGGCAATCAAATCGGCGATCTCATCGGGCTGACCAAGCCGGCCGAGGACGTTGGCGCGGGTAAAACCAGATGCCGCCTCGTCCCGCGTCACGCCTCGCTCCCGCATCTCCTTCTTGATCATTCCGGAGACGATTTCGGTTTCAACGTACTGCGGACATACCGTGTTGACCCGGATGTTCTCCCGCGCCACGGCATCGGCCACCGCCTTTGACATCGCCTGTGCCGCCGCATTTGTAATGCCACTGGGAAGCCGATCCGGGTGTGGATGACGTACGGCTTGCCCAATGACGTTGACGATACGACCGCTGCCCAAGCGGCGCATATGCGGCAAGACCGCACGTATCATGCCGAAGAATCCGAACACCTTGTCCTCGAGCTGTCGTCGAAGTTGATCATCAGACATGTCGTCGACAGTCGCGCGAACGTGGGTGCCCGCGTTGTTGACCAATATATGGGGCGGGCCGAGCTTATCGACTACCGCCGAGACGAAAGCCTCACGCTGCTCGGGCCTTGTCGTATCGGCAACGACGCCAACAGCTTTGGCGCCGGTTTGACGCAGCCGCTGAACCGCGGCTTCGAGTCGCTCAGGATCGCGCGCGCAAATAGCGACGGCCGCGCCTTCTACAGCGAGGCGCTGCGCCGTCGCGAAGCCGATGCCCCGCGACGCGCCAGTGACGATGGCCGTTTTACCGGCGAGTCCCAGATCCATTGCACCCGCCCCCCCTACCAAAGCCCCTTCAACCGGCCGCCGTCCAAGTTCAATGACACGCCGGTGATGTAACTCGCACGTTCCGAGCACAAGAAGGCGATCGCATTGGCCAATTCTTCCGGACGGCCGAACCGACCGAGCGCGTTCTTCCTCGCTGCAAGCCGCCGCGCCTCGTCTTCCGACTGCACACCAAGTTCTTTCTGCAAACCGTTTGCGTTGCGGCGCCAAAGATCAGTCGCGACCCAGCCGGGGCAGACTGCGTTGACCAGTACGCTGTGGGGCGCGAACTCGGTCGAAAGCGACTTCGTCAGATTGAGCAGCGCGCTGTTCGTCATACCGGAGCCGAACATGTAAGGATCCGGTTCTTTGCCGGCACCGCCGATCAGATTGACAATCCGACCCCAGTTCTTGTCGCGCATGATTGGCCAAACGGCCCGGATTGCGCGCATCCAACCGAACAACTTGGTATCGAGCTGATTGCGCAAGCCGTCTTCAGTCAACTCTTCAAACCGGCCGGAGTACATCGTGCCGGCATTGTTGACGAGAATATCGATCGTGCCGAAGGCTCGAACGGTTTCGTCGGCCAACCGCTGCACGTCATCCGCCTTGCGCATGTCGGCGGCTATCGAACGGATTTCGCCGCCCGTCTTCTGGGCAAGCTCCTTGGCCGTATTCGCGACAGCATCGCCATCTCGAGCGCAGGTCATCACCTTGACACCGGCCTCGAGGAATTCGCGCGCCGTCTCCCGGCCGATGCCACGGCTTCCGCCGCTGATAATGGCAACACGGCCTTTGATTCCGAGATCCATATGACTCCCTTTCTCAATTCGTGAATGTTGCTAATGGCTGGAATTCTGGAATGCGGAATGCTGCACAAGCCAGCCGCCGAGACTGCGTACTCTGACCGGACAAAACCTCAAGGAATCTCTGCTGCGAACTAGCACCTGAGCTGATCGCTGTAGCGCGTCGAGAGCAGTAAATCGGGCACCAGAGGAGCGATGCGGTCGCGCGGTATCCGTCCGAAAATGCCGCGACAGCGCATGCCCGAATAGGAAAGGCGCGCGCCGTCCGATGCCGGCTGGCAGTTCATCAGAGCCTCCCTTGGCGCGCGCACGCTTGTCCGATTAAGCAAAATCGGCCGGCTCTCAGATTGGAGCCAATTTTGTATGAAAGTATCGATTGCCATTTGACGAGTCAATCGATACCGACATCACGATGGAGTCGCAGCCGAGCACGACGTCTGACTTGATGAGCTCCCGGCCGAAACAGCGGCGCGGCGAGACCGTCGGTTTTGTCATCGACGAAATTCGCGAAGGCATTCTCAGCGGCCGATACGCACCCGGGCAGCGCCTCATCGGCCGCGATCTCACTGACTATGTAGGTTTCAGCCGCGGTCCCGTGCGTGAAGCGCTTCGTCGCCTCAGTGCGGAAGGGCTGGTGGAGATCGTCCCGAACCGCGGCGCAATGGTGCGGCATCTGACGCGAAAGCAGGTCGACGACCTCTTCGCCGTTCGCAAGAACCTCGAGGGGCTGGCGGCGCGATTGGCCGCCGAACGCATCAACGAAGGTCCCAACCGCGCAATGTTTTCAGAGGTGTGGGGACAGGTTCGTCCCAAGAGCTCAGAGTTGCCCTGGAGTGACTTCATCCGCCTGAACCGACTCTATCACCACACCATCGTCGCAATTGGTGGCAATGAGACGCTCTCCGCGCTCATAGCAACGCTTCAACTTCCCGTCGTAATGCTTCAAATCGGCCGTGCGATGCGGCCACACCACACGCAAGTCTCCCACGAGGACCACGTCCAGGTCGCTGAAACCATCCTGTCAGGCAATCCGGATGGTGCCGAGCATGCGATGCGACAGCACCTCCAACGCTCACATGGCTGGATTGTGACACTACCGGACTCGGCATTTCGAAGAGGTGCTTAGGGGCGAGAACGCTCGGAGCGAGCCGTTTCCGTTTCGGACCACCCGGAAAACCCATCCTGCACACCAATGATGTGAGTCTTCATCGCCCGAAAGGCAGCATTGGGATCCTGCTGCTCTATCGCCGAAATGACGGCCCGGTGTTCACGTTTGGAAATCGAATAGTATGGCTCCTTCATGCGATCCTTTTTGTAGGCCAACCACGTCGGCGCGCGACGGAGACCATTGAGCTGCTCGAGCAGCGCGACGATGATCGGGTTCTGGGTTGCTTCCGCCACCGCAAGATGGAACTGGTGGTCCCATAAATTGTAGGCATCGGGATCCTTGGTGGTTTCGCGTTTGGTCGCATAGAGTCGCATCCGCTCGACGTCCGCCGGCCGCGCCGTTGCCGCCGCGCAGGCCGCGATTGCGGGCTCGAGTATCAGCCGCGCGTCGAGCAATTCTTTCGGCGAGATATTT
>Ga0207933_1001428_pt1 | contig 18000 bp, 19 predicted proteins | sample NGESurdeep092012_4_FD_184488 | JGI IMG/M metagenome (GOLD analysis project Ga0207933, IMG submission 184488) | Arctic peat soil microbial communities from Barrow, Alaska - NGEE Surface sample F53-3 deep-092012 (SPAdes) | ecosystem: Environmental > Terrestrial > Soil > Wetlands > Peat ...
CGAGTGGAGATTCAATACCCCCAGCCCAAAACAACAACAAAACCAATTACTTCAATTAGTTAAAAACACTATGAAATAGTTATCTGGTACAGCCCCAAACTTTTTACAGGAAAGCGAGCCAGCGCAGCCCGTGTCTACCCAGGTTTCAATCGATCCTCTTGAATTGCCGCTGAACATCGCAACGCCCGAGTCGGCGCTGCGCGGGACCATTCTGCACGAGGTCCTGCACGGTCTCGATGTCCCCGTCGGCACCCAGAAGTCGCTTCCACCGTGGCTCTTCTACGACGAACGCGGCACCGAGCTCTTCCAGGAGATCACCCGCCTGCCGGAGTACTATCTCACCCGCACCGAGCGCGACATCTTTGCCGCTCGCGGCGACGAGATCCTCAGCCGCGCCGGAAGCCCTCTCACCGTCGTTGAGCTTGGCTCCGGCACGGCCGCGAAGACCGGCCTGCTGCTGTCCGCTGCGCTTCGCCGTCAGGCCGAGGTGCTCTATCAACCCATCGACGTCAGCCCCACCGCGCTCGACGAGGCCGCCTCCGCCCTCTCGTCGGCGATTCCCGGTGTCACCGTTCGACCGCAGGTCGCCAACTACATCACGGAGGACTATCGCATCGAGCGCCCGAAAGGCTGCTGCATCCTGGCGCTCTACATTGGTTCCAGCATCGGAAACTTCAGCCTCCCTGATGCGAAGTCCATTCTGCACAAGCTGCGCGACCATCTCTCAACTTCCGGCGACGCGCTTCTGCTCGGCGTCGATCTCGCCCCCAGTTGCATCAAGACCGTCGAGTTGTTGCTGGCCGCTTATGATGACTCTGCCGGTGTGACCGCCGCGTTCAACAAGAACATCCTCGCGCGCCTCAACCGCGAGCTTGAAGCCAACTTCGATCTCGACCGCTTTGCGCATCGCGTTTGCTGGAACGCCGAGGAGAGCCGCATCGAGATGCACCTCGAAAGCCTCGCCGCGCAGACCGTGCTCATCGACGGACACCGCATCGACTTCGCCGCCGGCGAGACCATTCACACCGAGAACAGTTACAAGTTCACCGAACGCAGCCTGGTCGCCTTGATCAAGGATGCCGGCTTCGGCGCGCCGCAATGGTTCCAGGACCCGCAGCACTACTTCGCCGTCGCGCTCGCCTACCCCGGCTCGGCCGCACGCTTCTACCGCCGCCGGTACTCGCCGCTCTTGCCGCCGGTCTTCGATTCCAGCACGATCTCGCGAATGCGAATGCCCTTGTCGAGCGCCTTGGTCATGTCATAGACCGTAAGCGCCGCGACCGCCGCCGCTGTCATCGCCTCCATCTCCACACCCGTCCCCGCAACGGTCGCCGCCGTCGCGCGAATCGCCACACCGCCCGCAACCACCGGGGTCCCCGGCGAGCTTGCTCGCTGGGGTGGAACTAGTTCCGCCGTCACATCTACAAAGCTCAACGCCAGCGGATGACACATCGGAATCAACTCGCTCGTCCGCTTGGCCGCCTGAATCCCGGCAAACCGCGCCACCTCCAGCGGATTCCCCTTAGGATTCTGCGGCAGCGCCGCCAGCACCGCCTCATTCAACTCCACGAACGCGCTCGCCACAGCCTCGCGCCGCGTCTCCGCCTTCGCACTCACATCCACCATGCGCGCCTGCCCAGCTTCGTCGAAGTGTGAAAGCTTCTCACTCACGATGCCGTCCCTTCAAGAATAAAGCAACGCCCCCGATGACAATGACAAGTGACACAATATCGAGTGACAACTTGCCCAATCGGGTTAAATGGATATCCATCCCCAGACTGCCCAGATAGATACCTATAGATCCAAATAGGGCCACCAAAAACAAACCTACGCCAAGCGCAGTCCAAAGTGTCTTATTCGCATGTGTCATGCCAGTCATCCTACCGCAGCAACACCCTCACACTCTCCCCTGCAGCAAATCTCTCGACCCCACCCGGCAGCACGACGAACCCACTCGCCCGCGCATTCGCCGCCAGATTCCCCGATCCCTGCCACGGCACAAGCCGCACCGTCACGTGCTGCCAATCGCTCTCAATCACCGCCGGCAGAAACCGCGTGACGCGCGCTCCGCTCTTCACATCCTCTGCCAGCCGAGCCTCCACAAACCGAGGCGAAATCTCCGTCTGTCCAGCCAGCGCGCGCAGCATCGGCGCAACAAATAACCGAAAGCAAACCTCCGTCGACACCGGATTTCCCGGCAACCCAAAGAAATAAGTCCACTTCCGTTCGCTTTGATCTCTCCTCATCCGCCCAAACACCACCGGCTTGCCCGGCTGAATCCATGCGCCTGTAAAGATGAGCTCCGCCCCAGCTTCGCGCAGTGCCTGCTCCACAAGATCGTACTTGCCCATCGAAACCCCGCCCGACAGCAACAACAAATCCGCCTCGCGTCCCGCTATAATCCGTTCGCGCAGGTCGCTCATCACATCGCGCGCGGTCGGAAACCTCACCGCCTCGCCATCCTCCTCGCCCACCAGCGCCGCCAGTGCATAGCTGTTCGAGTTGCGAATCTGATAGCTCTCAAGCTCCGCATCCAGCTCCACCAGCTCATCGCCTGTAGCCACGATCGCCACCCGCGGCCTCGCGAACACATCCATCTGCGCATAGCCACAGCTCGCCGCCATCGCGATCTCCGCCGCTCCCAACCGCCGCCCCACCGGAATCAACTCCGCGTCCGCGCGAGCCTCCGCGCCCTGCGCCACAATATTTTCCCCGGGTCCCAACGCGCGCCCCGCCGCAACCCGCAGCAAACCATCGTCCCCCACCGTCGCGTGCTCCACCATTAACACCGCATCCGTGCCCGCAGGCGCCGGTGCTCCCGTCATAATCTCGATGGCTTCGCCGCTGCGCACTTCGTCCCCGCGCCACTGCTCGCCCGCGCGCACACTGCCCACAATCCGCAGCCCGCGTCCAGCAGCAACATCGCCGCTCCGAACCGCGTAACCATCCCTCGTCGATCGTGCAAATGGTGGCTGATCCCGCTCCGCGCGTACTGCGGAAGCGAGCACACGACCCGCAGCCTCCGTGATCGAGACGCGCTCCTTCGCCGAAGGAGGCGGCCCCGCCAGCGCATGCCGAAGCACCTCAGCCAGCGCCTCTTCAAACTCCAGCACCCGCTCCCTCACGCCTGCCTCCCTGCATCCACCAACAAGAAAGCCTCGGCCGAAAGCTTCAGCCGAGGCCTCCATCTTGCGCCGCGTCTAGTGTTTCTTGCCTGCCCTGTACGACGTGTCGACCTTCTCGCCCAGGCTGGTCAGAACCTCCTTGACCTGGTCCGAGCGTGTCCCGGTCGGCTCCAGCTGCAGGAACTTCTGGTATGCATCGACGCATCCCGGCGGCGGAATGATCTTGTTCGTCTTCGAGTCGAACGTCGACTTCGCGATCAGCGCCTGTCCCTTGATGTAGTACGGTGTCGGCTTCGTCGGATCGGAAGCAATCGCCTTGTCGGCCGCTGCCGCTGCCCCATCCAGCTGGTTAGCGTTGAACAACACCGCGGCTTCGTTGCCGTAGAACATCGCGGCATTCTGCGGCTCCAGTTTGACGGCGTTTTCGAAGGCTGCCGCGGCGTCCTGCGATTTGCCTTCCTTGGCCAGCGTGTTGCCCGTGCTATTCCACGCTGCAGCCTCTTCAGACACATTCGGCTTCTTCGACGCTGCATTCAGGTCCGCGCTCTTCTTGAAGGCGTCAATGGCCTGGTCATAGTTCTTCATCGCCTCGTCATCGCCCGTCACCGGCTTGTGCGCCTGCTTGTCCGCATTGCCCAGATGGTCGCCCTGTCCTTCCAGCGTCTGCCCATACGTGTACCAGAGGATGCTTTCGTCCGGCTTTGCATCCACGGCGGACTTCATATTGGTCACGTCCGCGCTCACGTCGCCATAGGTCGGCGGCCCGTTCTTGGTCAGATCCGCACGCACTGCCGCCAGTGTCGCGTTCAGGTTCGCAATCTTCTTGTTCTCGGAGATTGCTGCTGCGCTCTTGGCCTTGAACTCTTCGAGGTTTTTCTTCTCCTCCGCAGTCATCCCCTTGATGTAGTCAGGCCGCGTCATGTCGAAATCGAGCGTCTGGTCGTCACCCGCCTTCAACGTAACTTTCAGGTGATCGGGAGTCTTGCCATCGACCACGATAAGCGCGAAATAATCGCCCGGCGCAATTCCTGAACCTTTATAGGAGCCGTCCTTTTCGATCGGGAAGGAGTTCGTGAACTTTGTATCCTTCAGATTCTCCTGCGGCTGGTGGGTTAGCTCCACGTCGCCGTGGTCGATCGGCTGTCCGGCGGGGTTGATCACATGCCCGTGAATGCTGGCCGTCCCCTGCCCATGCGCCGGCGTAAGAACAAAGACCGCAAGAGCCGCGATCGCTGCAACAAAAATGCCCTTCCACTTGTTCATCATTTTCCTCACCTCGCCGAAGCGCTATTTGTCGTTCGAATCTTCAATAACTTGAACTTGCCGAGCTCTCTCAATCGCCGCCGCTCAACCCCTCGGACTCCCGTGCATGCCGGCGGTATGGAATCCGGTCCTCGACTCCGGCTTCGGCGAAGGCCCTCAGCCGCAGCCGGCAGCTCTCGCAAACGCCGCAGGCCTCGGTCTCCCCCGAGTAACACGACCAACTTACATGCAACGGAGCGCCCAGTTCAACTCCCAGCCGCACGATCTCCCGCTTGCGCAACCCGATCAGCGGTGTAACGACCTCAACCAGCCCCTCCTTCGTCCCCTCGCGAATCAACGCGTTGAACGCGTCATAATACGCCGGCCGGCAGTCCGGGTAGCCTGAGCTGTCCTGCTCAACCGCGCCGATAAAGACCTTCTCCGCCCCCAGCACCTCCGCCCAGCTCACCGCTGCGCTCAGAAAGTGCGCATTGCGAAACGGAACATACGTCACCGGCACCTTGCTGCCCGTCCGCTGGGAGCCCTCGCTCTCGACATCGCCCCCCTCCGGCACGGCAATCGACGTATCGATCAACGCCGATCCGCCAATCCGCCGAAAGAGATCCGTCTTCAGTTCCAGCAGATCGCGCATCCCCACCGCCTGCGCCACCGCCCGCGCCGACTCCAGCTCATGCTGCTCGGTGCGCTGCCCATAGCTCACATGCAGCCCGTAGCTGTCGAAGTCCCGCGCCGCCAGCGCCGCGCACACCGTCGAATCCATGCCGCCCGACAGGCACACGACCGCCCGCTGCCGCATCAACGCCCCTCTCCCTCCGCCTCCGCCGCCGTCACGTCCTCCATCGACTCCGGATCGTCCACCGCCGACTCCAGCACCCCTCGCGCCGCTTCCTCCTCCTCCGGTCGCACCTGCAAGCGCGCGCTAAACGCAAGCGGAATCAGGTTATTGGCGTTCTCTCCCTGTAGAAACGACGTGATGCCCGCCGCGCCCAGCGCCATTCGCGCCAGGTTGGCGCTCGCAGGATCGTAGAAGACCCCTACCGTAACCAAATCTTCCGGAGGATTCACCGCCGCCTCGTCAATCAGGCGATTCCGCTGTTCGTTCTGCTCACTCATGCTCGTCTCTTGTCTGCGCCCTTCTTGCGCGCCGTTACTAATAAATCTATAGATTGGCTTACTTTAAATCGATCGACTGCAAGTGGAACGTAATCGTTCCCCAGAACAGCCGCGCCCGCATCTGCACCGGCAGGTGCCTTGCATCGTCCGTATACCAGATCCAGATCTGGCCGCGGTTCTTCACCACGCCCTCATCGGCAGTCGCTTGTACTTTGACGGTCTGAAAGGTGCCTGCGGGTGTCTTAATCTCTTCCTGATCTTCCACTTTCATCCCCACCGTAACCGTCCGCATCGAGTCGGCCAGCGGAAAATAGATGGTCTCGCCCACATTCAGAGGCTGCGACTGCGTATAAAAGATCGCCGAAAGCGAGTCCGTCACGCACGCCGGCACATTCGCCTCCTTGTGCGTCGCCGTGCCTTTAACCAGGTTGCGCTCGTTCTGTGTCTGCTTGCCGTGCGCATAGTCGAACGCCAGTTCGCTGGCAATCTTCCGCCGGCCCTCCTGGGTCTGCTTGTTGAATCCGATCGAGCAGCCCGTCCGCAGGTCGAAGCCCGACTGAAACCGGTCCACCACCGGAAACAGCATATTAATCGCGCCCACCGAATCCGCAGTGGCCGAAATCTTCTCCGTCTCGCCCGTCTGGCTCAGATGAAACACCGCCGTCCCCGCGGTAAATACGCGCCAGTCCACGGAGAAGGTCAGGGTCTCGTGCTGCGGATATTCAAACCCGCTGATGGGCGGCTGCAGCGGCGGAATGGGTCGCTGCGTCGCTGCGGGCTTCGCTTCAGTCTGCGCCGCCATGGCCGCCGGTTCCAGGGCCACGGGGACACTGAGCAGAAAAACGGCCACCGCGGCCACGCACGTCCAAACCTTCAAATTACCGTCTCCCGTGCATTCAGGCTCGCCCACGGAACACGAGCATCCGCAGAATCAGGGCCGCGTACAGGGCAGCCGCGCCCATGCTGGCATTGTACTCGCGGTGATGACGGTACCGCTCCGCCGAGAACCTTCCCATCCCACTGTCGGGTTCTCCAAAGCGCGCCGGTGTCAGCCGCGGAAACAGTCGCGGCACACGCCGCGCATATTCATCGAAGCCCGCAAACGTCGCCCGCAGAAAAGCCTCTTCCGACAGGATCGTCGGCACATAGATCAGCAGGAACATTCCCACCAGCAGCACCGCCAGCCACCACCGTCCCGCGGCCACCGCAAATCCGAACGCAATCGCAATCGATCCCAGGTACAGCGGATTGCGCGTGTAAGCGTACGGCCCCGTCCGCGTCAGCTCGGCATTCTTCTTCACATAGCCGGAGGCGTAGCCGCGCAGCCACAGCCCCGGCAGCACCAGCACCAGGCTCCACGCCAGCGTCTCCCAGCTGGGCCGCGCAAACACCAGAAAAACCGCAGCGACAGCAAACCCCAGCGGCACACGCGCCCGCCGAGCTACCTTCTGCCATCCCCGCCGCTCCAAACCCATCCGTCCATCTTCGCAGATGACCACCGATTCACAGCTCTCACAACTTATCCCACAACCCTACGCACCGCATCCACCACCTGCTCCACCGCAATCCGAGCCAGCCCCGCCTCAACCTCACTCACCTTCTTATGACTCGTCACCGAGCCCGCATCCCGCAGCACGTGCATCGGCCCCGCGCCCCACGGCCCATTCCTCACCGGATCGGTCGGTCCATACAGTGCCACTAGCGGAACCCCCAGCGCCGCAGCCAGATGCGTTGGCCCCGAATCCCCGCCCACCAGCAGCGCCGCCCTGCGCAGCAACGCCGTCAGCCCCGCTACATTGCACACCACCATCTCCGCCGCTCCGCCGCTCGCCTCAATCACAGCCGCCGCAACCTCATCCTCCTTGCGCGGTGCATTCACCATCGGCGTGAACCCCATTGCTCGCAACTCCTTTGCCATCTCTCCATATCGCTCCACAGGCCACTGCTTCGCTCCCCACCCCGCCGACGCCGCCAGAACACACACTCGCCGCTCGCCCACCAGCTCTGCCGCCCATTGGTCCGCCCACTCCTCATGCGGAAGCTCCACAGCCGCAGGCTCCAACGCCACTCCACACGCCGCACCCAGCAACGCCGCATTCTGCTCGACCACATGCGCGCCGCGCCGAGCCACCGTTCGCCCATACAGCTTCGCCGCCGCCGCCTCGCGCGGGTCGCGATACCCCACAAACTCCCCACCCTTCGCCCATCGCCCCAGCACCGCCGACCGCAGCGTCCCCTGCATATCCACCACAAGCTCATACCGTTCTTCACGCAGCGCTCTGCGCAACCTGCCAATCGACCGCAGCGTTGCCAACGACAGCGGCGCCTTCGACCACAGCTTCGTCTCCGCCAGGTGCACGCGATTTACCACGATCCCGTGCCCCTCGTCATCCACCAGCAGCGAAGCCCACCTCGGATCGACAACCCAATCAACCACCCGCTCCGGCTCCGCCTTTCGCAGCGCCGCGACCGCAGGCAGCGCGTGCAGCACATCTCCCATCGCGCCCACGCGCACAATCAGTACCCGCTTCGCACTCACGCCGTCTGCGCCTCCAGCTTTGCCTCAATCGCCCTTATCACCGCCTCGCCATCCGCAAACTCTGCCTCCAGTGTGACCACCATCAACGGCCCGACCGTCTCCAGCCATTCCCGCATCGAGACCGTCAACTTCACCGCATCCTTTTCGGTCGTAACAAATCCCGTCGCCTTCAAACTCTTCGCAATCGCAACAATCTTCTCTATATCGCGCATCGAATACACATGGTGATCGTCAAACGCGACCGTCTCCACCACGCCGCAGCCGGCCCCCATCAGCATCGCCTGAAATCCCTCCGGCCGCGCCACCGAGCAGAACGCCACCGGCCGCAGCCCCGCTCCAAACACAAACAGCGGAGCAGGGAAGTGCATCCTCCGCCGCACCAGCCACATCTGCGCTCCCTCGCGCATCAGCGGCCACACGCGCTCTCTCACGGCCTCAAGCTCCTCCTCCCGCACCACCACCGCGTCCGCCCGCTTGAGCGCCTCGAATCCCTCACGCCGATTCCCCGCAGGGAGCAGCGCATCCTCCAGGTCCTGCTCCGTTATCAACACCACGTCGAAGTCACGCGCCAGTTGACGATGCTGAAATCCATCGTCCAGCAGATGCAGCCCGCGCCGCTGCGCTGAAAAACCCACCTCCGCCATCTCACCGGCCGCGAATCGATCGGTCCCCACCCATACCATCACGCCTGTCTCTCGCGCAATCAACACAGGCTCATCCCCAAACCGCTGCGCCGCGCCATCGCCCTGCGAGGCCACCCACTCCTCCTTGTGCCCCATACGTCCATACCCGCGCGTCAGCACATCGACATCCCATGCGTGTTCGCGCAACATCTTCGCCAGCGCGATCACCACCGGAGTCTTCCCAGCCCCACCCGCCGAGATCGACCCCACACTCACTACCGGCCTCTGCAGCCGATTCACCCGTAGAGCGCCCGCCTGTCTCAGCCAGTCCTTCACCGCCAGAGTCGCCGCATACGCCGGCACCAGCGGCCACGCCCATGGCCTGCGCGCACTCACGGCTTGGCTCCGGTGCGAATCATGGCGACAATCGCCTCCACTGCCCGGCCCGTAGCTCCCCGCTGCTCTTCAAACACCCTTCGCCCCCGCTCACCCATAGCCCGCGCTGCCTCGCGATCTGTAAGCAGTTGGACGAACGCCGTCTCCAACTCCTCCCGCAAATCTACAGCTTTCTCTCTATTCGAGATGGAGTGTTCTGTAGGTCGCATACCGACAATCCGAATCGCATCCGCCGCCTTCATCTTCGCTACGATATCCCGAAAGTTCTCGTAGTGCGGCCCCATCACCACGGGCACACCAAACTGCGCAGGCTCCAACGGATTATGCCCACCCCGCTTCACCAGCGATCCACCCACGAACGCCACATCCGCAACACCGTAAACCGCCGCAAGATCGCCCATCGTATCGAGCAACACAATCTCAAGCTGCTCTCGTTGCCCCGGCAGAGTATCCGGCGCCCTGCCTTCTCTTGCTGCACCGCCGTCGCTCGCGCGAAGGTACGGAAACTCCATCACAACCGATTCAACCAAGCCGAACCGCTCCGGATGCCGCGGCGCTAATACAAGCAGCGCGCTCCTCTCGCGTCGCAGCTGACCCTCCCATGCCTGAATCACGATCTCGTCTTCGCTCAGGCCATTACTTTCCGTTCGATCGACGAGACTCCCCGCCACAATCACCGGCCGTCCGGATGCAACCTCCTTAATCAACTCCGCCACTCGGCTTTGCTTCGGCGCGGTCACGTCATACTTCAGATTCCCAATCGCCCGCATTGTCTCCGGGCGCGCCCCCATCGCCACCACCCGCCGTTCATCCTCCTCACTCTGCATCAGCCACAGCGACACCCGTCTCAGCACGCGCCCCCACACCGCCCGCACCCGCATCGCTCGCGCAAACGACCGGTCGCTCACTCGCGCATTCACCACCACCACCGGCACACCCGCACGCTCGCACTCCCAAAGCATGCGCGGCCAGATCTCACTCTCCATCAGCACCAGCGCCGCTGGCCGCAACACTCGTAAATAAGCCCGCACCGCCCACCGGAAATCCAACGGAAAATAAAAGACTCGCTCCGCCCCAAACCGCTCCCTCGCCAGCGCCTGTCCTGTGCGCGTGGTCGTCGACACCACCACTCGCCACGCAGCCCCACCAGTCGACAGTGCAGCCTCCAGCTCCCCCACCAGCCGCGAAGCCGCCAGCACCTCGCCCACGCTCACCGCATGCACCCAAACCACGCGCGCGCGTCCATCGGCGGAAGCGAACCCGCGCACCGCCTCGCGCAGCCGCGCCGGAACCCGCCCCAGCCGCTCCCGCATCCCCTCGCGATAGCGCTCGGTCGTCAGCATGCGCACCAGCCACCACGGCGAACTCAGCGCCAACCCCACCGCCAGCAGCGCGCTATAGGCCAGCATCATCGCGCGCGCCCGCGCCACAGCTCCCGTACCACGCTCGTCCGCCGTTTTTGCCCGCGCCGCATCGTCAAGAGGATAATCCAACCAGTATGCCTTGCCGCACCCGATTCAACGCCACAGCGCTCGCGCTGATTCTCCCGCTGACACTCGCCGCGCGCGCCGACAAGCCGCGCAAACCCCGGCCGCCGCTCCCCGCTGCCCAATATGCCAGCCACGACACCCATGCCAACGAGCACGTCACCATCGCCGCCGACCCCGGCGACAGCAAGGACACCGCGCCCCACACCCGCCTCGACTACCTCAGCCACGGCTTCATGCCCATCCGCATCATCGTCACCAACGACTCCAGCCAACCCCTCTCGCTCGACGACGCCCGCATCCTCTTCATCTCCTCCCAGGACGTCACCGAGAACGCCGCCACCGGCGACGATCTGCAGCGCCGTCTCTTCGAAATGAAGTCCGTCCGCGGCACCCGCATCCCCATGCCCGCGCCCATCCCCGCCATCACCATCCACCACCCGCCCGTCGACAAAAAGATCCTCGCCGACGACACTGACTTCGGCTTCAAGACCACCACCATCGCCCCGCATACGACCGCCGCCGGCTGGCTCTACTACGACGTCCGCGACCTCGACGAACCCGTCCTCAAAGGAGCCACCCTCGAGCTCCGCAAAGTCCGCTGGGCCGCCACCAACAAATCACTCGACAGCTTCGAAATCCAACTGATCCCCACCGTGCCCGCAACTTCCGCCGCCAGCGGAACCACCACTGAGCACTAACCCTTCGATGCTTCCCAAAACTCTGTCATCTCGACCGAAGGCGCGTAGCGCCGAAGCGGAGAGACCTGCAGCTCGGATCACCCGCAATTCAGCCATCCTGCCTATGCTTTCCATCCGCCCCGCCACCCCCGCCGACATCCCGACCATGCTGCGCTTCATCCACGAGCTCGCCACCTTCGAGCGCGAGCCAGACGCAGTGATCGCCACCGCAGCCGATCTCCTCCGCGATGGCTTCTCGCTCGCACCCGACGCCATCACGCCGCTCACGCCCGCCGCGCCCATCCGCTTCCGCACCCTCATCGCCGAGCTCACGGAAGAAGACGAACTCACCCCCGCCGGTTTCGCTCTCTACTTCACCAGCTACTCCACCTGGCGCGGCCACCACGGCATCCGCCTTGAAGACCTCTACGTCACGCCCACGCTTCGCGGGAAGGGAATCGGCAAAGCTCTCCTCACGCGCCTCGCCCGTATCGCCGTCGACGAAGGCTGCCCGCGCCTCGAGTGGGACGTGCTCGACTGGAACGCACCCGCCATCGCCGTCTACGAAAAGATAGGCGCATGCATGCTCACCACGTGGCGCATCATGCGCCTCTCCGCCGACCCACTCCACGCTCTCGCTGCGCAACATCCCACCCAGTTGTCATCCTGAGCGTAGCGAGGACCTGCTTTCCGCCAGCTCAGCGGAAAGGCAAGCCATCTCGTACCCTGAAGAGACATGAAGAATATTCACATCATCGGCGGCGGACTCGCCGGTCCTGAAGCCGCCTTGCAAGCCGCCGCCCTCACAGCGGGTACCGACTGCGAGATCACCCTCTCCGAGATGCGTCCGCTGCGCTCCACCGAAGCGCACCAAACAGCTGACTTCGCCGAGCTGGTCTGCTCCAACTCCCTCAAGTCCGAATCCGAAAACACCGCGCCCTGGCTGCTCAAACAGGAGATGCGTCGCGCCAACAGCTTCCTCCTCGCCGCAGCCGACGCCTCCGCCGTCCCCGCCGGCCATGCCCTCGCCGTCGACCGCATCGAGTTCTCCCGCCGCGTCGCCGAGCAGCTCGCCCAGCAACCACGCATCAAAATCCAGCGCAAAGAAATCACCACGCTCAACGAAAACGATCCCGACACGATCATTATCCTCGCCACCGGCCCGCTCACCAGCTCGCCCCTCGCCGCCGAGCTCCAGCGCCTCACCGGCGCCGAGCACCTCGCCTTCTACGACAGCATCTCGCCCATCGTCGACGCCTCCACCATCGACATGGACAAGGTCTACCTCGCCGCCCGCTGGGACAAAGGCACGCCCGACTACATCAACTGCCCTTTCACCAAAGAAGAGTACGACCGCTTCCTCGACGCCCTCCTCGCCGCCGAAGAGGTGCAATCCAAGCCATGGGAACAGCTTCCAGTCGCCAGCGACGCCATAGACTCCACGAATTGTCATCCGGAGGCGCAGCCGAAGGACCTGCTTTCTCCCCATCTCGCCACCACTCTGTCATCTCGACCGGAGGCGCATAGCGCCGGAGTGGAGAGACCTGCAGCTGGATCTGCCGCAAATGCCCAAACTCCTACACCCTCGTACTTCGAAGGCTGCCTCCCCATCGAAGAGACCGCTCGCCGCGGCCGCGACACCCTCCGCTTCGGCCCCATGAAGCCCGCCGGTCTCACCAACCCGCGCACCGGCAAGTGGCCTTACGCGGTCGTGCAGCTCCGCCAGGAAAATCTCCGCGCCGACAGCTACAACCTCGTCGGCTTCCAGAATCACCTCAAGTTCGGCGAACAGGCGCGCATTCTCCGCCTCATCCCCGGCCTCGAAAACGCGACCTTCCTGCGCTACGGCCAGATCCACCGCAACACCTACATCCACGCGCCCTCTTTGCTCACCGAAACCCTGCAACTCTGCAAGCACCCGAACATCCTCATCGCCGGCCAGCTCTCCGGCGTCGAAGGCTACACCGAATCCATCGCCTCCGGCCAACTCGCCGGCCGCTACGCCGCCGCACTGGCACAAGGCTCGCAGCCCACACCCGCCCCCCGCATTACAGCCAACGGTTCCCTCACGCACTACATCACGCACGCCGACGGCAAACACTTCCAACCCGCCAACATCACCTTCGATCTCCTCCCTCCGCTCGAAGAAGATCTTCGCAAGCGCATCCGCGACAAAAAAGAGCGCCACCGCCTCCAGTGCGACCGCGCCCTCACCGCCTGGGACCAATGGCTTGCGCAGTCAACCAACGTCTGATGAATCGACGGGCCGCACTCAGGCGGTACCATCAAGCCATTCTCGGTTCGTCCTGCACCCTCCTATTCGAGGCCTATGTCGCAAAGATATCCCGCTTTACCAAACGATCCGGCTCCCGCAAGACGTCAGACCCATCGCAACCACCAGATGGATCTCCTGCGAATTGGCTTCGCAGCCTGCGTTCTTCTCTCGCATGCTCCGGAACTTAGCGATGGGAACGCTTCGCGTGACCTTCTCCACCGGCTGTCGCCCAACGCCACGCTGGGCAGCTTCGGCGTCGACGGGTTCTTTCTGCTTAGCGGATACCTCATCGTCAAGAGTTGGCAAATCAGCCCCAATCTGCTTGACTACCTGCGCAAGCGGATCCTTCGCATCGTCCCCGGTTACCTGGTGGCGGCACTACTGAGCACGCTCGCTCTCGGCCTGCTTATTCCGGCCGTCCCCCATTATTTTTCGCACTTCGGCGTGCGTTTTCCGGTCAGCGTTCTTTTGCTCAGTTCGCCCATGGCGCCTAAAGTCGGTCCCGGTATGCATTATCACGACGTCAACGGGTCTCTCTGGACCATCACCTATGAGTTCCGTTGCTATCTCTTGGTGGCACTCTTCGGCATTTGCGGGCTGTTCAAACGACCCGTGTTGTGGTTGATCCTTACGGTTTTTTTGCTTTCCGTAAGCGCAAGTCCGCCATTACAACGGCTCTTGTACTGGCATACGCACTATTTGATAACCGAAGACCCGGCATTTCTCTACCATCTGAACGCCGCGTTTTTCGTTGGTGGCTGCTTCTACCTGTTTCGCAGCCACATTCGATTCCATCCCATACTCGGTATCTCGGCAGCGCTCGCCGTCGGCGTTGCGCTTCGCTTTCCTGCGGCTTTCGAAGATGTGCTGGACCTTTGCGGCGGTTATCTGCTTTTCTATCTCACATCCGTCCGCTTCAAAGCGCTCGCGTCTATGGACCGCTTTCCCGATATCTCCTACGGCCTTTACGTGTACGGCTGGCCGGTAGAGATGCTTTTGATCTGGTACCTGCGCGCGTCGCCATGGATCATCTTCCCTATAGCTTTGTGCATCAGTGCCTGCTTCGGTTGGGTTAGCTGGCATTACATCGAGCGGCCCATGCTCAAATTCAAGCGCAGATCGTCGGCGCCCTTGCCGGGTTGAAGCCTGTTCGCAACGGATGGTCTAAGGAACGCGGCGGGAGCTGAAAACATCCAAAAAACATTCCTCGCCGCTAACCCCTCCATGCGGTAAGCTTTTCGGCAAACGAGGTGCAGCATGCCGCCGCTCTCTGCAACCGACGCCATCTCTCCCGCCTGGCAGCACACCCGCCGCCTCCTGCTTGGTCCCCGCAATCCGCGGCTCTTCTTCAAGATCGCCGCCGTTGCCTTCTTCGCCGAGATGATGAGCGGCACCTTCTCCTTCTCGCGGCCCCTTCACAACACTCACAGCGCAGGCGGCGGTCTCTCGCCCTCCCTCACCGCGACCATCCTCGGCATCATCCTCGTCTGTGCTGTCGTCGGCCTTCTCATCGGCCTCGTCTTCTTCTACCTCTCCTCACGGCTGCAGTTCACCATCTTCCACATCGTGCTCCGCAGCGACACCACGGTCGCTCCCATCTGGCGCCGCTACGGCCCCGCCACCTGGCGATGGATGGGCCTCAAGGTTCTCTTCTTCCTCTGCGCCTTCGCCTGTCTTGCGCCCATCCTCGTTGTGGGAGTCCTTTACTTCATCCACGCCTTCACGTTGCGATCGCAGGGCGACAACTCGCACCTCGTCGGCTTCATCCTCACCGCCTTCTGCTTCGTCGTCTTCTTCATACTCTTCGTGCTCGCGCTCGCCGTCGCCACCATCCTTCTACGCGACTTCGCCGTTCCCTCCATGGCGCTCGAAGGCACACCGCTCCGCGAGACCGTGCGCCGCGTCCTCGCGCTCGTCCGCAATGAGACCGGCCAGGTCTCCCTCTATCTGCTGCTGCGCTTCTGTCTCTCGATGGCCGGCGTTTGGGTCTCGTACATCCTGCTCGCCGTGCTTGCACTCATCGTCGGTGCGCCGCTCGGCGGCATCGGCTTCGGCCTTTGGAGCAAGCTGCACCTCGCTGGCGCTGCCGGTCACGCCGGCATGATCGGCGGCTGGGTACTCCTCGCCCTTGCTCTTGTTGGTGTGCTTGCGGTCGCCGTCATCTGCCTCTTCGGCTATCTCTTCACCTTCCTGCAGGCGTACGCCATCTTCTTCCTCGCCGGCCGCTATCCGCTCCTGGGCCAGCTCCTCGTCGAGCCACCCGCACCCGTTATTCCGCGCCCCGCGCAAGCCTGGTCGCCCGCGTTCTACACACCTCCACCCGCGTAGCGTTTATCCTGTATCGCGCTTTATCATGGATCCATGCCGTTTCCGATCAAAACCTGCGTCCTCTGCGGAGAGGAGTTCGAGCTTCGCCCCGATAAGCCCGGCTACGCCAACCGCTGCCCCTCCTGCAGCACACCCGAAGCCGAAGCTGCCCACGCCAGCCGCAGCACCGACGCCTTCGAAGGCAAGGCGCGCACCGAAGCCAACGCCGAGCGCCGCCGCGTCATGCGTGACATGCTCTACCGCAAGGACAGCTAGTCCGCCTTCTTTTTATTCCGCGCCCGCACCTTGAACCAGATCGGGCTGCCGATGAACTTGAACGTGTCCCGAATCTCATTGGCCAGAAACCGCTCATAGCTGAAGTGCAGCTTCACATCGCGATCGGTGAACAGCACAAACGTCGGCGGAGCCACCGCCGCCTGCGTCATGTAATAAATCTTCACGCGCCGGTTCATCGGAACGCTCGCGCGCTGGAAGTCGATCTTGTCCAGAAACCGATTCATCGCGCCGGTCGACACGCGCTTGCGCCGCTCCCGCGCAACTAACTCAACCTTCTTGAAGATCTCCTCAACGCCCTTCGACTCCGCCGCCGACACAAACAGCAGCGGCGCATAGTCCAGATACTTCAGCGCATCGCGAACCTGCTGCTCATAGACTTTTTTATCCGCCGGTGCGGTGCCGTCAAACAGCAGCTTCCCATCCGGCCCAACCTCCGTCATCAGGTCCCACTTGTTCACCACGATGATCACGCTGCGCCCGCTCTCATGCGCATAGCCGCCGATGTTCGCATCCGCCGCCGCCACGCCCTCCGTCGCATCGATCACCAGCAGCGCCACATCCGCCGCCTCCAGATGCTTGCGGCTCATAATGACGCTCAGTTTCTCCGCCATCAGCTTTGTCTTGCCCTTGCGCCGAATCCCCGCGGTATCGATGAACCGGAACGCATGCCCGCCTCGCTCCACAACCTCATCCACTGCGTCGCGCGTCGTCCCTGCAATCGGCGACACAATCGCGCGGTCGGTCCCGGTCAGCGCATTCAGCAGCGTGCTCTTGCCCACATTCGGCCGCCCGATGATCGCCACCTTCGTCTCGCGCTGCACATGCTCGCCATGCGTCCGCAGCCTGCGCTCGCGTTGTCCCGCAGCCTCCGCCGCATCCGCATCGGCGATCGCATCGCCCTCGTCCTCCTCAGCCTCGTCTTCAATCCCCTCCATATTTTCGGTCGGCTCTTCCGCAACCGTCTCCGCAGGCAGCGCCGCCCAAACCTCATCCAGCAGGTCCCCAATCCCGATCCCATGCTCCGCCGACACCGGAACAACGTTCCGAAACCCCAACCTGCGAAAGTTCTCCGCGCCCGCCTCAAGCTCCGGCGAGTCCATCTTGTTCACCGCCAGAAACAGCGGTTTGCTCCGCGCATTCCGTAGCAGCAGCCTCGCCAGCTCCATATCCGGCGCCGCCAGCTCCGTCCTTCCATCCACAACCATCACAATCGCGTCCGCCTCATCCAGCGCCACGCGCGCCTGCCGGAAGATCTCCGCCGGAATCACCGCCTCATCATCCGGCACAACGCCGCCCGTATCCACCAGCCGCACCGTCCGCCCGGCCCACTCCACCTCGCCGTAGATGCGGTCGCGCGTAATCCCCGGCTCATCGCCCACAATCGACCGCCGCGATCCCGTCAGCCGGTTGAACAGCGTGCTCTTACCCACATTCGGTCGCCCGCAAATCGCCACCAGCGGCATCGCCGCCGCCTCATGCGACGCGCCCTCAGCAGCCATCATCAAGTCCGACGCCATCGCCTCCAGCTCGCGGTCTCCGCGTTCCTCTCTACTCTCCCGCGGCCCTCGCGCCCGCGGCGCAAACCCACTCTCGCGCTCCTCCTGCCGAGGCCGCAGTTCGGCCCCATGCCCCTTGGCCGCCGACTGCCCGCGCTCCAGCCGCGGGGCATCTAGAGTCACTCCGCGCTCCCGCTTCGGGCTCTTCGTCGGTATCCGTGCCGCCTTCGCCGCCGCCGCCTTTTTCGAGCTCAACGCCTTACGCTTCTTCGGCGCCACCTTCGCCATCTGCGCGCCCGTACGAGGAGCCTTCCCCAGCCGCGGCCGCGTGCTCGCCTGCCGATGCTTCTTGCCCATCCGCTTCTTCTGTTCGCGCCTCGGTGCCATCGTTGCCTCGCC
>Ga0207933_1001429_pt1 | contig 17999 bp, 22 predicted proteins | sample NGESurdeep092012_4_FD_184488 | JGI IMG/M metagenome (GOLD analysis project Ga0207933, IMG submission 184488) | Arctic peat soil microbial communities from Barrow, Alaska - NGEE Surface sample F53-3 deep-092012 (SPAdes) | ecosystem: Environmental > Terrestrial > Soil > Wetlands > Peat ...
CGCAGGAAGATATGTGCGTAGTTTCTTTGCATCCATAGCTCAGCTGGTAGAGCAGTCGCCTCTTAAGCGAACGGTCGTTGGTTCGAATCCAACTGGGTGCACACGATAGAAAAAACAGCACCTGCGTGCTGTTTTTTCTTTACGTGTGCAAGCCGGAGCGATGTTGCGCGAGTACGCGCAACCGCGAGTCGGGGTCGCGGAAATTTGCTTGTGACGACAAGCAAATTATCTGTGACCACAATGTGAGACACGTCATAAACTTGACTTTCCAAATATATATTATATTATTTCTTCCAGTTCAATTAGGAGATTACACTGATGGTTCCTATCAAAAGAAATCGCGGTCGGCCGCCATTATTTAAAACTGACGATAGTCTGAGCCACCGTCTGCAAGTAATGCTATCCAAAAATGACCAGGCTCGTCTGAAAGAAATCCAGAAATGGACATCTGCATCCTCTTTCTCCGAAGTAATACGCAACGCCGTCCAAAAGGAGTATGATTATCAATGTCTGGTGAAAAATGGCGTTGAAGTCGACTAATCCTCATACATGAAGAGGGCCCGCATTCGTGCGGGCCCTTCGATTTTTATGCTACGATAAGCTCGTTGTGATAGAGGTGCTGGGATGGTGGAATTGGTATACACGCCAGCCTTAGGAGCTGGTCCCGCGAGGGTTGCGAGTTCGAGTCTCGCTCCCAGCACCTTGTTCGCAAACAAACTACTGCTGCCCCGTAAAGTTAATACTTGGCGTACTTACGTTGTTGACGTTCACATTAGGATTAGCGACATTGAGTCCAAAGGTGTTATCGAGGAGTGATATGATGCCGTAGACCGATACCATGATAAACATGCCGAGCGTGCCATAAATCATATGACGCTTGCCATCGGAGGTGTCCTCACCCGCATTGACGCTCACCATAAACTGGAAGAGCCCGTACATAAACATAAAGAACCCTGCGGCAAAGATGAGGAGCAAGATTGGATCTACGATGTAGGTACCAAACTTAGCAATAAGATTATCTGTTGCATCCATATTGCTGTATTGTCTAGCTTACTATCTTACGTTCTCCTATAAGGAAGAGAGGCGCTTATTTACTACCAATTTGAATCTGAGCAGGAGTCTCGGCAGAATTACTGTTGGAGACACCAAATGTAGCCTGAAGCAAGTGAATCACACCCCAAATAGAAACCATCACGAAAATAGCAATAAGTGAGTACATGATGGTCTTAAGCCCATCTGCACGACTCTCACCATTAGCGCCCGACATAAGGTATTTGACCATGCCCCAGAAGAACGCAACGATTGCTGCTGTGATGAGGAGAATCATAATGTCGTTGAGCGCGGTATTCGCGAAGACGATGAGGCCGATGATGCCCTGCTGAGGAGTGGTACTTACGATTCCTTGCGCACTGGCAAGCATTGGAAGCGCAAAGGCGGCGACTGCTGCGGCTGTATTAAGAATAGTATTGCGCATAAAATATATGTGTTCGTTATTAACTATATAAAGGCTTTTGTATGTCCTTCATTGTATATTTCGCCTCAAGTCACACAAGCACCTTCTAGAGCTGCTGTGGATAACAAAATACGGCTCGAGTGTGGCTATTTAAAGGCTGCGATAGCTGCAACTAAGAGAAACAGCACCAAGAGAATACCTAGCACGAGAAACAGCGCTCCCTGCAGTACATTGACGAGGGCAAGAAGCACAATCAGTACAAAGAGAATTACAATCCCCCACACCATAAGCACGAGCCCGCCCTTACGTGCTTCAGTACCAAGCTTGACCAGGTACGATGCCATACCAGCCATAAACGAAAGCAGTGCGCCTACAAGCAAGAGTCCTGCGAAAATATTTACCAACCCCAGTACGACCCCCGCAGTCTGTGCGAGCGCTATACCTGGTACCAGGAGTGTCGCCACGAGGAGCATCTGCAATGTTCGAGATAATGTGCTCATGAGAATTTGAGTGTGCACCCCGTACTTAATGATACAAAACGACACCATTACTTGCCGATGGGCCCGGACCGCCAAAGAGGCTGTACTGCAGCACTCGTATAACACCCCAAAGAGATACCATGAGGAACAGTGCAATGATTCCCGACATCAGATACTTACTGAAATCAGCCTTGGCCTCCCCCTGGCTTACCTTAAAGATATTTGAGGCAATGCCGTAAAAGTACACAACAATCGTCGCCGTAATGAGAAGAATTGCACCGGCGTTGAGAAGCTTCGCGATTGAATTGGCAAAATCTTGTAGCGTTGTTGCGGCCTGAGCATTTGCAATGATTGGAAATGCACCGAGAAGTATTGCGACGAAGTATATGCGTGCGTTTTTCATAATTATGGACATTATGGACCAAGTAGCTGGGTGACCGTATTGCCAATGAGGTTGGCGAGTACCCACGCCGAGAGGATGAGGAGTGCGCCGAGGACCGAGTAGAAGAAGTTGGTCTTGGCTGTCTCGAGCTTTGCTTTGTTGCCCTGCGCGGTGACGAAAAGGAATCCTGAGTACACGATAAATATCGTAATGATAGGCATCGCAATCTTAACCATCGCCATGAGCGCTGCTGCGATAAACCCCTGCAGCGAAATATTGCCCGTCGGGCTCTGGAGACAATTACTGTCACCAGTCGCGCATGGAGTTTGTGCATGCACCACGACAACCAAAAGCAGGAGGAGTGATGGTGCAAACATCATAAGTCGGCGAAGAAAGAGATTCATACGGGAGTTCATACTAGTGATTGTTGTTGATTATTTGAGTCATCTGCGCATCAGCTCGGCCGACCGCATCCCCCACCAAAATAGTGCCCGAGGTGGTGTCTTCAATCATAGCCTGAAAGAGTGTTGCCGTCGCGGCTGAATTGGGATCCGTCCAGCTATAGGAGCTAATCGTGGCTGCGTTAAAGAGTGATTGATTGCCCGTTGAGGTCTGGGAGAGCACATCACGTCGAGCGGAGGAGAGATTAAAGGCGGTTGCATAGGCGGCGGAGTTTACCGCACTCACGAGAGTCGCGACGACGTTTTGAGCACCAGCTATATTATGTGATGTGTGAGAGACAGCGAGTCCGTAGACTCGAGCGACGTCAACCGTATGCGGGGCGTTTTTTATCTGTGGAAGTCGCGCAACGGCAAAGTTGAGATTGGGATTCTCACTTTGAATCTGCGAGAGCTCGCTTGCGTATCCGATGTAAAGCGCGAGATTGCCTTGAGCGAATGCCTGCTGTGAATTAGCAAGCGAGCGATTCCACGAATAGTACGACTTGGATGGGTCGGCAAACTGCGTGTAGAAACGAAGTGCCGTCACGGCCGCTGGCTCGGATGCAACTATTCCGGATTTCGACATTGCAGAGCCGAGACGATTCGTCGAATCATATGCGGTAAGTGAGCCTCCTGCTTGCATAATCAGTGCGCTGAGGATGTCTTTTGCATTTTCTACGTTGACATACTCGCCAAAGGCGACCGCACTGCGCTGGATGGTTCCCGCATCATCACGCTGTGTAAGTTGCGGGACCATATCGAGAAGCTGCTCCCAATACTGTGGCGGTTGTGAATAGGCTGCAGTCGCCAAAATATCTTTGTTCCAATACAAGACGAGCGGATCGGCGGCTATCGGTAAGGCAACAACTCCGGTGGGAACCAAAAACGGATCAGCAGCTTGGATAAATGCATCTCGGAACTGCGTTGGCGAGACACTCGTGTAAGGAAATAATTGCACTTCGCTTGCAGTTTCTACCGCCTGATCTTGTGAAATAAGAAATACGTCAGGGCCAGAGCCCGAGGCAAGCGCGCGAGTGAGGTCGGCTGTGTAGGTGGTGGGGTCCTTTTGTACATAGGTGACCTGCGAGAGAGCGGGGTACGTGTTGGCCGCATTTTCAATCATTGAGGTGAACGTGCCTCCATCGACAGTCCCCCAAATACTCACGGGTCCGACCGAGGAGCTCTTGGAGGTGCTCGTGGCAATTGCAAATATAAGAACTCCGGCGACGGCAGAAGCTCCAAAGATGGCGAGCAGCATTATTTGAAATCCAGAAATCTTTTTCATACAGCGGTAACGGGTATTTGCGTCAACGACGTCTGCCTAAAGATGAGTCCGTAATGATGCGCCCCCGCTTCAAATTCACGCATGAGTGCAAATCCGGCCTTATCAGCAAGTGCGAGTGCTGCATCTTTATTCACCACATCTTCTTTCTGTGGGCCCATGCCACCGAAGGATTCGCTCCAGTCGATTACGGCAAGTCTTCCGCTTGGCTTCAAGATGCGTCGCGCCTCACGCAAGATTGCTGATTTGTCGGGTACTTGGAAGAGCAGGTTGGAGACGAGCACGAGATCAATTTTCCCGTCGGCGATTTTGGAACCATTAGCTACTTCGAGATCTCCCCAGACGAGCTCAATGGCAGAGTCATCTCCCCGCTTGCGCGCTTCTGTATGTATGCGGCGAAGCAAGTCCTTCTGGACATCAATCACATACACACGACCGGCCTTGGCAAGGATTTTTGCAATCGCATGAGCATATGCACCCGAGCCCGCACCGAAGTCAGCAACCATCATGCCGGACTCCACACCAAGGGCCGAGACATTGGTATGCGGATGCGCAAATCCTGCAGTATTCAAAACGGTGTGCGTGTGAGCGCTCATTACCCACTAGTATAGCGTGCTTTTGTAGCTCGGTGAGTGGGTGTTGTGGAGAAAAATGAATTATTTCGTCTCTTCGGGAGTTTCTTCAAAGACCACAAACGAAGCGAGATTGTCCCCTTCGCGCAGCTTCATGACGCGTACCCCCTGTGTCGCGCGAGAAAGTGTTGGGATTTCATCAAGCCCAGTACGAATTGCCTGGCTCTTTTGTGACATCGCAACGAGTTCCCCACTTTGATTGAGAATGACGGTCGCACCCACGAGCTGCTTGGTCTTTGCAGTAATAGACATCGTTTTGATACCCGAGCCACCGCGACCTTGGCATTTGTATTCAGAAAGTTTGGTCTTCTTGCCATAGCCAGTACTTGAGAGCACGAGAAGCTCTGCGTCTTTGACGCCCTTTGGGACTACACCAGCGCCCACGAGCGTATCGTCCTTGCCGAGCTTTATACCGCGCACACCTGCTGCCTGGCGACCCATTTCGCGGACATCTTCCGATGAGAAGCGGATTGATTGGCCCTTGGCAGTGACCACTACTGCATCGTCTCCATTGCGGACGAATTGTGCCGTGATGAGGGAATCTCCCTTGTCGAGGGTAATCGCAATGAGTCCCGAGCGACGCACTTCTTTAAACTGCGCGGCAGACGTCTTCTTCACGGTGCCGTTTTTGGTTGCCATCATGAGTGCGAGTCCTTCACTTGCCTTCACCTCCTTTGGCATCGCAAGAATTGAGGTGATATTCTCCCCTGCTTCAAGCGAGAGGAAGTTTTGAATTGACTTGCCTTTGGTCGCGCGCTTACCTTCTGGTAAGTCGTACATCTTGAGCTGATATGCCTTGCCGCGATCTGAGAAAAAGAGAAGGTCTGAGTGAGCGGAGGCAGTCAAAAATTGAGTGACGAAGTCTTCTTCCTTGGTATCGAGATCAACAACACCCACACCACCGCGCTTCTGCTTGCGGTATTCACCTGGGTTGGTGCGCTTGATATAGCCACCGGAAGTAAGCACGAGGACCGAGTCTTCATCGGCGATGAGATCTTCGGTGGTAAGCGTCGTCGCGCCACGCTTCACAATCTTGGTGCGGCGTTCGTCGCCGTATTTCTCGACAACGTCTCGGATTTCAGCCTTGATGAGATTCATCATCTTAACAGCGCTCTTCAAGAGTGCCGTGAGCTCTTCGATGAGCTTCTGTACCTCGGCGAGTTCGTCTTCAATCTTCTTGCGTTCGAGTGCGGCCAAGCGTTGTAGGCGTAATTCGAGGATGGCAACTGCCTGTCGCTCAGAGAATTTGAATGTCTTCATGAGCCCGAGACGTGCCTCATCAACATCCTTACTCTTTCGAATCAGTTTAATAATCTCATCAATATGGTCGAGTGCCTTCTTGAGGCCGAGCAAGATGTGCTCGCGCTCTTGCGCCTTAGCGAGGTCAAATTTGGTACGGCGGGTGACGACCTCGCGGCGATGCGCGATGAAGTATTCGATTATCGCCTTGAGTGAGAGCGTCTGTGGCACGCCATCAACGAGTGCAACGACGTTGTAGTGGAATGTCTCTTCTATCTGCGTGTGCTTGTAGAGATAGTTGAGGACCGTCTGTGGATGAGCATTGCTCTTGAGCTCAATCACGACACGGATGTCCTTTGCAGACTCATCGCGAACGTCGCGGATGCCTTCGAGCTTTTTCTCGTGGACGAGGTCTGCGATCTTAAGTAAGAGGTCTGATTTGTTTACGCGAAATGGAATGGAAGTGATGATGATTTGGTAGTCACCTTTTTTGTTTTCCGTAATCTCTGCATCTCCGCGCACGACGACTCCGCCGCGGCCGGTGGCATAGGCATGAGCGATGTCTTTCTGGTTGAACGCGATGCAGCCTGTTGGGAAATCAGGACCTTTGACGAACTCGAGCAGATCTTCGGTCGTGGCCGCTGGATTGTCTATCATATGGATGGCTGCCTCGCAGACCTCGCGAAGATTGTGCGGCGGGATGTTGGACGCCATACCGACAGCGATGCCGAGTGTGCCGTTGAGGAGAAGGTTTGGAATTGCTGCAGGAAGCACAACTGGCTCAGTCTTGGTGTTGTCATAGTTGGCGACGAAGGCGACGGTGTCTTTGTCGATGTCGCGCATCATTTCTCCTGCGAGGCGCGCCATCTTGGCTTCGGTGTAGCGGTAGGCTGCAGCGCCGTCACCGTCGATGGAGCCGAAGTTGCCTTGGCCGATGATGAGTGGGTAGCGCATGGTGAAGTCCTGCGCCATCTTGACCATTGCATCGTACACGGATGCATCGCCGTGCGGGTGATATTTACCGAGCACGTCTCCGACGACCGTTGCCGATTTGCGGGTCTTTGCGCTTGCGGTGAGTCCTGCATCTTGCATGGCAAAGAGGATGCGGCGGTGCACTGGCTTGAGACCATCGCGCACATCAGGAAGCGCACGGCTGGTGATGACCGACATCGCGTAGTCGAGATAACTCTCGCGCATTTCGGTCGAAATAGAACGGCTTACGACACCAGCACCAGGTGGGCGCGTATCCTCAACAGGGGCTTTTTGAACGTCCTTTTTGGCCATAAATAAGTAGTTGGTAGTATATCAAAAATAGTCGTTTTGTGCACGTATTTTTGATTCGCCAAAGGTCGGACCTTGGACTCCCTTAAGGTCCGACCTTAGAATCCGGCGAATCCAAAATACTCTACTACTGATTGGTTGTCTGAACTGTTGCAGCTACCTGCGTAGGGGTTTCAGATTGGGCCCGAATGGTCGCAAAAAGCTGATATGCCCAGAGAAGAAAAAGGATTACCACAACGCCAAATGCCGTGAGCACCGCGACGGCTCGACGCTCATGGTGCGGACGGGTTTTCAAGTGATCGATGGTTTTTTGAACAACCATATTTTTTTATTTAAGCCGAAAGGACGACAACTTCGTTTTCCTTGTCGGCAATATCGCGCGGTTTCAAAGTAAGTTTATCAACCGGCTTCACATCCTCGGCTCCCGCCTCTTTGAGAAACTGCTTGAGGGACACTGCGGTATAGAGCACTGGAATGACAATCTTGGCCTCGAGTTTGACTGCAAGCTTTTGTGCCTCGGCGCTCGTGAGTGAACCTTCGCCGCCAATAGGAATGATAAGAATGTCGGGAGCATCCATTTCGAGCACTTCTGATGGTAAATCGAGATCGCCTAATGCACCGAGGTACATGACTGAGAGCCCGTCGAAGTGCACTGAATAGACAGTATTAATCTTCCCTTCTCCACCGTAGGTCGAACCGGCTGGAAATGCCGCCACAGATATATCTTTGACCTCGTACTCGCCCGGGCCCGAGATGACGAAGGGCTGTTTGTCTCCGCGGACTGCCTCGGCAGCACCGTTCATATCTGCATGATTGAATGAGATGAATACGACATCAGCGCCGAAGTTAGTCGGTTTAAATTCCTTGGAAGATTTGGAGATGGGCCCAAAAACGAGCGTCGTGTCCCCCGCACTTGCCCTGATACATGCCCCTTCGTGGTATGTGAGAATCATATGCATCCAAATATAGCATGTCGTTGTGCACAGTTGAAACCCGAAATGCCTTGACGCTTATGCTATCGAAGCGTAGAGTTTTTGAGTTCGCACCAGATGGCCAAGCGTTTGGATGACTGCGAATTAACCGTTTCTTGTTCTTTGAGCAAGAGATAAATCTGAGCAAAAGATAAACTGGGAGAAAAGCATGCCTAAGTTCTTTTATTCCACTCCTCCTCCGATCGCGACTGATTTGGAGAAGGCCGGTCCCAAAAGTGTCTTTCGGACACTGAATGCGGATGGCGGGACTGAATTTATTGATCCCTACGAAATCTAAGCCAAAATCGGCCATCCTACGGTCCCTATCGCCCTCGTGATAGGGACCTCATTTTTTTGTTGCATTTCTGGCCCTTTTTATGTATAGTTCCTCCACTCATTACTAGTTCCGCCGAGGGCTAACACTTTTTGCATCAGATACGGATGCACCGCAAAAAGGACCCAAAAGCGACATATAATATGACAAATGAGAAGAATGTTCCCGAGGTAGACGAGGAGGGCTTGCCTGCCGAAACTTTAGTGAAGGAAGGACCGATGGCGGAGCTCATGAAGACGGCCGCGAAGCCTCCAGTAATGGATGATGTAGTCGAAGGACCGGTCGTGGCGACAGGCCGCGCTCGTGTGTTCGTTGATTTGCATCCGTTTGGTACCGGTATTATTTACGGCCGTGAATACCTCTCAGCTCGTGAGACGTTGAAGAACGTCAACATCGGAGATCTCGTGACCGCCAAGGTCGTCGGGATTGAAAATGCCGATGGATACATCGAGCTTTCACTTCGCGAGGCACGTCAGGCACTCATGTGGAATGAGGCTGAGACTGCACTCCAGAAGAAGACTGCATTCGAGCTTGAGGTGTCTGACGCCAACAAGGGCGGCCTCATCATCAATTGGAAAGGCATTCAAGGATTCCTTCCTGCCTCCCAGCTTTCCCCTGCTCACTACCCACGCGTAGCTGACGGCGACAAAGACAAGATCTTCGTCGAGCTCAAGCGCATGATTGGTACCAAGATTGAAGTGATGATTATCACTGCCAATCCCAAGGAGCAGAAGCTTATCTTCAGTGAGAAGGGCGCAGGTACTACGACCGAGCGCACCTCGCTCGTCGAGAAGTACCACCTCGGAGACACGCTTGATGGTGTTGTCACAGGTGCGACCGAATTCGGTGTATTCGTGAAGCTCGAGGAAGGCCTCGAGGGACTCGTGCACATCTCTGAGATGGACTGGGCGCTCGTCGAAAATCCAAAGGCTCGCTACAAGCCGGGTGAAGCAGTCAAAGTCAAGGTCATCGAAATCAAAGACGAGAAAATCTCCCTTTCTATCAAAGCTCTCCTTGATGACCCATGGAAGGCTGCAGCTGCTAAGTACAAGAAGGACCAGCGCGTTGAAGCTGTCGTCATCAAGTACAACAAGCATGGCGCACTCGCTTCTATCGAGGAAGGTGTCGCTGGACTCGTGCACGTCTCTGAATTCGGCAGTGAAGATGAACTTCATGCCAAGCTCGAACTCGGGAAGGTCTATCCGTTTACGATTACCTTCTTCGAACCAAAGGAGCGCCGTATGACTCTTAAGCCGATTGTCTAATTTTAGACTCCGGTATAAAAGCAAAAAGACCTCGAGATTCCTCGAGGTCTTTTTGTTAAGTAGCGCGCTCGAGATTGACCCAACGATATTTCAAACCCTCCCATTCATGCGCTTCATCCAGAGTCTTGATGGTGAACTCGTCTTCGTATGCCGGGAAATACGAATCCCCTTCCTTATCGTCTTCGATGAGCGTCAGATAGAGCCTGTCGACATAGGGCAACGCTTGCGCATATATCTCGCCGCCCCCAATCACGAAGACCTCTTCAGTATCAATCTGGGCTGCTGCAGCAAGAGCATCGTCGAGCGAGTGAACAATGAGCACACTGTCTGTCGAGGTTGCTGTCGAGGTCGGGCCTCGGGAGTTATCCACAGTTTCTGTCGAGGCCCGACCTTGGTAAGCGGTGTCGCGGGTGATGACGATGTTGGTGCGCTCGGGCAGTGGCTTCCCAATGGCAACTACGATGGACTCAAACGTCTTGCGCCCCATGATGACCGGATGTCCGCGTGTAATGGTTTTGAAACGCTTTAAATCATCGGGAATATGCCAAAGAAGCTCGTTATTCTTGCCGAGCACGCGATTGTGCAAGTGCCCATCCCCGATGGCGGCAATAATGCTGATAAGCGACTTTTTCATATCGCCACACTATATCACTCATTATGATAGACTTGCCGGAGAACTGATTTTGGAGGACTAAATCATGAAAATCTATGTTGGCTGCGCACTTACCGAAGCATCTGAAGACTTCAAGAAAATGGTCGCGGAATTCAAATTGAGGCTAAAGACTGAGAGTCTTGAAGTTCTCGAGTTTATCGGACTTGTAGACGGCACCCCGACAGATGTCTACAGGCATGACATTTTTGACTGCGTCGGGAATGCTGATCTGATGATTGCAATCTGTGATCAACCTTCTACCGGTTTGGGATATGAACTTTGCGAGGCACTGCGCGTGCGCAATATCCCAGTGTTAGGAGTCGCGAAGGAGGGAGCTCGAGTAACCAGACTAGTTCTGGGCATCGACCACCCGAAATTTTCGTTCGAAAGATATGTATCGGACGATGACCTTCTTCGGCTCGCTCGCACGAAAATTGCCGCTTGCCAACTTCAGGCACACGCAGCATAAGTCAGGGCCCGTACTTGTTTGTACGGGCCCTCAAACTTACACAATCATTTTCGCTTTGATTGAAGGATGACTCTGATAGTTCTCGAGCTTGATGTCATCCATGGTGAAGCTATCGATGTCGGTAATTGCTGGATTGAGCCAGAGCTGCGCGAGCGGCATCGTCGAGCGCGAAAGCTGCTCTTTAACGGCATCAAAGTGCTCGTGATATATATGTGCGTCTTGAAGTGTGAGGATGCATTCCCCTGCCTTGAGCCCCGTCACGCGCGCGAGCATGTGAAGCAAGAGTGAATAGGATGCAATATTAAATGGAACGCCGAGGAACATATCGCACGAGCGCTGTGTCATATGAAGTGAGAGTGTGCCGTTGGCGACAAAGCATTGGAAGAACATGTGGCACGGTGGCAGCGCCATATCGGATAGTTCTCCCGGATTCCAAGCCGACACAATGAGGCGACGATCGTAGGGAGTCTTTTTAATTCGTTCGATAAGGTCGGCAACTTGGTCGACGATTTTGCCGTCAGGCGTCTTCCATCCGCGCCATTGAATACCGTACACGCGACCTAAGTCCCCCTTGAACTGCGCTTTCGGCTTCCAGTAATCGGCCTCGGCGTTGTCCGTCCAAATAGTCCTCTCCGTGCCATTGAGCGCTTTCAGGTCTTCATCACTCGCTCGCTCCTTTCCCTTCATCGCAAGGAACCACAAGAGCTCGCTTTTGACGGCATTGAAGGCGAGCTTCTTAGTCGTGACGGCCGGAAAGCCATCGGCCATATTGAAGCGCAACTGTATGGCGAAGCGCGCACGCGTCGAGCCGTTGCGACCTTCACGATCGACACCGGATTCCATTATTTCTCTCAGTGCATCGTTATAGATTTTCATAGGAGTTATTTTTTGTTCTTCTTACTTTTCTCGATGTCGCGATCCGTCCAGAGTCGCGGCAACATCATTTCTGGCTTCCACATTTTTTTCATTTCGGAGATCTTGGTGGAGCTCGCATACTTGCCACTTGCTGCATAATCAGCTCCGACAATCGGCCCCGTCTCGAAGAAAATGATTTGTGCAATACGTCGTCCAACGACAAGCGGGATGTAATAGTGAGCAGAAGTATTTTGGATTTCCATCGTCCAGCGATTGGTATATCCGACATCACCCCAACCGGCGCATTTACACACCGAGATAAAGCTACGTCCGAGGCTCGAGCGCGCCTTCATCATCGTCGTTACGTGTTCACGCCCACCGATGAATTCGTTGGTATGCGCAAGAATCGTCTCTCCGGGCGCCATAAGAATAACTTTGTCATCCGGCGAAATCCCCTTCCAATCAAAATTATATTTCTTGAACATCTCGCGTGCGGTCTTGGCCTTCTTCGGCGTTGTACCCCAGACATGGTCGACGTGAGCTTTGTCGTAGATGTTGAATATGTTTTCAAAATGAGCAGGAGGCTGTTCGGCAAAGAAATATTCTCCGAGTGTCACATCGTAGCTTGAGGTCGCGAGATTGCGGCGATCAAATGGCTCGATGATAACGGACCCCTCCTTCATGCATTCTAGTATTCGTTTGTCAGAAAGTGCCATACATGTCGTTTAGTTTTAAGTACGCTCACTCTAGCATATACTGGGGGTACCAATCACTATGGACAAAAGAGGAAAACTTATCGTAATAGACGGCTCGGATGGTTCGGGCAAGGCGACGCAAACTAAGCTTCTCGTTGAGCGATTCCACGCCGAAGGAATCCCAGTGGAAACGCTCGACTTCCCCCAATACGAGGCCAATCTTATGGGGAAACTCATCGGAGAATGCTTGGCCGGAGAGCATGGTGACTTCTTGCACAGCGACCCGTTCGTCGCCTCGGTACTCTATGGTGCGGATCGTTTTGAATCCAAAAAGATTATCGAGGCCTGGCTCGATGAGGGCAAAAACGTCATTCTTGACCGTTACACCAGTGCCAACCAAATCCACCAAGGTGGCAAAATCGCCGACGACACTAAACGCTCTGCGTTCTTGAGTTGGCTCGACAAGCTTGAATACGGAGTCTTTGGACTTCCACGAGCGGACCTCACTATATATTTGCGCATGCCGACGGAGCTTTCCGTCGACCTTCTCAAAGAAAAACGTGCCAAAGATAAAAAGCAGTACCTTTCCAATGGAAAAGTGGACACCGTAGAACTCGATATCGCCTATCTCGAACATGCGCAGATGGCTGCCGCCTGGCTCATGAAGGAAAGTTCCGGATGGAGTAAGATTGAATGTGCGCCCGATGGCACCATCCGTGAACGCCCCGATATCCACGAAGAACTCTGGGGCATTGTAGAGATGCTACTCTCGCGCTAACATTCAACTATGATTTAGTTACCGACATAGAGGGACTTTATTCAAGCAATTTATTTGTATAACTACTCACTCTCTATGGAATCCTACGAATACATACAAAAACAAGACAAAGAAGTCTACGACGCAATTCTCGGCGAAGAGCATCGTGAAGCAGAAGGGCTCGAACTCATTCCGTCGGAGAATTACGTCTCAGCTGCAGTGCGGCAAGCCAATGCTTCGATATTTACCAACAAATATTCCGAAGGCTATCCGGGCAAGCGCTACTATGGCGGACAAACATACACCGACATCGTCGAGACCCTCGCTATAGAACGAGCGAAGAAATTATTCGGTGCCAAGTACGCCAACGTCCAATCACATGCGGGGGCACAAGCCAACGTCGCGATGTACTTCGCGCTGCTCGAGCCGGGTGACACCATCCTCGGCATGGATCTCAGCCACGGCGGACACCTCACCCACGGACACCCGGTGACCTATCTTACCAAGATATTCAACTTCATCCGCTACAAGATGAAGAACGTTGAGACCGGAGAAATTGATTACGACGAAATGCGTGCAGTTGCCCTCAAAGAGCGCCCAAAGATTGTACTTGCTGGCTACTCAGCGTATCCGCGCGAGCTCGATTACGGCAAGATGGTAGAAATCGCCCGCGAAGTCGGCGCCTACGCGGTCATGGATGTGGCACACATCGCGGGCTTGATTGCCGGCAAATCGGTCAAAAATCCATTTGATTTTGGATTCGACATTATGACGACGACCACCCACAAGACACTCCGCGGCCCGCGCGGCGGCATGATACTCACGAGAGAGAGTGAGGAGCTTGCAAAGAAAATCGACAAAGCAATCTTCCCCGGCTTCCAAGGAGGGCCGCTCATGAATACCATCGCTGCCAAGGCGGTGTGTTTCGGCGAGGCACTCCAGCCATCGTTCCATACGTATACCGAACAAATTCTCAAAAACGCCAAGGCCATGGAGAAAGTCTTCAAGGACAATGGTGTGCGACTCCTCACCGGTGGCACAAGCAACCATCTCCTGCTTGCTGATGTATTCGGGTCGTTGCAGGTAACAGGCAAGGAGGCAGAGACACTCCTCGATCGCGTGGGCATAACCCTCAACAAAAACAGCATTGCTGATGATGTGCGCGGTCCAATGGACCCATCGGGAATTCGTTTTGGCACACCTGCGATTACCACTCGCGGACTCAAAGAGGCAGAATGTGCACGAGTATCCGAGATTATGATTGATACACTCAAGAATAAAGATGATGAGAAAAGACTCGATGCAAACCGCGAAGAAATTCGTGCGATGTGCAAGAAGTCTCCCATACCTGACTCTTTTGCGTAAGAGATCTCCGGTATGGTACTGCGATTTGTAGCCACGCAAAGCGTGGACAAATCGGGAGCCCATTCCTGAATCCTTCCAGTAACTTCCTATTGATTGAGCAAAAATGCTACAATAGAGCCTCGTATGTTCCACTACTTCTTTGCCCACGTAGGCCTCGTACATCTTGTTGAATACGTAGGATATCCAGGTCTCTTTGCGGCAGTATTCTTCGAATCCGGCGTATTCTTCGGCTTTTTCTTGCCGGGATCTTCGATGCTCTTTACCGCCGGGCTTCTTGCGACCAAAGGACTCTTTAGTATTTGGGTGCTTATTCCACTGCTTACCCTTGCCGCAGTCCTCGGAGACAGTGCGGGATATTGGTTTGGTAATCGAGTCGGGGTCTCGCTCTTTTTCAAAAAGGATACGCGGTTCTTCAAACATCAATACCTCGAGCAAGCAAAAGACTTCTATGAGAAGCATGGCTTCCAAGCGGTGATTCTTGCGCGCTTCATTCCCATAGTACGCACCTTTGCTCCTATCATTGCAGGCATCGCCAACATGCGCTATCGCACATTCCTTGCGTACAACATCTTTGGAGGATTGCTCTGGGCTGCAGGGATAACGTTTGCAGGATACTACCTCGGCAGACGCCTCCCTGGAATTGAGCATTACATTACTCCGGTCATATTAATTATCATCGCTGTCAGTCTCATCCCAATATTGTGGGAACTTCGCAAACCGAAGAGTGATACATCGGTTTAATATCTAACAAAGGCGACAGTCACGCAGGGGAAATATTTCTTGCCTGCGGAACTCGCTTCGCTCAGACAGTCCTCGGCTGCAAAACATTTCCCCTGCGTGACTGTCTTTATACTTTTATCGCAAGCTCGCCAATCCCCCGTAGAGACCTCCCTCATCATGTAGTGCTGAATGGACAATGCGTGGAATATGCGGAAATTTTTTCATAATCTCGGTCAGGTACTTTTCGACTCCCGGTACAGGAATGCCTATTTCGTTAAACATCGAGCCCCCAAAGACAACGGTATCTGGTGACCAATGCAAAATCGTATTGTGAATAGCGAGTGCTGTGATGCGTGCGAGCTCATCCCACACTGGGGAGTCATGCCCCAAATCCCTTGGATGTACGCCATATTTACGATGTATGGCACTGCCTGAGACTAAGTCTTCAAATGTATTGAGATCAGCAAAGGTGCCGTCGTGTGTCATGTATTGGCCACCGATTTCAAATCCCATTGCGGTGCGATCAATTGCACCATCAACAATACGCACACCATTGACCCCGGTCGAGACCGTGATGTACGCCACAATGGGAGATCCTTTACCAGCGCCATACGTAGCCTCGCCGAGTCCCACTAGTGCGGTGTCGTTTTGCAGTATGACTTCCGCATTGGTACTTTTTTCGACGTCCTCTGCAAAAGAATGCCCGCCCCATCCAGGAAGATGCTCTGATTGCGCAATGGTGCGTTTGTCGGCCGAGAGTACACCAGCAATACCGATGATAATGCGAGAAACTTTCTCGCCCGCCGCAATACTCTCTACGGTATCGGTAAAGAGTTTAATCCCCTCCTCATATGAATCGGGAGTATGGAGAATGGTCGGAGTTTCAAACTTCGTTGAATCATGCGCGCCTGCGATGCGCATGTTAGTCCCTCCGATATCAGCAACAATATTCATATAAAATTATTCGACAATAGGTATTCCTCCGGTATCAACAGTGCGCACTTCTTTGTATCGCGGGTTGCGCACGAGTGCCGGTGCGCCCTCGCGCTCAACGACATAATATGCAAAGCCTTGCATCTTTTTGACCATTTCATAGTCAGCATGTCCTGGCATCGAAGCCGAGTCCCCCGCTCCCTCCACCGGAGAATCATCAAGCATGACAAGCCAGGTTGAGCCGACGTTCGTCATGAGGTGCCCATAGCCCGGCGGCATGTAGACAGAATCTTCAGGACCGACGCGTATTGCTTTGAACTCTTCGACGACATCAGAGACTGTCGGGTCACTAAGCTTTTGCTGCAGAACTATTCCTTCGCCCGAGGCAAACCAGTACGTCTCATCAAGCGCGCCAATGTGATAATGGCCATATGTTTTGATGTACTCACCGCCCACTGTGCCGGTCTCGAGAATGGTTACGTTGCGTTTGGCACTGCCACCGCGCACCATGTAGTAATGGATTGCAGGGCCCAGAGCATCGGGGCGCATCAAGACTTCACGCATCTTTTCCTGCGTACGTGCAGCATAAGGCTCAAATGCAGGTTCAAATGTCATGTCCTCAGTATATCATTTCTTCCACGTCTTCACCTTTTCAATGTATTTCAAGACCGCAAAGACATATGCGCCGTGCGCCCACGTGAGAGGGGCTGCGCATATTTGCTCGCCCGTCTGCGGATGCAGCTGCTCGGAGAGTACACCGGAGGTCTGTGCGTGGCGCACCACCCAATTAAATATTTCCCGCACACGATCAAGGTCGTGATTGTTTTTGGCGATAGCAATGAGATATTCTGCATACCAGAGCGTGGTAATAAACCACGGGTTGCCGGTCGACGGCCCCGGCACGCGGAAGTAATCATCGTCTTGAAAACGAGCAATGCCGCCAATTGAAATTCCCTGACTGAGCTCACGCACGGTTTTGTCCCACGCTCGTTTCAACCGTTCGTCATTTGCCGGCAAAATATCGAAGGAAAAAACACCGTAGACACTCGAGACGTCGAGCGTCGTATCGGCGACGATCTTACCGTCGACGCGATTGAGCATATTGACGAACATGCTGTTTTTCTCATCCCACAGATATTTGAGTATTGCCTCCTTCACCTCAAGCGCTGCCGTGCGGTATCGATTCTCATGCTTTTCTTTACCCAATATTTTTGAAAGTTCTGCCGCGGCGATAAGCGCACCATAGACGGCCGATGAGGTGAAGGTCGAGATGCCGCGCTTGCGCTCCCACAAATCGTACGAAGGCTGAGGTAATCGAGTCTCCGCATCGCGATACTTAATCATAAAATCCGCTGATTTCTCGACCAAAGCATTGAAGACACTTTCGATAAATTCTATATCGTGGGACTTTTTGTAATGTTCGTAGAGTGCATAGACCACGAGCGCGGTCTCGTCTTCTTGAATGGGAAGCTGTGGGACGCCGTCTTTAATCCACGGATGCCATGACGAGCCAAACGATTTGTCGGGCCAAAACTTATGCAGATAATATCCTTCGTGAGAAATCACGTCACTGCAAAACTCAAAAAATCTTTGAGCAACATTTTTGTCCCCCGCCGCATCAAGCGCGATGGCACTATAGGCAGAGTCGCGCGGCCACACGTAGGCATAGGTATCGTATCCGTATTGCAACATATCTGAATCAACCGAAGCGACAATTCCTCCTTCGACATCAACCGCTGCCCGCATATTCATAAGAGATCGCTTGAAGAGTGCAATCTGATCGGCCGAAAGCCCG
>Ga0207933_1001430_pt1 | contig 17989 bp, 17 predicted proteins | sample NGESurdeep092012_4_FD_184488 | JGI IMG/M metagenome (GOLD analysis project Ga0207933, IMG submission 184488) | Arctic peat soil microbial communities from Barrow, Alaska - NGEE Surface sample F53-3 deep-092012 (SPAdes) | ecosystem: Environmental > Terrestrial > Soil > Wetlands > Peat ...
ACTTTTTTGTAAATTCTATTAAACTCATTCCTGTAAACATGGCTAATAATTTTAGCTCAAATATACTAATATTATTAGCTTAAAACAAATACTATTCAATTCATCACGACCTATCTGCTTTATTCTATAAAAAAATAATTTTTTCAATAAAATCATTGCATCTGTTAGACAAAAAAAAGTTTTTGATTTATTTTTAATAATAAATTTCAAATAATATATATGTGTATTTATATATATTATTTCATTAAATATTAAGTATCGAATTTGAATAGTCAATTTTCAAAATATCCCACAAACGTTATTGTAGAGTTGCAACTAAAAAGAACAAAATCCAATCGCAAATTATTTTTCAAATTTCATTGGGAACGAACATGTAAGGAGTTATGCCAAATTGGCGATATCTTCCTTCATTTGCTTTTGCTAAGAAAAATAATCCAATCATGAAACCGTTGATTCTCAGAAAATCTGTTTTCCGGAGTTCACGATCTAAAAAAGAGGATTTTAAAAGCCTCTTTTATTAATTGTACTGTAAAAGTTATTTAAATAAAAAGAAATAAGATTTGCTCTATTTCTTGGTTGTTATTTATTTATCTATTAAATTTAACGGTAAAATTGTAAGCACCTTTAAAGACTGAAAATTTCACATAGAATTCTCCGGTAGCCGCATTTGAACTACTTTCTTCCACTACCGCACCAATAATTTCCAAGAATTTTTTCAGAATAATTTGGCGAATAATTTTTTGTCGGACTTTCTTGACGGTATTAAAAGAATACTCCGCTTTGGTTAACCTGGCAGTAAACTTTTAATAATTTCGAAGCCTATAGCGGTAAGATTTTTATTTATACCGCGTCAACTATTTTCGTTACCCAGCTTACTATGCTGGCGGCTATAGAAAAAATAAATAATAAGACCAATAACTAACCAGATTAAAAATCGAAGCCAGTTGGTATATCCCAATTCTGTCATTAAATAAAAACAACTGGCGAGGCCTAATACAGGAATCAATGAAAGCTTTTTTATAAAACAGGCTATGGTTAAAGCAACAGAAAGAACCACAAATAAAAAAAAAGGCAATTTATCACGAAATACTTCCCACCCTTGACTGAAATCAAAAAGACCTAAAAAGTTTTTCCAGAAAATAATGACGCCTACAATAAATAAAACCGGAACAATGAATTGAGAACTGATATATGGGATTTTAAATTTTGGCGCTGCTTCTCCTTCTTCTCTTTTGGGTAATAAAAGTACACCACCACATACAAGCACAAACGCAAATAATGTACCGATGCTCGTTAAGTCCGTGACTTCTGTAAGATTTAAAAATAATGCTGGAATCGCCACGAAAAGTCCTGTCACTATTGTTGCAAAAGAAGGCGTTTTGTATTTAGGGTGAATACGGCTGAAAGCTTTTGGCAGCAAGCCATCTCGGCTCATGCTCATCCAGATGCGGGGTTGCCCCATTTGAAAAACAAGCAACACACTTGCAGTTGCAATTACTGCGCTGAAAGAAATGATATAACTTATTTGATTGAGCCCTACCCTTTTAAAAACAAAAGCCAGCGGATCGCCCACCTGCAATTCATTATAGGAGACCATACCTGTTAATACAAAAGCTACCAGGATATAAAGAATAGTACATATAATGAGCGAATAAATCATTCCCCGCGGCAAATCCCTTTGCGGGTTTTCACATTCCTCAGCAGTAGTGGATATCGCATCAAATCCAATGTAGGCAAAGAACACAGCCGATACACCTTTCATCATCCCTCCAAAACCATTTGGTAAAAAAGGACTCCAGTTAGCCGGCGCTACATAAAAACATCCGATGGCCATTACAGCAATAAGAATGACGATTTTAAATCCGACCATAAGATTGGTTGCCTTGCGTGTTTCCTTGATACCTCTGTAAACGAGCCATGTGATTAAGAACACAATCGCAAGCGCAGGAATATCGGCGATCAATTTAAAATTTCCTAAATGAGGCGCATCGATCCATGCATGATATCCTGATTGTACGCTTTGGGAAAGACTTTGAAGAGTTCCTCCTTTTGCTAATTCCCCCGATGCTTCTTTGAATGCACGCGATGCGCTTAAATAATCGGTAGTTAAAAATGGAGGAACGTGAATATGCAAACCTTCAAGAAGATTTACAAAATATTCGCTCCATGAAATAGCAACTGCCATATTGCCGATAGCATATTCCATCAGCAGATCCCATCCGATGATCCATGCAATTAATTCTCCGAAAGATGCATAAGCATAAGTATAAGCGCTACCGCTTACAGGAATACGTGAGGCAAACTCCGCATAACATAATGCAGAAAATCCGCAACATATCGCTGTAAGAACAAATAAAAGAGATACTCCCGGTCCACCTTGATAGGCAGCATTACCAATGGTGGAAAATATGCCTGCGCCTACCACAGCAGCTATTCCCATAGCGGTAAGGTCGCGCACTTTCAATACTTTTTTTAACCCTGATGCAGAATGGGTGGCATCTGAAAGACCAGATTCTGCATCAGCTAAAATGGCGGCAATACTTTTTTTACGAAAAAGAGAATTGGGCATCGATGGCAAACTTATTTACGGGACTAAAAATATAGAATTAATTTTGGCAAGTATACCATTTTACACGCAAAAATAATTTAAAAATAATTTAATAAATATTAGGAGATGTTACACGCATGTATTATCTTTGTGAAACAAACGCACTAAAATGAATTTCGCTTTCAAAACAATACATCAATTTAACGACACCCTTAAAGATGAAAAAACTTGTTATGAATTTTTTGAACAAGTAAGATGGAATGGCGTTCCGGTTTGCCCCCATTGTGGAAGTCTTAAGAAACCATACAAGGTTAAAGCAAGGTGTAAATTTAAAGATATACCTTCTTATAGATGTTCTGAAAGACTTTGTGATCTTCCTTTTACTGTTCGTACTGGAAGTATTTTTGAAGGTTCAAAAGTTGAATTTAGAAAGTGGTTACAAGCTGCTTTTGAATTATCAGTTTGTAAAAACGGTATTTCATCTGTTGAATTAGCAAACAGAATTGGTACATCACAAAAAACTGCATGGCTTATTAATCATAAACTTCGTGGTATGCTAAATGAAACACAGCCCGAATTATTAAAAGATGTTACTCAACTTGATGAAACATTGATTGGAGGTAAGAACCGCAATAAACATATTGATAAGAGAATACCTAATTCACAAGGTCGTTCCGCAAAAGGTAAAACAATAGTATTTGGAGTAAAGAGTTTAAGCGGAAAAGTAAGAACAAAAGTAGTTCCTAACGTTGAGGCAGATACGCTAATACCTATAATTGAAAAATGGATTGAGAAAGGTTCTATTATGGTTTCCGATGATTGGAAGTCTTACAAAGCATTAAAGCAAAATTATTTTCATATTGTAGTTAACCATTCTTTAGGCGAATATGTAAATGGTGCGTTTACAACAAATGGTATAGAAAACTTTTGGAGTTTATTTAAACGTGGAATTTCCGGAACACATCATTCAGTTTCTCCAAAGCATGTTCAAAAATATGCTGATGAATTTTCAGAAAGATATAACAATAAGAATATCAGCAATATTGCATTATTCCATAAACTGATTGATAAAAGCGACAAAGAGAGAGTTACATACAAGGTATTAACGGCTTAATAATATTGTATTAACTTTGAAAAATAAAGGCAGCATAGAAATGCTGCCAGTTTGTAGGTATCATCCTTAATGTTGCGTGTTCGCACTGGCTAATGAGACCAACCGGATACAACACCTATAATGTTAGTTCGGCTATACAATTAGCACGACTTAAGATGATACTAAGGAAGGGTTTCTACCCCTTTTTGACCACCATTCTAACAGTTGTGTTAGGGTGGGTTTGAGCATAAGGTTTTGGTACATATTGTCCTGTAACAGCACTAATGTACACTACCTTTTTTTCTGATTGTTGTGGCATAGTTTTTAAAATTTATGTCATTACAAAATCTGCCCACTTTATAGTGCAAGGCATTTACACTTTTCTTGGGGAATCACGAGTTCCCCAGGATTTTTTTAGAGACAATTTATTTTTCCCTTTAATTTTTTTTATTTATCTTTGTATTAGACAAAAAAATAGGGTTACAAGGCAGCGTTCAAACTGATTTGCTGTCAAGTTCTTAGACTTAACCCTTATATCCCTGAGTAATAAAAACCATCTTGACAAGCTCCCTGTAAAAGTGCTAATGTTTAGATGGCTTTTTTATTAAATAATTCCGGCCCTCCTATCTTTTCCGCTTCAATCATAATTTTATCTTTAAATGGCGATTCAAAATCATCACCCCTATACCAATCTTTCAACCCCCACCAAAAACGAATGTTATTTGGTAATTCCTTATATTCGTTATTTATAATAGAATTTTTTGTTTTTGCAACGATTGCCAGTTTTGATGAAAAGTTTTTTCTTTCTATCTTAACAGCTTTTTTTAGCTCATAAGAATTAACTAATTCAGACGAATACATAGGTCGTCCTTTTTCATTTAAAATGCAAATTATTACATCCTCGAACGTTTCTTTTTTTGATACCTTGTTAGGATATGGTTTATCATTCATTTTTGAGGGATGCGTTTTCGTTCCTAATACAAAGCTATCCTGTTTTTCCTTTATTGATATTTCTGTACCAGGACCTGGCATTGTAGCCATGTCATAAAGCTTTTTAAATCTTTCTGCCTCACTGTTGTGATATAACCAATTATTCTTAATATCTTCAACTATCGAAGCGTACGACTTAATGTCTGATGTTTTAATAGTATTCATTGTACAAATTTAAGGGGTTATATTTAATTTTAGCCCCTAAAAATTGTATTAACTTATAAACAGGGTGTTTATATAATTTTTAACTAATGTGGATAAAAAGTTGTATATACGCTGAATTTATAACTGTAATTTTGACTTATGGCTAAATCAGTAAAGAAAAAAGACTCTAAAAAACGCTCAGACAAGTATAATGAGAAACTTGCTGTTACAGGTTCTTTCTTAGATGTAATGAAAGCAGCCGCAAAAAACGCTAATAACAAAAGCGCGAAAAAAAATAGCTAAAAAATAAAAAGATTTACCTTACTGAATCCGCTTCTATTTTTGCGTGTAAAATGGTATACTTGCCTTAATTTTTAAAAAGTTTTTTCAATCCTTTCTTTAAATAAAAAACGCTAATTACCACTACTGACAATTAATTGGGGGAAATAGAAACTGGCGCAAAATCTTTCTTTATTGAAGGAGGCAATCTAATTCATATGTATTATCTTTCTTACTTTTCTGAGTTAGATTTTTTTCTCATTAACGTGTTACGAGGTGTACTGTAATCATTTTTATAGTCATTTAAATCTTCTTTATTTTCGTCAAATGAATACCAGTCTCATTTTAAAAACTATTTCGAAATACATCACATTTACAGAGAATGAAACTGTTCTTTTTCTTTCTATTTTGCGTGAAAAAAAAATTAGAAGGAAACAATTTCTTTACCAGGAAGGGGATATTTGCAAATACACCACTTTTGTAAATAAAGGTTGCCTGCGAACTTATGCAATTGATAATAATGGCCCAGAACATGTGTTTCAATTCGCCACAGAAGGCTGGTGGATTGGTGATATTGAAAGTTTGAAAAATCAAACACTGACAATGATGAATACTGATGCACTCGAAGATTCTGAAATATTATTGATCTCAAAAACTGACATGGATCAGCTTTATGAAAAAATTCCGAAGTATGAGCATTTTTCAAGAATGATTTTGGAAAATGCATACATAGCGCATCAGCAAAGAATCCTGCACAATGTTTGTTTTTCAGCTGCTGAACGGTACCAGTATTTTATAGAAAAATATCCTGATTGGAACGCGCGAATTCCACAAAATCAAATTGCTTCTTACCTGGGAATTACACCCGAATTTTTCAGTAAAATGAAAAGCCAGGTTATGAAGGAAAATGCCACCCTGCCTTCCAAAAGAGGACTCTAAAATCAGTCCACAGTAAACAGACAAAAAACTAAGATTTCAATTTCTTCATTTGGATGATAGCCCCACGCTTTTCAAAAGTTGTTAATCTACATTAAGCTATTTTCTTAACCTGTATTATTGGCAAGACTATTGTGTGATGTTAATTTTGTGTTTTAAAATTTAAAAAATGAAAGAATACAAAGCGATAGAAGAAGTATTGCAACCGTCTGTGCCACATATGGTGGGCGATGGTTTTAAAGTGATTAATTTTTCTCCCGGCGGTGGTAGTTTTAGTGACAGAATGAGTCCTTTTTTCCTGATGGATTTTAATCCCGAATTTAATTTTACTCCTACAACAGTACCACGCGGTGTGGGCGTGCATCCGCATCGTGGATTTGAAATAGTCACTATTGCATACAAAGGAAGTGTGGCACATAATGATAGTACAGGAAACAGTGGCGTTATTAATCCTGGAGATGTGCAATGGATGACGGCTGCATCCGGAATTCTTCATAAAGAATATCATGAAAAAGAATTTGCTAAAAAAGGCGGCACATTTGAGATGGCTCAGATATGGGTGAATTTACCTAAGAAATATAAAATGTCAGCACCTAAGTACCAGGCAATACTCAATGAACAAAAAGGAAATTACGAAATAGAAAATAGCAAAGGAAATGTATTGGTAATTGCAGGAGAATACAACGGTGTAAAGGGGCCAGCAAAAACTTTCTCACCAGTAGAAATGTATGATATCAGGCTGGATGAAAATGGAGAATCAGAATTCGATCTGCCGGCAAGTTATAATACAGGATTATTAGTAGTGGAAGGCGAAGCCATCATCAATGAAGATGCCATCGCACACGAACATCAATATGTGCAATTTAAAAATGAAGAAGGTGCAATAAAAATAAAAGCGAACAAGAAAAGCATTTTATTGTTATTGAGTGGAGAACCAATAAACGAGCCTGTAGCGGCTTACGGTCCTTTTGTAATGAATACTATCGAAGAAATCCAGGAAGCAATTGATGATTTCAACGGTGGAAAATTTGGAAAACTGGCAAACTAAATATTTATTTAAAATTTAAAAAAAAGAAAACATGGCAACAAAAACAAAATGGGTAATAGACCCGGCACACAGCGAGATTGCATTTAAAGTAAAGCACTTAATGATCACAAACGTAAAAGGCATATTTGCAGAATATAATGCCAGCATTTACACGACAGGCGAAGACTTCATGACAGCAGAAATCGATTTCTGGATGAATCCGGAATCAGTAAGTACCAAAGACGAAAAGCGTGACGGACATCTGAAAAGCCCTGATTTCTTTGATATTGCTAATCATAAAGAAATTACTTTCGAATCTAATACCATTGAAAAAGTTGATGGAGATGGCAGTTATGAATTATGGGGAGAACTAACTATAAAAGGTATTACTAAAAAAATAAAATTAGATGTAGAGTTTGGAGGAGTCGTAAAAGACCCATGGGGTGCTGAAAAGGCAGGTTTTGCCATAAATGGCAAAATCAATCGAAAAGACTGGGGCCTTACTTGGAATACAACACTTGAAGCCGGAGGAGTATTAGTAGGTGATACAGTAAATATTAGTTGCGAAATAGAATTGCTAAAACAGGAAGAAGTAGAGAGTTAATCTAAAATTTAGAATTTCCTATAAAAATCTTTGATTTTTTTAAAAAATATTCGGCTTTAGTCTTTTAAACGAAGACTGAAGCCGTTTTTATTTAATCTATCCTCAACTTGAGAAATTACGGTGTAAATTAGCAGCTCGTATTGCATATTTTTTATTATCGAAGAATTGGTTTGAAAAACAGGAGTAATTTTTATCAATAAAAGTCTTCTTGCGAATAATAATCCTAAATGTGTACTTTTGACCGCCTTTTGAAAAAAGGTAAAACATTTTAACTGGTAATTTTATTTAATCTTGGAAAGAAAAGTAACTAAAATAGGAGTTCTCACGTCAGGCGGAGATGCTCCAGGAATGAATGCCGCAATCAGGGCAGTGGTACGCACAGGTATTTTTAATAAATTAGAGGTTTTTGGCATCAAACGTGGCTACCAGGGAATGATTGATAACGAAATCGTTAAAATGGAGAGCACAAGCGTTGCAAATATTATTCAGCGTGGAGGCACTATTTTAAAAACGGCCCGGTGCAAGGACTTCTTTACCATCGAAGGAAGAAAAAAAGCATACAACCACCTGAAGAAGCATGGCATCAATGGGCTTGTAATTATTGGCGGCGATGGTTCTTTCAGAGGGGCGCAAATATTCAGCAACGAGTTTGATATACCTTGCATTGGTCTTCCCGGAACGATAGACAAAGACATTGCCGGAACTGATTTTACGATTGGCTTTGATACCGCTGTTAATACTGCTGTAGAAGCAATAGATAAAGTACGGGATACGGCGGATGCGCACGACAGATTATTTATTATCGAAGTAATGGGTCGTGATTCCGGCTACATCGCGCTTCATAGCGGAATAGCTACCGGTGCAGAAAATATATTAATCCCAGAACGTAAAACGGACGTTGAAAGTGTAATAAATGCATTAGTGGAAAAGCATGGACGCAAAAAACTTGTAAATATTATCGTTGTAGCTGAAGGAGACGAATTTGGCGCCGTGGAGTTAGGGAAAGTGATTACAGAAAGAATACCTGACCAGGAAGTGAGGGTTACCATATTGGGCCATATTCAACGAGGTGGGTCGCCTACCTGCTTCGATAGATTAATCGCCAGCCGCATGGGTTATACTGCTGTAGAATGTCTAATGGAAGGACGCTTCAATGTATTTGTAGGTATCGTTAATAATAAAATGCATTATATCCCATTGGACCAGGCTGTAAAGAAGAAACAGAAAATGAGTGAAGACTGGATGAAAATAGTTAAGATATTATCAAGTTGAATCGTAAATATCAAATTAAATAACAATATTCAATAACCGGGTGGACTGTATAAAGTTACAAGTTCACCATATCACCCTCCTCTGGAGGGCTGGGAGGCCAAATAAAATGTCAAAAAATATAAGTAAATACCTTTATAAGGATATGGATAAAAAAGCAGGTTTTGATCACTCATTAAAGCGGACAAAGATTGTAGCTACGGTAGGTCCGGCTTGTGATAATTTTGATGCGATGGTAGCATTGGTAAAAGCCGGTGTCAATGTCTTCCGCTTAAATTTTTCGCATGGTAGCCATGAAGACAAAGCACGAATCATTGAAATAATTAGGAAAATTAATACCTCACTTCCTTTCAATATCGCAATTTTGGCTGATCTGCAAGGACCTAAACTTAGGGTGGGCGAAATTGAAAATAACGCACTCGAAATTAAGCCCGGCGACCAGTTGACGTTTACCAACGTAAAATGCATTGGTAATTTTGAGAAAATTTATGTTAGCTATCCCAATTTGCATAATGATGTTGTTCCTGGAAATATAATCATGATCGATGACGGAAAGCTTGAGGTGAAAGTAAAACAAATACTTCCCAATAATGATGTCCAGGTTGAAGTAATCATGGGAGGCATACTTTCATCTAAGAAAGGATTGAATCTTCCTGACACAAAAATTTCATTACCGGCGCTCACCGAAAAAGATCTCGAAGATCTTGATTTCATAATTGACCAACAAGTCGATTGGATAGCGCTTTCTTTCGTTCGCGAGGTAAAAGATATTACCGGGCTAAAAGATATTTTAAAGAAAAGAAACTGCAAATCAAAAGTAATTGCTAAAATAGAAAAACCTGAAGCGGTAACCAACATTCGCGATATCATCATTGAGAGTGATGGTATTATGATTGCACGTGGAGATTTGGGCGTAGAACTGCCGATAGAGAAAGTACCTCTGATACAAAAAGAGATTATTCGCAAATGCATGCATAGGGCCAAACCGGTAATAGTAGCCACACAGATGATGGAAAGCATGATAGACCGGATAAAACCTAACCGCAGTGAGATAACGGATGTAGCCAACGCTGTACTGGAAGGGGCCGACGCTTTAATGTTAAGTGCCGAAACCGCCACCGGAAATTATCCTACGCTCGTGATAGAAACAATGAGTAAAATAATAATGGAGATAGAAAAAACCGCCTATGATTACAACCGCGATGACATTCTTTCTCCACAGCCACATTCACCTTCTTTTTTAAGCGATGCCATTTGCTATAGCGGCTGCAAGCTTGCCCAGGATGTAAAAGCTGATGCTTTAATCGGAATGACTCAAACTGGTTACACCGGTTTTATGCTCAGCAGCTACCGGCCAAAATCCTTCTTGTATGTCTTTAGCAAAGAAGTAAGCCTGATTAATCAACTGAGCCTCAGCTGGGGCGTTCGAGCTATATTTTATGATGAAGAAGAAAGTCTTGATGACATTTTCTCTGACCAGATAGGCATTTTAAGAGAACGTGGATTTTTGAAGCCAGACGATGTGGTTGTAAACACAGGCAGCACGCCGGTTTCTATGCATTTGCCTACGAACGTATTAAAGGTTACGAAGGTTAAGGAATAAATTTCCGATGATTTTGTAGACACAATTTATGCCTTGTGTCTACAAAATCATAAAAAAAATCAATCTGTTTTTTACTTTCAGTAGATAAGAATATCTGAATGAAAGTGAGCCTCCCTAATGTGGCTCATACTGATTTAAAGGATCATAGCATCACGGCGCAAATTCAAATTACCTGGTTTCCCTCAATCCACTGCAATCCACAAAAATTTATATAGATATAAAGCCGAGCACAGCAATTTTCAAAAAGCAAATATTCCCACTTATCAAGATTCAGAAAACGCTTCTAAGATTATACTACCTGCGCTAAAGTAACTACGTAATTTCGTAAAAGAAAATCGGCGACCCTATTCCATTCTAATAAACCCTAGTAAATGAAAAAAATATTCCATTTTTTATTTTTGTTAATTACGGCATCTTCGTTCGGTCAATCTTCAGATTTTGTAATAGAAAATTATACAAAAATAGATACCGCCATTTCGATGCGTGATGGCGTGAAACTATACACCATAATTTATGTCCCTAAAGATCAATCTGAAAAATATCCTTTTCTGATGGAACGCACCCCTTATTCCGTCGCGCCTTATGACGAAAATAATTACGCGAGAAAGTTGGGTCCAAACGAAGCATTGATGCATGAAAAATATATTTTCGTTTACCAGGACGTGCGCGGGCGATATATGAGCGAAGGGCATAACAAAGAAGTAACGCCTTACATTCCCAATAAAAAAGATAAAACCGAGGTGGATGAAAGCAGCGATACGTATGATACGGTTGATTGGCTTTTAAAAAATATCGGCAAAAATAACGGCCGTGTTGGATTGTATGGAATTTCATACCCAGGCTTTTATGCTACTGCAAGTTTGCCTGGCGCACATCCGGCGATTAAAGCGGTAAGTCCGCAGGCCCCCGTTACTGACGAATTTATCGGTGATGACGCCAATCATAATGGCGCCTTCTTTTTGCTGGATAATTTTATGTTTATGAATTATTTTGGGAAGCAGAGAAACGGACCTACAGAAGATTATGGATCTACAATGTTTGATGTAAAAACAAATGATGTCTATCACTTTTTTTTAGATCTTGGGCCGGTAAAAAATACCCAATCCGAAAAATATTTTAATCACCGCAGTTATATCTGGAACGAATACCTGGCCCATGACACCTATGATGATTACTGGCAAAAAAGAAACATTAGGCCCTATCTTAAAAATATTACAATTCCCACACTGATTGTTGGTGGATTGTTTGATGCAGAAGATCTTTTTGGATCATTGAATACCTATCAAGCTATAGAAAAACAAAATCCCGTAAATGATAATTTTTTGGTTATGGGTCCATGGACGCATGGCGCATGGGCAGGAAATGGTTGGGAAAAATTTGGAACATATAATTTTGGTAGTAATACCAGTCAATATTTCCAGGACAGTTTGCAAACTACTTTCTTCAATTATTATCTTAAAGACAAAGGAAGTTTTGGTGCTTCTAAAGCAACCGTTTTTGAAACAGGTGCTAATGAATGGAAACATTTTAGTGAATGGCCTCCGGCCAATATTTCTGACGTGAGTTATTATCTTAATGCTGATAAAAAATTATCAACCAAAAAAAATAGCGCGAAAAATAGTTTTGATGAGTACATCAGTGATCCTTCCAATCCGGTTCCCTATACAGCAAAAGTTCAGGGGCAGAGAAATGATGGATATATGGTAGAAGATCAGAGTTTTGCCGCATCAAGAAATGATGTATTGGTTTACGAATCACCGGTTTTAAATGAAAATATCACCATCGCAGGGCACATACTTGCCGATATTTTCGCGAGCATTTCCACAACCGATGTAGATTTTGTCGTAAAGTTGATTGATGTGGTTCCCGCGAATGAGATTTATTCTCCTCACACGGAGGAGACCAGCAGGAGACCAGATTTTCAGCGACTGGTGCGGGCCGAAGTAATGAGAGGGAAATTCAGAAATAATTACCTTAATCCTACCCCCTTTGAGCCAGGGAAAATAAGTGAAGTGAAAATAAATCTGAATGATGTGTGCCACACATTTAAAAAGGGACACAAAATAATGGTACAGGTGCAAAGCAGTTGGTTTCCTTTGGTGGACATGAATCCTCAGAAATTTATGCGTATTCCGGATGCTAATGCAGTGGACTTTCAAAGGTCAACGATTTATATTTTTCACGATAAGGATCATGCATCCAAAATTGTCCTTCCCGTGTTGGATTAAAACTGTATTTTAGTCATCATGGTTGCGCTTTCTCTTAAAAAATTAGACATGAAAAATCTATTTGCAATTACACTTATGCTCACGAGTATCATAACCTTTGGACAAAATGAAGTAGTCATCATCCCAAAACCTGTATCGCTGGAGATGCACTCCGGCAATTTCAATTTGAATGCTAAAACAACTATCATTACTAATAAAAGCGCTCAACATGTTGCCAATATGCTGAACGTGTATCTCAAGAAACTATATGGTTTCACTCTTCCTATAAAAAATATTTCTCCTGATAAAAATGCAAAAAATGCAATAATTCTTGGTTTACTCAAACCCGATGGAAGAAAAAAAGATGAATATAATTTAGAGGTAAAAGCCAATAACATCAATATTGGCGGCGTAAGTAACGAAGCCTTATTTTATGGCATTCAAACGTTGCTCCAACTTTTACCACCTGAGAAACCAACAGATGGCAACATCAATTTTAAGATACCGCAGTTAGCTATTAAAGATTATCCGCGTTTTCAGTACCGCGGAATGCACCTTGATGTAGGCCGTCATTTTTTTGATGTGGGTTTTGTAAAAAAATATATCGATCTTCTTGCTTATCAAAAATATAATACATTTCACTGGCATCTCACTGAAGACCAGGGATGGAGAATAGAAATAAAAAAATACCCTCTGCTTACCTCTGTAGGCGCATATAGAAACGGAACCATTATAGGTCGTTATCCGGGCACAGGAAATGATGATACACGCGAAGGAGGTTTTTACACACAAGAACAAATAAAAGACATCGTAAAATATGCGAAGGATCGGTATATAGCTATTATACCTGAAATTGAAATGCCGGGACATGCTTCTGCAGCTATCGGGGCCTATCCTCAGTTAAGTTGTTTCCCGAATGAATCTACCGCTATATCAGATAAAACGGCAACGATATACAATTTTACACTAAATAATTTTGTTAGTTCAAAAAGTAAGCATATATTTACACCATAAATGTAAAGTATATGTTTCCAGAATTTAAAAGCATCTTCGATTTAGTAAAAGCCTTTCCTACAGAACAAAGCTGTATAGATCATTTAGAAAGGCTTCAATGGAATGGTGAACCAGTTTCTCCTTTTGACGCAACTTCTAAAGTTTACAAATGCAAAGGGAATAAGTACAAGTGTAAGAACACAGGAAAGTATTTCAATGTTCGCACCGGAACTATTTTTGATAATACCAAGATTCCATTACAGAAATGGTTTATGGCTTTGTATGTTTTTTCATCTCACAAAAAAGGAATTTCTTCACACCAACTTGCAAAGGATATTTCAGTAACACAAAAGAGCGCATGGTTTTTACTTCATCGCTTGCGTTATGCTTTCGATCATCCTAATTTTAAACAGACTTTGGGTAACGTTGTTGAAATAGATGAAGCTGGCATCGGTGGTCAGTCTTATTACAAACACGCTAACAAGAAAACAAAGAACGAAGAAGGTGCAACCATTTCAAATAAAACCTCTGTAATAGGAATGAAAGAAAGAGGCGGCAATATAAAAGCTGTGGTTATAGCAGACAGGACAAAGGAAACTTTACTACCTATCATTTATGAAAATGTAAAGCCTGACAGTATTTTAATGACCGATGAATTAAACTCTTATCAGGACTTAGGAAAAAGGTTTGAACACCATTCAGTAAATCATAGCGCAAAGGAATTTGTAAATGGAATGGCACATATAAACGGGGTAGAAAACTTTTGGAGCCATTTAAAAAGAGGCATTGACGGTATTTACCACAGTATTTCAAAAGAACATTTACAGGCTTACATTGATGAATTTACTTTACGGTTTAATACCCGTAAATTTGGTACTCAAAATAGGTTTGACTTTGTGTTGTCAGGTATTGCAGGTAAAAAACTAACTTACAAAAAATTGACAAATGAATAAGATTATTAAAATGAATGTGCAGGGCACGGAAATAAATATAACTACCATAAATGACAATGATTATATATGTCTCACAGATATGGTAAAAGCAAAGGAGGATGAAAGTAGGGCTGCTGATATTATTAAAAACTGGATACGAAATAGAGGTACAGTTGAGTTTTTGGGTATGTGGGAAGGGTTGTATAACCCAAATTTTAAAGTGGTCGAATTTGACCACTTTAGAAAACAGGCTGGTTTACCAACGTTTACACTGAGCGTAAGCAATTGGGTTGAAAAAACTAACGCAATTGGCATTTTTTCAAAGGCGGGAAAGGCTGGTGGCACTTATGCTCACAAAGATATAGCCTTTGAATTTGGAGCTGCTATTAGCCCAATATTTAAATTATATGTGATAAAGGAGTATCAAAGACTTAAAGAAATCGAAGCTGATAAGTATGGTATCGAATGGGATGTAAAAAGAATTATTAGCAAAGCTAATTATCATATTCAAACAGCAGCAGTAAAAGATTATATCGTTCCAAAGGCTGGGTATACGCAGGCTAAAGAATGGCTATTGTATGCCGATGAAGCCGACTTGCTTAATATAGTCGTATTTGGGACTACGGCAAAGAAATGGCGTGACGCAAACCCGTCTCGTGTTTTAAAAAGCGAAAACATTAGAGATATGGCAAGTATAAATGAACTTGCCATTATATCAAATCTGGAAAGTCTAAACTCCATACTTATAAAAAATGGATTATCTAAAAAGGACAGATTTAAAATACTTAAAGAAACGGTTATTGACCAAAAGAAAACCCTCGATTCAATTGATTTAATCAAAACATTAAAAAAAGATAATAGTTCTACATTTATTGACCATCAAAAAAAAAATAAATCAGGTAATTTCGATCATGCATTAAGTGGTTTGTTAAGTGTACCACCAATGCCAAAAGAAAAGAAATGAAATGAAATATGAAATTAAGATCATTATTTACTCCGATTAGGGAACACAGAATGAATATCACTAATTTCCGCTTCTGCTTTTTTAAGCCAATTACTATCCGACTTTGATATACATATGTCGCTCAAATTGCCGCTTTTAGCAAAAACGGTAACAAGAAAAGGAGTATTAAAATAACCGCTTACTGCTATTCTAACGTGGCTGCCAGAACTAATATCAGCAATCGAAAAAACGATATTCCCTTGCTTGTCTAAGACCTCAAATTTGTCATCATCATAATGATAATCGATCAATTGATTAAGATATACCGTCCAATGATTAAACTGCATTTCTCCTATTTCATTGTCAGTTCTTAAATCCATGAATTTAGCTGAAATATAAATTCTATTTTTTATTGCCACAGCCCAAATTTTATTGGAAGTATCACCACAATTGACAGTACTTAAAATGTTTATTCCATCCTCTAATCGCTTTTTAGAATAGCCAAACGACATCCTTCCAACAACAAAAAATATATCATCATTTGGAGCCATTTTATCTAAACCCTTCACATATATCCCTTTTACTATTGGATAATGGTACGTATTTGAATCGTAATAAAAATACTTGTTATCAATATGCCCCTCCCTCATCACCTCTTCATTTTCTCTGTTTTCAGATTTTGACATTGGCGAGAACCTTACGCTTCCTTTTCTTATATTATTTTCTTCAAATTTTATATAGTCGGATTTTAAAAAAGTATCATAAATAATAATCGCAGTTGGGATGATCGTGATTATGACTCCTATAATTTTAAAAACCTTTCCGTGTTTTTTAAAAAAAGAGGATAATGATAATAAAAAGCGCCGTCTACCTTTTCCCACAGGTTCTTTAGAATTGACTTTTAGCCTTTTTTTATGTCCTCTATTTTTTTGAGGAGTGTTTCTAATTTTCCTTTTTTGAGGCGTGTATTTTTTCTTTCCCTTTTTCATTTAGTTTAGATATATTCTTAATCTTCGAATTTAATCTAATTACAAAAAAGGTAAGTATTAATATTTGTACTGAAATAGCCAAATCGCTCATATTTCTGCTATTAATTGTAAATGTTCCTGCAAGTTAATGAAAAATAATGATTCATTCTATAATCTGTATTAATTATAGTATTTTATTCTTAAATTACTTGTAAAAAAGTATTTTTATTCTAAATTAATATTATTATCTTTACTCTACAAAGTTCATGTATCGGCATGTACGCTATGGTAGTAGTTAAATCGAAAGCAATAGCAGGCTTTAATAAAGTTCTTTCCTATCTTAAAAATAGTTTTTGATGCTCCCTTGCATCCTGTACAAGTCATGTATTTTGCTACATGAAAACTATTGTTTAAAATTTCATTCCTTTTGGTTTTCATATCCCTGTTTTTGCGTGGTGTAAAATTGTATATCATTGCCGATAAAACCGTATGGAGTGGAAGCCGCGATGGAAAACAGGTTCAGCAAACCTGGGGCGTTTTCCCCGATGTGTTCTCTCCTTCTGATTATACATTTAAATTCCTTGAAAATGTATTAGATGAAGTGATGAAATTATTCCCGTCAAAATATATTCACATAGGTGGCGATGAATGCCCTAAAACTTACTGGAAGAAATCTGAATTTTGCCGGAAATTAATTAAAGATAAAAATCTAAAAGATGAAAATGGCTTACAGAGCTATTTTATTCATCGTATAGAAAAATACCTAAACAGTAAGGGAAGAAGCATAATTGGATGGGACGAAATCCTGGAAGGCGGGTTAGCTCCCAACGCGACAGTAATGAGCTGGCGCGGCGAAGAAGGTGGCATCGCAGCGGCCCAACAACATCATAATGTAATAATGACACCGGATAAATATGTTTACCTGGATCATTCACAAACTAAAAATGAAGATAGTGTAACAATCGGAGGCTATCTTCCGCTGGACACTGTTTACAATTACGAACCAATTCCAAAAGAACTAAAACCATCTGAAGCGCATTATGTGTTGGGCGCGCAGGGAAATGTATGGACAGAATATATGGCAAGTCCTCAGAAGGTTGAATACATGATATTTCCCAGAATCAGCGCATTGAGCGAAGTGGTATGGTCGCCTAAAGAAAGTAAAGACTGGAACAAATTTTCTTCCGAACTACCGGAGATGTATAAACGATATGAACTGTGGGGCGTAAATTATTTTAAGCAATAAGAAGCGTTAAAATCCTTTATAATCATAGTGAATAAACAATTATCGAGGATTTTTAATTTCTATCAGTTTAAATTATTTTATAGAATAAAGCAGATAGGTCGTGATGAATTGAATAGTATTTGTTTTAAGCTAATAATATTAGTATATTTGAGCTAAAATTATTAGCCATGTTTACAGGAATGAGTTTAATAGAATTTACAAAAAAGT